>OFET01000571.1_pt1 | contig 19963 bp, 13 predicted proteins | sample 1521211 | NCBI WGS metagenome assembly OFET01 (sample SAMN03766358, study PRJEB24113) | microbial mat metagenome | isolation source: enrichment culture HLUCC-A from microbial mat sample contains cyanobacterium...
TCTCGACGAAGGTGAGCTGACGGTTGATTTCGACGGCCGCACCGTGACCTTCGCCTTCGGGGAGCTTGACACGCTGGTGCCGGCCTATGCTGCCACCATCCACAAGAGCCAGGGATCCGAATACCCCGCGGTGGTCATCCCCATCATGACCCAGCATTACGCCATGCTACAAAGGAACCTGATCTACACGGGCGTCACGCGCGGCAAGAAGCTGGTGGTACTGGTCGGCCAGAATCGGGCAGTGGCTATTGCCGTGAAGAACGTCTCGGGGCGGCGGCGATGGTCGAAGCTTGGAGAATGGCTGACACCCGACCGCAGTCAATCCGCCTGACTTTATACGATCAACAGTCAGCCGCGTCATCCAGAGATACGGCCGTGAAATCACAATACGCCCGATTTTGTCGCATGCCGGCATTACATTCGATCCATCACGATGGAGGGTGCATGACAAACAAATACGAGCAGCGATACTTGATTGATCTTGGTTTCCGGGTTGCCCACGGCTTTACCGCCCGCAGCGTTGTGGCTCAGGAGCTTTCAAGCTGGGTCGAGGATCAAGATCTGGGGTTCTCCTGGGATCCGGAAATGGACAATTTCAGAAAGAAAGGTGTCCCTGCCGCCGTCTGGGCCGACCTTCGGAAAAGGCTAGCAGCTCGGAACGCAGCCATCGCGCACCCGAGACCTGATACAATTGCTGAAAACATCTCTCTGCTGGCGGCCCATGTCGGGCTGACCGCGGATGAGCGCATCATCTTTGAACTTGGCGTTCGCGCTGGGCGCTCTGGGCCGGCGAGGTCTTTGTGCAACGCCCTGGTCGATGATGCGCGGGTCCCCGTCCAGGATGCAGTCATTCATCTTACTGGACTGCCAGCAGCCAGTGTGCGGCGCGCCCTCGCACCGACCGGGCGTTTGCTGGTCTCCGGCCTGTTGCAGTTTGACAAGCCACCCTTGAGCGGCCTCGGGCTCTTTCCCTCTGACCGACTTCTTGTGGCACTCGATCCGCCTTCGCGCAGCCTCAGTGACATTTTGGGCAAGCTGTTTGCGCGCGTCGGAGCCGCGTGCGTGGCTTGGGAGGATTTCGAGCATCTTGGCGCTGGGCGTGATTTTGCGTTCCGCCTCCTGCGCGGCGCGCTCGAACGACAGGAAAAGGGCGTGAACATCCTCCTGCACGGGGTTCCGGGCACCGGCAAGACCGAGTTCTGCAAGGCTCTGGCAGAGCGTCTCGGTGCCGGGCTTCATGCTGTCGGCGAAACAGATGACGATGGGGACGAGCCGTCACGGTTTGAGCGCCTGCAGCAGCTGCGCCTTGGCCAGCGGCTACTCAGCGATCAAGGCAACAGCCTGATCCTGTTCGATGAGATGGAGGACCTGTGTCCAGGTCTCGACAATGGGGTCTTTGGTCTTTCGTTTCGCTGCGCGGGGTCGAAGGTGCACACCAACCGGCTTTTGGAAAACAACCCGGTCCCCACCCTCTGGACGACGAATGATATCAGCGACTGTGACCCAGCATTCCTGCGACGGATTTCGTATACGCTGGAACTGCGGACGCCACCGGTTTCCGTGCGCAGCCGCATCTGGGAGAAACTGGCCGAGCACCACCAAGTGCCGCTGCCTAAAGAACTCTGTCTCGAACTCGCTCATAGCATGGAGGATGCCCCCGCACTTGCAGACAGCTCACTTCGGACGGCACGGATTACACGCGGCGGGGCAGATGACGTGAAGCTTGCGGCTTCGGCGATTTCGCGTGCGGTGCGCGGTGGCCACATCACACTCGCGGCCCCCAGCAGCGTCAGATTCGAACCCGAACTGGCCAATGCTGACCACGATCTTGCGCTGATCACGGAGCGTTTTGTCGCCTGCGGCCCCGGCAATACAGGCGGGCTGTGCCTCAGCGGCCCTCCCGGCACCGGCAAAAGCGCATTTGCCCGCTACCTCGCCGACCGCATGAATATGCCGGTCCTGGGGCGGCGTGCTTCAGATCTTCTAGACCGCTATGTCGGCGGCAGCGAACGCGACATTGCGGATGCCTTTGCTGAAGCGCGCGACACCAGCGCGTTTCTCGTATTCGACGAGGCGGACTCGCTCTTGGGCGCGCGCGACGGCGCAATGCATCGCTGGGAGATTTCCCAAGTGAACGAGATGCTCACCTGGATGGAAAGCCACCCCCTGCCCTTCGCCTGCACCACCAACTTGGTCGAACAGCTGGATCCCGCCACCGCCCGTCGCTTCAGCCTGAAGATCGGGTTCTTGCCGCTAAGCATCGAGCAGCGCGCTGCGTGTTTTCGGCGCTTCTTTCAGTCCGAGCCGCCCACCGGGCTTCTGGCCCTTGATCAGCTTACGCCCGGGGACTTCGCCGTGGTCGCCAAACGCTCGAAACTGCTCGGCATTACAAAGCCCGACGCGATCGTCATCGAACTGCGCCGCGAGCAAACCGCAAAGCCAACCCTCCGAAACCCTATCGGGTTTCGTGCAGCAAGCTGATCGAGGAGTTCCATTTGATGCGACGCGAGCATTCACAGGCGCGGCGCGGCTTGAAGCCATGACGCGTTTCCGTCACTGTGCGAGAAATGGAGGGCCGCCAATGCGTTATGGCCGATTGGCAGATCTTGTACGGCTTGCCATGCAGATGCAGGGCCGCGCCGATGGTCTGTCGCTCGACGACATCGGTCAGACCTTTGAAGTGTCGCGCAGGACAGCGGAGCGCATGCGCGATGCAATCCGTGATGCATTTCCGCAGACCGAGGAACTCGCTGAACCGGGCGGGCGTAAGCGTTGGCGCCTGCCACCCGGCACCGCAGGCCGCCTTGCCGACCCGACCGTCGACGATATCGCGGCTCTGCATCGCGGCGCCGAGCTCGCGCGCCAGTCCGGCGATTTGGTCACTGCGGATCACCTCGACACGCTCTCAGATCGTCTTCGTGCGCGCCTCCCCGCCCCGAAACGCGCGCGGTTAGAGCCAGACATAGCCTCGCTGCTGGAAGCAGATGGTGTCGCCTTGCGACCGGGGCCGCGCGAGCGCATTCCCGACGAAACTCTGAATACGCTCCGCGAAGCGATCCTGGCCGGTTCATGGATCACGGTCGATCATCGCGCACGCGCAACTGGTCTATTGAGCCGAAATGCCCGCCTCGGTCCCCTCGCAATGCTTCTCGGTGAGGGTCGGCAGTATCTCGTCGCATTCAGCGACTATGCGCAGGATGTGCGTCTCTTCGCCTTGGCCGGCTTCGAGCGTATCGAATTGACCGAGGATGTGTTCGAACGCCCCGAAGACTTCGACCTACAGATCTGGATGCAGCGCTCCTTCGGGGTCTGGCAGGAAGATGTCTATGATGTCGTTTGGCGCTTCAAGCCCGAAGCAGCGGCCGACGCGCGCCTCTATCTGTTCCATCCCACACAGGTCATGACTTACGAACCGGACGGGAGTTTGACGGTGTCATTCCGCGCAGGTGGTCTGCGCGAAATGTGCTGGCATCTGTTCCGGTGGGGTCAACAAGTTGAAATCCTTAGCCCAGATGCCTTACGCCAGACAATGAGCGAACTGACTGATACCGCGAAGGTCAACCTAACACATTCACTCCACTGAAACACCTATCCACCATTTGTCAGAAGGTAACGCCGCCACGGGTGAGGGCTTCGCCCACCTTTTGAAAATAGACATAACTCGGTTTCTTCTGAAGTCTTGTTTGTCAAAATTTTCGACAAGTCTTCGACTGCGCCGCAGAACTGCTCATATGACGATTCGTCATTGCGCGGATCCACGTGATTTTGTGTCCGCATTTTGATGAGGCGCGGCCCATCAATTAGAAAATTGACCGACCGCGAAGTCCACTGATCCATGATGTATCCGTCATGCCTTGGGTTCGCGAAAAAGATGAGCTTGGTAAAATAGGCTGGGCCTATGCCCGCCGAGCCCACGTCCCGCACGGCGTCAAAACAAATTCGATAGCTCTTCCGGCGATCCAATCCATCCCTTCGAAGCTTCCCAGTGATCTCGATCCACAGGCTTTCATGGGCTGCAAGGCGACGCGCTGCATCTCGCCTCATTCCGCCCCACGCAAGAATCGACCAAAGCACGTCGCGATCCGATACTGCCTCAGTCACACTAAGCTGCTTGAGAAATGAGCGCGACAGAGGTTGAGAGCTTGCCTCTTCACCAAGATCGTCGATCCCCACACTTTTCGTCCAAGGAGATGCCTTTCTGTCCTTCCATACCCCACATTGGGCCATGGTTTGAAACGCCTCCAAATGATCTTCGCGAAACAAGAACTTCAACTTCAGTCTCCTTTCCCATGAACGACGGCGCTTTTCAAACTCAGGTTCCGCGAACCGGCAACATACGAGTAAGTCACAAAGGGGCCATCAGTCTCAGCTGAATAATACAGGCCCGGCGCATTCGCACTTTGATGTTCTGGCTCATCTGACATCTAGTAATGCCCAAAAAAGACAGGCTTATCGCCAGAGGGATAAATGGTCATCAACAAATCATCAGGCAGTGGCGAAGCTGGCAGCTGGCTGATGTCAGGAACAGACATCGTGACCTGACGCCAGTTTTGCGCGTCACCGTTCCACCATTTCACTCTTACATGGCGCCGAACCTTCTTCCCCTTATCCGCGAAAGAGTGCGGATCAGGCAAACGTGCCTCAGGGCCCTTTGCGACCGATACTGCAAGGTCGTAGAGCGCATCACCTTTTCGGCCTGCCCGGATCAACTGATCCTCGGAGAGGATCCCCTTTGCAGTATGTCGCTTCCGATCATCGATTGCAGGCTGGATCCACGCAGCATGAACAGCGCGAAACCCCTCAGTCTCGATGAACAGGGGCAGCCACTTCATCCAATCCAGCGCGTCCTTTGTATGAGACGCACCCAGAGGAAAATCTTTAAAAAAGCTTTCGTGTTGGTCGCAGCTGCCTATGTCATGTAAACGCAGAGGCGCCCCTGTATCGGGATCAGCCGTATGGAAGTGAAGCGCATTGAGCTCATGGTTGCCCATGACGGCCTGGGCGCGCCCCGTATCCATCAGTTCGCGCACGATCCGGATGACGGCGCCGTTCTCGGGACCACGGTCAATAAAGTCGCACAAGAAAACGATCTGCCGATCGGGCTTGGGATGCAGCCACGTCGTGCCATTCCGTCGCCAGCCAAGGTTCTGCAGCGCACGACGCAGCTTCTCGGCCTGACCATGGATGTCGGGAATAATGTCCGTGATGCTCACGGCCCTGCTCTCCTCGTTTTCAAAGGCAATCCACCATGCAAGCGATGCAGAAAAACGCCGTCAGCCGCGGCGTCCTTCCGCTCATTTTGGTTCATCGCGAACGAGAACTTCCAACTCAGCCCGGTCGATCCAGTGAATTGCTACGTCTGTTTTGATTGGCTGAATCTGTTGCGCAAGAACCCCTCGATAGGCATCAAGTTGTACGAAGTAACTGGCGAAACTGCCAACACCGCTCTTGTGGTCAAGGATCAGTTGTTTCCCTTCGCCCGTCGCCAGAAGGTCAATGATCCCATTGAATTCCGCGCCCGATGGTTCACGCTTCTGGATCGGTACCTCGCACTCAATCGTCGTTAAGCCTGAGGCATTTAGCCAGTGTTTGAGAGAATCCGCCTGCGCTTGAAGCATGTCCAGCGTCGCCTCATCAAAGCCCGTGGCCGCAGACAACCGCGAACGAAGATCCGGTCGCAGCAGCAGGACGCGCATCGCCTTGTGCAGTGCGCTACCTCGTTCGCTGGCAGTCGCCACGAGCGCAGCAACCTCTTTCTCGACGTCCAACTGCACGATGCGCGTCTGCACCTCAGGCAGCGGATCCTGTACAATCGATGAGGGTCGGACACGCCATGCCGTCTTGCGGGTTTCAAGCATGGTCCGCAGTTCACCAAAGGCCAAACTTTCCGAGGCATCTTGCACACCGGACTTGTCCAGTATGCCTGGAGCCTCAGCGCTGCATATCAAGCTGCGCGCCGGGAATCTGACACCGCCAACCTTCAGGCTCCCAGCCTCCGGCTGCATGCCCGCCTCCAGCACCAACATTTCGGCGTGGTTCGCAGGCACATCGCTTTCTCCGAGTTTCTTCAAGGCAAAATCCGGCCACTCCAAGATCAAGCGATCGCGACCGCGGGTCAGCGCCACATAAAGCAGGCGGCGCGCATCAGCCTCTGACGCTGCGCGGCGATCTGCAATGAAGGCGTCCCTCTTTTCCTTGGTCGGTAGGTCGGGCGTCCAGATCAGAAGGGCCCGTTCAAGGATGGCACTCAGATCACTGAAGTCTGTGAATTCGGCGCGCAAGGTGCCGGGCTTTTCGCCGATCTTCTTGTCGAGACCAACAACCACGGTGATCGGCCATTCCCGCCCTTTGGAGGCATGCCAGGTGACAATCTCGACGCCCCGTCCGGCGCTCTGACCAGGATCAGGGTGGCGGTCAAAATCGCGCTCTTCGCGGCGCGCCTCGAGCCAGCCCAGAAAAACCTGCGCGCTCGCGCCATGGAAACCGGCTGCGGCCTTGAAGTCACGATGGGCCGAGACGAATTCGCTGACCTCTGCATAGAGCCGCATCAAGTCTGCATGGGCTTGTGCCGCCTCTGGCATGCGCGCCGCCCAGTCGAGGACGCCAGCGGCGTTCAGCACCTGCGGCAGCAGAGTTTCCAGCGGCATGGCCGCCGCGATCTCTGCCAGCGCGCGCAAATCGGCGAGCTGGGCACAGGTTTCCAATTCACCATCGGCGAGCAGGGTCATGGCCTGCTGAAGAGGCATCGAAGATGGGCCGAGAGTCAGGAGCGCAAGGGCTGCATGGCGGTCAGTGGGATCGACCGCGAAGGCCATCGCGTTCCGCGCCGCCATCAAAGCGGGCGAGTCCAGCCAGCCAGCCTCGCTGATCCGGACAGGCACGCCTTGCAGCTTGAGCGCGCTGGCATATCGCGCGGCCATCGAATGGGTCGGCGCGAGAATGGCAATGTCGCGCGGCTCAACTGGGCGAAATGTCGGAGCCGTTGGAATGCTCTCCCGCTCCACCACCGACCCAGCCTCCGCGAGGATATCCGCAATGCGCGCAGCCACATGCTCCTCTGGGCGCGACTTCTTCGATCTACGCCCTTCGGGGATACGTACTATATCTGCGAAGGTCTGCCCTGTTTCCGGCCGCTGCGGCTTGAGCGAAACATATGCTTCTCCGAACAGCCCAGCCGAAATCGCGTTCACCATGTGCATCAGCCGCGGATCGGAGCGCCAGTTACCTGTCAGGGGCGAGGCTGCTTCGGGGTTCTGCCGTTCAAGTGCCTCACTCAGGCGGGGGTCTGCCCCCTGAAAGCCCATGATCGACTGCTTGGTGTCACCCACGATCAGCACGCGCTTGGCGGATTGTGCAATCCGCCACAGCAGCGCGAATTGCACCGGGTTCGTGTCCTGGAACTCGTCGATGATGACGCAATCTACCTCGGACAAAAGCGCCTCGAGGATTTCCGGGCGTGTCCGGAGCAGGCGCTCGGCATCACAGATCATGTCTGCATAGTCGATGACGCCCGCTTCGCGCTTCATGTCGGCGTATTTTGACATCACCTCCTGGGCGCCATGGACCAGCGCGGTGAGATGCGCGCAGGCATCTTCCAAGGGGCCGGGGTGGACGGCAATATCGGCGGCCGCTGCAATCACCTCATCAGAGAGCGCATCATAGCCATCCGGCGTGGGCGCACCCCGCTTCGATTGACGCAATTCACTTAAGGCCTTCCAGAGCCCCCAATCCCGGCGCAATTCCCCGGGGCGTTGGGCGCGTTTCATGTTCCGGAAGTCTTTCGCAAATGCGGTGCGCGCAGCGTCTGTCTTTGCATAAGGAGTAAGATCATTCGGGAATGCGGTCAGCAGGGCCTTGATCGCCGCGAACAGCCGCGCCTCCAATGGTGCACCGTCTGGAACAACCCGACCGTAAATTTCGCGGAGGCGTGTCACACCCGCCTCTGCCAATTTGGGATCATTGCCGTTGTCGCCAAGCCCTTTGAGCAGATCGATCGTGGTCAGGATCCGACCGCGGAAGCTGTCCTCCTTACTGGCATTCGAAAAGAAACTCGAGCGGTATCCAAAGCGTGGCAGGTCAGCCTTAACGGCCTCGAGCGACTCCGCGTGCGCCATGGCCTGACGGATAAGCAGATCACGCTCAGCCTCGGCCAGCGCACGCGGCTGTGGTGAGGCCCCAGCGGCGAACGCATGTTCAGACAGGATGCGCAGACCCAGCCCATGAATGGTCGAGACATAGGCCTGTTCGACAGCCAGGGCCGCTTCAACCATGCCCTCAGCCAAAAGGCTCGCCCGGATACGGCCACGCAACTCCGCAGCCGCAGCTTCGGTGAATGTCACTGCCAGAATACGATCAGGCGCGACAAGGGTGTTCTTCACCCATTCGGTGAGGTCGGATTTGATCCGGAAGGTTTTGCCCGAGCCAGCCCCGGCTGGAACGATCGTCAGCATGTCAGTCATCGATGTCCTCCATGCTGTCATCGGTCTCGGTGCCAGGCATCATGAAACGCGAGACCAGCGGCGAGGCATCGAGCGCATAGGGTGCGAGGTTTGCCGTTTTCTCAAAGAATTTGCGGTCATCTTCGCTGTTGAGGCGGATCTGCCCTGAGACCACCTCAGCAAGCCGCGTGATCAGAAGATCCATGGCCTGCAGTGATATCTCGCCCTCGACCACGGTGACGACACCGTCCGGTGGCTTGATGCCTTCGAGCAGAACCCCTTGGTCATTGATCAGATGATAGACGACCCCAATTTGCGGATTGCCCGCCAAGGCGGCCGCGAGCACGTCGCCGGTCTTTTCGGGGCGTTTCAGCATTTCGCGGTAGAGGCCGAGTTGCAGATCCCAGCCGGCTTCAAGGCGCGCGCGGCGTTTGGGCGTGCCGCTTTTCTTGTGATCCACGACCAGAAGGCTGCCGTCGGCAAGTTGCAAAAGGCAGTCGGCGCGCCCGCGCAACAAGATGCCCAGTGCCTCTCCCTGAAGACTGATCTCATTATCGATCACGCGGGCACCGAGGCCCTCAAGGGTGTTGCGCCAAGCATGCGCCGCCGTGCGAATGTCGCGCAGAAGCCCTTCACGTTCGACAGCCCAGATCGAACGCTGCAAGAACGGCGCATATTTGCGGATGGCCGAGGACAGCAACTCCGGAACGGCAGCTTCGATCTGATCGTGATCCGGAAGTGGCGCGTCCTTGGGAAACAGGAATTCCAGCACGTCATGCGCAATCGTGCCTGATACCATGACGTTCAGCCCGTCAGGCGCCCATGTCACCGGTTCCGCCTCAAACTCGGACAAGCTCCAGGCCAGAGGGCTGACCATGAGCGTTTCCAGTCGGCTCGGCGACTGGGGTCGCATCCGTCCATCATCCGCGAGACGGCGGCGGAGAAGATCGCGACCCAAGCGAAGAACGCCCTCCTCCGGCAAGGCGCTGGGCTGCGGATCATGTGACGCCTCGACGACCCGATGCGCGAATGGCCAGCGCTCGCGTGGGAGCGTGCGAAGATCATGGATCAAGGCCTCGGCATCTTCCGTGCCCTTTTCACCATTTCCGACCGTGCGCGCCACCAGCGACAGTGCTGCCGCGGGAGCCTGACGGCTGCCATTCGGTGCAAAGACGGGGCGCAAGAGGGTTAGAGATTCCGAGGCACACAGGAACTGACGGCGAAGCTTCTCAAGGCGCCGCGCCAGCACGTCCCCGCGCGTTTCAATATGAAGCCCGGTTTTTTCGCGAAGATGCCGGAGTTCACCATCGAGGAACAGCGGCGATGCAGACACCGCACGCGGCCAGCGATTGCCACTCATACCCATGGCAATGAGATGTCTTGCCGAGCGCCACGGCATGGACCCTTCCGTGAACACGCTGACGCCCTCGACAAACGCCTCGGACGGCGAAGGCTTGGGTGTGGCGGGTGTGACGACACGATATAGCGAAGTCCAATCCAGCGAACGGCTCTGCGCCAGTTCGGCCCGCATCGTCCCCAGTTTGGAGCGGAATGCAGCAACAGCCTCGCGCTGCTCGGCCGCGTCACTCAAGAGCTGGGCGGATTGTTCGAGGGCTTGCTGAATACCGTCCGGGGTCTGGGCAATGTTGCTGCGCACCAGCTGATAAAAACGTTGCGCGCGCCCTGTCAGCGACCGGCCAGCAAAGGGCTCAAACCGGCCCTGCATCACCTCACGCGAGAGCTGCAGCCCCGTCTCGGGCGGCCATGGCATCAGAGGGGATATGTAAAGACTGGCGAGCGCCATGGCGGGCGCTGGTGCCTGAAAGCACAACAAGAGCTGAAGGAGCGTTTCTCCGGCGATGTCGCGGCGATCCGGCAGCGTGGGCAAGCCCGAAATCGGAACACCGGCGGCATCGAAGGCGCGACGAAGCTGCGCGATATAGCCCGTCTCATCCGGCACCAACAGGCCGATCTCATGGGCCGATACGCCTTGGTCGATCAAGCGCTGGGCCCGCGCGGCGGCAAAATCCGCTTCCTCCGCCTCATCGCGCAGGGCGAAGAATGTCAAGCTATCGTCGAGCGGTCCCGACGGGACGGATGCGCCTGTCAAACCTTTTTGCGCGCGCCACAAGCTTGTGCCCTCCGCGGCGCCAGTCATCAGCGGCGCGCGGCGCGCGGCCCATTCACTCTGAAACGCTGCGTCAGCGATCCCGTGATGATCCAGCAATTGCGTATGCAGGCGGCGCTCAATGGGCGTCGCGAAACCACACGGATCACCTGCCACCAGGGGAAGTGGCTCAAGAGCATCGCCAGACGCACAGGTCAGAACATGGGCATAGACCTGCAGATCTTCCGGGATTGCGCCCGGGGCCTGACGCCACAAATCGCAAAGGGCTGCGAGGTGTTTGTACAGGCGGCTGTCTTGGTCTAGCACACCGAGGTCAACCTCCTCTGGGCTCAGACCATTGGTCGCCACGGCGAGGCTCCGCAGGGCTGCTGAAACAGCGACAGCGGTTTCAGGTGGTGCAACACCCATGCTGGCGGACCACGGGAACGACCCATCCGCCAGAACAGAATTCAGGTCGATCGCCTGCGGGCGCGGCGCGAGATAGGTTTCTGCCAGGAGGTCGGATGTAATTGTCCGAAAGGCGCCTGTCCCGGCATGGACCGTTACCAGCGGCTCAAGACCATTCATCCGCACCTCCCCGCCGCTATCGGCATTGACCCATGTTTGATCGCAGCGGACCGGAACGAAACGGTGCGATCAAGCGCAGGCCTCAGACTGTTCGGCGAATCGAAACGATACGTGGTCCCCCAAGCCCTGCTCAGGCAAAGTCTTTCTGGAATAGCCGCAAATTACAACCCGCACCTAAGCAGCATACGTCCGAAAATGACGCATGCGGGGATTAACATCGAAACGAATCGAGATGAGAAGGAGACGCGATTGGTTCAAACGAGTATCACCCACCCCCTGCGCATTGATGACCTGCGCCTCGGAAACGGACGGCTGGGCATCACGTTTTGTCCTGGCAAGAAAGGCGACAGTGTCTTTGGCGCCACGTGGGATCGAGACCTTGATCTCGACATGGACGCGATCAAGGGATGGGGTGCCAGCGCCGTCTTGAGCCTGATCGAAGACCACGAATTCGAGATGCTGGGCGTGCCAAAGCTCGGCGAGGCGGTGAAGGCGCGGGGTATCGACTGGTTCCACTTTCCGATCCGGGATCTGGACACCCCCGCAGATGATGCCATGGAGATGTGGGCCGTACTTTCCGCTCAGTTGCATGGCACATTGGAGCGTGGCGGTCGCATTGTCGTGCATTGCCGCGGTGGTCTCGGCCGCGCCGGCACGATCGCCGCTTTGATACTGACGGAACGCGGTTGGTCCGCCTCCCAGGCCCTCAGCGATGTGCGTGCCGTTCGTCCGGGCGCGATCGAAACCGGTGAACAGGAACTCTGGGTGACCCGTCGTGCCCGCCATTATGGCCTACCAGGCATCCGGCTCCATTCATGCCTTATCGGTGGCGCCTTGGGCGACAGTCTAGGTGCCGAGATTGAGTTCCTGTCACGTGATGCGATCCGGCGCAAATTCCCGGATGGGATTTCGGATCTCCCACCGAATCAGGGCCTGCGGGGCGCAATCACCGACGACACCCAGATGACGCTGTTTACCGCCGAGGGTCTCATCCGGGCCCATGTTCGCGGTTCGCTGAAGGGGATTTGCCATCCACCCTCTGTGGTTCACCACGCCCTGTTGCGCTGGTATCGCACCCAAGGCGGCAAGCCCCGAATTGAGACGGACACCGTAGGCTTGATCACCGACCAGCGGCTCTGGGCGCGTCGCGCCCCTGGATTGACCTGCATGTCGTCTCTCGGTGAAGGCCGCAGCCTCGGAGCGCTGGCCACGAATGATAGCAAGGGCTGCGGCACGATCATGCGCGTGGCGCCGGTGGCTCTTATGGTGCCGCGCGATCAGGTGCGATCCATTGCCATCGATACCTCTGCGCTGACGCATGGACATCCCACCGGCCAGTTGGCAGCCGCAGCCTGGGCCGAGATGCTGGCCAATGTTGCGACTGGGGCAAAGCTGGACGACGCCGCCGCTGCAACGGCCGGGGAATATGAGCGGCTCGAGAACGGCTCCGAAACCGCACGCGCTATCCACAAGGCGCTCGATGCCCCGCGGGATGGATCCCCCGAGACGGTCGAAAGGCTCGGAGGAGGCTGGACCGCCGAAGAGGCTCTCTCGATCGCGCTCTACGCCTGCCTTGCTGGAAAGACATTTGATGACGCACTTCAGATCGCAGTTCTGCACAGCGGCGACAGCGACTCGACCGGCGCAATTGCCGGCAACATGATGGGGCTGATTGATCCCCTAGCTGCTCTGAAACATCGCTGGGCCCCGGTGATCGAGGGCGCCGACGCCATCACCCATCTGGTGCGCGATTACCTGCGGCTCGAACATGACAGTGACGGCGCCGAGCAGCTGGCTCGGGCCTACCCTGGGGTATGAGCAGCGAGCCATGCCCTTCGGCACGTGAATTTTAAGACCGATAGAGGAGTGACCCAACACGCATGAGTAAAGGACGCAAACGGCGCTATGAAGAGGAGCGGGCCGCAAAAAAATGGGTTCTGGTGTACATCGACACGTACAGCTTCGATGAACCCGCGATCGTGTTTGACCCCATGCCTTCTGATAAGTGTCTGACTCATAATTTCAGGCCGCATAGCAATATCTTGCGAGCCTGCGTGTAACGATGCGGATGAGCCGCAGATACTCCGTCAACGTGGAATAGGCACCCTCATACCCCATCTCGCGAATTTCCCGATGAAGCCTGCGTGAGGACAGCCCGGGAACGCCTCAAGGCGCTCAATCAGATAGATCCGATATTTCTCAGCCAGCCTTTCCGCTGGCAGCCGGGGGCCGTAAACTGATGCTTCTAGGCCTTGCTTGAGATATTTGCGCACCGTCTTGCGATCGAGCCCAGCATGCCGCGCGATCGCGCTGACCCCAAGCCCCTGTCGCTTCATATCCTGAATCATGACGATCTCCCTCAGTGTACACACCTGCCCGCCCTTCTCTTGGCCTCAGCAGGGGAATTGTGCGCGATCGACGTTCAGGGGGGCATGCCCCCCTGAACGTCGAAATCAGCGCCAAACTGGGGAAAATTCATCCAGCGCTTTTGGGGAGATTACATCCAGCACTCACAGATGGGATCGTAGCCGGCATCGCTGCACATTAGCGCTGGCGTGGTCGTGTCTGTAGTCTGGTCCATGGCGTGATCTCCCTGGCGGTTGCTGCCGCCGGTTGGGTGGGTTGAATCACCCGGAGATTACGCCGCCTTCAAATTTCCACCACCTTCGCGACACGACCGGGCCTCTGATTGCAACTCACTGGAAACGAGAAATAATTGACAATCAAGTTGCGGTCGCAAACTGTGTCTGTGCTTTGATTGAAAGGCTAAAATTTCGGCGGGCGCAAAAAGACATGTTTGCGGAGTAACGCGAATGGCTGAAGCTTGGGGGATCTTGGTGCCGAGCGACATTCCGTCCGCCCGACGATTGCAGTCGCTTGGTTTGACCCGAGCGATCCGCCGTTTCAACGAGAAAGCTGTGCCTGGCATGGGCGGGCTCTGGTTCGCGATGCCGCTGATCTGGTCGATGCTCGGGATCGCGGTCGCTCAGAGACTTGATCGCCGTCCCATCGAAGTTGCGAATGCAGTCGAGGCGCTGGCGATGAAGCAGGCGCTCAACGACGGGGAGGGCGAAGCACATCCACGGGTGCGCGGGCGGCGAAATCTGCCCCGGGTTAAGTGGACTTTTGAGGCCCTGCGCAAGCCGGGCGCGTATGTAACTCAGCCGTTCAGGCAGACCTGCACCCAACCGCTCTTGCCGCTCGGTCTCGTCAACGGGACGAGCGCGCGCTTCAACTCCTTCCGCCTCTCCCAGGACGGCGAACGGCTTCTCGCGCCGCTCGCGGCCATCCAATCGGAGATCGAGGAATGGGCTGAGGGCGGCAAACGCGTCGACTGGGAAAAGGTGTCGAAGGTTCACCCGACGGCCGGTCTCCCCAAACCGGTTCGCGCAGAGCTCATGCGCCGCATCTACGGCGGCGGGGCAGAGGCGGATCGCCGCAAGTCCATTCGCGACATTGGCAAACAGCTGACGTCAGATGGCATCGTTGCTGATAGTCCCAAAGGGCTCTCCGGGGATCACTTGCTCGATCTCAGAGGAGGGATTGCGACGGTCCGTCTCAGATCCGCTGCTTTGCAAGTCCTTGGCGCGGTCGAGGGGCGCATTGCGAAGCGGCGGGACGACGGACTGACGCCGGCGCTCACGCTCGTCGAGGCCAGCGAGGACGATGACATCCGGACGTGGATTGACGCCTGCGTCGACGAAGCGAAGCGGGCCGCACCACATATCAAAGCTGCAAGAGAGGAGGAAAGCAGTGCGTTTCTGCGCGATTGCCAGAGCGCGGATGGCCTCCTGCAACGCCTTGCACGACGCGATGGGGTGGTGATCGTCCTGCGTGACGGCGATCTGGTGCCTGGACCTGCGTTCGGAGCAGGTGCCGAGGACGATGACGATGGCGCCGCTCAGCTCTCAGGCGTGCCGGAATTGCCGCGTATCGCCAATCTTCTAGCTCTCACGGAAGATCTGTCAGCCCCAAGAACGCGCGCTGACGGTGCGAGTGTCTCCACATGAGCCATAGCCTGCTGACCCTTTTTGCTCCTCCTGACGGATATGCCGGCGATTTCGGCATGTTCTGCGGCTTTACGGCGAGCAAAGACGTGCTCGAAAGGATCGCGCGGACGTTCTCGGGCGATGCTTCGCGCCCGCGCCTGGCGGCCTTCATCCATCCGACAGCGGCGGCTGTCACTGACTTGCCAGGCATCGCCTGGATGCATTTCTTGCAGCCCGCTCCGTTCCGCCTGCTTCATGCGAAAGTCGCGCTGCTGGGGTTTGGTGCGTCAACCGGATATTGCCTGCGGCTTGCGGTCAGCACCGGGAACTGGACCGCCGAGCCGCTGACCACCAGCATCGACTTGTTCTGGTCCGGGGATCTCGTGGTGGGAGAGAAGAGCGCTCAGTTGGTCTCGGACATTCGCGCCGCAGACGACCTCTTTGGTTGGCTTCGTGAACAATGCGACGATGCCTTGCTGAAACAGGCCTTCGATGGGATGAGGCCAGACGCACGTTTCCGGGAGGCTGTTGACGGGCTGCTCGAAAGTCCACGTCCACCACGCTTCATCGACACGCGCGAGAAGACCATGCGCGAGCAGGTCCTCGAGAAACTCGGGGGACGAAAGAAGCACCTCGTGATCGGGTCGGGGTACTACGAAGCGGGAGATGATTCGGTGGGCCTGATCGAGAACCTCCGAAAGGAGCTTGTTAGAAGGAAAAGCGTGGCCAAGGATGCCGAGCTCGATCTCGTGCTCAATCCAGACAACTGTCAGGGACTGCACGCTCAGGCCGAGAGCCTCGTCAAAAACGGATGGAGGCTCCGCGGACCGGGATCCTGCCATGCCGAACACCGGCAGTCGAAGTTGCACGCAAAGTTCCTCTACGTCGGAAAACATTCTGGGGCAGGACAGATCGGCGACGCAAAGATCTACATTGGTTCGGCCAATTTCAGCCGCATGGGCTTTGAGAGCACCGTTCGCAACGGGAACTTGGAGGCTGGCATCATAATCACCCCGGATCCCACGCTGAGTTGGCGCAGGAACGCAAGGGCTGGCATTCGAAATCTCCTGCCCGGCAACTTCGACGTGGAGATTGAACCGACGGCCTTGTCCGCCGGCCCAGCTTTCGCGCCACCTCCGGCGCCTCCGGCGCCGCCTCCTATTAGCTTCGTTGAATGGGAGCGTGATCGCATACGCGCCCCGGACGACTGCAAGGACACGGTCGAGATCCTCGGCCCCGATGAAAGGCCCATCGCGCTGCCCAGCGACTGGCCCGCACCACCACCAGCCTTCGTCACGCTGCATCCAAGTGGCTGGAAGGTTCCCGTGCGGGCTGATGGTGCGCTGGTCGTGCCAAAACGTGGACAACCGAGCCTGGAGGACATCCTGGCGGCAATTGGCAATTTTCCGTCCTATCCCATCGGCGCGATTGAAGACGACAACGATGGGGATGGCGTTGACTGGGAACTGTCAGGCGATCTCATTGGAAAAGCGAATGACGAATCGCGAACCTATCCACTCCGGCAGATGATGCGTCTGATCACGCGTCTCACCGAGGCACAAAGGGAGCTTGAACCGCGCGAATGGCAGCGCTGGTGCCGGGAGCTTCGGCAGGAACTTCCGGGACTCGCGAAGTGCGAGCAGCCAATGATCGAACCCTTCAGGGTGGCAAGTGCAAGTCCGCTGCGCGCTTTGATGGATCCCGAGTTTTTGCCAGATGGTGTCGACGCCGCCCCTCTCAGAGCCGCGATTGACAGGATCGAAGTTGCCTGGGGCCTGTGTGGCGCGCGAGACTTGTGGAGTCCTTAGAATGAGTAGTTTCAAGGGATGGAAATGCGTTGCAGAGCAACTGGAAGCCCGAGTCGCCGAGGCGGAACGACAGAGCGATGAGGAAGCACTGCTCGACGAAGGCCAGCGGTCCAGCGTCCGTGTCATCGCGGAGCGGCTCTGCTCTGGGCGTCGCGCAATACTCGTGGCGGACGAAGTTGGCATGGGAAAAACGCGCATTGCCGCCGCGCTGATTGATGCGGTCGGGCGATGCGGCGGGAGGGCGGCGATCGTTTTGCCAGCTGGCCTTGGCGCGCAATGGCAGGCCGAGTTGCGCCTGTTCGATCCCAACGACCATACGCTCTTGCCGCTTCGCAGCTATGAAAGCTTTGTCAGGGGCTTTAGCCGCGAAGGTGATGATGATCTTTCCGCAGGCTGGCAAGAACGGCGTGATGCGAGGTTGCGCGACAGGCGCCAACAGCGGGAGTTGCCTGTGGGTCGCTGGCAGGACGAAAAAGTTCTGATGGTTTCTCATGCCTTCGCACGCATGGCATTCCCGCTACCGGAGAATGGAGAATTCAGGCGAAGCAATGCGCGCCGCGAGCTAATGCCGGCCATGGCTGCACTTTGCAGCGAGCGCCGACGTAACATTCGTAAAGGCGGCCGGGGCGAGCGTCTCGCCAGTCAACGGGCCGCTCGGGCAGCTTATGAGACGCTCTCTATCCAGAACCTCGAGATCGAGCAGCGGCGTGACTGGAGGCTTATCTCGTCGGACGATTACCGCCGCGCGGTCCTTCCGTTGATCGGTCGGGCACTTGGACGAATTGACCTCGTCGTGATCGACGAAGCCCACAAGGCGCGCGGCGCGGACAGTAGCCTCTCGCGCATCCTGGGCAGCATGATTTGGGAAAGTGAGGACTCCTTTCGCCTCGGCATGACGGCGACGCCCGTCGAACTCGACGCTGACCAATGGCTCGATACGCTTGGGCGCCTGGTTGGTCGCAAAGCCGGATCGACAGGCGAGAACGAGGGTGAACACTGGGATCGGCTCAGCGCGTGTATCTCGGACTATGCAAGAATCGCTGAAAAAGTAAGGACCGAGCCTCTGGACAATGCGATCGTGAGCGAATTTGAAAAGTCCGCGAAGCGCTTTGTCGATGGTCTCTCCCCATACGTCATCCGCCGGGACAAGCGATCTGACAAGGAACTGAAGTCCTTCCGGGAGAGCCATGGGATCGACTACCGCGACGTCCGTTCGGTCTCGGTTGATCCGGCCAGAATGGGCAGCCAGTGGTTGCGCATGTTCTGTGCGGCCGAAGCTCTCTCGCTTCTTCCAGAGACGGATCGTGACGCAAAGCGGCGCCGACTGACGCTTGAGAAGGCGCACGCTCTCGACAAGATCATCCTCAACGACCCGACCGAGGGAGGGGACATGCCCGGGGACTTCTGGTCGGGCAACTTTCTGCTCTCAAAGGATGTGAGTATTTTTGATCACCCAGCCATTCTCGCGGCAGTCAGAACCGTGGAGGCGGCGACGGCGGAAGGCCGAAAGGTGCTGATCTTCGGGACCCTGATCGAACCCTTGAAGGCCCTGACCCGCCTCTTGGACGCGCGTTGCATGCTCCGCCATCTCGCCGAGGGGCGTCACTGGCCGGCAAGCCGCGTTCCTGCCGATTCAGAACACGCTGTACAGGCGGCCCTGCGATCGTCAGACCGGCCCGCTGGCGTTCCTGGAGATCTGGGCGAAGTCAACCTCCTGTTGAAGGATCGCTACGACGAGGCTCACCGGAAACGAGACGCGCGGCTTCGTAAGGTGCGTAGTGAAATTCAAATGCGAGCCGAGATGGGGCAGGTGACAGCTTCCCTTCTATGGAAGATCTGGCTTGATGGCGATGCGCCAGGCGAAAGCCGGATCGGTCTTCTCATCCAGGCGCTCGAAAGTCGCACCGCCCGGGCGTTCCATGTGCAGGCAACGGGCGAGCCGCCAGATTGGACAACCGACGACCTCCTCGAAGAAACAGACTCATTGATCCGTGATCTCATGGCCGGCAGCGTTGACGATCACGCGGAAGACATGCCCGAGAATTCTGGCGATCCACATCCAAGCCGCCTGCAACTCCTGTTGGATCATCTTTCGGATTTTTCCGGCCGCGAAGGAAGTTTAGCCCGTCTCCTGTATGGCCAGACAGCACCCCGTACCAGACGACTTCTTCAAGCTGCCTTCAATCGCGCGGGGTCCTGGCCCTTCGTTCTCGCGGCCCAATCACTGGTGGGGCGCGAGGGTCTAAACCTTCACGAGGAATGTCGGACTGTCGTCCTTCTCCATGCGGAATGGAATCCGGGCGTCGTTGAGCAACAAATCGGTCGGGTGGATCGAAAGAATAGCCGGTTCCTGAAAGACTACCGTTCTGGGACGTGGCGAGAGAACGGTGATCCACCACCAAGGATAGAGATTCACTGCATTCAGATCGCTGGAGGCTATGATAGCTTCCACTGGTCCGTTTTGCGTGAGAGATGGGCCTCGCTTCGCGCGCAACTGCACGGAGATGTTGTAGCGACGACTGATCGGCAGCGTGCCCAGAATGATTGTGAGTTAGCGGCTCTCGTAGAGAGGTTAGATCGAGCAGCACCGAATTTTTATCCGGCGCCCAAGGCGGCAGCATGGAATGAAAAAGAGGCGTAGGACCAAACGACCGCGACATTGTGGGGAGACCGCATGATGGATTTGAGCGTTCTCGGGAAGGCACAAATTTTGGCCGTCGGGCGCAGAGAACGTTCGATCCCGGTCCCGTCCGCTCCGCCACTTGCCCTCGCGAAAGCGTTCTCCCGATCCGGCTGCGGCTGGATTTTTCCGTTGTTTTCGAGGGTTATGCGGGCGGGGCTGAGCACTGGCAGTGGCGCCAAGTGGCCCGAAAGCGGTCTCTCAGGGCCGATATTCTCCGGACCTCATGACTGCGCCGATTTGGTGAATAGGTTGCAAGCCTCTGAAATCAAATGGATTTGTGGAGTTCCCGGCTAAACTGCGTGTTTCGGTAATGTCCGGACACCGATTCCGGTAATCTCCGGACAGCGATT
>OFET01000573.1_pt1 | contig 19913 bp, 21 predicted proteins | sample 1521211 | NCBI WGS metagenome assembly OFET01 (sample SAMN03766358, study PRJEB24113) | microbial mat metagenome | isolation source: enrichment culture HLUCC-A from microbial mat sample contains cyanobacterium...
GGGTCGAGCTCGGGCTCCTGCGGCAGGTAGCCCACCCGCGCGCCCTGCTCCGCCCAGGCCTCTCCGGCGTAGTCGGTGTCGATCCCGGCCATGATGCGCAGAAGCGTCGACTTGCCCGCCCCGTTCACGCCAACCACGCCGATCTTCACGCCGGGCAGGAAGTTCAGGCGGATGTTCTCGAAGGTCTTCTTGCCGCCCGGATATGTCTTGGACACGCCGTCCATGTGATAGACGTACTGGTAGCTGGCCATGGGCTGTCGCACCTTTCGGAAAACTGCGGGAATGTCCGCTGCGTGATACTTGAGCGCGCGCGCCGGGGCAATCGGGCGCGCGATTGACTTTCCCGGGCCGCTCGGGTCTGCCTCGCGCGGCGACAGGGCAGGGGATTCAATGAGGCGTGCGGACACGGGGCTGCCGCCGGTGCGGGCGGAGATGCGGGTGGGGCTGCTGGGCGGCTCGTTCGATCCGCCACACGCGGGGCATCTGCATATCTCGTCGGAGGCGCTGAAACGGTTCGGCCTCGACCGCGTGTGGTGGCTGGTCTCGCCGGGCAACCCGCTCAAGCGGCACGGACCCGCGCCGTTGGCCGACCGGATGGCGGCGGCGCGGGCGCTGGTCGATCACCCGGCGATCACGGTCACGGATTTCGAGGCGCGGGTCGGCACGCGCTATACCGCCGAGACGCTAAGGGAGCTTCGGCGCGCCTGTCCCGGCGTGCGCTTCACCTGGTTGATGGGGGCGGACAACCTGGTGCAGTTCCACCGCTGGGAACGCTGGCGCTGGATCATGCGGACGGTGCCGGTGGGCGTGCTCGCGCGGCCGGGCCTGCGGCTCGCCGCGCAGACCTCGGTCGCGGCGCGCGCGTTCGGCCATGCCCGCCTGCCCGCGGCGCAGAGCCGGCGGCTGGGCGGGACGCAGGCCCCGGCCTGGTGCTTCGTCAACGTGCCGATGATCGACCTCAGCTCAAGCGCGATCCGGGCGCGGGGGGAGTGGCGCGGCAGCCAGCCGGGCTGAGGCAACGCCCGCGCCCACGATCAGCGCGAGGCCCGCCCATGTCGGCGCGTCGGGCAGATCGCCGAAGACCGCCCATCCGAGCACCACCGCCGCCAGCAACTGGAAATGGACGAAGGGCGCAAGATGCGTCGCTGGCGCCCGGGCATAGGCCGTCAGCAGCAGCAGGTTGCCCAGCATCGAAGCCATCGCCGAGGCCAGCGTCAGCGCGGCGACCGGCGCCGTGATTTCCGGCATCGCTGGCAGTCCCACGGGCGTGAGGATCAGCGCGCCCACGACAAGCTGCGTGACCAGCAGTGCGCGCGACGGCGCCAGCGGCGCCAGCCAGCGCGAGGAACTCAGGTAGGCGCCGTAGAAAAGCCCGGCCAACAGCGCGAAGCCCATGCCGGGCCCGGCCCCGAAGCCGGGCCGGACGACCAGCAGCACGCCGAGAAACCCCAGACCCATCAGGGCGGTGCGCAGCGGCGTGACGGGCTCGCGTCCCAGCAGCGCGGACAGCGCGTAGCTGAAGAGCGGCCCCACGAAGAAGGCGGCAAAGACATCGGCCACCGGTTCCGTGCGCAGCGCGGTAAGGATGGAACTGACCCCGCCGGCCAGCAGGAGGCCTCGCAGCCAGATGCGCCAGTCGAGGAAGAGCCTCAGGGTGCCACGGGGCGCTAGCGCCGCGATCAGCGCCGCGCCGAGCACGAAACGCGACCATGCCACGAAGAATGGGCTCGCGCCGTGGCCGGCCGTGAGAAGCTTGCCCGCGGTGTCCCCCGCAGGCACAAACGACATGGCGACGAACATGAGCCCTGCGGCCTTCCACATGAACCTTGCGCCTAGCACGCGCTCGTGAAGCGCGAAAGCGGGAAGGGCGCTTGTCACCCGCGGGCCGCTGCGGTTACCTGCCGCCCGTAGGAGGCGCGAGGTCAGGCGCATGCGACTGGACAGACGGGCATTTCTCACAGGCGCCGCTGCGGCCGCAGCGATGACGGCGCCGCCCGCCGCCGCCGTGCCGCCCGCCGCCTCGCTGCGGCCCCTGGCACGCTCCGGGAACGTCGTCGAACGCGCGCTGCCGACCCCGTCGGACCTTGTCGCGCGGGCGGGGCTACCGGGGCGCGTGGGCATCGCGCTGACCGACCTGCAGACTGGCGCGCTTCTGGAAACCCATGCCCCTGACGAGGCACTGCCGCCGGCCAGCACGGCCAAGGCGATCACCGCGCTCTACACGCTCGAGGCGCTTGGAGCGGACCATCGGTTCGAGACGCGGGTTCTGGCCGCGGGCGAGATACGGAACGGCGTCCTGAAGGGCGACCTGATCCTTGCCGGCGGAGGCGATCCGACGCTCGACACCGACGCGCTGGCCGATCTCGCCGCCGCGGTCAGGGAGGCCGGGCTGCGCGAGGTGCTGGGCGCTTTCCGCGTCTGGGGCGGCGCGCTGCCCAACGAGCGGACGATCGACGAGGGCCAGCCGGCCTATGTGGGTTACAACCCGGCGATCTCCGGTCTCAACCTGAACTTCAACCGCGTCCACTTTGGCTGGAAACGGGCCGGCAGCGACTACGACGTGACGATGGACGCGCGCTCTGTCCGTTACCGACCCGAGGTGCGCATCGCGCGGATGCAGGTCGAGGACCGCGGCGGCCCGGTCTATACCTACCGGGACGAGGACGGGCGCGATCACTGGAGCGTGGCGCGCGGCGCGCTGGGGGACGGGGGCGCGCGATGGCTGCCGGTGCGGCGCCCGGCGCTCTACGCGGGCGAGGTCTTCCAGACGCTCGCCGGCTCAAATGGCCTGCGCCTGCCTGCACCTGTCGAGGCCGTGGCGCTGCCGGACGGCGCGCAGGTGGTGGCACGCCATGAAAGCGATTCGCTGGACGACATCCTGCGCGACATGCTCGACTACTCCACCAACCTGACGGCCGAAGCGGTGGGCCTGTCGGCGACGCTGGCGCGTGGGGCACCCGCCTCGTCGCTCGCCGCCTCGGCCGGGGCGATGTCGCGCTGGGCGGCTGACGTGCTGGGCATGCGAAGCTGCAGCTTCGTGGATCATTCGGGGCTGGGCGACGCCTCGCGCGTCACCGCCGCCGAGTTGGCCGGTGCCATGGTGGCCGCCGGGCGCGCGCGCGGGTTCCAGCCGCTTCTGGAGCGCTATGACGTGCGCGACGAGCGTGGTGCGCCGATGCGCAACACGCCCTTCGAGGTGCGTGCCAAGACCGGGACGCTGCATTTCGTGAGCACGCTCACGGGCTACCTGGTGTCACCGGCCGGGCGGGTGCTGAGCTTCGCGATCCTGACCGGCGATCCGGACCATCGTGCAACGCTCACCCGTGCACAGCTTGACCGGCCGGAAGGGTCGCGCGCCTGGGCCGGCCGCTCGCGCCGGATGCAGAGCGAATTCCTGCGCCGCTGGGCCGCGCTCTATGCCTGACCACGTCAGGGCCGGATCACGATCCGCGTGGCGTCGAAGCCCACCTTGCGCACGAGGTTGAACAGCAGGCGCGCATTGTCGGGCGCGAGCCGCACGCAGCCGGCCGAGGCCGGGCTGCCCAGCCGCTCGACCTGATCGGTGCCGTGAATCGCGTAGTTGCCGTCAAAGAAGACCGACCAGGGCATCGGCGCGTCGTTGTAGAGCGACGAGCGGTGGTTGGCTGACAGGAATTCGGGGCGGAAGGTGCCGGTGGGCGTGACCTTGCCCGGACGCGCGGTCGACACGGGCCATGTGGCGATCGTCTGGCCGCTGTAGCGCACCGTGATGAGCTGTTCGGAAAGGTCGATGCGTGCTTCGAGTTGGGCGGCGGCCGCGGACACCGCGCAGGCCGCGCCGACCGCGACGGACAGGAGGGCCGCGCGCAGGCTCCTTGCCGCCGTCATCCCCGCATGTGCCGGGCCCTTGCCCCTCGTTCGATCGCTGCGGCATGCAGCCGGTCGATGTTCAGCTCGTAACGGATCTCTTCCAGCAGGCGCAGTTCCGTCTCGCGCAGCATGCCGTCCGCCGCGGCCACGTCGCAGGCCAGCGCATAGGCGGTCTCGTAAAGCCGCTCGGGCAGGTTCTCGCGCAGCAGGCCGAACAGCGCGTCGAGCCCGTCCTCCTGCTCGAACAGGTCGAAGACCACCTGCGCGGCCAGGTTCATGCGATCGATGTCGTAGTCGGCGAACACGGGCAGGTGGTTCACCTGCGCCTGGATCTTGACCAGCTCGGCGGTGCGAAGATCCTCGTCGCTTGCGGAGACCGCGACCATGAGCGCGACAAGGCAATCCTGCGCGCTGAGGGGGTGCGTGACGCTGTCGTTCATTTTCGGGGTCCGGGGCATGTCCATGGACGACATTATTGACTGTCTCACGCCCCGGCAATAGGTGAGCGTCGCGGGCGGCGCCAGGTCGTGCCGCATCCCCCGGAGGCAACCGATGAGCGACGTGCGACACGCAGCGATGGACGCGAAGGCATGGCCCTTCGAAGAGGCGCGGCGCGTGCTCAAACGCTACGAGAAAGGGCCGCCGGAAAAGGGGCATGTGCTGTTCGAGACGGGCTACGGCCCCTCCGGCCTGCCGCATATCGGCACCTTCGGCGAGGTGGCGCGCACCACCATGATCCGCCGCGCGTTCGAGCAGATCTCGGATATCCCGACGCGGCTGATCTGTTTTTCCGACGACCTCGACGGGATGCGGAAGGTGCCCGACAACGTGCCCGATCCCGACATGCTTCGCGAGCACCTGCAAAAGCCGCTGACCAGCGTGCCGGACCCCTTCGGCAAGTTCGAAAGCTTCGGGCACCACAACAACGCGATGCTGCGGCGCTTCCTCGACGCCTTCGGCTTCGAGTACGAGTTTTACTCGGCCACGGAGTTCTACCGCTCCGGCGCCTTCGACGAGATCCTCCTGCGCGCGGCTGAGCGCTACGACGATCTGATGAAACTGATGCTCAAGACGCTCCGCGAGGAACGGCAGAAGACCTATTCGATCTTCCTGCCGCTGCACCCCGAGACGGGGCGCGTGCTTTACGTGCCGATCAGGCATGTCGATGCGAAGGAGGGCACCGTCACCTTCGACGACGACCGCGGACGCGAATGGACCGTGCCCGTGACCGGCGGCCATGTGAAACTGCAGTGGAAGCCCGACTTCGGCGCGCGCTGGGCGGCGCTGGGCGTGGATTTCGAGATGTACGGCAAGGACCACTCGACCAACACGCCGGTCTACGACGGCATCTGCCGCATCCTTGGCGAGAAGCCGCCCGAGCACTTCACCTACGAGCTGTTCCTCGACGAGAACGGCGAGAAGATCTCGAAGTCGAAGGGCAACGGGCTGACCATCGACGAATGGCTGACCTACGCCTCGACCGAGTCGCTGTCGTATTTCATGTTCCTCAAGCCCAAGACGGCGAAGCGGCTCCATTTCGACGTCATCCCCAAGGCGATGGACGAATATCACCAGCAGCTGCGCGCCTACCCCGACCAGCCGCTGGAAAAACAGCTGGAAAACCCGGTCTACCACATCCATTCGGGCGACGTTCCGACAAGCGGAATGGTGGTGCCCTTCTCGATGCTGCTCAACCTCGCCTCGGTCTCCTCGGCCGAGGACAGGGAGGTGCTCTGGGGCTTCATCCGCCGCTATGCGCCGGAGGCCAGCCCCGAAAGCCACCCGGACCTGGATCAGGCGGCGGGCTACGCGGTGCGCTACTTCAACGACTTCGTGAAGCCGGCGAAGGTCTACCGCGCGCCCACCGACCTTGAGCGCGAGGCACTTACGGAATTGCGCGACAGGCTGGCTGCGTGGGACGGCGCGGCCGACGCGGAAGCGTTGCAGTCGATCGTCTACGCCGTCGGGCGCGAGCGGTTCGATCCGCTGCGCGACTGGTTCCGCGCGCTCTACGAGGTGTTGCTGGGGGCCTCCCAGGGGCCGCGTTTCGGCGGCTTCATCGCGGTCTATGGCGTGGCCGAGACCGTGGCGCTGATCGACAAGGCCCTTTCGGGCGAACTGGGCTGAAGGGCGGGGCGGTGCCGCGAGGGTATCCGCCCCTCTTCACGCCCAAGCCCTTCGGGCGCGACCTGTGGCTGGTGGACGGACCCGCGATCCGCTTCTACGGGATGCCATTCTCCACGCGGATGACCGTGGTGCGCCTGTCGGACGGCGGGCTCTGGCTGCATTCGCCGGTCGAACGCACGCCGGGTCTGGCGGAACGGCTGGCGGTGCTCGGGCCGGTTCGCCATCTGATCGCGCCCAACTGGATCCATTACGCCTGGCTCGGGGACTGGGCCGAGGCCTGCCCGCAGGCAGAGACATGGGCCGCGCCGGGCGTGGCCGAACGCGCCGCGTCCCGCGGGAAAAGGCTGCGGATCGACCACGGGCTGGGCGGTGAGGCGCCGTGGTCGGCCGAGATCGACCATTTCATCGTCGAAGGCAGCGCGGTGCACCGCGAGGCCGTGTTCTTCCACCGCCCCTCGCGCACGCTGATCCTGACCGACCTGATCGAGAACTTCGAGCCCGCGCGCCTGCCCTGGTTCATGCGTCCGCTGGTGCGGCTGGCGGGCATCGCGCATCCGAAGGGCCGGATGCCGCCCGACATGGCCGCCACCTTCGACAAGGCCAAGCTCCGCGCAGGCGTCGAGCGGATGATCGCCTGGCGCCCCGAGCGCCTCGTGCTGGCGCATGGGCACTGCTTCCAGACGGGCGCGGTGCGCGAACTGGAACGCGCCTTCGCCCGCGTTCTTTGACGGTCAACGCGACGGAGCTACCTTTCCCGGCGTCAGTCCAAGGAGACCTGTCCATGCGCCGCCTGCTGCTCGCCCTTCTCGCCACCCTCGCGCTCGCGGTGCCGCTGCGGGCAGACGAGGCCGCCGCGCCGGCGATACGGGACGTCATCCAGAGCCAGATCGACGCCTTCCTCGCAGACGATTTCGCGCGCGCCTTCACCTATGCAAGTCCGGGCATCCAGGGCATTTTCCGCACGCCCGAGACCTTCGGGCGCATGGTGCGGCAGGGCTACCCGATGGTCTGGCGGCCCGACGAGGTGCGGTTCCTCGACCTGGAGGAGCGGGAGGGCGCATTGCATCAGAAGGTGCTGATCCGCGATGACGCGGGCGCCACCCATGTGCTCGACTACACGATGGAGCCGGACGGGCAGGGCGGATGGAAGATCGACGGCGTCCGCATCCTCGAAGCCCCCGAGGTCGCGGCCTGACGCGGCGTCCGTAGGGTGCGTGCTTGCACGCACCCGCCTGCCGACATGCTCCCGCCTGCCGACATCATGCCTGGCGCCGCGGCTCCGCATCCCAGATACGGTAGAGCGCGGTCAACCGCTCGGCGGCGCGCTTGGGCTTTTCCACGAAGAACCGTGCACCCAGCGCGAAAGCGTCGCGCTCCAGTTCCGCCAGCGCTCGGTCGGCGATTCGCCCAAGCTCGGTCGCTGCTTCCGGCGAGAGGCTCGGCGCCTCGGACGACGCGAGGTGGCCGGAATAGAGCGCCAGGTCGCGATGATCGCCCAGGATGTCCGAAAGCCGCTTCGCCTCTTCCGCACGCGCACCCACGGGGCCGGGCCAGACCGGCGTCAGGATGCGGCAGTGGTGCCAGTGGTATTTCACCCGCTTGCGCCATTCGTGCATCGCCTCGACCGTGGGCGCCTGCCGGCAGGCATCATGCGCGCGGGCCGCGCGCTCCCAGGTCTTGCGCAGCCCGCCCTCCAGCGCCCTGCGCGGCTTGCCCTTGATTTTCCACGCGGGGATCCGCTGCGCCAGCGCGTCGAGCGCGGCGCGCGTTTCGTCGCCAACTTGCTCCGTCGTGTCCGGCTTGCGCCGCGTCAGCGCCGCGCGGACCGGGGCGAAGCGCCCCGCCTCGGCCTCGTCGCGCGCCATCAGGCGGTCATGCGTCTCGATCAGTGCCTCCAGATCGCGCAGGCCGGACAGGCCGCGCGCAAGGTCGCGGATGGCGGCGTTTTCTTCCGCATAGGCCGGAAAGCCGGGGCGCACCATGCGGATCAGCCCGCGCAGCTTCTTGCAGCGCTTGCGGATCTGGTGGATCGCGTGGCCCGGCGCAAGATCGGCGTCCGAGGCCTCGCGCTGCGCCCGCTGCACCTGTTCCAGCGCGATACGGCGGACTGCGTCGCCCAGCGTGGGATCGGTTTCCTTCAGCCTGAACGGCATCCGCTTCGTCCTCTTTTGCCTCGCACGCAACGTAACGGTGGTCTCGCGGAGTGTTAAGCCGCGCTCGCTACCCACGACGCGAGAAAACCCGGAGCGGGTTCCGGTACGGCGAGAAGGGGCAAGCGATGAACAAGGCGATCACCGAGGGCGCGGTCCTGATGCCGCCGCCCTTCGCGGACGGTCTGGGGCAATGGTCGAAGGGCAACGGCACGCCCGGCACCGACACCTACGAGGGCGATCCGAACGCGGCCTTCGTCCCTGCCGATCAGGACTTCGGCGGCTGTCTCGAACTGCTCAAGGCCGATGACGTGCAGCGGCTGCGCTACATGGGGCAGACGCCGATGCTGGAAGGCTGCTACCTGCGCGTCACCGCGCGGGTAAAGGCCGTGTCGGGCAACCTGCCGTCGGTGCGCATCGCGGGCTGGCCGGCGCGCGCCAGTGGTTCCGGTGTCGGCGGCCTCACGGAAACCGGGCCGAGCGTGCCGCTCACCCAATACGGACGGGTGGTCGAGGTCACGGCGATCGTCGGGCCGGGCCTGCGCACCGGGGTCGACATGGTCTGGGGCACCGATCCCGCCTACGGCCATTTCGGTCTCGACCTCACCGGTCCCTCGGGCGGCGTGGTGCGGATCGACGACCTGCGAATCGAGGACGTCACCCATGTCTTTCATCGCGACATGATGAGCTGGGTGGACGTGCGCGACTTCGGCGCCGTGGGCGACGGCACGACCGACGACAGCGCCGCCTTCGAGGCCGCCGACCAGGCCGCAAACGGACGGCGGATCCTTGTGCCTGCGGGTGTCTACCGCCTGAATCAGAACGTCACGCTCGACAGTCCGATGATCTTCGAGGGGCGGCTGTCGATGCCCGACGACGCGATCCTCTCGCTCACCCGCGATTTCCGCCTGCCAGTCTATATCGACGCCTTCGGCAACGAGGAACAGGGCTTTCGCAAGGCGTTCCAGGCGCTGCTCAACAACGCCGATCACGAATCGCTCGACATGGGCGGGCGGCGCGTCTCGATCTCGGGGCCGATCGACATGGCCGCGGCGGTGCCCAACCGGTCGAGCTTCGCGCAGCGGCGGGTGATCCGCAACGGCCAGATCTACGCCGAAGGCGACACGGTCTGGGAGCCCGAGGTGGTGACCTCGCAGGCGACCTATTCGGCCGCCACCCCCCGCCGGCTGAGCAACGTCGCCAATATCGCCAACATCCCCGTGGGCGCGCTGGTCGAGGGCGCGGGCGTGGGGCGCGAGATCTACGTGCGCTCCAAGAACGTGGCCGCCGGCGACCTGACACTCTCGGAGCCGCTTTACGACGCCGAGGGCACGCAGGTCTTCACCTTCACCCGCTTCAGGTACATGCTGGATTTCAGCGGCTTCGACCGGCTCGACCGCTTCGCGCTGGCCGACATCGAATTCCAGTGCAACACGGTGGCCAGCGGCATCATGCTGGCGCCCGTGGGCGTGGGTTTCCAGTTGCGCGAGTGCTTCATCACCCGTCCGCGCGACCGCGGCATCACCTCGATCGGCGAGGGCTGCCAGGGACTTCTGGTGGACCGCTGCCAGTTCATCACCCGCGAAGGCGACACGCTTGCGCAGAACCGCACCACCATCGCGCTCAACGCCAACGCCAACGACGTGAAGCTGCGCAACAACCGCTGCACCCAGTTCCGCCACTTCGCGATCCTGGGCGGGCAGAACAGCATCATCTCCGGCAATCACTTCTTCCAGGGCGACTCGGCGGCCAACGGCGTGCGGCTTGCCGGCATCGCGCTGGTCACGACGAACACCTCGGCGACGGTCGCAGGCAATTACGTGGACAACTGCTTCGTCGAGTGGACAAACGAGCGCGATCCCGATCCGGCCTATACCGGCGGCTTCAGTTTCGCGGGGCTGTCGATGACCGACAACACCTTCCTGTGCAGCGGCGTGGCACCCTGGTTCTCGTTCCTCGTCGTCAAGCCGCACGGGCCCGACCACGGGATCACCGGCCTGACCGTGACGGGCAATGTCTTCCGCGCGGTGGGCGGAACCATCGACCGTGTCGAGCGGGTGGACACCACCTTTGCCGATCTCGATTACGGGCGCACGCGCGATGTCACCCTCGACGGCAACACCTTTCACAACATCGTCTATCGCGCGGCCTGCCCGCTTCGGCTGAGCCACACGCAGAACACCGAGGCCGCGTCCTGGACCATCGACACCGAAGGGCGGCTGCCGTTCCGTGGCCGGGCGCGCGAGATCGTGGCGCTGGTGCCCACCGACCGAACCCGCAACGCCGCCGGCGTCTCCGTTCCAGAGATGCCGCACGCCGACCTCGAGATCGGGCCTGCCGGCGACCAGGTGCGCCTGAACTGGTCCCAGCCGGTGCGCGGGCGCGTCAGCCTGACGGTGCGGATGGATTCCTGAGGCCAAGATCCTCGGGCGTCAGGTCGTAGGCGCGCCCGAAACCGCCGTTGAGCAGCGCGCGCGACACCTCGAAGCGCAGGAGCGCGAAGTCGCCGAAGCCGATGTAGAGCTTGGCCTTGGGCTGTTGCCGGAGGTAGTGCGCCGCAAGCTCGGCATGGCCGGGCGCGCCGTGGCGCAGGAAGTGCGCCGTCGCGATCAGCGTGACCCGCGGATGGGTCAGCGGATCGCCGCGCGCGCCCGGTTCTCCCAGCAGCAGCGAACAGGCCGGATCGGCCTTCAGCGCCAAGGTGTGATGCGACAGGTCCGACACCAGGCTGAGCGGTGCGCCCTCGGGATCGGTCGTCATGGCCACGCGGCTCACCATCGGGTGCGCGGTCTTCGGATCGCGCACCGCGAGCGCGCCATGCCGCGCGCTGTCGATCAGCCGCCGCGCGAGCGCGCGGGCCTCTGCGTCGGTGTCGCGGATCGGGGACTGCGCCATGGGCTGCAAGGTAGGGCGCATGCCTGCCTGCCGCCAGATCAGAACCGCTGCCAGAGTCCGATCGCCACGCCGCGCTCGTCGTTTGCGCCGAGGCCGTGGAAGGCCCCCAGCGTGACCGAGGTGCGCGCACCGAGGGGCAGGGCGACGCTCGCCTCCAGCTTGGCGAAGGGCGGGTCGTCGCCCATCCGGCCGCTCTGAAGCTGCAACATCGTCTTGCGGCCGCCCGGGTGCGACAGGCCGCCTGTCAGATCGAGCTTAAGATCCATGGCACCGTCCGGCGCGATCAGCGCGAAGGCATAGGCCGTCACCCAGCCGCCGTGCCGGGCGCCGTCGAACCCTCGGCCCAGCGACAGCGCGGGCCGCAGGATCGTGGCACCATTCCGCACGCCGAGCCCGAGTTGCCAGGAATGGCGGAGCCGTCCAGCGGTGCCGGCACGCTGGACGAACAGGATGGCCTTTCCGCCGCCACCCGACGCCCGCCCGGCGTCGAGCCCGAGGGTCAGCCGCGGTCCCAGACCGTAGTCGAGATAGAGCGAACCGTAGCCCTGCGCGGTCACCGCGCCGCGCAAGGTGAGCGCGGCGAAGCCGCGGCCCTCGTCCCGCGGCCAGGGTCCGGCCGCGGCGGGAGTCCACGCCAGCACGGCGAGGCTCAGGCCCAGAATCATCCGTCGCATCGCGATCTCCGCGTGTCCTGCGGGACTGTCGCCGCGGGCGCCTTAACGCATTGTTAACGGATCTGGGCGCGGGCTGTGCGCGGGTGCTGGCGCTCGGCCCGGCGGCCTGCTACGCTGCGCTGCGGCATTGGCTGCCGAGACCGGCGGCACGAGCGGGGGGCAGGCATGGCCCAAGGGCGGATCATCACCATCGCGCAGCAAAAGGGCGGCTCCGGCAAGACGACGCTCGCGGCCAATCTTGCCGTCGCCTGGGCGCGCGCCGGGCACTCCGTGGCGCTGATCGACACCGACCCGCAGGGCAGTCTCGGTCGCTGGTTCATGACCCGGATCGAGCGGATGGAAGCTCCGGACATGGAATTCTCGACCTCCTCCGCCTGGGGCGTGGGCTACGAGACGCGCAAGCTCGCCGGCAACCACGATTTCGTCATCGTGGATACCCCGCCGAAGGCCGACAGCGATCTGCGGCCGGGACTGCGCGCCGCCGACCTCGTGCTGGTGCCCGTGGCCTCGTCGCACGTCGATCTCTGGGCGACCGAGGGCGTGCTCGACCTCGCCCGGCGCGAGGGCAAGCCCGCGATGCTTGTGCTCAATCGCGCCCGCGCCGGCACGCGGCTGGGCGCCGAGGTTGCGCACGCCGCCCGCGCGCTCGAGGCGTTGGTCGCCGACACCGCGCTTGCCCACCGCGTCGTCTATGCCGAGACGCTGGGGCAGGGCCTCGGCGCGCTCGAGGCGCCGAGGACGCCCGCGCACGCGGAACTGGGCGCGCTGGCCGAGGAGGTGGCGCGCCACCTCGCATCGCGGTAGAGGGCGCTCATCCGACCGGAGGGGCGATGACCGAAGAGACCGAAGAGCTTGCCCGCCTTATCCGGGCCGAACGCGCACGCGGCACGCGGCCCGTCTCGCGGCTGGGGTATTTCTGCGCGCCGTTCCGCCCCGCCGAGGGGCCGTGGTCTGACCGGGTGATCAAGGTCTATCGGGCATTGGGCGACCGCGATCTGCTGGACCGGCTCGCCGCTGCACACGACGCCTATCTCGCGCTGCTGCACGAGACGGGCGTGCCGGTGCCGGAGACGGCGTTCCGCCTTGTGCCGCTGGACGGTGGGCTCGCCCCGGTCGTCGTGCAGCAGGCGCTGCCGGCCGAGTCGATGCTGCGCCCGCAGATCCGCGCCGCGGAAACGGAAGGCGCGGTTGCGCTGCTGGAGGCGGCAGGCCAGGAGATCGCGCGCTTCTGGCACGCGGTGCGGGAGCACCCGGCGCGGGTGGGTTTCCATCCCTCGATCCGCAACTTCGCGCTGCAGGACGGGCGGGCGGTCTTCTTCGACACCTTCCCGCCGCTGATCGGCTATGACCGGGACGAGATGGGGCGCCTGCTGCTTCTCTTTTCCGACAAGCGGTTGATGCGCGCGATCGGGCCGCTGGTGCGGGGCAGGGTCACGGCGATCCAGGACGAATGGTATTCGCCCGCCGAGACGCTGGTGGGACTGGTGGGCTCGGCCTGCCGGCTGCGCCCGGACGACTCGGCTCGTTTTCTCGACTGGGGGCGCGATTTCGCGTCACGCGAGATGGCCCGGTGGGAGACGCAGATCGCCGAGGGGCTGGCACGACCGCCGCGCCTGCCGGGGCACTGGACGACCATGCGCCGGCTTCTGCGCTTGGAAGGCGAGCCCAACGTCTGAGCCCCCAACGTCTGAGCCCACGGGAGATTTTTCGATCGAAAAATCTCTTGGGCCGCGGCGGCGACGGACAGAAGAATTTTCGATCGAAAATTCTTCGTGGCGCCTGCGCGGTTTCAGCCGCCCGTCAAACGTGTCAGAGAAGAAGCGCGAAAGGAGGGCGGCCCATGCTCACCATAGATCCCGCGCGCGACTGCCAGACCGTCATCACAACCTTCGAGTGCTCGCCCGGCACCTGCCAGGACCTGCTGGAGGAATTGCGCCAGGCCTACGACAGCTTCATCTCGCGCCAGCCCGGCTTCGTTGCCGCCGCGCTGCACGTCAACGACGCGCAGACCCGCATCGCCAATTATTCGCAGTGGGAGCGGCGCGAGGATTTCCTCGCGATGCTGCGCTCGGACGAGATGCGCGGGCACAACCGCCGCTTCAACGATCTCTGCCGCAGTTTCGAGCCGGTGATGTACGATGCCGTCGCAGCCTTCGGCTGAGCCGGACGATGCGCTGGCGCTGAGCAGCCGCGACGGGTTGCCCGAGGCGCTGACCGCGCTGCTGGAGGTCTATCCGCGTGCGCGTTGGGCGCAGGATCCCGGGTTCGCCGGGCTGGTGCAGTTCTGGCTCGACCGGCACGGGATGTTCCGCAAGCTCTCCGATCTGCTCACGCAGGAGGCGCGCGCGACGGAAGCCGGCGGCATGGATCCTGCGGCCTTCGCGCCCCGGCTGTCGCGCTTCGGCGGCATGTTCCTGCAGGAACTGCACGGCCACCACATGATCGAGGATCACCACTACTTCCCCGTTCTTGCGCGGCTCGAGCCGCAGCTCGAGCGCGGCTTCGCCCTGCTAGACGCGGATCATCACGCGCTCGACCCCTGGCTTGCACGGCTGGCGGAGCGGGCCAACGCGGCGCTCCGCGCGGCTGGGCAAGGCACCGCCCCGGCGGATCCGGCCGGCCGGCTCGCCGAGGACCTTGCCGCATTCGCGCCCCTGCTCGACCGGCATCTGACGGACGAGGAGGATCTGATCGTGCCGGTCCTGCTGCGCCACCGCGGCGCGGGGCTGACATGATTTGCGTCAAGGACCGGACGGGACAGGCTGCCTCATGGTGAGGCGCGATCAAGGAAAGGGAAAACGCATGTACAAGCACATCCTTGTGCCCATCTCCTTCGAGGAGGGGCGCGATGCTGCCGGCGCGCTGAAGGTGGCGAAGCTGCTGGCCGACGAGGGCGGGCGCGTCACGCTCTTGCACGTGATCGAGCGGCTGCCAAGCTACGCCGTCTCCTACATGCCGCAGGATTACGTGAAGAACGCGCGCAAGGCGATCGAGGAGGAACTGTCGCAGATGGCTGGGGATGTGCCGGGAGCCGAAGCGATCGTGATCGACGGACACGCCGGGCGCACCATCCTCGACTGGGCCGAGGAGAACCACCCCGACTGCATCGTCGTCGCCTCGCACCGGCCGGGGATGCAGAACCTTCTTCTGGGCAGCACGGCCACGCAGGTGGTCCGCCATGCCGCCTGCGCCGTGCATGTGATACGATAGGGGATGTGATACGCGCGAGAGTGAACGCAAAGGGAGGACAAACATGATCCGCACCGCAATCCGCGCCACGCTGCCGGCGCTCGCCCTGGCCGTGGCCGTGCCCGCCTGGGCCGAGGAGCCGCGCGTCGGGCTGACGCCCGAGCTGGACAGCGTCACCGTCGAGACCCGCTCGGGACCCGTCGAGATTCGCCGGGCGCAAGACCCTGAGAACAAGCTGGAAGGGAGCTGGGCGCTTACCTCGCGGCCCTGCCCCGAGTTCTGCATCCAGCCGCACGAGCCGGCCGAAGGCGTGGCGACCATCGGCGAACTCGAACTGATCGGGATGCTGCAGGACCCCGAAGTGATCGTCATCGACAGCCGCACGCCGGACTGGTTCGCGGGCGGAACCATCCCGGGCGCGGTGAACATCCCCTATACCGACGCGGTGGATCAGCTGGGCGAGTTGGGCTGCGAGATCGACTTCGACGGCTGGGACTGCGCCGAAGCCAGCGCCGTGGCACTCTTCTGCAACGGGCTGTGGTGCGGACAGTCGCCCGCCGCCATCCGCCGCATGATCGAGGCGGGCTTTCCGGCCGAGAAGATCAGCTACTACCGCGGCGGCATGCAGACCTGGCGCCTTCTGGGCCTGACCGTGACCGGCGGCGAGGGCTGAGGCGCTGAGCGCGCCACGGCTGCTCGTGACGGGCGGCAGCGGGCGCGTCGGCCGCCTGCTCGCCCGCGCCTGGGCCGTGGCGCCGCCACCGCTCGACCCGCTCTGGCAGAGCCGGAGCGGCGCGTCGCATGCGGTGCGCTGGACGCCGCTGGAGGGGCCGCAGGCGCTGATTGCCGCAGTCGGGGACCGCCCGCCAGCGGCGATGCTGGTTCTGTCGGGCGTGACACCGGGACCGGAGGCGTCGTTCGATCTGAATGCGGCGCTCGCGCGCGCCTGTCTGGACGCGGCGCGCGCGGCGGGCATCCCGCGCGTTCTCTACGCCTCGTCGGTGGCGGTCTACGGGCCGCCTCGCGCGGCGCCCTTCGCCGAAACCGATCCGCCGCGCCCGGCAAGCGCCTACGGGCGCGCCAAGCTTGCGGCCGAAGCCGTCTGCAACGCGGGGCGGGCCGGGGGGCTGGAGGTCTGCGCGCTGCGCATCGGCAATGTCTTCGGCGCCGATGCCCTGATGCGCAACGCGGCCTGTCTGACGCCGGGCGGCGCCCTGCGGATCGACCGCTTTCCCGACGGGCAAGGACCGCTGCGCAGCTACATCGGACCGGCAACGCTGGCCCGTGTCATCGGCACGCTCGCAGCCGACCGCGCCGCGCTTCCGCCGGTGCTGAACCTTGCCGTGCCGGGCGCCGTGGCGATGACCGATCTGGCCACCGCGGCAGGCGTGCCCTGGTGCTGGACGCCCGCGCCGCCGAGCGCCGTGCAACGTGTCCTGCTCGACTGCGGGGCGCTGGCCCGGCGGGTGGAAATCTCGCCAGCCGAAGGCACCGCTCCGGGCATCGCCGCGCAGTTGGCAAGCTTGCCAAAGGCGGCACCCCATCTATCTTGACGCAGGGGCAACCAGCCCCGTCAAGGGAGGAGACAGCAATGAAAAGACATGCTGCCGCGGCATGCGCCGCGATACTGCTCGCCGTGCCTGCACTGGCGCAGGAGCGCACGCCTGCACCCGATGGCGCCGCCGTCTTCATCATCGAGCCCGCAGCCGGGACGATGGTCGGCTCGCCCGTGACCGTGCGTTTCGGGCTGTCCGGCATGGGCGTCGCGCCCGCCGGGGTGGAGTGGGAGAATACCGGCCACCATCACCTGATCCTCGACGTGCCGCAAGACGGCTTCGATTTCTCCGAGCCGGTTCCGTCGGACGAACGGCACCTGCATTTCGGTGGCGGACAGACCGAGGTGACGCTGGATCTCGCGCCGGGCGAACATACCGTCTGGCTGCTGCTGGGCGATGCCTTCCACGTGCCGCACGATCCGCCGGTGATGTCGGAGCCTGTGTCCTTCACCGTCTAGTAGAAGATGGGCCGGGCGCCTTCGGGGGCCGGCCAACCTTGACCCTGCGCCTGGCGTGCCGCGCCCGTCGAGGCAGCCTGTCCGCCAGCATTGGCTGTGACATTTCCCCGAGCGGGCTATATCCTGCGCAAATCGCACGTATCGAGGCGCCGGAATGCTCCGACAACTGCTGCTCTCTCTGGTGGTCCTTGCCGGCACGCTTGCGCTCTGGATCGCCTATGTTCCCGCGTCGATGCCCTTTCTCGAACGCGTCGGCGTGCTCGACCTGATCGGGGTCGAACCCGCCGAGGCGGAGGCCGAGGGCAATGGCGGCTGGGGCCGGGGCGGAGCGGCGACCGTGATCGCCGAGCCTGTGGAAGAGGGGCGGATCAACGATCGCGTGACCTCGATCGGCGACGGACGTTCCCTGCACAGCGTCGATCTGCGGTCAGAGGCGACGGGACAGGTCGTCGAGCTTGGCTTCCCCCCCGGCGGCCGGGTGGAACAGGGGGCGCCGATCGTCCGTCTCGACGACGAGGCGGAGCGCATCGCGCTCGAGCGTGCCGAACTGACGCTGGCCGATGCCCGCGAACAGGCCGCGCGCATCGAGCAGCTGTCCGGCACGGGCGCCGTGACGGAGGTGCGGCGCCGCGAGTCGGAGCTTGCGCTCAGGCAGGCGGAGCTGGGCCTGCGGCAGGCGGACTACGATCTTGCGCAACGCACGATCCGCGCGCCGATCTCCGGCTGGACCGGCGTGCCGGACATCGAGGTGGGGTCCCGCGTCAGCGCGGGCGACGTGCTGGTCACCATCACCGACCGGTCCGAGATCCTGATCGATTTTCGCGTGCCCGAACAGGTGGCCAGCCGGATCGAGGCGGGCATGCCGCTGGAAGCGCGGCCGCTCGCGCTGCCCGAACGGGCGCTGGAGGGCGAAGTGCGCGCGGTCGACGCCATCGTGGACGCCGCCAGCCGGACGCTGCGGGTGCAGGGGCGGCTGGCCAACGAGGGCGACGCGCTGCGCGCCGGCATGGCCTTCGAGGTCGTGCTGAGCTTCCCGGGAGAGGCTCTGCCGGCGGTCGATCCTCTGGCCGTGCAGTGGTCGGGCGAAGGCGCCTATGTCTGGGCCGTGCGCGAGGGCAAGGCGGCCCGTGTGCCCGTCACGATCCGTCAGCGCAACCCGGACTCGGTGCTGGTCGAGGGCGAACTGGAGATCGGCGATCCGGTGGTGACCGAGGGCGTGCAGAACCTGCGCCCCGGTGCCGAGGTCCGCGTGGCCGAGCCGCAGGCGGCGCTGCCCGCCGACGACCGGGCGCTCTGAGGGGGGCGGGGCGATGATGGAAGAAGCCGCGCGCACGGCCGGCGGCGGCACCGCGCTCTTCGTGCGCCGCCCGATCCTGGCCTATGTGCTCAGTACGCTCATCGTGCTGGCGGGCCTGGCCGCGGTCTTCGGCGCCGAGATCCGCGAATTGCCCAACGTCGACCGCCCCGTCGTCACGGTCACGACCCAGTTTCCCGGCGCCTCGCCCGAGACCATCGACCAGGAGGTGACGGGACGGATCGAGGGCGCGGTGGGCCGGGTGGCCGGCATCCGCTCGATCTCGTCCAACTCGCGCTTCGGGCGCAGCCGCGTGACGCTGGAATTCACCGAAAACGTGGATATCGACGTGGCCGCGACCGACGTGCGCGACGCGGTGGCCCGGATCGCCGGCCAGCTTCCCGACGAGGCCGAGGAGCCCCAGGTCGTCAAGGCCGACGCCGATGCGCAACCGGTGGTGCGGGTGGCCGTCACCTCGGCCACCCGGGCGCCGCAGGAGCTGACCCGCATCGTGCAGGAGCGGATCGAGGATCGCCTGATCTCCATCGAGGGGGTCGCGGACCTTCAGGTCTACGGCGACCGCGCGCCGATCTTCCGGGTGGACATCGACCTTGCCGAACTGGCCAGCCGGGGCCTGACGCTGGCCGACATGCAGCGCGCGCTGGCGGACGCGGGCTTCAACGCGGCGGCGGGCGATCTGGCCGGCACCCGGCAGTCGATCAACGTGCGCACCACCGCGATGCTGGCCGCGCCCGACGATTTCGAGGATCTGCAACTATCGCCCAACGTGCAGCTGCGCGACGTGGCGACCGTGACGCTGGGCCCTGCGCCCAACGAGACGGTGCTGCGCGCCAACGGCGAAACGGGCGTGGGCATCGGCGTGATCCGGCAGGCGGGCAGCAACACGCTGGATATCTCGGCGGCGGTGCGCGAGACGGTCGCGCAACTCGACGCGACGCTGCCCGAGGACGTGTCGATCTTCGTCACCTCGGACGACGCGATCTTCATCAACGGCGCGATCCGCGAGGTGCTCAAGACGCTGGGCGCCGCCACGCTGATTGTCGTCGCGGTGATCTTCGTCTTCCTGCGCGATGCCCGCGCGACGCTGATCCCGGCGATCACCATGCCGGTGGCGCTGATCGGCACGATCGCGGCGATCTGGATCGTCGGCTTCTCGGTCAACATCCTGACGCTGCTGGCACTGGTGCTGGCCACCGGCCTCGTGGTCGACGACGCGATCGTGGTGCTGGAAAACATCGTGCGCCGCCGGTCCGAGGGGATGGGGCCGCGGGCGGCGGCCGTGCTGGGCACGCGGCAGGTGTTCTTCGCGGTGGTGACCACGACCGCGACGCTGGCGGCGGTCTTCGTGCCGCTGAGTTTCCTGCCGGGGCAGGCCGGTGGCCTTTTCCGCGAGTTCGGCTTCACGCTGGCGATAGCGGTGGCGATTTCCTCGGTCGTGGCGCTGACCCTCTGTCCGGTGCTGGCAAGCCGGCTGCTCAAGGCGGAAAGCGACACGCGCCAGGGGGTTCTGGGCCGGATCGGTGGCGGGCTGGCCGCGCTCTACGCGCGGACGCTGGCCTGGGCGCTGTCCGTGCCCGCCGTGATCGTGCTGGCCGCGGGGCTCTTTGCCGCGACGGCGGTCTTCGTGGCCGACGGCATCCGCCAGGAACTGACCCCGCGCGAGGACCGCGCCGATGCCTTGCTCCGCGTGAGCGCGCCGC
>OFET01000576.1_pt1 | contig 19871 bp, 18 predicted proteins | sample 1521211 | NCBI WGS metagenome assembly OFET01 (sample SAMN03766358, study PRJEB24113) | microbial mat metagenome | isolation source: enrichment culture HLUCC-A from microbial mat sample contains cyanobacterium...
ATCGCCGCACCCTCGGCCAGCAGCGCGAGGTATTCGGGATTGCGATAGATTTCAAAGAAGCGCAGGTCCATCGTGCCGAACCGCGCGCCGAACGAGCTTCGCCTTCAAGCACCCCGGCGCCGTGCGGGCGAAGGGCCGGCGTTTCTGCCCGCTTTATGGGCCAAGGGCGGGCGACCCGCCCGATTTGCGGGCGCGTCTCTGGCGGTGCCGCCGGGGCAGTCCGGCGGGCTGGCACTGCGCTCCGCGCCGGATAGGGTCGCGCTGCCCCGAGTCGATGGAAGGAAGATCGAATGAACGAGACCCCTCTCGAGACGATCCCGGCAGGGTACGGCCGCGCCGTCCGCCTGCGGGCGGGCGAGGCGATCGAGATCGTCAACGTCACCGGCACGCAGGTGATCGACACATGGGCCTTCGTCGAGGGCGAGGGAGGCGAGTACATGTCGCTGCCCCATACCCGCGTCGAGACTGGCCGCATGGTGCCGCGCCCGGGCGAGTCCTTTCTCACCAACCTCCGGAAAGAAATCCTGCGCATGGAAGAGGACACCTCTTCCGGCATCCACGACACGATCATGGCCGCCTGCGATGCGGCCCGCTACCAACGGCTGGGCTGCGCCGGCTATCACCGCAACTGCGCCGCGAACATGAATGAGGCTCTCGCAGAGCTGGGGCTGCCCGCGCGCGAGTGCCCCCAGCCGCTCAACCTGTTCATGAACATCCCCGTCCACCCCGACCGCTCGCTCGAGCAGGGCGCGCCGGTCGGCCATCCGGGCGAATACGTGCGGCTTCGAGCGCTGTGCGACTGCGTTGTGGCGATGTCGGCCTGTCCGCAGGACATCACGCCGATCAACGGTGCCGACCGGACGCCGCAGGACGGGCACTACCGCATCCCGTCGGCCGGCTGAGGGCGCTGCCGGGACCTGATCGCACGGGGCTCAGCGCTTCTTTGATGGCAACGAGCGTGTTTGTCCGCTGCTCCGGGGCTCGGCGGGGGCGCTCGCGGTGGTCGGGCCCGGCGGCTGCCGCCAATGACCTTTCAGACTGCCAGATGCCGGGATCGGAACGAAAATGCCCGGAAGCCATGCGCCCGCCACCGCGCGAGTTGCCATGGAGCGGAAGCGGGCGGGCAGCCGCTGACCGGGCGCCGGTCTGGGGAGGCGTGACGCGGCCGTCATGGGCCGCGGAAGGCTCAGGCATCGGCGAGCAGCCGGCGAGCATAGGGATGGCGCGGCCCGGTCATGACGGTCTCGACATCGCCGGCCTCGACGACGCGGCCTGCCTGCAGGATCGCCACCGTGTGACAGAGCTCCCGCACCACGTGGAGGTCGTGGGAGATCAGCAGGATCGTGAGAGCCATCTCGGCGTGGAGGGTGGCGAGAAGGTCGAGGATCTGTGCCTGCACCGACACGTCGAGCGCAGAGACCGGCTCGTCTGCAACGAGGACCTCGGGCCGCAGGATCAGCGCCCGGGCGATTGTCACGCGCTGGCGCTGGCCGCCCGACAGTTCGTGCGGGTAGCGTTCGGCAGTGCGCCGGGGCAGGCCGACGCACTCGAGCATGTCGTGCACCGCGCGGGCACGCGCCGGACCGTCGCCGACGCGGTGGATGTCGAGTCCCTCCTGGATCGCGGCGCCGATCGACATGCGCGGGTTCAGCGCGGCGGCGCTGTCCTGGAACACGCATTGCACTCGCGCGCGGAAGCGCCGGCGGTGGGCCCCGCGCAAGGCTGCCGGCACCGCCCCGGCCACGGCCACCCGCCCGTCGGAGGGCGGCAGCAGGCCGAGGACGACGCGGCCGAGCGTCGTCTTGCCCGAGCCGCTCTCGCCCACGATGCCGCAGATCTCGCCCGGCGCCACGGTCAGATCCACCCGGTCGAGGGCGGTGAAGGGAGCGGTACGGCGCAGGAGCGAGCCGCCGAAGCGGACGGTCACGCCGTCGAGGACGACCGCGCTCATGCCGGAACCTTCCAGCAGCGAACGAACGCCGGGCCGACTTGTCGGAGCGGCTGATGCGCCGAGCAAGCGGCTTCGGCCAGCAGACAGCGCGTGGCGAAGGCGCAGCCCGGCCCGACCTCGCGCGGGTCGGGCGCCGTGCCGGTCAGCCTCTCGCCCGGCCGCCGTCGCCCCGGCCGGCTGGCCAGAAGGCCCCGCGTGTAGGGGTGGCCCGGCGCCGCGAAGAGCGTCTCGCGCGGGGCCAGTTCCACGATCTGGCCGGCATACATGACCGCCACCCGGTCGGCGATGCGCGAGACCGTGCCAAGATCGTGGGTGATGAACAGCATCGCCATCCCCCGCTCCTGCCGGAGCCGGCCGAGCAGCCGCAGGATGCGCGCCTGCACGGTGACGTCGAGCGCGGTGGTCGGCTCGTCCGCGATCAGCAGGTCCGGAGCGCGCGCGAGAGCGAGCGCGATCACCACGCGCTGACGCTGCCCGCCCGACAGCTGGTGCGGATAGCGGCGGGCCAGCGCGGCGGACTCGGGCAGGGCGACCTCGGCGAAGAGCCGCCCCACCTCGGCGCGGCGCGCGGCGCGGTCGAGGCCGGGCCGCGCCATCGCCAGAGCCTCCTCCACCTGCCGGCCCGCGCGCATCACCGGGTTCAGCGCCGACAGCGCGTCCTGGAAGATCATGGCGACCCGCCGGGCACGCACGCCGCGCAGGTCGCTCTCGGTGGCCGCGATCAGGTCGCCCGCGCCCGCGAGCCGCGCCGAGCCCGAGACCGTCGCACGGTGCCGGGTGAAGGGCGGCGCGTTCATCCGCAGAAGCGCGCGGGCGAAGGCCGACTTGCCCGACCCGCTCTCGCCCACGAGCGCCAGCGTCTCGTTGCGCGCAAGCGTCAGGTCGAGGCCGCGCACCGCCGGCACGGGCCCGCCATGGGCGTGGAACGTGACGTGCACGCCGCGCGCCTCAAGAAGCGCCGCGGCCTCCGCTACCGGGACGCCGCTCAGGGGGCGGGCCTCAGTCATCGAGTTGCACGTCGAGCCGGTCGCGCAGGCCGTCGCCGATAATCTGGAAGCAGAGCGTTATGGCGACGATGATGAGCGCGGGGATTCCCGAGATCCACCACGAATGGATCAGGTAATCGCGCCCGTCTCCGATCATCCGGCCGAGCGACGATGTCGGCGGCTGCACGCCCACGCCGAGGAACGACAGCCCCGCCTCCATCAGCAGGACGCCCGGAAAGGCGAGGGTGAGGATCACCACGAGCGGCGAGGCGAGGTTGGGCAGGATGTGGCTTGTGGCGATCCGCCAGCCCGAGGCGCCGAGCGTGCGCGCGGCCTCGACATAGCCCGTCTCGCGCAGCGACAGCACCTGCCCGCGCACGAGCCGGGCGTAACCCTCCCACTTCACCAGCCCGATCATCACCACGAGCACCCAGATCTCGCTGCCGAGCAGCGCGATGCCGCAGAGCATCAGCAGCAGGTTCGGCAGCGTGATGAACACGTCGACCACCGTCATCAGCAGCCGGTCGGCGAGCCGGCCGCCGAGGCCGGCGGCGATCCCGATCGCGATGCCGAGGCAGGACGAGAACACCAGACCGAGCGCCGCGATGCCAAAGCTCGTGCGGATGCCGTAGAGGCAGCGCGAGAGCATGTCGCGACCGATGTTGTCGGTGCCGAACGGGTGCTGCCACGTTCCGCCCGCGTTCCAGACGGGGGGCAGCGAGCGCGACACGAGGTCGACGGCGTCGGGGTCGTGCGGGGCGATCAGGGGCGCGGCCACGCCGAGCAGCACGATCGCGGCCAGCGCAAGCGCCGCGAACGTCGCCTTGTCCCACTGGAAGGCCAGCGGCGCGCGGGGCGGCGCGGCACGGCGCTCGGGCGGGGGCGCGGCGGCGTCGGTCATCTCACTCCTCGAGCCTCACACGGGGATCGGCCGCCACGTAGAGCAGGTCGATCGCCAGGTTCACGGCGACGACGATGGCGGCATAGGCGATCACGCCGAACTGGAGCACGGGAAAGTCGCGGTTCTCGACCGAGCCGACCAGCACGCGCCCCACCCCGGGCAGCGAAAACACCGCCTCGACGAAGATCGACCCGTTGAGCAGGCCCGCGATCTCGAGCCCCAGCACCGTGATGAGCGGCAGGGCGGCGTTGCGCAGGATGTGCAGGCGCACGACGCGGGCGGGGGGCGCGCCGGTCGAGACGGCCGTCAGGACATGCGCATGCGAAATCGCGTCCATCATCGCGGCGCGCATGAAGCGGGCGAGGCCCGCGATCATCGGCAGGGCGAGGCAGACGATGGGCAGGATATAGTGCTTCCACGTGTCGAGGCCGGTCGTGGGCAGTACCCGCCAGTGATAGCCGAACAGCAGGATCAGCCCGATCCCGATGACGAAGTGCGGCACCGCGTAGCCGAGGAACGCGATGCCCATGCCGATCCGTGCGCCGGGCGAGGTGCGCCAGAGCGCGGCAGCCGCCCCGAGCGGGATGCCGATGGCAATGGCCAGCACGAGCGCCAGCCCGCCGATGGTCAGCGTGTGGGGCATCCCGCGCAGATACATCTCGACGACCGGCTCGCGCGAATGAAGCGAGCGGCCGAACTCGCCCTGCGCCACCTGGCCGAGATAGGCGACGAACTGCTCGGGCAGCGGCCGGTCGAGGCCGTATTTCTCGGCCAGCCGCGCCTCCAGCTCGGGCGTCAGGCCCTCGGGATACATGAACTCGAACGGTGTGCCGGACAGGCGCAGGGTCAGGAAGGCGATGACGAGCACGAGGAACATCGTCACCGCCGCCCGTGCGAACCGATTCGCCATGAAGCTCAGCATCGGCCAGCCTTTCGGACGGGGGCCGGGCGGCGGCTGGGCGCCGCCCGGCGGGCGAGCGCGCGATCAGTTGTCGCCGCGCACCTCGATCTCGCGGGCGCGCAGCGGCAGCACGTAGGGACGCTGCGCTACGGGGATCTCGAACGAGATGTCGTCGCGCATCGCGTAGAGCTCGTGCGGCTTGTAGAGCAGCAGCCAGCCCGAGATATCCTCGGACAGCTCGAGCAGGCGGCGGTAGGCGCCGCGCCGCGCCTCGGGGTCGGTGGCGAAGCGGGCCTGCTCATAGGTCGCCGCCCAGTCCTGCGACACCTCGGCGGGCGTCCAGAGCCCGCGCTGCGCCGTCCACGACTTTTCCGACCAGTGGGTGTCCATCGCACCCATGGGGTCGGGGTAGTACATCGGGTTCGACCAGCCGCGCATGTTGAGGCGCTCGTAATCGAGGTTGTCCACCTCCTCGATCTTGAGGTTGAGCCCGCACTCGGCCCATTGCTGCTGGATAACCTGCGCCGCGAGATCGCCGTAGAGATAGTAGGAGCCGGGAAACTGGGCGACGATCTCCTCGCCCTGGTAGCCGGCCTCGGCCAGGAGCGCCTTCGCCTGCTCGGGGTCGTATCCGATCAGCTCCAGCCCCTCCATGTAGAGCGGTGCGCCATATTCGGGGAACTGGTGCGCGGTGGGCAGGCCCCCCTTGCCGCCCCACAGCCCGTCGACCAGCGCCTGACGGTCGGTGCACAGGCGCATCGCGCGGCGCACGCGGGGGTCGTCTGTGGGGGCGGTGTTCATCGCGATGACGTAGACGTGGAACATCGGCCAGGTGACTCCCATCGTCGCCACGCCCTCGACGCGCAGCGCGCTCTCCTGGTCGGGCGGGATGTTGGTGACGATGTCGAACTCGCCGTTGACCATGCCGGTGACACGGCTGGCCACCTCGGGCACGTGCACCATCTCGACGAGGGCGAGCGCCCCGGGCTCGCCCCAGTGACCCTCGAACCGTTCGAGCACCAGCCGCGCGTCGGGCACGAACTCGGCCACGCGGTAGGGGCCGGTCCCCACCGGGTTCAGCGCCGCGTCCTCGAAGCCCAGCGCCTCGTGGTGGTCCTTCGAGACGATGCCGAACGAGCGCGCCGACATCAGCGTCTCGAACATCGGCTCCTCGCGGTGGGTGTGGACGCGGACGGTCATGTCGTCGACCACCTCGACGTCCTTGAAGTTGTAGGCCCAGCGCCCCCAGGCCGAGGAAAACTCCGGATCCTCGTTGTGAAACATCCGATCGAGCGAGAACTCGACGTCATGCGCGTCGAAGGTGTCGCCGTTGTGGAAGGTGACGCCCTCGCGCAGCGTCAGCTCCCACACCGTGGGCTCGAGCTGCCGCCACGACGTGGCGAGGCCGGGCTTGAAGGTCAGGGGGTTGGAGAAGCTGTCGCGCTCGATCAGCGCGTCGTAGATCTGGTAGAGGATCGGGGCACCCGAATTGCCGGTCGTGTCCTGCGGATCGAGACTGTCCTCGAAGGTCGACAGCGCGATCCGCAAGCTGTCCTGAGCTTGCGCCGCGCCGGCGAAGGCCAGCGCGAGCGCGGTGGTGGCGAGAAGGGTCTTCATGGCAGCGTCCTCTCCTGAGGGGTCGGGGTGGGTCGGTCGTCGAGCCACAGCGGGTTCGACCAGGCGCGGCGGCCTGCGGCGTCGACCACGGCGACGCGGCACCATCCGCCCTCGAACCGGGCGACGGGCAGACGGGCGGCGGTCAGCGCGCGGCCATGCACGCGGGCGTTGCGGCTGACGGGGCCGAGAACCATGACCGAGGCGGCGGCGGAGCAGCGCACCACGATCTCGTCGCCCTCGCGCGCGATGTCGTGGATCTCGGGGCCCTGCGTGGCGTAGAAGCGGCCCGCCTTGAGGGCGGCGAGCAGGGTGTCGGGTTCGTTCGCCTCGGCCTTGACCATCACCCAGCCGCCGAAGGCGTCGTCGGCCTTCCAGTGGCTGTCGTCGACGGCGATGGCCGTGACGGGGCGGCCGGTCGAGAGCAGGGCGTCGAGCATCACCAGCCCGTCGCCGCGGTCGCAGTTGACCTGGCTCGTGTGGTTGTAGACCTCGACTGCGTGGGCGGCGTCGACCGACAGCGCATCGGCGAGCGTGAGGCCATACCAGTAGGGGTGCGCGATGGCGACGAAGGCCCCTGCCGCCGCACAGCGCCGGGCGAGCGCCGGGCCGTCCTCGTCAGGGCCGGGCGGCGCGAAATCGAGCGGCAGGCCGACAGCGAGGATATGCCAGTCCGCCCCCGCCTCGGTCGCGGGCGCATGCACCTCGGCGCCGATCAGCGTGGTGAAGCCGTCGCCGCGAAAGGCGGTCGTGTCGGTGACGGGGTAGTTGTAGCTGGGCCGGAAATGGTCGGACACGGTGGTGAAGTCGTAGCCCGCCGCACGGTAGGCGCCGCAGACGTCCTCGGGGCTCAGGACGCCGTCGGACGCCGTGGAGTGGCCATGAAGGTTGCCGCGCCAGAAGCGGCCCGGGGCCTTGAAGGTGTCGAGCATCGCGATCCCTGTCTTCCTTGCCGCCGGCGGGTGCCGGCGGCGTTATTGGGATCATCAATGATGCTTATTACAAAAATTGCTAAAACCAATGACACTTCCATGACAGGGCCGCGTCAGGCTGCCGCGTCATCGCCTTCCCGAGCCGCGATGTCGAGGAAGGCGGCCACGGCAGGAAGGCCGCGGATCTCGGGCTGGGTGGCGACGTAGACCGCGCAAGCCGCATCGGCATCGGCGATCTCGACGGCTGCGATGCGCGCGTCGCGCCCGATCTCGCTCGCGAAGGCGAGGCCGACGCCCAGCCCCTCGGCCACCGCCTCCTTCACCGCCTCGCGGCTCGGCAGCTCGAGAAAGGCATCGAGCGCGAGGTCGCGGGCGCGGAGCTCCGCCTCGATCTGGGCATGTGTCACCGAGGGCTTGCGGCGCAGCAGGATGGGCTCGGTCACGATCCGCGCCCATGGCACCGGCCCGCCCCCCGCGAGGGGGTGGCCCGCGGGCACCACCGCCGCGAGCCGTTGCGGCGCAAGGCGCACATGGGCGAGCGGCTCGGCGGGCGGCGCCATCAGCGTCATCACCGCGGCGTCGATCTCGCTCCTGAGGAGCTTTTCCTGCAGGTCGAAGGTGGTGCCCTGCACGAGGCTGAGACGGACGGCGGGCTGAACCCGGCGGAAGCGACCAAGCAGCGTCATCGCGAAGGGCGGCGTGGAGAAGCCCACCCGCAGGTGCCCCCGCCGCAACCCCTCGAGCTCGCGCGCGGCCGCCTCGAAGCCGTCGAGCTCCGTCAGCAGGCGGCGGGCATGGGTGTAGAGGCGTTGCCCCATCTCGGTCGGCACCGCACCGCGGCGGCGCTCGACCAGCTTGAGCCCCAGATGCTGCTCGAGGTTCTGCAGCCGCTGCGAGATCGTCGGCTGGCTGATGCCGAGCGCCTCGGCTGCGCGCGAAAAGCTGCCGTGCTCCACGACAGCGGCGAAGGCGCGCAGGTCGCTCGTCTGCGTCTCCGGTGCGCGGGTCCGGGCTCCCCGTTCGGCGCCCCGGCGCGACATGGCTTCTCCCGACGTTACGACGCGGTGATCGTTTCACAACTCCCCCGGCAGGAAAAGTGCTGTCCAGACCGCCCCGGTCCACTGCGTCGCCTTCCGCGGGCGGGCATGCGCCCGGGTCACAGGTCTTTCCCCCTTCAGCCTCTTGGTCGTGCGCGGCGAGCGACCAGGTCGAGCTCTGCCCGGGTCTGCCGACCCGCATCGCCCAGCAGCCGCTCCCCGTAGTCGGACAGTCGGGACGCCCCGAACGCCACCGGAAGCGGGGCACCCGGCCGAACGACCGGAACTCCCTCTCCTTGACCTGCCTGAGGGCGCTTCGCAAAGGGGGCCGGGTTCGGCGCCGACCCACAGCTTGCGACGATCTCGAGCATCGGTCTGCCCCCCTGCATGAGCGGCGGCAGCACCGCCCGCGCGTTAACGCAGTGTGAACATGGCGCCTCGATGCGGCCGCAAACGAACGGCATGGTCGAGCGGTTCAACGGCCGGATCGAGGACATCCTGCAAAGCCACCGCTTCCGCTCGGGAGAAGCTCTCGACCAGACGATCCTGCGCTACGTCCGCCTCTACAACGGCCAGTTCCCGCAATCCGTCCTGAAGGGCAGAACGCCCATAGACGCCCTCAAGGAGTGGCATCGCGACAAGCCGGAGCTCTTCAGGAAACGGCCCTGCAATCACACGGGATGTGACAGCTACGCCTATCTCGAGCGCAACCAGATCGCCCGCGCGCGCCGGCACTTCCGCGAAGCGCATCGCATCTCGCCGGGGGCCGACAGCCGCCTGGCGCTCCAGAGGGCGCGATGAGCGGCCGAAGGGCGTCGCGCTGCATGTCGAAGCCATGCACACGATGACGTTCGGATCGTGTCGGGCATGCGGTGCAGGCCGGGGCACCCGCATCGTCACAGCGTCGGGGCCTCCATGAATTCTTGATTGCGGTCAGGACAGAATGGGGAGCATCGCCATCTCTCGCCGTCGCAGATCGGGCCGGGCCAGGGGGCCGTATAGCTTTGGCAAGGCGGCACGGGCGGCGGCGGGTGGGAGGCGCATGACGAGCCGCAGCGAGGGGAAGAGCGCGAAGAGCTCCACCCGCGCCTCGGTGTCGAGCCCCGACAGGGCGAACGGCCCGGGGTGCAGGCTTTCCGTCCAGATCCCGTCGGCGAAAAGCACCTGGTGGCGTTCGGTGAGGACATGGATGTAGCTGACCTGTCGCACTCCCTCGAGGATCCGCGCCCCCGGCCGGTCTGCAAGGAGCCGAGCCTTGACGAACGCTTCGGTGTGACCGGTCATTTCGCACAGGGCTGCGCCGCCGATCCGGAAGCGGTGCTGCGGCGAGACGACGAGCGCGGTCTCGTTGCCGAGCGTCCCCGGCGCGATGCGCACCGGCGCCAGATTCGGCGCGGCGCGGAGATCGGCGGGGCCCAGATCCCTCCTGCCGACCCAGAGGATCGGCTGCAGGCCGTCATCGGCCGTCTGCACGCGGTCACCGGGCCGGAGATGCTCGACGGGCACGTATCCTGATCCCGTCAGCAGGTGCGCTCCCGGGGTGAAACACGGGATGCCGGCGGCGAAGAGCTGAGCCGCGCTCGAGACCTGGGCCGGAGCGACCCCCTGCAACACGACGCTCTCACCCTCGGGAAAGGTCAGGACCGCGTTACCCGCGCCGTCGTCGGCAACGACCACGTCCCAGGCTGTCACGCTGCCGCCGGGCCCCGATCCACCGGTCAGGCCGGAAACGTCGAACCGGTCGTTGGCGAAACCATCTCCATCGGCGTCGTCGAGGTCGAAATCGGTGATGAGATCGGTGCCCGACCCCGTGGTCTGGACGAAGGTATCGGCCCCGCTGCCGCCAGTGATCGTGTCGCTCCCCGCGCCGCCGGAGAGGGTGTCCGCGCCTGTCTCGCCGAACAGGCGGTCGTCACCGTCCCCGCCCGACAGGCCGTCGTCGCCGCCTCCGCCGTAGGCCAGGTCATCGCCCGACCCGCCCGCGATCGTGTCGGAACCGCCATTGCCGTAGAGCGTGTCGGACCCGGACCCGCCGTCGAGCGAGTCGTCGCCCCGGTCGCCGTCGAGCGTGTCCGATCCTGCCCCGCCCCTGAGCGTGTCGTTCCCGTCTCCGCCTTCGAGGCTGTCGTCGCCGTCGCCCCCCTCGAGGGTGTCCTGGCCCTTGCCGCCCGCGAGCGTGTCGTTGCCGGGGCCGCCTTCGAGGCTGTCATTGCCCGTGCCGCCCGAGAGCATGTCGTCTCCTTCAGCGCCGACCAGCGTGTCGTGACCGTCGTCGCCCTCGAGGGTATCGGCGCCGGAGCCGCCATCGAGCTTGTCGTCGTCCTCACCGCCAGAAAGCGAATCGTCGTCGCTGCCGCCGAACAGCGTGTCGCTGCCCGCACCGCCCTCGAGCGTATCGTCGCCTTGGGTGGCCACGATGCTGTCGTCGCCATCGCCACCGACGAGGCTGTCATCCCCGGCCGAATTGGTCAGCGTATCGTCGCCCGCGCCGCCGAACAGCGTGTCGTTGCCGAGACCGGTGCGCAGAAGATCGTTCCCGGCACCGCCTTCGATCAGGTCGTTGCCGGCCCCGCCGACGATGGTGTCATCGCCGTCGCCGCCGCGCAGGATATCGTCGCCGTCTCCACCGTCGATGCTGTCGGACCCGTCCCCGCCATCGAGCAAGTCGGAGCCGTCACCGCCCTCCAGCGTGTCGGTGCCCGTTCCGCCCAGGAGTGTGTCGTCGCCGTCGCCGCCCAGCAGGGAGTCGGCCCCCCCACCCCCGACGAGCTCGTCGGCCCCCGTGCCGCCGTCGAGCAGGTCGGCTCCGCCCTGTCCGAAGAGGCGATCGTTTCCCGCGCCTCCTATGAGGGTATCGTTGCCCTGTTCGATCTCGGTCACGACCGCGTCGGCGATCAGGTCGCCCGACAGGGTGAAGCCGGAATCGCCGCTTCGGGTTTCCAGGGTGAACTCGATGTAGTCGCGGTCCTCGAACTGCGCCGAGAACCAGGCATCGGGGTCGGAGGGGTGGTTTTCCTCGGTCCCGGCGGCGCGCACCACATCGTCGGTCTCGGAGATATCCAGCGAGGTGTTCTTGTCGGTCCCGAACGCCGTGAAGCTGTCCTTGTCGAGGCTGACCGCTTCCATGTTTCCGGGATGGAAGCTTCGGTCGATGTCGTTGAACGTCGCCGTCGCGCTGAGGGCTACGGGCTCGCCCGTGACGGGCTCGAAGAATTCGAGGCGGAAGTCGGCCGTGTCGCCCATGCCACGGCCGTTCATCAGGATCTCGGCGCCATTGCCGTGGCCCGACAGGTCGACCCTCATGCGGGGATCGGACTTGTCGGTCAGCACCAGCCGGCCCCAGACTTCGGTGCCGTCCTCGAGGAACGCGATATCGCGGTAGACAGCCCAGTCGCCGACCTCGGCGTTGTTGCCGGTATAGGATTGCTCGTCGAGATTGCGGATATCGAGGACGAGCGGCGTGCCCGCCGCGCCCACGCTCGTGCCCTCGCCCTTGTCGCCGAAAAGAACGTCGTCGCCGGCCCCGCCGTCGAGGAAATCGTGCCCGCCCTCGCCGGAAACACGATCGTCGCCGTCGAGGGCCGAGATGGTGTCGTCGCCGTCCGTGCCCTGCAGCTTGTCCGAGAGCGTGGTGAGGATCGTGATCGGCATGGCGCCCCCATCGGCTAGTCACCGGCGCTGCCGGCCGAAGCAGTTCAAGACAATGCATCCACCGGGGCCCTGCGCAGACCCTGCGTTAGCTGATCATCGCAAACATCCGATTAAGCGGGAGGGGCTGCCCGCCCCGTTCTTCGGCGGCATCCTGATCCTCGTGATGCTGTTTCCGCAGAACCAGCGCGGCCTGCCGATGCCGGTGATCCTGTTTCTCGCGCTTCTGGAAGTGACGGCCTACCTGGCCGGCGAGACGCGCTTCCGCGCAGCACGTTGCCGCGCGGCTGGAACAGGCGGCGGCCGTTGAGGTGCGGCTCCGGCTCGGAGGTGTAGCACCAGTTCACCGACGGGTTGGCGTAGAGCCGGGCATAGCCGAGCGGAATGTGAATCCACGGGTTGCCGTCGCGCCCCCCGGCCTCGAGCAGCACCACCCTGTGCCTCGCCTCGGCCAGCCGCGCCGCGACGGCGCAGCCCGCAGACCCCGCGCCAGTCACCACGTAATCGGTCGTCACCGACCCCATGCTGGTCCTCCCTTTCCTGCGCGCCTTCACGGCACTTTGAAGGAGGCTCCCACGAGGCACGCCCCGATAGAACCTCCGTCCTGTCCGATCTGGACGAAACCGGGCAGCAGGTGCTTGGCACTGCGCTTCGCCTCGCGCAGTCTGGCGGACAGGCCAATGCCGGCGCGCTCGGCTTTGCCCGCGCCACCACCGACTGGCAGGCCCTCTGCGCCGACGGGCATGTCGACATCGTCGCCGTCACTGCGCCCAACGCGCTCCACGAGCCGGTCGTGATGGCGGCCATCGAGGCGGGCAAGACCGTCTATTGCGAGAAGCCGCTTTCGACCACCGCCGCCTCGGCCGGTCGGATGACGGAGGCGGCGGAGCGCGCGGGGATCGTCATGCTCGTTGGCTTCAACTTCCTGCGCAACCCCATGATCAGGCTCGCGCGCGAGATCGTGGCGGGCGGCGAGATCGGCGAGGTCACGGGCTTTCGCGGACGCCACGCCGAGAATTACATGGCGGACCCGGACATGCCCCATTCCTTCCGCACCCATCCCGAAGGGGGCGGCGCGCTCACCGACATCGGCAGCCACATCATCAGCCTTGCGCGATATCTCGTCGGGCGGATCACGGAGGTCGCCGCCGACTTCAGCACGATGCAAGCCTTTTGGCCCGTCGCGCCCGGTTCGTCGGAACGCGCGCCGGTAGAGGTCGACGACATGACTCACGCGCTCATCCGCTCCGAGAGCGGCGCGAGCGGCAGCCTCGAGGCGAACTGGGCCGCCACCGCCCGCACCATGGATCTGAGCTTCGAGATCACCGGCACCGGCGGCGCAGTCTCGTTCACGCAGGAGCGGATGAACGAGTTGCTCCTGTGGTCGAGGACGCCGGGCCGCTCGGGCTATACCCGCATCGAGGCCGGGCCGGCGCATCCGCCCTATGGTCGCTTCTGCCCCGCTCCGGGCCACCATCTCGGCTTCAACGATCTCAAGGTAATCGAGGTGGCAGACCTGCTCGAGGCCGTGGCGGGCGGCGCGCGCACCTATCCCGACTTCCGCGAGGCGCTCGGAGTTCAGGAGACGATCGAGGCTATGCAGCGCGCCTCTGCCGCGCGCTCCTGGGTTGGGGTGATGGCCGCGGAGACGGCAACGCGCGTCCGGCAGTGAGATCGGCGTCAATCGTCAGCAGACGGAACGACGGCGCGGGTTTTGCCCCCCAAGCGCGGTCGGTGGGCGTCGGCTTCGCCTCGGTCTTGCTGGCGATGCCGGGGGGCATCGGCCTGCTCGACCCGGTGCCAGCCGTGCCGTGCGCTTGCAGCGTGCTTCCGCGTCGGCCTTGAGGTCCGCCGCGCAGTCCAGCCGCGCCCGGAGCTGCGGAGTGTCCTGCCCGGGGTCGGCTCTTCATCTCGGTCCCGACGCTGAAGCGCTCGTAGAGATGGATCCGCCCGATGCGATGCCGCTCATGGATCGCTACCCGAGACGACCGATGCCCAAAGGTCGTTCTGTCCGTCATTGCGCTGGCCGCAGCCGTCATCTTCCGGCCTTGACCATCGCTGCGCCCGGAGCTTCGCGCCACCGCCGGGCGGGTTTCGGCAGCTCCCGCTCCGCCTGCGCTCCGCGAGCCAACACGACGAGCGCGCCTACCGCGGCAGCGCCGAGCAATGCGCGCCGCCGGAGGTGAGCCCCGACCCGAGCGCCAACGCCGGCGGCGCGCGATAGGGGTCGAGGTCGGCCGTCGCCGTGTCGAAGACGGCGAGGGCGAGCAGGAACGCGGCGGCGAGGGCGGCCGTGACGCGCCGGGTCATCGCCGCGCCTCGAGGCCGAGCAACGGTCGCAGCCGCAGGCCCAGCACCGAGCCGGCGAGCGCCGCGGCAAACCAGGCCCAGCCGTGCAGGCTTCCGGTGGAGATGCCCGAGAAGAAGGCGCCGACGTTGCAGCCGAACGCGAGGCGCGAGGAATAGCCCATGGCGAGTCCGGCCACGGCCACGGCGATCCAGCCGCGGGCAGGCAGCCGCGGCAGCTGCTCCGACAGCCCCCCGGCGCGCCATGTCGCCACCACGAGGGCGCCCGCGATGATGCCGATATTGGTCAGCGACGTCACATCGGTGAAGAGGCTCGCCTCGAGCCGCGCGGCATTGGCGGGGGCCGACCAGAAGGCAGAGCCCGACAGGTCGGCGCCGAGCGCCGTTGCGCCCTTCGCCGCCCAGAGGCCGAGACCGTAGACCACCCCCCAGGGCTGACCGGACACGACGAGGTTGGCGAGGGCGAGCAGAGCAACGGCGACCGCAGCGATCACCAGACGGCGGGGAATGCGGCGCGCTCCGGGTGCCGCGAGCGCCAGCAGCACCGCCGCCACGGCGCCGAGGGCCCCCAGCGTCGCGAGCACCCCGGTCGTGCCTTCGAGCGCGACGACCGGCAGGGTTCCCAGCCCCGTCCACCAGAGCAGATGGGTGGCGCCGAGGAAGCTGCCGATGGCAAAGAACGGCAAGGCGAGAAGGCCCACGGGATTACCCGAGCCGGCGTTGACCAGCGTGCCCGACCCGCAGCCCAGCACGACCTGCATTGCCGCGCCGAAGACGAAGGCCGCACCGACCATTGCCCACCCGACCGGCGCGTGTGCGCCAACGATCTCGCCGCCCCCGGCAGAGACCAGCGGGATCGCCACCACCGCCACCAGCGCGATGGCCAGCAGTTGAGCCAGAACACCGGCCGGCTCCCGTCGCAGCAGCAGCGCGCGCCAAGGCCCGGCGAAGCCGAACCGCAGCCCCTCGAGCGCGATCCCGAAGCCGAGACCGATCGCGAGCAGGAAGCCGTAACGCGCCCCGGCGAACAACGCCACGGCGAACACGGCGAGCAGCGCAGCCCCGACGAGGGCGGCTCGGCGCAGATGCGGAGCGCCCCGCGCAGCGCCATCGAAGGTTGTCTCGGCCATGGCCTTCCCCTCAGAAGATGCCGCGCACCTGGTTCATCAGGTTGCGAAACAGCCCCGGCGTGTTGGCCATCTCGTGGCCGGCATTCGAGTAGCCGACCATTGACTCGGGGTAGAGCCTGACGCCGTCGATCCCGGCGAGCTCGGACAGCGCGAACCAGTTCGTCGCGGCCCAGTGGCCGGTATTGCAGAACGAGACCAGCGTTTCTGACCCGTCGAGGCCCTCGGCTTCGGCCAGCCGGCGCGCGTCCCCGGCGTTCACGATTGCCGGACCGTCCGAGAACCAGCCCGCGTGCTCGAAGTATCTCGATTGCGGGAGGGTTCCGGGGCGGGCCGCCGCACCGTGCGAGCGGTTTCCGGCCCAGAACGCTTCGGGTCTGGCGTCGAGCAGAAGGGCCTCGGCTTCGCCCTCGACGATCGCCGCCACCTCCTCGGTCGTGGCGAGCCACTCGTCGGAAAACGTCAGCTCGAACTCGGAGGGAGCGGGCTCGGTCGGCTGCGTGGTCGTGGGCAACCCCGCGAGGCGCCATGCCTTCACGCCGCCGTTGAGGATGGCGAGCTGACTCACGCCAGAGGATTTCAGCGTCCAGTAAACACGCGCGGCGGCACCGAAGTCGGACTCGTTGGCCCCCTCATGCACGACGACGACCGGTCGCTGGGTCGTCACGCCCAGCGACCGAAGCGTTGGCTCGAGCTCGTCCTCGGGAACGAGCCGACCCGGATTCTCGGCCGGGCCGCGAAAGAGCGAATACGGCGCGTGCACCGCGCCGGGGATGTGCCCGGCCCCGTAGGCGTCGCCGCGAATGTCGATCACGAGGGGCGCCGTGTCCGACAGCCTGCGATCCAGCTCGACAGGGCTGAGCAGCGGGCCGAACCCCTGCTGGGCGACTGCCGCGACGGCGAGGCCGAAGGTGAGCGCGGCTGCAAGAGAGAGAACCTTCATCGTCTCGTCCTCCTGACGGTGACGTTGCATTTCTCCTAACATTCGCGAGCGACCGTGTCGCCACAAGGCGCTGTGAGCTTGCCGCGACCCCGGCTTGGCAAACGCCCGTCTGCCCCGGGCCGCCTTCCCGCGAATGCCCGTCCCGACATCGCGGGCATAGCTCGTCGCGCATCCTCCGCGAGCTGCCGGACGCGGGCGATCATCCTTATTCGCGCCGGGCGCAAGGATGCGTCGGCGGGTCGCCGCACGGGTTCTTCACCGCTGGTCGGTCCCTGTCTCAGAGCCGGGAGAATGCGGGTGAAAGCCCGAGAGCCCATACGGTAAGAGGTACGGGCAACACGGCAACGGCGAACGTCGCCACCATGGCCGCCGGCTGAAACACGCGGCTGAAGCCGGCGGAGAGCGCGATGCCGCCTCCGCCCCCGAGCAGAGCATTGCCGGGGAGGTTCACCAGCAGGGCGACGAGAAGGTAGCGATAGCGCGACGTGAGCGGGCGCAGCCAGCGGGGCGCGCGCTGCTGGAGCAGGTCCAGCCTGCCGCGACGATCGAGCGGTTCGAGAGCGTCGAGCAACATGCACGCGCGCCGAAGCCCGAGATCGGCCAGCGTGCGGCGCAGGCCGCCATGCGGCATCCACTCGCCCGCGGCGAAGGCGAGGCAGAGGCCCGCCAGCGTGGCGAGATACACGAACGGCGCGATCGACGGGCCCTCGAGGACGAGCAGCGAAAGCCCGATCTCGATGCCCGGCATGAACGGAATCGCGATCAGGAGGGCAAAGGCCAGCAGGAACAGGGCCAGCATCCCCAGCCGCAGACCGCCCTGTTCGAACATGGCCAGTTCGAAGACCCAGCCGACAAGCAGATGGACGGCCCAGGCAACGGCCCCGACCGCCCCCAGCCGCAGGGCGGCGCGACAGCAGCCGACACGGCGCGACGCCCCGGTGCGTTCAGGGCGCCTTCGGGTCATGGCGCGGCCTGCAGGGCGGGCAAGCGATCCGAAGAGCTGCGGGACCGTCTGAGCGCGGCCAACAAGCCCGCGTCCGGGGGTAGCTCGGGAGGCGGCGACGGCGGCGGTCGCGCGTCCGCGCTCAGCGAAGAAGCGAAGGCCCTCGACCAGCTCAACAGCTCCCTCGACGAGCGCCTGACCTCGCTGAACGCGGAATCCGACGCCCTGCGCCTCCTCGTCAGCGGCCAGTACGACTCCATCGACGTCGCAAAGCTCGCCGCCGAGGCCCAGCGTCTTCAAGGCGGTCAGATCGACCAGACGACCGCGGCCATGCTGCGCCAGATCGAGGCCGCGGAGAAGTAGAAGGAGGCCCTCGAACGCCTTGCGAAGGACCCCGTCAAGGATTGGCGCGACAGCGTGCCAACGTGGGTCGAAGCCGGTCGACAGATCGAGGCCGACGCGATTGGCCACGTGAAGGGAGCCCTCTCCGAGTTCATCAAGACCGGAAAAATGGACATCGAGAGCCTCGGCGAGGCCATCCTCGGAACCGTCGCGGACATCGTCGCAGACAAGGCGGTCAAGGAGCTTCATACCCTCCTCGGCGGAGAGGACGGCTCCTTCCTCGGGCCGCTGCTCGGCGACAGCTTCCAGTCGGTCGGTGACCCAGACCTCGCAGGCGCCGCGTCCGGCGAAGGCGCCGCGGTCGCCAACGCAATGGCCACCGGCTCGCAGGGCGCCGCAACCAACATCTCTCAGGCGATGCTACAGGCAGGCCAGCAGGTCAGCTCGCAACTCGCGCAGGCCATGGGCACGGGCGGGGCGCAGGTCGGCTCGCAGGTCCGAGCGGGCCACGCTGCGGGCGGCGCGCAAGCTGCATCGCAGACGCGCGCGGCAGGCATCCAGATTGGCGCCAACGTCCAGCGCGCGGGTTCGCAGCACTCGACCGAGGTCCGCAGAGCCATCACGCAGGCAGGCTCGCAACACGCTCAGATGGTGGGCGCCGCGAGCGCAGGCGCAGGTGGCGGCGTAGCGAGCGCAGGCGGCGACGACATCGGCCAAATGGTCCTCGGCTCGATCCTCGGCGCGATCCCGACCTTCCACAGCGGCGGCGTCACGCCGTCCGCGGGCGAAGGCCTCGCGCTCCTGCGCAATAACGAGGCCGTGATCCCGCTGCAGGGCGGGCGCGTCCCGGTCCAGCTCCAAGGCGACCTTGGGCAGGGGCAGGTAATCCACAACCACCACAACGTGTGGAACATCACGACACCGGACGCTGACAGCTTCCGCCGCTCGCAAGGCCAGATCGCCGCTGACGCGGCCTCTGCAGGCCAGCGCGCCCTCAGCAAAAAACCGCTAACGGAGACCCCCGATGACCGAACTCGACCCCGCCGCCTTCAGCTTCGAACTGACGACCGCGAGCTTCGACGCCGTCGTCGACGCCGCAGAAATCCTCGAACGAAACGGCGCGCAGATCACGGCCCACGGTGGCCAGCGCCACCGCCGCCTGTACGCGATCCAGACCGAGCCCATGGAGGTCTCGCGTATGCGCCGCCTCGCGCAGGTCTTGTTGGCGGACGGGCGCGTGAGCGGCGTGATGATCATGGCCCCGATCAGCGCCGACCAGAACGCCTATGAGCGGTTCGGGGAGGCACACGAAACAATGTTTCACGAGGTCGAGGCGGCTCTGACGGGATCGACCCTCACGGTTCACTGATCCCAGCGGGTTCGCGGCTCTGACGCGACGAGGGGACCGCTGCGTGCTGCGGGGTGTGGCCCGCAGCGAGCCCCGCGCCGGATTCACCCCGGCGCGGGGCTCTTCGTTCGCGGAATCGTACTACAGCCCGCGTACAAGAATCCGTACAAAGCGCCTCAACAAAGGGGCGAATTATGATTCGTCTTCAAGGGCTTATGGGAATTAGTTGGCAGCCCGTAGGGGGCTCCCAGAAGCGCTTGAAACCCCAGTAAAACAAGGGTCGAGGTGTCCCACGGAGTGGCGTATGCGGTAGAATGAAAATCAACGACTTAGCGTCAAGGTGTCCCACGGGGCTCGTCGATCTCAGGCGGAACGGTATGCGCGCGACATCGCGCTTGGCAGCGAGATGCAGGCTGCTGGCGGGCCTTGGAACGGGTACCGCATGCCCTTCGTGTTTGCGGCCAACGGGAGGGCCTTCTACCCGCAGATCGCGACGCAGAGCGGCATCTTGCACCGAGATGTGCGACGGGCGACCAACGCAGCGCGACTGCTCGAGGGATGGCAGACGCCGGAGGGCATGACCGTCGACTGATGCGCGAGGCGCAGGTGAACCTCGCCATGCGCTGGTTTGCCGGCTTCGGCCTGAACGACCGATTGCCCGATCATTCATCGCTGACCCACATCCGCCATCGCTGGGGCACCGAGCGGTTCCGGCGCATCTTCGAGAGGACGGTTAAAGCCTGCGTTGCCGCCGGCTACGCCTGCGGCAAGAGATCATGTCCCTGGGGGTGGTGTATGAGGGTCGACCTTCGGAGAGGTCAGGGCTTGATCAGGTGGCCACGGCGGGCAGCCTGACGGTGGGATTGTCGGTGACGCGGGCGAGGGTTTCAA
>OFET01000581.1_pt1 | contig 19767 bp, 20 predicted proteins | sample 1521211 | NCBI WGS metagenome assembly OFET01 (sample SAMN03766358, study PRJEB24113) | microbial mat metagenome | isolation source: enrichment culture HLUCC-A from microbial mat sample contains cyanobacterium...
CAGCGCGGTGAAACAGACGCCAGCGGTGCCGCACGCCCGCTCTACGCCGCCGCACGCAGCAGTGGCGTCAAGCTCGCGCCGAGAGGCGCCCAACCGCATCGCCGTGAATAAGAGAGGCTAGCAGTCGCCCTGCAACAGGACAGGGGACTCCTCCATGATCATCCTACCCGTGACGCTGGCAAGTGCGGCGGCGGCTGCCGTTCTCAACATCTGGCTGATGGTCCGCATCGGTGCGGTCCGCCGGGCGAGCGGCATCAGCGTCGGCGACGGGGGAAGCGAACCGCTCCAGCGGCGGATGCGGGCGCAGGCCAATTTCGTCGAGAACACGCCCTTCGTGCTGCTGCTGGTCGCGGGGATCGAGCTGGCGGGCGCCGGCGGCGGGTGGCTGCAATGGGCCGCGGGCGCCTACATCATCGGGCGGATCGCCCACGCCTTCGGGATGGATGGCGGGTCGAAGCAGGTCGGGCGGATGGTCGGCACGCTGGTGACGATGCTGGTCCTGCTGGGGCTGGCGATCGTCGCGGCGCTGGTCGCCGCCGGCATGATATAGACCGACCCCCTCTATCCCGGGCGTTCGCCCGGGATAGCGAACACTCAGGACAAGGCGTAATCGCTGACGAAGGCGTTGGTCTTGCGCTCCATCCCGAAGGTGCTGGTCGGGCCATGGCCGGGAATGAACGTCACGTCCTCGCCCAAGGGCCAGAGGCGCTGCGTGATCGAATCGATCAGGTCCTGGTGATTGCCGCGCGGGAAATCGGTCCGCCCGATGCTCCCCTTGAACAGCACGTCGCCAACGATCGCGAAGCGGCTGGGCGCGTGGAAGAAGACGACATGGCCGGGCGTGTGGCCGGGGCAGTGGATCACGTCGAGCGAGAGTTCGCCCACCGTCACCGTGTCGCCGTGCTCCAGCCAGCGGGTCGGCTCGAAACTTGCCGCCTGCATCCCGAAGCGGCTGCCGTCCTCGTCTAGCCGGGAGATCCAGAAGCGGTCGTCCTCGTGCGGGCCCTCGATCGGCAGGCCCAGTTCCTCGGCCAGCATCCCGGCCTGCCCGCAATGGTCGAGATGGCCATGGGTGACGAGGATCTTCTCGAGCGTCACGCCCGCCTTGGCGACCCCCGCCTTCAACTTGTCGCGATCGCCGCCCGGATCGATGAGCGCGGCCTTGCCAGTGGCGGTGCACCAGATCAGCGAGCAGTTCTGTTGCAGCGGCGTCACGGGCAGGATCGCGGCCTTCATCGGCGGCGTTCGGGGCGAGGTCGTCGGAGCGTCGGTCATGGGCGAAGATGTGCCGCCGCGCCTGCACGATTGCAAGTGGCGCGCACCACGCTATCGCTCGGGCCATGCAGGGCCTCATCATCCGCGACGCGCGCCCAGACGAACTCGATTTCGTCACCGGCCTCATCGCCGACGACGCGCTCGCGGTCGCGCGCGATCCGGTGACGGGTGCGGAAGCGGCCTACCAGCGCGAGGCTTTCGAGGCGATCGCGGCCGATCCCTGCCACCGCCTGCTGATCGCCGAGCTCGACGGCGAGCGGGTCGGCAGTTTCCAGCTCTCTTTCATCCCGGGCGTCGCTCTGGGCGGAGCATCGCGCGGGCAGATCGAATTCGTGCGCGTTGCCAGCCCCTTGCGCGGTCGCGGGATCGGGGAGGCGATGATGCGCTGGGCGATAGAGGAATGCCGCGCGCGCGGCTGTTACCTCGTCCAGCTCACCAGCGATCACCGACGCCCGGCCGCACACCGCTTCTACGAAAGGCTCGGCTTCACCGCGAGCCATGCGGGGTTCAAGCTGCGCCTAATCATATCCGCCCGCCCTTCCACACAACCCGGCCGATGATCTCGACATCCTCAGCCGCCACGCTCACCGGCGGATAGGCGAGGTTCTGGCTGAGCAACGATAGCCGCCCTCCCCCTGCGCTCGCCACCCGCTTCACCATCAGCGTGTCCCCCATCCGCACGACATGGATGCCGTCGCGGAACGGCAGCGCCCGGCGGTCGACGAGGATCTCGTCGCCATCGTTGAGCAGCGGCTCCATCGAATCGCCTTCGACCGTGATCGCGGAAAGCTCGGCGCCTTCCAGTCCCTGTTCGGCGAGCCAGCGGCGCGAGAAGCGGAAGGCGTCGAAGGCGCTTTCGCCCGCGGGCAGCGCGCCGGGACCGGCCGAGGCGCCGATCGCAAGGCGCGGCACCTCGATCCATGGCGACCCGCGCGGATCGGCGGGGTTCGACGGCGGTTCATAGGAAATTTCCCCAGGTCCGGCAAGTTCGCTTTCCGCCACGCCGAAGAACCGCGCCAGCGTACGCCGGTCGCCTTCCTCGAGCTTGCGGGGCGAGCCCTTGCGAATGAATTGCTGGAGATAGCTCGGATTGCGCCCGATCAGTTCGGACAGTCCGGCAAGGCTCGCTCCGCGCTCCTGCGCGAGGTCGAGCAGGCGCCGGCGCGGTCCTGCGGGAACGTCGGTGTCGGACTTGGTCATGCGCGCATCCTACACATAGGATTTTTCCTAGACAAGTAGGATTTCCGGTGGAACGAATAGGGAACACCGAGCGATTCGCCGCCCCGGTGCCACCATCAGGACGCAGCCAGATGAGGGGTAAACCATGCTGATCCGCACCATCGAGACCTTCCTGCGCCGGCACGAAATGCCCGCGACGAAATTCGGCCGCCTCGCCGCGCACGACCCGCGCTTCGTGCTCGACCTTCGCATGGGCCGCCTGCCCCGTCCCGCCACCGAGGCGCGCACGCGTGCATGGATGAAAGGCTACGAGGCGAAGGCGGAAGCCTGCGCGAAAGCCTGCCCCCAGGCCGCCGCCGCTCCCGCCGGGACGAAGGAATCGACCGATGCCGAGTGACACGCTCACCCTCCCCGCCGATCTCGAAACCAAGTCCAGGGACGCCCCGCCGCCGCAGCAGCAGCGCGCCCCCGCCCCGCCCCGCACCGCAACGCCGCGCCGCTACCGCCCCCGCCGCACCACCGCCGACCGGGTGCGCGAGGCGCTGCTCACGCTGGCGCAGGGCCATGCGAGCCTGCTCACCCACGAAGAGAAGGCCTGGGCCTCGATCACCTTTTCGGGCACGCGGCACGAGGTGATGCTCGATTTCGACGGCCCGGAGGCGGTCGCGGCCGGCGAGGAATTCATCGACGAACTGCCCGAACACGAATTCCGCATCCCCGGCCAGCTCGTCGCCGACGCGACGGTGCGCGAGATCGACCACCGCTTCGGCGCGGACGAGCGGCTGGTGGTGACGGCGGTGTTGCTGCTGCTGGAGGAAGGCTAGACGGCAGAGGGCGCGCGCTCGGGCCGCAGCGCGGCCCGCAAGCGCGACCGCGCGCCCGCAGGTGCCCCGGAGCGCAGCGCAGGGGACAGCGCCGAGGACGCGGGCCCGGATGGGCCCGTGCATATCAATTCCGCCGCACCACCAGGTTCCGGATCTCGCTCATGTCCTCCATCGCGAAGCGGATACCCTCGCGGCCGAGCCCGGAGTCCTTCACGCCCCCATAGGGCATGTTGTCGACCCGGTAGCTCGGCACGTCGTTCACCACCACGCCGCCAACCTCGAGCCGGTCCCACGCGTCGAACATCTGGAACAGGTCGCGGGTGAAGATGCCCGCCTGCAGGCCGAACTTCGAATCGTTCACCTCGTCCAGTGCAGCGCCGAAATCCTCGAAGCGCTGGAGGATCGCCAATGGGCCGAAGGCTTCCTCGTTGCGCGCCTTGCAATCGTGGGGCACGTTTTCGAGCAGCGTCGCTTCGAGCATGTTGCCGTTCGACAGTCCGCCCCCGCACAGCAGGCTCGCGCCAGCGTCGACCGCCTCGTCGATCCAGCCCTTCAGGCGCTCGGCCTCCTTGTCGGAGATCATCGGGCCGATGAAGGTGTCGCGGTCCTTGGGATCGCCCGCCTTGAGGCTCCCGGCCTTCTCGACCAGCATCGCCTTGAAATCGTCATAGACTTCCGCATGGATCAGGATGCGCTGCACCCCGATGCAGGACTGGCCCGACTGGTAGAAGGCGCCGAAGATCACCCGTTCGAGCGCGTCGGCAAGGTCCGCGTCGCGGTCGATCACCACCGCGGCATTGCCGCCGAGTTCGAGCACTACCTTCTTCTTGCCCGCTCTGGCCTTCAGGTCCCAGCCCACCCCGGGCGAGCCGGTGAAGGACAGGAGCTTCAATCGCTCGTCACAGGTGAACAGGTCCGCCCCGTCGCGGCTGGCGGGAAGGATCGAGAACGCGCCTTCGGGCAGGATGTCACATTCGGCCAGCACCTCGCCCATGATGATCGCACCCAAGGGCGTCTTGCTCGCCGGCTTCATCACGAAGGGGCAGCCGATCGCGATGGCGGGCGCGATCTTGTGCGCGGCAAGGTTGAGCGGAAAGTTGAACGGGCTGATGAAGCTGCACGGGCCGATCGGCAGCCGCTTCCACATCCCCATGTAACCCCTGGCGCGCGCGGAAATGTCGAGCGGCTGGACCTCGCCGTAGTTCCGCACCGCTTCCTCGGCGGCGATGCGGAAGGTGTCGATCAGGCGGGTGACTTCGCCTTCGCTGTCCTTGATCGGCTTGCCCGCCTCAATGCACAGGGCATAGGCCAATTCGTCGAAACGTTCGCGGAAGCGCGCGACGCAATGCATCAGCACGTCCTGCCTTTCGTAGGAGGCGAGCTTCGCCATTGGTTCGGCTGCGCGCACCGCCCCGGCAATACCTTCCTCGATCACGTCGGGCGTGGCCAGCGCGGTGCGGAAGGCGACCTCGCCGGTGTATTTGTCCGTGACCTCGAGATCGGTGTTGGGCTGCACCGCCCGGTTGTTGAGGTAGAGCGGATAGGTGTCCTTGAGCTGGGGCATCGTGACCTCCGGTAAATGGGCTGGCGCAGTGGTTGCGCCTTTCGCCATGACGACGCCGGGCCGGGGCCTATAGTTCCGCGCTCAGCCGCTTGATATCATGGTTCAGGATCTGGTCGTTCTCGCTGTAGTCGACCGGGCAGTCGATGAGATGCACCCCCGGCGTGTCGCGGCAATGGGCCAGCAGGTCGGCGAGATGTTCGCTCGAAGTCACCCGGTGTCCGCTCGCGCCGTAGCTTTCGGCATAGGCGACGAAATCGGGGTTGTCGTAGGTCAGCCCGAAATCGGCGAAACCCATGTTCGCCTGCTTCCAGCGGATCATGCCATACGCATCGTCGCGCAGGATCAGCACGGTGAAGTCGAGGCCGAGCCGGACTGCCGTTTCCATCTCCTGGCTGTTCATCATGAACCCGCCGTCGCCGCAGATCGCCATGACCTTGCGCTCCGGGTAAAGCATCGCGCTCATCATCGCGCTCGGGAGCCCGGCGCCCATCGTGGCGAGCGCGTTGTCGAGCAGGACGGTGTTGGGAAGATAGGCGGTGTATCCGCGCGCGAACCAGATCTTGTAGACCCCGTTGTCGAGGCAGATGATCCCGTCCTCGGGCATGGCGGCGCGCACCTGTTGCACGAGATGCGGCGGGAAGATCGGGAAACGCGCGTCGTTCGCGAGCGGCCCGGTATGGGCGAGTTCGGCCTTGCGGTATTCGAGCATCCGGGCGAAATCCCACCGCCCCTGCGGGACGATGTCCTCCTTGATCTGCCAGATCGCGTTGGCGATGTCGCCGATCACCTCGATCTGCGGGAAATAGACCGGATCGACTTCCGCTGTCTTGGTCGAGACGTGGATCACCGTGGGCGGGCTGTCCGAGCCCACGGCACCTTCCTCGTCATTGTGCATGAAGAAGGGTGGCTTCTCGATCACGTCGTGGCCGACATTGACGATGCAGTCCGCATCCGCGATCGCCCGGTGGCAGAAATCACCCGCCGAAAGCGCCGCGCAGCCGAGGAACAGCGGGTGGCGTTCGTCGATCACGCCCTTGCCCATCTGGGTCGTGACGAAGGGGATGCCGGTCTTCTCGATGAACTGGTGGAGCATCCGCCCCGTCATCTTGCGGTTCGCGCCCGCGCCGATGACGAGGATCGGCGACTGTGCGGCTTCGATCGCGGTCACCGCCTGGCGCACCGCCTTCACCTCGGCCGAAGGGCGCCGCGCGAGCGAGGGCGCGATCGGCCGGCTGGCGGACCTTTCCTCGGCGATGTCCTCGGGCAGTTCGAGATGCACCGCGCCGGGCTTCTCCTCCTCGGCCAGGCGGATCGCCTCGCGCACCCGGCTCGGGATATTGTCGCCGCTGGCGAGCTGGTGGGTGAATTTCGTGATCGGTCCCATCATGTCGACCACGTCGAGGATCTGGAAGCGGCCCTGCTTCGATTTCTTGATCGGTTTCTGGCCGGTGATCATCATCATCGGCATCCCGCCCAATTGGGCATAGGCCGCCGCGGTCACGAAGTTGGTCGCGCCCGGGCCGAGCGTCGCGATGCAAACGCCGGTCTTGCCGGTGTGCCGGCCGTAGGTCGCGGCCATGAAGCCGGCGCCCTGTTCGTGGCGGGTGAGGATCAGCCTGATCTTGTCCGATTTCGACAGGCTTTCGAGGAAGTCGAGATTCTCCTCCCCCGGCACGCCGAAGATGTATTCGACGCCTTCCGCCTCGAGACACTCGATGAACAGGTCCGATGCCTTGGTCGTCTCGCTCATGCTGCTTCCCCCCGGATGCGGACAGGCCCGCGGCCTGCCCTCCCTTCCCGCCCCCATGCGGATAGCGCGACTGTATGACCGCCGCGTGATGGAGCGGCCGCGCGCGGGAGTATTGCAGAAATCCGCCAACCCGCAAGGCGCGGGCGCGATTCAATAGCCCAGCTTCGGATCGAAGACCGGTGCGACCGGCTCGCCCTTCAGATAGCTGTCGAGGTTCGCAAGGAAGCGGTCTGCCGAGCGGACGAACATCCTGTCCTGCGCCCGGCCCGACAGGTGCATGGTGATGTGGGCATTGCCCAGCGACCACAGCGGGTGGTCGGCAGGCAGCGGTTCGGGCGTGGTGACGTCGAGGAAGGCCCCGCCGATGGCCTTGTTCTCCAGCGCCTCCACCAGCGCCGGCTGGTCGATCACGCTGCCGCGCGCGATGTTGACGATGACGGCGTCGGATTTCATCGCGGCGAGTTCCTCTGCCCCGATCATGCCTTCGGTCTCCGGGGTGGCGGGAACCGCGAGGATCACCCAGTCGAATTCCGCCAATCGCGCGCGCCATTCGTCCGGGCCGAGCGTGCCCTCCCCGCCCGAGCGCCGCACCACGCTGACCGCGACATCGAAAGCCTCGAGCCGCGGCTGGATCAGCTTGCCGATCGCCCCGTAGCCGAGCAGCAGTGCCTTCGTGCCCGCCAACTCGCGCTTGCCGGGGCTGTCGAGCAGCCATTCGTGCCGCTCCTGCGCGCGCACCACATCGCGGTAACCCTTGGCGATGGTGAGCATCCCCATCACCACATATTCGGCGATGGTGACGGCGTTGATCCCGGCCCCGTTGGTGACGGTGATCCCGCGCTCGATCAAAACGTCCATCGGCAGGAAATCGAGCCCGGCATAGATCGAATTGAGCCATTTCAGATCATGCGCCGCGCGCAGGGTTTCGACCATCGCGCCCGTGTCGTTCATGTCGAACCAGCCGATCTCCGCGCCCCTGACCGCCTCGATGGCCTCCTCGCGGGTCATGAACCAGCGCACGTCGAGATCGGGCGGAAGCCGCGGTTCGAGCAGCGGGCGGATGAGGCCGGAGATCGCGAGGGTGGTCATTCCGTCACCCTCCGGAAGACGCACCAGTTGAAGTTCTGGACATTCCCGCCCGGGGTTTCGTGCTGCTCGCTCCAGTGTTCGACCAGCCCGAACTGCGCGCCCAGTTCCTGCCCGAGCGTTTCGGGCGAATGGCGCTGCACCGGCAGGCCGCTGCACTTTTCCGGGCCGTCCGGCGCGAAGGTGGCGATGACCGCGATCCCGCCGAGCTCCAGGCCGGCAAGCAGCGCGGCGCGATAGGCGGCGCGCTGCTCGGGCGCGGTCAGGAAGTGGAACACCGCCCGGTCGTGCCACACCCCGTAGCGGCGGGCGGGCCGCCAGTCGGTGATGTCGGCGCAGATCCAGTCGATTGCCGCGCCCTCGCCCGCGGCTTCGGCCCGCGCCCGGTCGAGCGCCTGCCGGGAGATGTCGAGCACGGCTACCTCGGCGAAACCCGCCTTCACCAGCTCTCCGGCGAGCCGCGACATGCCGCCGCCGATGTCGATCGCCGCCGGGCGTCGATCGCCGCAATGGCGCAGGATCGCAGAAAGCGAGACCTCCGGCGCGGGCTGATACCAGCTCAACGCGTCGGCTGGACGCTTTCGGTAGACCTCGTCCCAATGCTCGGTGCGCGATGCGGTCATCGTTCAAGCCTCCATTCCCAGCCGAGCGGATCGCCGTCCATCACCTCGACGCCTTGCCGACTGAGTTCGTCGCGGATCGCATCGGAGCGCGCGAAGTCCTTCGCGGCGCGGGCCTGCTTGCGTTCGGCGAGCGCGGCTTCGATTTCGTCCTCGGTGATGGTTGCCGAGACGGGGCGGATACGCAGGTCGGAGCGGGTGAGGCCCAGCAGGTCGAGGCCGAGGACTGCGTCCATGCCCGCCACGACCTTGAGCGTCTCTGAAGGCAGCACCTTCTTGCGAGCCAGGACATCCTCCAGCACGGTTATTGCGATTGCGCTATTGAGGTCCTCTGACATGGAAGCGTCGAAGTTGATGAAGAAATCCACCCACGACTCAAGTTCGTCATCTTGAACTTGTTTCAGGGACCATCCCTCCTCGTGCGACCAGTTCGATGCGTCAGGCATGGATGCTGAAACAAGTTCAGCATGACGGGCCTTAAGGTTTTCGATCCTTTGGACCATCCGCTTCAATCGCGTCAGCGCCGCGCCCAATCCCTCCCACGAAAACTCCAGTTCGCTGCGATAATGCGCCTGAAGGCACATCATCCGGTAGGCGAGCGGGTGATAGCCCTTCTCCACCAGCAATCGCAGCCGCAGGAACTCGCCCGAACTCTTCGACATCTTGCCGCTGCGCTCGACGAGGAAGTTGTTGTGCATCCAGATCTTCGCGCCCGAATTGCGCGCGTCGTCGAGGCCCCCGCAGCCGCAGAACGCCTGGTTCTGGGCGATCTCGTTGGGGTGGTGGATCTCGCGGTGGTCGATCCCGCCGGTGTGGATGTCGAAGGGAAAGCCCAGCAGCGCCTCGCCCATGACCGAGCATTCGAGATGCCACCCCGGCGCGCCCCGGCCCCACGGCGAATCCCATTCCATCTGGCGCTTCTCGCCCGGAGGCGTGGTGCGCCAGATCGCGAAGTCGGCGGCGTTGCGCTTGCCTTCGACCGCGTCGATCCGACCCTCTCCCTCTTCCGTCACCGCGCGCGCAAGGCGGCCGTAATCCTCGACCGTCGAGACATCGAAATAGAGCCCGCTGTCGAGCATGTAGCAATGCCTGTCCGCGATCGATTTCGCGAAGGCGATCATCTCGTCGATATAATCGGTCGCGACCGACCAGCGCGCGGGCTCGCGGATGTTGAGCGCCGCGACATCCGCCTTGAACGCCGCGGTGTAGTGCGCCGCGATTTCCCGGATCGAACGCTGCGATCCGGCCGCCGCCTTTTCCAGCTTGTCCTCGCCCGCATCCGCATCGTCGGTGAGGTGCCCGACATCGGTGATGTTGATGACGTGGGTGAGGTCATACCCCTTCCACGTCAGCGTGCGCCCCAGCACATCGGCGAACACATAGGCGCGCATGTTGCCGATATGGGCGTAGTTGTAGACCGTCGGCCCGCAGGTGTAGACGCGCGCCTCGCCGGCATGGACGGGCTCGAACACCTCGAGCTTGCGGGTGAGCGAGTTGAACAGTTTGAGCGGCGCTTCGGTCATGCCTGGGCGCTTTGCTTGTCGAGGGCGCGCGGGTCAATCCCAGCCGATGAACCGGACCTGCTGTTCGAGCGGCACGCGCTCGCGCTCGAAATTGTTCACCGGCGCTTGCGCGTCGCGATAGCCGATCGCCATGCCGCAGAAGAACATGTAGCGATCATGGTCGAGCCCGAGATGGTCGCGGATCACGTTGGCGTAGAAGGCCATGAATTCCTGGAAGCAGGAATCGAGCCCCTCCTCGCGCAGCAGCAGGGCGACGGTCTGGAGCCACATGCCCGTATCCGACCATTGCGGCTCCTTCATCAGCCGCGGGAAATAGACGAACATGACCGCCGGCGCATCGAAACTGGTCGCGTTGCGCCCCATCGCCGCCATGCGCGCGGCGGTGTCGTCGCGCGCAATGCCGAGCGCATCGAACATGCCCCTCGAAATGCCGAAAAGGCGCTGCTTGTAGGCGTCCTCGGACTTGGGCGAGTCCCAGTCGTATTCGAGTTCCTGCGGCGGGGTGGAGGCGATCTTGGCCTGAAGCTCTTGCAGCGGCTGCCCGGTCAGGATCGCCGCCTCCCACGGCTGGTAATTGCACCCCGAAGCGGCCCAGCGCGCGGTGTCCATCACGCGGCGGATCTTGTCGTATTCGACCGGCTTGTCGAGAAAGGCCCGGATCGAGCGGCGGGTGGTGACGGCTTCGGTTACGTTCATCTGTCTCTTTCGCTTCTGTTAAGATAGGCCTCGCAAGCCCGCTTCAATCCCGGAAGATCCCGCAGGATCGTGTCATAGATCAACCGGTCGTCGATACCGTCATAATCATGGCGCAGGACATTTCCGAATCCGCGCAAGGCGTGGAACGGGACCTCCGGCGCAACTTCGCCCATCCCTTCCTCGCCGATCTTGACGGCTGCCTCGGTCAATCGCTGCAAGCAGCGCTCGACCGCATCGACCCGCATGCGATCGCCCGAGAAGGCCTCGAGATCGATGCCCTGCGTATAGGTCTCGATCGCTTCGATATTGTCGATGATATCGCGCACCCGGTCCGAGCGACGTTCAGAAGACACGTTTCCGGTCTCGATCTATCTCACGCTGAAGCCGAGCCTTGCGAGCAGGCTCGATCACCAGATCGACCTTCGAGGCAAGCGCCTGTTCGAGCCGGTATCCCAGATCGGCAAAGGCGAATCCGCCGATCTCGCGATCCCGGCCGAACTCGAGCGCAAGATCGAAATCGCTCGTCGTGCTCGCGACGTTTCGTGCCCGCGAACCGAACAGCGAGACATGCTTTATGCCCAAGGCGCGCAGGTCCGGTTCCATTGCTCGAAGGCGCTCAATCGCCGTGTCGGTATCCATGCGAGCCTCGTTCGATTGCCCTAACGCCGTTTAACGCCCTTCTCATCCTCGAACAACTCCGCCAGCTGCTCCATGATCGTGCCGCCCAGTTGCTCCACGTCCATGATCGTCACCGCGCGGCGGTAATAGCGCGTCACGTCGTGGCCGATGCCGATGGCGACCAGCTGGACGGGCGAAACCTTCTCGATCCAGTCGATCACGCCGCGCAGATGCGCCTCGAGATAACCCGCCGAGTTTACCGACAGCGTGCTGTCATCCACCGGCGCGCCGTCCGAGATCACCATCAGGATCCGCCGTTCCTCGGGGCGTCCCAGCAGGCGGGAATGCGCCCAGAGCAGCGCCTCGCCGTCGATGTTTTCCTTCAGCAGCCCCTCGCGCATCATCAGCCCGAGATTGCGCCGCGCGCGGCGCCACGGTTCGTCCGCCTGCTTGTAGACGATGTGCCTCAGGTCATTGAGGCGCCCGGGATTGGACGGCTTGCCGTCGGCGAGCCAGGCCTCGCGGCTCTGCCCGCCCTTCCACGCGCGGGTCGTGAAGCCCAGGATCTCGGTCTTGACCCCGCAGCGTTCGAGCGTGCGCGCGAGGATGTCGGCGCTGATCGCAGCGATCGAGATGGGCCGCCCGCGCATCGAGCCCGAATTGTCGATCAGGAGCGTGACAACCGTGTCCTTGAACTCGATGTCGCGTTCGACCTTGTAGGAGAGCGCCGTGCCCGGCGAGACGATCACGCGCGACAGGCGCGCGGCGTCCAATACGCCTTCCTCCTGGTCGAAATCCCAGCTGCGGTTCTGCTGCGCCATCAGCCGCCGCTGGAGCCGGTTGGCGAGGCGCGTCACGACGCCCTGCAAGCCCGTCAGCTGGCTGTCGAGATAGGCGCGCAGGCGGTCGAGTTCCTCCGAATCGCACAATTCGGGCGCATCGACGATCTCGTCGAATTTCTCGGTGAAGGCCTTGTAGTCCAATCCTTCGGGAATGTCGGCCTGCGGGCGGTTGGGCTTGACCGGCGCGTTGGAGGCGTCGCCCTCCTCACCCGGTTCGCCGTCCTGCATCTCGTCCTCGGCGGACAGCTCGCTGTCGGCCTCGCCCTCGCCTTCGCCTTCGGCCATGTCGCCGGCCATTTCGGCGCTTTGCGGTTCGTTCGAGCCGTCCTGCTGCTCGTCCTCGCCTTCCTGGTCCTGCTCCTCGCCGTCGTCGTCCTCGCCCTCGTCGCTGTCGCTGTCCTCGGGCCGGTCGGTCGGGCGGGTAAGGTCGAGGTCGCGCAGGATGTCGAGCGCGAGCTTCTGGAAGGCCTCCTGGTCACCCAGGCTTTCGGACAGGGCGGCGAAATCCTTGCCCGCCTTCTCCTCGATGAAGTCGCGCACGAGCTCGATGCCGGAGCGCGCCCTTTCCGGGATCGCCTCGCCGGTCAATTGTTCGCGCAGCATCAGCGAAAGCGCGGTCTGGATCGGCACCTCGGAGGAGTTCTGCGCCCGCACGATCTGGTCGGACGCGGTGCGAAGCTCGGTCGCGGCGTCGAGATTGCGCCTGATCCCGTCGAAACGATTGGCGCCCAGCGCCTCCCAGCGGACCTGTTCGATCGCGTCGTAGCAGGCGCGCGCGACCGGCTCGGGCGGGGCGCCGGTCGCGTGGAGGCCGGCATCGTGGTGGCGCAGCTTCAATGCGAAACTGTCGGCAAAGCCCCGCGCCTCGGTCACCTGGTCGGGCGGCAGGTCGCGGCCCGGCAGCGGCACGCGGAAGCGGTTGCCGGTCTGGCCCGGCAGGTCCGCGCTCCACGCGACCTCCACCTCCGCGTCCTTCGCCAGCGCGCGCGAGGCGCCGGTCAGCGCCTGCTTGAAACGATCGAGAGGGGATTCTTCTGCCATTCGGTCCGCGGATATGGGAATTACGGGATCGTCATCAAAGAATGGCCATCAGAAAATGGCCATCAGAGAATGGATTGCCCGGTCTTTTCCCAGTCCGCAAGGAAACCCTCGATCCCTTTCTGCGTGAGGACATGGTCGAACAGTGCGAAGATCACCTTGGGCGGCGCGGTCATCACGTCCGCCCCGATGCGCGCGCTTTCGAGGACGTGGGTGACGTGCCGCACGCTCGCGACGAGGATTTCCGTGTCGAAGGCGTAATTGTCGTAGATCAGCCGGATGTCGCGGATGAGGTCCATCCCGTCCGTGCCGTTGTCGTCGTGCCGCCCGACGAAGGGCGAAATGAAGGTCGCGCCCGCCTTCGCCGCGAGCAGCGCCTGGTTGGCCGAGAAGCACAGCGTCACGTTCACCATCGTCCCGTCGCCGGTGAGCGCGCGGCACGTCTTGAGCCCGTCGACCGTCAGGGGCACCTTGATGCAGACATTGTCGGCGATCCTGCGGAGCTTTTCGGCCTCCTGCATCATGGTTTCGTGATCGAGCGCGACGACCTCGGCCGAGACCGGCCCGTCGACGATCCCGCAAATCTCCTTCGTCACCTCCATGAAGTCGCGCCCCGACTTGGCGATGAGCGAGGGATTGGTGGTGACGCCGTCGAGCAGGCCGGTCGCGGCGAGTTCGCGGATGGCATCGATCTCGGCGGTATCGACGAAGAATTTCATGCACTTATCCTTCCACTGGGCGGTGCGGGCCGGCACGGGATGGTGGCGTCTAGCGCCCGCGCCGCCTAAGGGGCAGCGCCGATGATCCGGACCCGGTTGATCCTTTCCGCGCTGATTGCCTGCCTCGGCGGGGCTTGGCAACCATCGATCGCGCGCGCGGCGGACGAGAACGTGCAGCTCTGGGTGATCGGCTCGGCCCGGACCGATCTCGGCGGAGGCACCCGCGCGATGCTCGACGGGTCGATTCGCTTTCGCGAGGACGCGCGCCGGGGCGAGGAGAAGACGATCCGGCTGACGCTCGAACGAAAGGTCGCGCGGGGCGTCACGATCGGGGGCGGCGGCGGGATCTGGGAATCGGCGGGCGGCTTCACGGAGATCCGGCCGCACCAGCAGGTGACAGTCCTGCGCGGGGGCCTGTCGGCCCGCACCCGGCTGGAGGAGCGCATCTTCGACGATGCCCCGCGGATGGCGGTGCGCTTTCGCCAGCGGCTGCGCTATGCCCACGCCCTCTCGGACCGCACGAAGGCGAGCGTCGAGGGAGAATGGCTCCATCTCGTCCGGACGCGCGATCGCACGGGCCCGCAGGACCGCGACCAGTGGCGCGCGCGGATTTCGCTGCAACACAGTCCGGTCGAGCGGCTGACCCTGGGCCTCGCCTGGCTCGCGATCCACGACCCGAGCAGCCAAGGACGCGCGCGCTACGCCCATGTCCCGCAGCTGCGGGTGGACTGGCGCTTCTAGGCGTCAACGCGCGCCCCTGCCCGTTTTCCTGCGGGCGCATTTCCGCTCGCCGCGCTCCGCCTGCGCCGCACCACCGGATAGCGGGACTTTCGGGACCATGGACAAGTCGCGTTCGCCGTGTTCCGAATGGCGGGCGGGCCGTCTATGCTTCGCCGCCGATGAACCGCGTCCGCATCCTCGTCCTCAACGCCGCCCTCGGCCCGCTCGACTATACCGTGCCGGACGGGATCGAGGCGGGGCCGGGGAGCGTCGTCATCGCCCCGCTCGGGCCGCGGCGGGTGACGGGGATCGTGTGGGACGAGGGGCGCCTGCCCGGGGCCGAGGTTCCGGCGGACAAACTGCGCCCGATTATCGGGATCGTCCCCGTCCCGCCGCTGCCGGCACCCTTGCGCCGCCTCGTCGAATGGACCGCGGACTATTACTGCGCCGCCCTGGCCAGCGTCGCGCGCATGGCGCTGTCAAGCGGCGGGGCGCTGGGCGGGCCGACGACGATGACCGAATACCGCCTTGCCGGGGGCGAACCGGCGGGAAGGCTGACCGCGCAGCGCCGGCAGGCGCTCGACCGGTTGCGGCACGAACAGGGCACCATCCGCGAACTCGCCGCCGCCGCGGGCGTTTCCGAGGGCGTGCTGCGCGGCATGGTCGGCGCAGGGCTGATCGAGCCGGTCGAGGTCGCGATCGACCGGCCCTACCGCAGCGCCGATCCCGGCCACCACCGCCCCGATCTCTCGCCCGACCAGCGCGCGGTCGCGGACCGGCTGGTCGAAGCGGTGCGACAGCGGCGGTTCGCGCCCTTCCTGCTCGACGGGGTCACGGGATCGGGCAAGACCGAAACCTATTTCGAACCCGTCGCCGAGGCCCTGCGCATGGGCCGCCAGGTGCTCGTCCTGCTGCCCGAAATCGCGCTGACCGAAAATTTCCTCTCCCGCTTCGAAGAGCGTTTCGGCGCGCCCCCGGTGCTGTGGCATTCCTCGCTCAGGTCGACCGAGCGGCGCCGGGCGTGGCGCGCCATCGCGCAAGCTTCCGCGCAGGTCGTGGTCGGCGCGCGCTCGGCGCTGTTCCTGCCCTATGCCGACCTCGGCCTGATCGTCGTCGACGAGGCGCACGAGATCAGCTTCAAGCAGGATGACGGCGTGCGCTACAACGCCCGCGACGTATCGGTGATGCGTGCCCGGTTCGAGGACCTGCCGGTCGTCCTCGCCAGCGCGACCCCCGCGCTCGAAAGCCTCCACATGGCGGAAATCGGCGTCTACGAACGGCTCGAACTGCCGAGCCGGTTCGGCGGGGCGGAATTGCCCGCGATCCGCATTCTCGACCTCACCCGCGAGAAACCGCCTCGCGGGCGGTGGCTGGCGCAGCCGCTGGTCGATGGTCTGCGCGAACGGCTCGAACGCGGGGAGCAGTCGCTGCTCTTCCTCAACCGCCGCGGCTATGCCCCGCTCACCCTGTGCCGCAATTGCGGCCACCGCTTCAAATGCCCGAATTGCAGCGCGTGGCTGGTCGAACATCGCCTGTCGGCGCGCCTCGCCTGCCACCATTGCGGGCTGGAGACGCAGGTGCCGGAACACTGCCCCGAATGCGGCGAAGGCGACTGCCTCGTCGCCTGCGGGCCGGGCGTGGAACGGATCGCGGACGAGGTCGCGGAACTCTTTCCGCAGGCGCGCGTCGCGGTCGCGACCTCGGACACGCTCGGCAGCCCGGAACGCGCCGCGCAGTTCATCGCCGAGGCCGAGGCGAAGGCGATCGACGTGATCGTGGGCACGCAGCTCGTCACCAAGGGCTTTCATTTCCCCGAACTCACGCTGGTGGGCGTGGTCGATGCCGATCTCGGCCTCGAGGGCGGGGACCTGCGCGCGGCCGAGCGGACCTACCAGCAGGTCGCGCAGGTCGCCGGCCGCGCCGGGCGGGGCGCCAAGCCGGGCGAGGTGCTGATCCAGACCCGCCACCGCGACGCGCCGGTCATCGCCGCCCTTGCCGAAGGCGACCGCGACGCCTTCTACGCCGCCGAGACCGAGGCGCGGCGCGATGCGGGCGCCCCGCCCTTCGGGCGCTGGGCGGCGATCATCCTGTCATCCGAGGACGAGAAGGAAGCGCGCGAGGCCGCGGTCCGGCTGGGTGACGCGCGCCCGCACCTCGATGACCTGATGATCCTCGGCCCCGCCCCCGCCCCGCTCGCCCTGCTGCGGGGCCGCTATCGCTACCGCTTTCTCGTGAATGCAAAGCGCAGCGCGAACCTCCAGGCGGCCTTGCGCGACTGGATCGGGCAGGTCGATTTCGCACCCGGCGTGCGCGTGGGCATCGATATCGATCCCTATTCCTTCGTGTAGAGGCACCAATCACCGCTTCGCTCATTGTCGCCCCGATGCCCGAAACACGCGACCAGCCGATCCTCGTGCCCATCCTCGGCGACCAGCTCACCCGGACCCTGTCGAGCCTGCGCGGGCGGACCAAGGACGATACCGTCATCCTGATGATGGAGGTCTGGGACGAGGCCACTTACGTCAAGCATCACAAGCAGAAGATCGTCCTGATCTTCTCGGCCATGCGCCATTTCGCGGCCGAACTGCGCGAGGCCGGGTGGACGGTCGATTACGTGAAACTGACGGACGAGGGCAATGCGGGCAGCTTCAGCGGCGAGGTCGCGCGCGCGATCGAACGCCACGATCCGCGCGCGATCCGCGTCACCGAACCGGGCGAATGGCGCGTCCGGCAGCAATTGGAGGAATGGGAGGACAAGTTCGCCTGCGAAGTCGAAATCCTCCCCGACGACCGGTTCCTTTGCTCGATCGCCGAATTCCGCGAATGGGCGGAGGGCCGCAAGCACCTCACCATGGAGCATTTCTACCGCGCGATGCGGCGCAGGCTCGACATCCTGATGACCGATGACGGCAAGCCCGTGGGCGGCGAATGGAACTACGACAGCGAGAACCGCCAGCCGCCGAAGGAAGGCATGGACCCGCCCGCCGTCCCCGATTTCGAACCCGACGCCGTCACGCGCGAGGTGATCGCGCTCGTCGGCGAGAAATTCTCCGACCACTTCGGCGATCTCGAACCCTTCCGCTGGCCGGTCACCCGCGCGGACGCGGAAAAGGCCGCCGACGCCTTCTTCGCGGCCCGGATCGAGAAATTCGGCCCCTATCAGGACGCGATGGTGCACGGGGAGGATGACCTCTACCATTCCATGCTCTCGACCAGCCTCAACTGCGGACTGCTCTTGCCCGAAGACCTGTGCAGGCGCGCCGAGAAGGCCTACGAGGACGGGCGCGCGCCATTGAATTCGGTCGAGGGCTTCATCCGCCAGATCATCGGCTGGCGCGAATATGTCCGCGGGTTCTACTGGCTGCTGATGCCGGGGCTCGAAAGCGACAACGCGCTCGATGCCCGCCGCGCCATGCCCGAATTCATGTGGACCGGCGAAACCGACATGCGCTGCCTTGCCGACTGCATCCGCTCGACGCGGGAGGACGCGCACGCCCACCACATCCAGCGCCTGATGGTGCTCGGCAATTTCTGCCTGCTCGCCGGGATCGAACCGCGGCAGGTGCAGGACTGGTATCTCGTGGTCTATGCCGACGCCTACCAGTGGGTCGAACTGCCCAATGTCTCGGGCATGGTCCTCTACGCCGACGGCGGCAAGCTCGCGACCAAGCCCTATGCGGCGAGCGGCAATTACATCAACAAGATGTCGGATTACTGCGCGAAGTGCCGGTATTCGGTAACGAAGAAGACCGGAAAGGACGCCTGCCCGTTCAACCCGCTCTACTGGCATTTCATGGACCGTCACCGCGAACGGCTGGAAAGCAACCACCGGATCGGGCGGATCTACGCGACCTGGGACCGCATGGGCGAGGACAGGCAGCGCGAATATCTCGAAACCGCGCAGGCCTTCCTCGACAGCCTCGAACCGGCCCGCAAGGACTGGGCGCGCGCATGACAAGGGCGCCGTGCGATCGGTGCCCCACCACCGCGCCGGCCGGAGCGAATCGCAGACGAATCGTCCCCCGCGATTCGCGCCCCGTCCTGCGCGCGCCACGGCGTGACGGGTTCAGCGGCGATTCAGGAAGACGGAAGGTTCCCGCCCGCTTGGCCGAACCGGCCAGGACGTTGCCGAAACGCGGCCAGAAGGGCGTCCAATTCAGGATAAGTTAAGCCGTCAAGAAACTGTTGCAAACAACTGAACTGACAACGCAATTTCTTTAGTACACTTCCCCTTTCCGGCGCAATGTGATACTAAATCCACACGGAGCGCTCCTACCCCCGACCCCCACCCAGTAGGAGTAATCACAGTGCCCTCACCCTCATCCCGGTTCACCGCCGGGCTCGCTGCGGCTGCGCTCGCCGTCACCGCGGCCCCTGCCGCTGCCTATGACTTTCCGTGCTTCGAGGATGACCTCGTGGAATCCGCCCGGATCCACGACCTGCGCGTCCTGTTGATGGTCTCGGCGCTCAAATGCCGCTTCGACAACCCGGCGACCCTGCGCGACTACACCGACCTGCTCGACAGCAGGGAAGAGCAGTTCAGCCATCACGGCCACAAGGTGCGCGAGGACCTGATGGAGCGGTTCGGCCCGGTGCGCGGCAATGCCGAGTTCCACACCTACAACACGCGCCTGTCGAATTACCATTCGAAGGTCCAGCCCACTGCCGAGTTGTGCGGGGATGCGAGCGCCTTCATGCGCCTCGCCCGGCGCGCGGACGATGCGGAGCTCGCGACGCTTTCCGCGCTTGCGACCAACCGCACGGTTTCGGCCTGCCCGGTGAGCGAGGCGCGCTTTGCACCCGCGGAGCCGACGGAGGCGCGGGAGCGCGATCCCTTCGCCGCGGTCCCGGAGCCGAGCTGGCAGCGCGCGGCGCCCTCGCCGGCCGCCGAACCCGAAGTCGAAATGGTCGACGGCGTGCCGACCTACAGCGCGCCGAACAGCCTGCCCGGAACCCGGCCCGAACCGCTCGAGCGGGTGGACCTGCCCGCGCAGGTCGCCGCCGCCGAAACCGCCGCGGGCGAGGCCGCTGCATCGGGCGATGACGCGAAGGTCGACCAGGCGATCGCCGCGCTTGCCGCCGCGGTCGAGGCGCTGAAGCAGCTCAAGACCACGCCTTGACCTGCCGCCCCGCCGCCGGAACCAGGGTGGGAGGGTCCGGCGGCGCGGCGCACACGGTCGCAAGAAAAGGGGGTTGGTGGCCCCTTTTTTGTTGGCCGGCTCGGTTCTTCCCGGGCTAGCCCGGATTATTCACCGGCGGTGGTCTGACGGGTTGGCGGGAGTGGCGTAAGCATTTGCATTGTTGTAGGAATGT
>OFET01000584.1_pt1 | contig 19628 bp, 15 predicted proteins | sample 1521211 | NCBI WGS metagenome assembly OFET01 (sample SAMN03766358, study PRJEB24113) | microbial mat metagenome | isolation source: enrichment culture HLUCC-A from microbial mat sample contains cyanobacterium...
TCGAAGCCGCGAGCGCGCGCGAGGCCGAGAAGGCGATGGAGGAAGGTCCGCATGGGCGGCAGAATCGCCCGAAACGGACCCTCAAGCTATTGGGAATGTTTTGGAGTCTTTGATGGCGCCCGCATTTTCACTGTTGGTAAGCGCAACTCCGTTGCTCTCATCGAACCCGATACTCTCGAATCCGGGTATGGTCGATGAGCAGGTGCATCGTGGTCAGCGTGAACACTTTTCCGTCGGTTGCTTGGAGCAAACGACGCATATCTTCCCGGCGCACCTTGAAGCCACGCCCGGCGATACAGGCGATCACATCGTAGTCCTTGCTTTCGGCGTCTCGCAGTGTGCGCAGACGCTGCACACGGGACACTTTGTCCCGCGCCGTCCCGTCATCCTCGGTCAGCTTCGCCTCGATGAGTGCCACCGGCGTGAACTCGTCCGGAATGATGAAATCGGGGGCCTGATCGAAGCCTGGAATGCGCTCCGCGCGCTTCGTTTCGCGGAAGCTGATCTTGGCGTCCGAGAGAACGTTCTTTACCGCTACCTCGACCACTTCGCCGACCAGTTCACTCACGGAGTCGCGATGGGTGGCATAGGGCCTCCCGAGGAATCGCTCGTAGAGCAGGACGGGGTAGGGGGCGCCCAAGTCAGCGATGCTTTGCAGGCTCGGCTGTCCCCTTGCAGTGTCGGCCTTGTCAAGACGATGTACGATTCCCGGTGAGACGACGCCCGCACCTTGATGGATAGTGCGCACGCCCGCTTCAATCATGGCGCGGATGCGCGTGGCCGTGACGCCGTTACCCTCGTTCACGGCGCCGATTGGGTTCATGCGGAATTTTCGGTCAATCGACCTGGCCGCTCCCTGATCCACAGTCACCCCGACCATCTCAGTCGTGACGTAGGCCCATTCAGGTGGGGAAAAGCCGAGGATGCAGCGAAACACGATGAAGGCTATGGGAACTTCGCGAACAGCGGCGAGGACATTCTCCGGCGTGAGGGCTGCGAAGGCATCGGTTCGGCGCTTGAGCGCCTGATAGCCCTTTTCGAAGGTCGGATAGTCGATGAACCCTTCGCCCTTTGGCATCTCAAGGAAGCTCGAAGTGAGCTCACCAAACACTTCGTCGACCAGCGGTTCCCAGGCGATGCCAGGATCTTCGTAATCGATATCAAAACGCAACGGCATCGCGGGTCCTCTTCAGTTTGGTCGCCGCCGAAAAGAGCGGCCCTGCGGGCGCGTCCGTGGCCGGGGCAGTCTTGAGCTTGGCGAGCAATTCTTCGGGATTGGAAAGGGCGCGTACCGCATCCGCAAACCGCTCAAGCTTGTCCTTCGTGGGCAGCGTTGGATCCCACTCCCTCCTAAGGTTCCAGATCGCCATGCGCGTTAGGTGACCAAAAATAATGCAACGCGTGTCGCCGGTTGTCGGCTTGCGGCCCGCCTCGGTCAGTTGAGCAAGGTCGTGGGCGAGAATGGGCATAAGTTCGTCGGCAGATGCGAATAGCCATTCACGCGGCGTCTGCCCGGTATCGCGGCAGACAAAGACGGTATCAATGATGGAAGAAGCGGTGCCATGGATGTGGATAGACCCGCCCATCTCGGCAGGGCAAGGGAGGGAGGCTGAGCAGGTCAGCCCGGCGTCGAGAATAGCCACGCCGATGGCATAGTACGCATCGATCTTATTGTGATGGTAAGTGAAGGCGAGCGGCGCGCCCGGTTTGAGAGCATCCGCCATGTGTCGGTACACGCGCGCCAAGCCCTCCGTGAAGTGTTCAAGGCCGCGCGATTTGGTGACGTTGCCAGTCAGTTCTTCCTCGGTGCGGGTCGATGGTCGCCAGAAGCCTTCTGATTCATCACCGGCGAGTCGTCGCAGCCAGACATAGCAAAAGTCCATTAGCTCGCCGTATTGAACGTTTCCGAAATAAGGCGGATCGGTGAAAACCGCATCGAGGCTGTTGGGTTCGAGTTCGATGGACGTGGCGTCGGCGCAATGAATGACTACGTCGCGGGGTCGGCTCCCGTTTAGTCTTTCACCGATCCACTCGCCCTGAACAGGGATTTGGACGTTTCGCGATCCCTGGCGCTGAACCTCGAAGGGTGCATCACAGTAGCGTTTGGCCTTTGCGTATTTGTCGATGATGTTCGTCCAGCCACCGGAGCCGACATTTGTGCTGTTGCCGTTGACGATCCCTAGGAGGTTGGACTCGCATTGCACATGGCCGACGGGAAAACCGTGCACTGAAAAGATGTCCAGAGATTTCAGCGCCCACGTGTCGTAGCGGCACAGAAGGTTCTGATAGCGAAGGAGGTCGGAGAGGTTCGTCGCCAACGCATGGCGCACGCGCTCATCGTTTATTTCCGAAATCAGCCGGCAACTAAGTTCAAGCCCGAGTAGCTGCCGGGCGCTGAACATCTGCCGGTAGTGGCTGTAACCCCAGCGATGCAGCCGATCTGTTTCATCACCCGACAGGATCTCCTGGTCTGGAACGAAGCGGGCCTCCGCCTCCTGCAAGCGCCGTTCGGCCTCAGCCACGCGCGCCAGATCCTTCGTATCCGGTTTCTTGAAGAAGCGCCCCTTGTGTTGCGCCTTGCGGTACGGGTTGTAGTACTCCATCGCGAACGGGCGATGCCGCAGCGGACCCTCACCGGGTCGCGGGTACACGTTCTCATGTCCACAGTGAGAACAGGCACACCGGCCCCGCCCCGCTGGACCTTCGGTGCGCAGATCGGCGTTGCAGCTATGACATGCGCCCGGTACCGACCTATCTTCGACCTCATTGAGATCTCCGCAGGTCGGACACACCAGCACATTCTTGGGATGACGCGAGTCCTCGGCGACAAGATACCCCGGAAAGAGGTCGACGTCCTTTCCGCATTCCGCGCAGTCGATCACCTTTACCCAAAGGAAGTACTTCACCGGCACGTCGGCGTCGCCATAGTGCGGGCAATCCGTCAAATAGAGGTGCCCAACCTCGCGCCGCAAAGCCGCGAGAAGGTTTTCGGACGCCGTCTTATAGGCATTGAGGTCTAGGTGCTTAATTTCCTCTCGAACAATCCACGCAGCCATCGGATTGATATCGAAGCCAGTCACATCGCATCCGACACGATTTGCTTCAATCAATGGAGTGCCGCCGCCCATAAAGGGATCAGCTACTTTCCGGCCGGGAAAATCGTTGGACGTAAAGTAGAGGTCGGAGAGCGGTGCGTCGCCGAACTCGGCGAGAGTCAGCGCCCGGAATAGGCTACCTGGCCTCCTTGCGAACCATTTGTGGACGGCAATGATGGGTCGATAGTTTTGCTGAATCTGCTTCTCGCGTAATGCCATCTCGGCCACGAACGGCACATCAAACCTGGTTTCGATGCTCACTGCTCAGCCCCTTTTCGGTTATTTTCTTTTTCTTGGCTGTCTGGCGTGACTCCATGCGCGCTGACATACGCACGCATGAACTCTCGGATCACCTGCGCTGCTGGCTTGTCTTGAGCTTTGCAGGTGCTGAGGAATTGGTCCCGCAGTTCGCGTTGAACCCTTATGCGCAGTCCTGTGTCCTTGTTCATGCGGTATGTGTAACCAATGGATACACGAATGAACAGACCGAAAACATCTTCGTTCGACATAGCGTCTGGCAGACAAGGTCGAGCTGGTCACCCTCACCGCATCCAGGCCGACCGGATAACGCTCTTCGGCTCGCGCGCTGGCGCCGTAGCTTGGCCAGCCACCCCCTCCATCTCCTCGTTCAGCCTGAGCCCCATGCTGATCAGGCCATGCAGGGCGGCGTGGGCGTAGACGAAGGTGTCGAGGGCCTCGTTGCGTTCACCGTCGCGCTTGGGTTGCCAGGAGCGGATCGGGCGTCCCCGCTCGAAGCGGGTGACGACGCGCTCGGCGGTCAGCTGGCGGAAGTAGTCCGCGTCGAGGCGACGGGGGAAGTGGATCGCGCCGGGGCCGGGCTCGGTCAGGCGCAGGCGGGCGTAGACCGCGTCCTTCACCGCGTCCACGCCGACGATGAAGAGCGGGATCTTGCCCTTGTTCGTGCGCGTCGGGCGTCGCGGCCAGACCGGAATGCCGGGCCCGCCGCGGCCCTTGATCGCCCAGATGCGGCGGGCGAGCCGGGTGCGGCAGAACTCGTAGGCCATCTTGGTGTGGTGGCCGCCGGTGTCGATGGCGGCGGCGCGCACGGGCAGGTCGAGCCCCGCGGGATGCGGGAAGGTCGCCTGCAGCACCATGTCGAGGTCGGACCAGAGCCGCGGCCCGGACGGGTCGCCCCAGAGCACGCGGTAGTCGATCACCCACGCCTCCTCGTCGCGGCCCCAGCCGAGGATCTGCACCTCGATCCGGTCGCCCTGCACGTCGACGCCAGCGGTCAGCACGGCGACGGCGGCGGGCAGCGCCTCGCCCCAGTCCTCGCGCCGCGCCATCAGCGGATCGGCGGGGACCGTGTCGCCCGCTTGGTCCTCCCAGGACTCGCCCAGCTTGGTGTTCACCCAGACCTGCAGGCGGGCGGGGTCCTTGCGGACGCGGCCGTGCTCGACGGCGATCTCGGCCCATGTCTCCCACGGCGAATAGAGTGCGGAGAGGTGGAAGCCCGCGGTGCGGCCGTCGCCCTCGGCCGTCGCGCGCCATTCGCCCGTGGCCAGCAGGCGCGGCTTCTCGTGCTCGTGATGGATGCCGCCGCAGGCCTCGCAGACCAGATGCGCCTGGTCGCGGCGCCCCTCGGGCCAGCGGATGCGTGCCCAGGCAATCGGGGCCATGTCGCTGCAATGCAGGCAGGGGACATGGTAGAAGCGTCGGTCGCTGTGCTCGAAGGCGGCCTCGATGCGGGAATGGCCCTTCAGCGTGGGCGTCGAGACCATGTAGATCTTGCGCCGGCCCCGGAAGGTGGCGGTGCGCTGGATCGCCAGATCGACGGGATCGCCCTCGCCATCGGCGTCGCCGGGATAGCCGTCCACCTCGTCCAGGAACAGGTAGCGGACGGGCGTGGAGCGCAGGCCGACAGCTGAATTAGCGCCGGTCATCACCAGCTGGCCGCCGGGGAAGGACTTGCGGAACAGGCTGTTCCCCGCATCGCGGGAGCGGGGCGCGGCGACGAGCTCGCGCAGGGCGGGTGTGGCCTCGATCAGCGGGTCGATGCGTACGGTCGTGTTCCGGCGCACCATGTCGAGCGAGGGCATCACCAGCATGGCGATGCCGGGCGCGTTCTGGATGATGTAGCCGAGCCAGTTCAGCCCGGCCTCCGAGCCGCCGGTCTGCGCGCCCTTCATCAGCACGACGCGCTCGTAGGGGCTCGCGGTCGAGAGCGCGTCCATCACGGCGCGCAGATAGGGCGTGCGGTCGGTGCGCCAGCGGCCGGGCTCGGCAGAGGTCGGCGGCAGGATGCGGTGCCGGTCGGCCCAGTCCGAGACCGGGATCGGCGGTTCCGGGCGGATGCCGCGCCGCCAGGCGAGGTCGATGTCAGGCACCATCGCCAAAACTCCCCAGCGGAAGGTCGGCCAGGTGTTCGAGGTGCTCGCGCATCATCCGGTCGAGCGCGGCGAAGGTGGCGCGGGGATCGGCGCCGACCTCGGCCGCCAGCAGGGGCGCCGTGCGCTGGACCCACGCCATGTGCGCGTCGCGTTCGGCACGGGCGCGCGCGAACACGGTCCTTGTGGCGGCCGCGGTGTCGACAAGCTGGCCCTGTTCCTTCTCGAAGGCCAGCTTGGCGCGCTGGACCTTCACGATCTCATGCAGCCGCTTGGCCTCGGCCAGCGTGGTGGCGGCGCGTGTCGGGCTGGCGGCGCCGCCCCTGTTGCGCCGCGCCGGGTCGAGATTGTCCTCGATCCAGGCGAGCCCCACCGCCACGTCGATCCGCCCGTCCGCGCGCACCGGCAGCCCCTCGGCCACCAGCTGCGAGATGCGCCCCTTGGTCAGCCCGACGCGGGCGGCGAAGGCGGTCTTGGTCTCATGGCTGTCGAGTTTAGTCATTTCCGCCCCCTGACGCTGGCGGGCTTATGCGCTGCGCGTCCCCACATACGGATCGGCCCGGGAGGAACCGCCCGCCGCTCCCAACGGTTCTGATGTTTCGACGGACCGTCCCGAGCCCTGCCGCCCGTTCCCGATCCGTCTGGTTAGGGTGGTTGGGTTGGGTGAGGTGATCTCGGCCCATCCCCGTAAGTGTCACGTCACACGCGTCATGCTTGGTGTCACGTCGGCACGATGGCTGTGCCACGTCACCGACAGTTTCGGTGACAAACAATGAATGCGACTGGGAGCACCTAACCCAACCCACCCAACCTAACCGGACAATCCGGGAATGGTCGTCACGCATTGGCGGCCCTCCGGAACGGATCAGAACCGTCGGGGATCGGGGCGGTGTCGCCGGTCACGATGTCCAACTGCCAGCGCGCCCGATTGCCGGTGGAGCCCGCCGCGATGATGCGGAGGCCCGCGACGATGCGGTTCTGATGCTGCGACAACCACTTGCCGAGGCGTGTTCCATTGATCGCCCCGCCTTCGCCTGCGACGCGTAGCAGGGCCTCGCGGAACTCGGGGTTCACGAACTCGGGCTTTCCGAACAACTGAGCGTGCTGGGCTGCGGCCCGCTCGATGATCTCGCGCACGGTGACGCGGTCGGTCCCGATGACCGATCGCCATTCCTCCAGCGCCGCCGTCAACGCCTCCAGCTTCGGATCGCCGCTGCGCATGCCCTCCATGGTCTCGCATGGGTCGGCCTCGCCAAGCCAGATCAGGGCATCGCGCACCCAGCCTGACCAGATGCTGAAGGAGCCGAGCGGCACGGTTTGCGACGGGCGGCCCGCGACGTGGAAGGCGCGCAGGATGGTCAGACCCGCCGCGACATAGTCCCCGCGCTGCGCAGTAACCACGGCCAGAGGGTCGCGGTCGAAGGCGCGCAGTTCCGGCCGTTCCACTCCGGCATCCAGCGTGGAACGGATGGCGCGGCGGGTCATGTCGCCTGCCAAAGTGAGGTTGTTGCCGGTGGCGAACAGGGTGGCGTTGCTGGGAACTTCGGCGTTCATGGATTTGCCGAGGATCCGAACCTTCAGACTGGTCTGGGTCATCGCCTGGCAGAGCAGTTCGCCGCCCAGCGGTTCCTCGCAGTTGTCGATGGCGATCAGCACGTCGCCTGCGATCAGCGCAGAGCCGAGCCGCTTTTCCATCTCCTCCTCGGATTTGCCCTGTGCGATCACCGGGGCGGGGCGCGAAGTCGCAATGATGCTGGCCACGTCGACCAGCATGGATTTGCCGGTCCCGGCTGTCGGCGCGTTGAAGCCATGCAGCGGCGCGGTCGGTAGCGACCGCCGGATCAGCGTGGTCAGGATTGCCGACAGCGCAACGGAGCGGTCTGCAGGCGTCACGAAGGGGAAACTCGCAATCAGGTCGCGCAGGAAGCGCAGCGCGCGCAGGGCGGTGTCACGGTCGGGGTCGCGCGGAAGTAGGGGGAAGCGTTCGCCTTGCGGGTCGAACAGCAGGCCCGTCAGAGCATCATAGCCGGGCTGGTCGAAGATCGAGCCATCCTCGCGCAGGGTGGGTGCATTGATGATCCCGGTCAGCACCGGCAGGCGCCACTGGCCTTCGCGCGCCAGATAGGTTTCCGCCAGCCGCTGCGAGCAGTCGGTGCTGATCCAGTCCCCGGCGCGCATGTCGAATCGCTCCCAATGGGCGGCCTTGGTGAAGGCTTCAGCCATGTGGTGCGCCTTGACGTGCACGAGGCGTGGGGCGTCGATCTGGCGGCCACCTGAGATCGCTACCGGGACCATGGCCGGGCGCACGACGATGCTGCCGCGCTGGTAGAAGCCGAGCCGCGCGGCGAGCAGGGCAGCCTCAGCCTTGTCGATGGTTTCGGGCATCTGGCCTGCGCGAATGCGGATCAGCGGACGGCTGCCCTGCGGCGCGTCATCGCCTGCTTCCTGGCTGATGTGGGTGGTGCGGACCCGGCGCGGCTGTTCCGCCCGCCAGCCGTTCTGCCGCGCGAGCCAGAACAACGTGCCGACCGTGACGCTGCGCACGCTGGCGAAGCTGTCCCATTTCTCGGCGGTGTAGGCGGGATCGTTCTTCGACGCCTCGGCCGACCAGGTCTCCCACAGGTCGCGGCCGTCGGGACCGAGCGCGGCGTAGAGCGCGAGCCCGACCTTGATCCAGTCGTCGTAGGGTAGCTCGTCGTTGCGGATATGGGCGACGGCTTCCTCGATCAACTCGCGCGACGGGGCTTCCTTTTGCTTGAGCCCGGCGGCCTTGCGCCCCTCGCGGTCGATCTCGCGCCGGTCGGCGGTGGTCTGGCCGCCGGCCTTGCGCAAATAATCCTCGGCCGCCGCGATGAAGACCGCGCAGCGGTCCCGGCTGACGATCGGCAGCTCGTGCAGCGGCACGTCGAGCGGCGAGCGTTCTGGCCAATGATAGGGCGCCTTCGTGTCCGGATGGATGCCGAAGGCCACGAACTGCTGCCCGGTCGCCAATACCTCGACCCGCGCCACCGTGCCGTCGAGCATGTGGAACTCGCTGGTCTGCACCTTGTCGAACGGCGCATCGGTGCGGAAGGCGAGCAGGATTTTCGGCGCGCGCCCGATCCGGGAGGCGGGCGTCATGCCGAGCATTTCGGTCGCGATGCAGGTCAGCCGGTGGGCATGGTCGCGGTCCAGCACGTCGATATCGACGCCGACAAGCTCGCCGCAGAGCAGCCCGGTGTTGGTGCAGTTGCGCTGTGCACGCCCCCAGCGCGTGATCTCGGCGTCGTCGGCGCTGGCGCAGACCGTTTCCCAGCCCTTCATCATCGGCCGCTTGCCCGCGCCCTTCATGGCGACATGAGCGCCCAGAACCGGGATCGGGCGATAGCCGTCGCGCTGGAGCGCCAAGCGCAGGTCGGTCGGATCCTCGGGCAGGGCCGGGACCGGCGCCACGGTGGACGCATCCGCCGACGCTTCGGCGCTGGCCATGTCTTCGGTCGTGCGGATCGCGTTCTCCATGGCTCAGTCCTCCATCTCCCAGCCCGCGAAATCGTCCCGCGCGCGCTCCTCTGCGGTGGCGAGGCAGCCGGAGAAGTGCGTCTGCCCGCCGTAGACATGCCGGCTCAGATGCCGCGGATCGCGCCGCAGCTGCCGAGTAATCTGCATGTGGCAGTCCATCTCCGTGCGCAGCCGATCCACGGCGGCGATGGTCTCGCGCGCGAGGCGGCTCGTCTCGCTTTCGGGCGGGGCAACGGCCAGGAGGTCCATGATCGCGCCTCGGCAGCCGCGCAGCCGCTCGCCCAGCATGACGTGATCCCACGGCGTGAACCGATAGAGCGGGTCCATCATTGCGCGCCCTCCTGGATCTCGATCCAGTTGCGCAGCGTGGATTTCCGCGCGCAGATCACGTTGCCCATCCGGAAGGTGGGCATCCGCACCTTGGCCTCGCCCGCATAGTAGTAGACCTTCCGCCGCGCCTTCGCGTCGCCGAAGACGAAGATCGCGATGGCGTCCGCGCCGCGCAGCAGATCGTCGGCCAGCGTCGGGCAAGCCTCCTCCGTGGCGGGTCCAGCCCGCATTTCCGTTTGCATGTCCTGTCCTCCTAGGTGCGGATCAGCGCGCCAAGCGCGATGATCGTTCTCTGACTGACGGCGAAGCTGACCATCGCGTCGCCGCCCACGTGAAATCCGGATGCCTCCATCAGCTTGCGAAGCTGCCCCTTCGGTGGGGCGAAGCTTGCGATCAGCACTGTCCTGTCGGGCATCAGCCCGTCGCTGGACCCGGCGAGGGAGACGGTTGCGGTGAGGAACCGCCGCTCGACCTCGACCTTCATGAAGGGCAATGCGATGCCGCCGAGGGCCGCATCCAGCGCGCCATCCCGAGCCGCCGCGATCAGACCCGCCAGCATCTCGCCAAAGGTTTTCGCCCCGACGAGTCCCCGCATCGCCTCGGGAAGCGGCAGCCACTCGTCCTGTTCGTCCTCGGACGCCGTGGCGCTGGAGTGCAGACCCTCGACGGGGAATGCCCAGAAGGTCTGCACCGCGCGAACCGCATCCTTCACCTGATCGGTGGCCATGATCGCCAGCAGCAGCCGGGCGCAGTCCTCGGGGGTCATGTCTGCGGCCCCGGGGCCACGGCCGCCCGTCGAAAGCAGGCGTTCCTGGCGCAGGCTGCGCGCGATCACCGCCACGGTCTGCTCGGGCATCGGCAGAACCTGCGCAAGCGTGGGGATGAGATCGCTCAGTTTTGCCATGACGGCGGTGGACTCCTCGGGTTGTTTTGGAATGTAGCTCCGAAACCTCTGGCGCACAAGAGCGTTTCGGACTAAAAATCCAATACGGGCATCCGGGGTATCCACTTTCGCCTCGCCAAGCCGCGAAACCGATGGCAATGCAGAAGGCTGAAGACGCTCAACGCATTGCCCGTATTGGGGAAATTCCGATGGCCACGATCCGCAAGAGAACATTGCCCTCGGGCCTGGTGCGCTGGCAGGTGGATTTCACCGACCAGGCAGGCAAGCGCCGCTCGAAGCTGTTCCCGCGCCGGAAGGACGCCGACGTCTATCTCGTCAAGGTCCGCTCGCTGGTCGCCAACCACACTTATCTTGCCGACAGCGAGAGCATCACGGTGGCCGAGGCCGCCAAAAGCTGGCTCGATCATTGCGAGGTGCGCTGCAAGACCGGGCGGCGGATGGAGCGCTCGACGCTCCGCGGCTACAGCGACTATGTGCGGCTGCACATCAAGGATCCCGAGGTCGGGATTGGAGACAAGCTGATCGCCCAACTGACCCGCCGCCATGTCAACGAGTTCCGCGACCGCCTGCTGCTGAACGGGCGATCCGAGCATCTGACCCGCCGCGCGATTTCGGTGCTGAAGCTGATCCTCGACCACGCCATCGACAACGGCCAGCTGTTCACCAACGCCGCCCACGGCGTCCGCATCATCAAATCGAGCCGCATCGACCACAAGGCGCCCGTCCCCTCGAAGGAGGCGATCCGCGCGCTGATCGAGGCAGCCGACGAGGATTTCAAGCCGCACCTGATCGTCTCGGCCCTCGGCGGTCTGCGCGCGTCCGAACTGCGGGGCCTGCGCTGGCAGGACGTGGATTTCGAGAACGGCTTCATCCACATCCGCCAGCGGGCCGACGCCTACAACCAGATGGGCGAGCCGAAATCGCGCGCGGGCTATCGCGACATCCCCGCCGGGCCGATGGTGCTGAACGCGCTGCGGCGCTGGAAACTGCGCTGCCCGAAGAGCGAGCTCGGGCTGGTCTTCCCCGCGCCGCGTGGCGGCGTCCTCCAGCACACCAACACGCAGTCCCGGTTCCGGAAGCTGCAGGAGAAGGTCGGCGTGAAGCTGCGCTGGCACGACCTGCGCCATTTCGCAGTGTCGCTCTGGATCGAGCAGGGCTTCTCGATCAAGGAGGTGATGACATTTGCGGGCCATTCCTCGATCCAGATGACCATGGAGCGATACGGCCACCTGTTTCCGTCGCCCGACCACCAGAACGCCATGGCCGAGGTGGAGGCGAAGCTACTCGGCTTACAGGCGCACTATTGACGGGTGTTATTTTCGCATGATACCAGTGACACATGTCACATATGGAGGGTATCATGCAGCTGCGCGGCGTTCCTGATCTGAAGGGGCTGGAGTACCAGCCGCAGAACTTTCGGGACCTGTACGAGACCGAACTCGGACAGGAGATCTGGAACTTTATGAAGCGACCGGAGAACGTGGTGAGGATGGAGACAGCTACGTTCCTGGAGCGAGCGGCGGTGGAGCCGCTGGCGCCGGGGCTTCTCACGGAATTCGGGCCTGATGTTGGAGAGGACCGGATCAAGCAGATGATCGGCCACATGGCTCGCCAGATCATGGAAGCGATTGGCTACGAGATTGAACGCCCGGGGTTGCGGATCACGCGTGAAAGCCTGTTCTCCAGCGCCGCCCGCTACCGAAAGCCCGGTGACGATCGCGACCGGTCCATGAAAATCACGCGTGAGCAGCGCGAAGCATGGAAACAGAAGACTGCCTCCAGTCCGTTCAATCGGTGGCTGGATCGGAAGGTCAAGCAGCCCGGAGGCAGCCTCGATCTTGACCAACTTTACGCCGTGGCCCGGCAGTATGGGATCGAGAAGCGATACGATCATCTCAACCCCGGCCAGCAGCGCATGACCATCGGTATCATGCTGCGGAAGGCGGTACCGGAAGCCGACTATGCCGACGCGTGATCGGATTCCCGTTTACTCCCAACGGCTTGCGGCTGTTCCGTGCGACACGACGCCGACGTTTGGCGCCCGAAATTCTCCTAACGTGCGGAAATCACGAAGGTATTCCGGACGCGGGGGTAGCCCTCATAACCTGAAGGTCGTAGGTTCAAATCCTACCCCCGCAACCAAATTCCTACGTGTTTTCAGACGCTTAAGCGCCGCCCTCCGGGGCGGCGTTTGCGTTTCCAGCACCCGTGGAAGCACTGTGGAAGCAAGAGGGGCCGAAGTCCTTCATACCGCTTCGAAAAGCGCACTGCCGTGATGGTCAGGTGCTTCCTCCGTGCTTTCGCGCGCCAAGCAGTCCATGACCAGCTGCCGAAGGGCCTCCCTGTGGTCTCGCTGTTTGCCGGCGAGGTCTTGAGTGGCCACGATCAGCGTTTCGTCCGCCCCCCTGGCCGCGATGGAGTACCGCCGGCGGATCGGATCGGGCGGCAGGTCGCCGTGATGGGGGTAGAGCAGCACGACGTTCGGGCAGTCATAGAGCCTGCCATATGCCATCAGCTGGTAGACGTCCGCCTGGCTGACTCCCTGCTTTGGATCATCGATCCGTGGCGTCATGCGCTTCCACTTCGTGTCGATGATCAGCACGATCTTCTCGCCCTGCCGGACGATGAGGTCCGGCCTTGTGCGGAAGCGGCCGGTCTCGCCCTCGTAGAGACAATCCCGATGGCCGCCTTGCGACGACAGACGGAAGCCCGTGCCGGCCAGAGCACGCGACAGGGTCCGTTCGATGTATGCTTCAAACAAGACGTTCATCTCGAAGAGTAGCGCGTGACCGTCGATGATCCCCGCGCTCGTCTGCTGGTGCCGGTCCGATAGAAAGAGGTGCGCGAGAGACAGGAGATCCCGCCAACGACGATTGGTGCGGTCCAGGACGATCCGATCCCAGCGGAGGGTGTTCGGAGGAACGTCGGCTACGTCGACGTATACGAAGCTGAGTTCGCGCAGCGCGCGCTGGTTGTCCGGTGCACCGGACAAGCGAGACAGCTTGCTGACTGCCGCCCGCATAACCTGGTTCAGCGCTATGTCCGGCGACAGAGCGTCGAAACGGCATGCCAGCTTTTGTGGCGAGACCGCGAGCGTCGAGAACTGCCGTGTCACGTCGAGGCGTCCCCGAAGCGCAGGCAAGTCGTCTTCGTGTTCGAGGTAGTGGCGCGGCATCCCCTGCCGGACCGCGTCGGTCAGCTTCGCACAGAACAGACGGATCAGAAGTTCGAGCACGGTCTCGCGCTGCCAGCCGAGCTGCGTCAACGCGCCGGCTTCGATTGGCAGATCGTAGGTCACCGAAAGCATGTGGATGAGGCGCTGCCGGAGCACCGCATCCGACACCCCGCTCTCGCCGCCCCCCTCGATCTTTGGGAGAATCTCCAGTTGGCAGCCGGGGGTGGCTATGACGCCGACGACGCCACGTGCGCGGAGCCCCTTTCGCCCGTGTTCCAGAACACCCTCACCCCCGCGCCCGGAGAAGGTAGATGCCCTCGCAACCGCGGCAAGCCGGTCTGCTTGCGTCTCCGCGATCTCGGTGTCGCCGGGCCCGTAGGCGATGCGCTCCCATTCGCGGATCGTGCGGCGGATCATGTCCCGACCAACTTGCTGTAGTCGAAGCCCTCACCGACGGATCGGACTTGCCAGCGAAACCGGGCGACAGCATCGCCGTCCTCGAAGCCCGGAGGCGGTTTCAGGATCGTACGTTTGAGAAAGCCACCGGTGAACGAACTTTCGCCCGGTTCCAGGTCGCCAAGCACCGCAGCGATCTTGGCCCAGTCTTCGAAGAAATATTCCGCGAGGAGGGGGATTACCTTGTGGCGCATGACCTCGTCGACATCTGCTCGCGAACTGCACGCAGTGAAGTAGGCGTGTCCAATCTGGTGTTCGCGGTCGTAGAGATACTCGATCCGCTCGTTGATCGTGGCGAGAAGTCGCGGCAGGTCGATCCCGCATTTCTGACCAGCGTCTTCGAGGATGGATGCATCAGGCATCATTTCACGGAAGGTGAACCGCCGCCGGAGTGCAGTGTCGAGAAGCGCGATCGACCGGTCGGCGGTGTTCATAGTGCCGAGGATGTGCAGGTTGGACGGCACGCCGAATTCGTCTCCGGAATAGGGCAAGCGGACCCGTACCGCATTCGGCTGGTTGAGCCGCTTGTCGGCCTCAAGAAGGGTGATCAGTTCGCCGAAGACCTTGGAAATGTTCGCCCGGTTGATCTCGTCGATAATCAGAACGAACTGATCGGGTTCGTCACCCCCGTCGTTCCTCTGACTGTTCATGTAGCGCTCGAGCGCCGGAATATTGAACTCGCTGTCGTAGAGCAGATAAATCGACTGCTGCATGAAGCCGCGGCTGTAGATCTCGCTGACCGCTACCCCGTCACGATCCACCCAGAGCCATCGCACCGCGCGACGGTGGGCATAGCCCCCTTCCGGCCGTGGCTTGAACTCGTAATCGCCGACGAACTCCCCGATGGCACGGAACTGCTGGTTTCCCTTCGATACGATTACGATGTCGCCTTGCCGGACCCAGTTCCGGAATCGGAAGGGCATCTGGACCCATCCGGATCTTGAATCTATGTCGCCGCCGCTGTCTCGGTGGTCCTTGCAGGCTTCGAAAATCGCCTCCCGGCTGGCGTACTTCTCATCGCTCCAGTCGATGTCGTCGAAGCCGAGGAGTGTGTAACCGCCCTCTATCGCTTCCTCGAACAAGTGCGCGTCCTCGGGGTTGTTCGCTTCGCCGATCGACATCTTGAAGACTTGGCGGCCCTCCAGCCTGATCATGTCATCGCCGGATGAGCGCCCACGGCTGGTCTCCGCGCGCTTCGCGATCCGCCTGAATATCCCGTGGACCGTTTCGAGCCGGAAGCCGGCCGACTCCGCCTCACCTTCGCCGTCCGCCCCGGTCATGGGCTGCCGACCTTCGACAAAATCCTCGTAGGCCATCGACTGGTGGAATGTGACGAACTCGACGCGCCCGGCCGCCACGAGCCTCTGGTAGACTGCCATGAGCTCGGCCCGATCCTGCGGCACCGGCTCGCCGCACAGCCGCACTGCCTCGGCCGAGGTGGAAAAGGTTTTCCCGGTGCCGGGCGGCCCGTAGAGAATGAGGTTCATAGGGGTGAATCCCTTCTGGATCTTGCCGTCAGCAGCGCGACTATCGTCAGCGCTGCTCGTTCCATTCACGCCGCCACGTGGGGGAACACCGATTGCCTGAGCAATCTCCGGAGAGAGCTCATAGCGAATAAGCTTGTCGCCGCCGTAGGTCAGGTAATTGACGGGTCCGCCGGCGATCGCCTTGACCCGTGACGCGAGGCCGTCGACGAGCATCGCCCGTGCGACATCGACGATGTCCTCCGTCTCGATAGCCTCATCCGCTTTGTTCCCGGCGCCTCGCGGCTTGATCCGAAATGCCGATACTCCGCTGCTGCGGTTGTAGTTCCTGACAGGCTGAAAAGGGGCACCCGTCGCATCGAAAAGGACAAATGGGCGGCTGTCATCGGACTGAACAGTTTCATCAAGCTTGAAGCGGAACACCGTGGCTGAGCTTTGGTCGGCCCCGATCCGTTCAGGCTCTGGGAGCTGCGCCATGTCCTGGAACATCCGTCCGGCCAGAGCTTGGCAGATATTCGGCCAGGCCTCTTTGAGCCCAAGTGCTTCGTTCACGTCGCGGACGAGCACGTCGACGTGGTCGCGACCTTCCTCACGCGCGGGCTCGATGTAGTGCTCCAGGACGTATTGCCGTATCCGATCAGCGTCCTTGGCCGCTCCCGGAGGGTCACCCGCCAGGAACCGCCCGTACTGTCCCAACCAGCTACCCCAATTGGAGAGCCTGTTGTGGGGATTGTCGGAGTCCGGCATGAGGATCCGGTAGTCCTGACCGCCTGTTCGGGCATCCTCACGAATCTTGCGCAGACGCTCGCGCAGCGTCTCGAACCTGTCAGCTTCCCATGCCTCGTCGAGATCCCGATGCGGCATTCCAAGTGCCGCAAGATTTCGCTCGATGGTTCGGATCGCGTAAGCCCGCGAATTGCGGCCCGCTTCTGTCTGAGCTCCGCCTTGCTCAAGCCATGTCTTGAATTCGTGTTCTTTCGTCATTCACAGATCGCGATTTGCCAAGTTCAATAAGTGAAGACAGTGACCACGTCACCGCAATGGTTCAGTGCCTCGACTGAGGATGCTCAAGTAGTCGCTGTACACATACATCCGGCCACGCTGTTTCCCCGTCACCTCCCGCACGATGCCGAGATCCTCCAGATGCTGGATCGACTTCGCAATTGTCGGGGGCGAAATGCTCAGCCGCTGCGCCGCTGCGGGAATGCCGATGATCGGCTTCTGCTGAAGCAACTGGTGAACCCGGAGGGCGGATGCGGCCGGGCGTCCGAGATCCTCGATCCGGTGCCGGTCGGCTTCGAACAGAGCGAGGATCTCGCGCGCCGCCTCGGACGCCTGCAAAGATGTCTCGGCGATGCCGTCGAGGAAGAACTCCAGCCATGTCTCCCAGTCGCCATTCTCGCGGACCTGTTGCAGCAGGTCGTAATACTGGCGGCGATGTGTCTTGAAGTAGAGGCTGAGATAGAGGATCGGCTCCTTCAGGATCCCCTGCGTGCAGAGCAGGAAGGTGATCAGTAGACGGCCAAGGCGTCCGTTTCCGTCGAGGAACGGATGGATGGTCTCGAACTGCACATGGACCAGCCCTGCCTTGATGAGGGTCGGCATCTCCGGCGTGTCGGTATGGATGAACCCCTCCAGGTCCGACATGAGGTCGAGGACGTTCTCGGGGGGCGGCGGGACAAAGAGCGCATTGCCCGGCCGCGTTCCGCCGATCCAGTTCTGCGAACGCCGGAACTCTCCCGGCTGCTTCGTGCTCCCGCGCCCCTTTTCAAGAAGGATGGCGTGGATCTCCCGGATCAAGCGCAGGGAAAGCGGAAAGCCCTCGCGTATCCTGTCGAGGCCATGGTTCATGGCGGCGACGTAGTTGGACACTTCCTGCACGTCGTCGAGCGGGACGCCCGGCGCTTCCTCGCTCTCGAACAGCAGGAGATCGGAGAGCGATGACTGCGTGCCCTCGATCTGCGAGGACAGCAGCGCCTCCTTGCGGACGTACATGTAGAGGAAGAGCGGGGTGTCGGGCAGGATGGAGGTCACACCATCCAGCCGGCCGATCGCGCGGTTCGCGCGCTCGAGCTGACGGTAGAGCCGGTCCATCCTGACGGGCGGCGCCGGCGGCAAGGGTGGAGGCACGAACGCCTCCGCGCGTTCGCCCGCGGTCGAGATGGCGACGCGCTGACCCAACCGTGATGGCTCCGGTGCTAACGCCATGGTTGAAAAAGGATCCTTTCCTTGGCAGGCTGCCTGAGAAAGGATATCGCATATTCCTTTCTTTGTCGTGGTTCTAGCGGAAGGTTCCTTTTCTTGTCGAGTGCTCATTCCCTCTGTCCGCGCCAGATCCGGTCCGGGCGCACCCTCTGAACCGGTGGCGCGATGGGACATCAGCGCCTCGGAAAACTCCCCACCCACCGATACCTGCCGGACATCGTCAGGTATCTGGTGACCGGTGGCACGCCCACCGCGCACTTGGTGGAACAGATCACCGAAGTGGGGCGGGATGCACTGAAGCGTGCCCTGAAGGATCCTGTGTTCGTGGAAGCGTTGTGGCTGCTCATCAGGTTGCCGCAGGCGGCCGCGTCGAGGGACTTCGGGGCGGCTCTCGACGAGATCGGCATGGGCGCACTGCGGCCGACGTCAGTCGCGGAACTGATGGTTGCCTTCGACAATGCGCTGGAGCGCGTGCAGCGGCGCGAACATCGGGATGCCACGGACCTTGGCGAGATCGCCCGTCAGGCAGCACTCACCGCGCTCGGCAATGCTGTGCGAGCCGGGATGCCAATGTGGTCCCCCACGGCGGACGATGTGCAGGCATCGGTGGCTGCACTGAGGTCACCCGAGAAGTTCGGTGCGCTGGCCCACCACTTCCACGCAAATACCGTGGAGCGCGTCATCCACTACTATGTCGATCGAAACCTGCATGAACTCGTCGGCGCCGATCGCGTTGTGTCCTCGGTCCACGATCTCGCCACATACGATTCAGCGATACGCCGCCATTGCATGGAAGCCGCGCTGATCATGCGCGCCTTCGCCAGGGACTGGCTCGGCAAGAACCAGTATCGGGACGGCAAGGACATATCGAAGAACGACGCTCGTAAATTCTCGGCGTATGCCGTCGAAAAGATCAGTCTCGAGCTCAAGAACAGGAAGGGACCAAAGTGAAACGGTGCCTGATTGAATGCGGCGTGCGGCAGGCATCCGAAGATTGCGCTCTCGCGATGAACGTGAGCGACCCCGGCAAGAACGTCAATCTGAGGATCGACTCCATCAGCCGCTCGATGGTCGGGAACATCCCCGACCTTCTGATCGATCTTCTGGAGATCGCGGCATACGTCTACTGCGTCGATCAGCGCATCAAGCGCGGGACTGAGATGCTCATGGATTACGGGAAGGATTGGCGCCGCAGTCTGACCTTTTCGATCCCTGTGCGCCATCCCGAGATCTGGAATGGGGAAGAGGTGCAGGAACTGCTGGTCGAAACCCTCGGCTTCCTCTCCGACGACAGCTATGCATTCCGGTTCCGCAAGGCCGAAGCGCCGGTTCAGCCGCGCGATCCCTACTTCCACGAACTCCTCGATGCTTTCCAGGAGAACGACGAGGTGGCGCTGTTCTCGGGCGGCGTCGATTCCTTCGCCGGCGCGGTCAACGACATCGTCACGCTGGGCAAGTCTGTCACCTTGGTTGGCCACTGGTCGGTGCCGAAAGTCCAGAATGTCCAGGCGACCCTGGTCGACGCATTGAAGCAGCGCGGATACGGGCGGCGGCTGTCTTACGTCCCAGTGTGGGTTTCAAACACGGACACCAAGCCGGCCGAGTACACCCAGAGAACCCGATCGTTCCTCTTCGCGTGCATCGGGCTGGTCGTGGCGCGGATGTCCGGGAAGGATGGCTTCAGTTTCTACGAGAACGGGGTTGTCAGCATCAACCCGCCGCTGGCGGGGGACGTGGTCGGTGGCCGAGCCACGCGCACGACGCATCCCAAGGTGCTCCGTGGCCTCGAGGACTTATTCTCGACCCTCATCGACCGCCAGATCGAGATCCGGACCCCGCTTCAGTGGCTCACCAAGAAGGAGGTCACCGAGACGATCGCAGCCGCGGGCATGGGTGACATGATTGGGTCCACGGTGAGTTGTACCCGCACGCACAGTCGGACGATAAGGCACACGCACTGCGGAGTATGTTCGCAATGCATCGATCGAAGGTTCGCTGTCTTGGCTGCGGGAATGGCTGATCATGATCCCGCCGACCAATACAAGAAGGATTTACTCCTGAGCGATCGAAGCGTTGATCCCGCAGTATTCACCGAATACGTCTGAGCGGCGGGCTTTGGGGGTCGTGGGCCGG
>OFET01000586.1_pt1 | contig 19497 bp, 14 predicted proteins | sample 1521211 | NCBI WGS metagenome assembly OFET01 (sample SAMN03766358, study PRJEB24113) | microbial mat metagenome | isolation source: enrichment culture HLUCC-A from microbial mat sample contains cyanobacterium...
CTCAATCCGGGAGCCCCGCAAAGGCAGGCGTCGAAACGCTTCAGAACGGCAGGGCCGCGTGATGGGCGTGGGGCGAGGCGACAAGATGCCCGTTGCGTCGGGGTGCGGGGCGGCGCGGCACCCGGTCCCGCCCTCGCGGGCTGGCGGCGCGTGCGGTGGGCGCGATTTGCCGCCCGGCCCGCCGCCGGCTATCCTCGTCTCCGGACATGCCGGGCGCCCGCGCCCGCCAGCCGAAGGGACGCGACATGACCGGCAGCGCCGCTCCTCCCCCGCCCGATGCCGGCGACACGCGGCACGAGGCCGGCGCGCCCAGCCTCGAGGCCGCCATCGGGCGCAAGGTGCGGGCGCTCAGGCAGGGCCTCGACGTGACGCTGGCCGACCTCGCGCGGTCCACCGGCCTGTCGACGGGCATGGTCAGCAAGATCGAGAACGGACAGACCTCGCCCTCGCTCTCGACGCTCAAGGCTCTGGCGCAGGCGCTGAATGTGCCGATCTCGCTCTTCTTCGCGGATTTCGAGGAGCGGCGCGACTGCTCGTTCGTGCCCGCGGGCCAGGGCGTGCGGATCGACCGGCGCGGCACCAGGGCGGGCCACGTCTACGAGCTGCTCGGCCACTCCCTGCGCTCGGAGACGCGGGTCGAGCCGTTCCTCATCACCATCGACGAGGGGGGCGAGCCGCATGCGACCTTCCAGCATCCGGGCCACGAGTTCATCTACATGCTGTCGGGCCGGCTGACCTATCGCCACGGCGAAACGCGCTATCGAATGGGGCCGGGCGACGCGCTGTTCTTCGACGCGCTCGCCCCCCACGGCCCCGAGGCGCTGCCCGAGCTGCCCGTGCGCTACCTGTCGATCATCGTGACGCCGCCGCGGCACTGAGCGAGTTTCATCACAGGAAACAATCTTGCCCCGTGTTGACTCCCCTGCCGCCGCCGCGCATGGTCGCGTGCGCCAATCGAAGGATCGTGACATGTGCGGAATCGTCGGCCTGTTCCTGAAGGATGCCGCGCTCTACCCCCGCCTCGGCGCGCTGATGGCGCCGATGCTGGCCGAGATGACCGACCGCGGCCCTGACAGCGCGGGGTTCGCCATCTACCGCGACGGGCCGGCGCGGCCGACCCTCTCGTGCCTCGCGCCCGAAGGCTTCGACTGGGAGGGCGCGGCGCGCGCGCTGGCCGGGGCCACCGGCGCCGAGGTGGCGGTGGAGCGCCTCTCCGGCCATGCGTTCCTGCGGGTTTCGGGCGACCTGCGCGCGGCGCGGCGCTGGCTGATCGACCATGTGCCGCAGGTCGACGTGCTGGCCACCGGCGAGGCGATCGAGGTGGCCAAGGGCGTGGGCGACCCTATGGCGGTGGCGCGCACCTTCGGCCTCGAAGGTCGCTCCGGCACCCACGGCCTTGCCCATACCCGCATGGCGACCGAGAGCGCGGTGACGATCTCGGGCTCGCACCCCTTCTCGACTGGGCCCGACACCTGCCTCGTGCACAACGGCTCGCTGTCCAACCACTTCCTGCTGCGCGCGGTCCTCGAGGCGCAGGGCGAGCGGCTGCAGACCGAGAACGACAGTGAGGTGGCGGCGGCCTTCCTGTCGTGGCGGATGCGCTCGGGCGACACGCTGCGTCAGGCGCTAGAAGCGGCGCTCGAGCGGCTCGACGGCTTCTACACGCTGACCATCGGCACGCGCGACGGCTTCGCGGTGCTGCGCGACCCCATCGCCTGCAAGCCCGCCGTCCTGGCCGAGACCGATCAGTGGGTGGCGATGGCGAGCGAGTTCCGCGCCATCGCGCCGCTGCCGGGCGTCGAGCATGCCCGGATATGGGAGCCGGAGCCGGGCACGATCTATACCTGGGGGGGCGGCGACATGGCGAAGGCGGCATGAGCGGCGGCATGACCGCGACGGCCGAGGCGCAGGCGAATACCGCGCTCGACCTCGCCGCCCTGTCGGTGCGCGAGGCCAACCGTGCGCTCCAGTCGGCCGAGGGCGGCGCCTTTCGCCTGCTCAATCCCGGTGGCAAGCACGCGCTGGCCTGCGGGCTGTCGCGGCCCGTCTCGGTCAGCATCGAGGGGCACGCGGGCTACTACTGCGCCGGGATGAACCAGCGCGCCGAGGTGACGGTGCACGGCAACGCGGGCACGGGGCTGGCCGAAAACATCATGTCGGGCACCGTGCGGGTCACGGGCGATGCCAGCCAGTCCGCCGGCGCCACCGGCCATGGCGGGCTGGTTGTGATCGAGGGCAACGCGAGCGCGCGCTGCGGCATCTCGATGAAGGGCGTCGACATCGTGGTGGGCGGCAACGTGGGCCACATGTCGGCCTTCATGGCGCAGGCGGGCACTCTCGTGGTGCTGGGCGATGCCGGGCCCGACCTCGGCGACTCGATCTACGAGGCGCGGATCTTCGTGCGCGGCACCGTTGCCCGCCTCGGCACCGATTGCGTGGAAAAGGAGATGCGGGCAGAGCATGTCGCGCAGTTGCGCGATCTGCTCGCGCGAGCGGGGATGGCGGCCGACCCGGCCGACTTTCGCCGCTACGGCTCGGCCCGCAGGCTCTATCATTTCAGGGTCGACAATGCCGGCGCCTACTGAGCGCCCGTGGAGAGCGGAATGAACGACCAGTCGAGCGCACCCGGTGGCGGCGCGCCCCGCACCACGCCGGTCAAGTCGGCGACCTTCGACGACTACACCCTGTCGGAGATCCGCCGCGCGGCGGCGACGGGCCTCTACGACATCCGCGGCGGCGGGGCCAAGCGCGCGCTGCCGCATTTCGACGACCTGCTGTTTCTCGGCGCCTCGATCTCGCGCTACCCGCTCGAGGGTTACCGCGAGGCCTGCGGCACCGACGTGGTGATCGGCTCCCGTCACGCCGAGAAGCCGTTGCACCTCAAGACGCCCATCACCATCGCCGGCATGTCGTTCGGCTCGCTCTCGGCGCAGGCGAAGGAGGCGCTCGGCCGCGGCGCCAACGCCGCCGGCACCTCGACCACCACGGGCGACGGCGGCATGACGCCGGAGGAGCGCGCGCATTCCAACCTGCTCGTCTACCAGCTTCTGCCCTCGCGCTATGGGATGAATCCGGGCGACCTGCGCAAGGCCGACGCGATCGAGGTGGTCGTCGGCCAGGGCGCCAAGCCGGGCGGCGGCGGCATGCTGCTCGGCCAGAAGATCGGCGCGCGGGTGGCGCAGATGCGCACCCTCCCCGAGGGGATCGACCAGCGGTCCGCCTGCCGTCACCCCGACTGGACCGGGCCCGACGACCTCGAGATCAAGATCGAGGAGCTGCGCGAGATCACCGGATGGCGCGTTCCGATCTACGTCAAGGTCGGTGCCTCGCGGCCCTATTACGACGTGGCGCTCGCCGTGAAGGCGGGGGCCGACGCGGTGGTGCTCGACGGGATGCAGGGCGGCACCGCGGCGACGCAGACGGTATTCATCGAGCATGTCGGCATCCCCATTCTCGCCGCGATCCGGCCCGCCGTGCAGGCGCTCAGGGATCTGGGCGTGCACCGGCAGGTGCAGCTGATCGTGTCGGGCGGCATCCGCAACGGGGCGGACGTCGCCAAGGCGCTGGCGCTCGGGGCCGACGCGGTGTCGATCGGCACCGCCGCGCTGGTGGCGTTGGGCGACAACGACCCGAAGTGGGAAGAGGATTACCGGCGCCTCGGCACCACCGCCGGCGCCTACGACGACTGGCACGAGGGCGCCGACCCCGCCGGCATCACCACGCAGAACCCGGAGCTGGCCGCACGGCTCGACCCGGTGGCGGCGGGCCGCAGGCTCGCCAACTACCTCGCGGTGATGACGCTGGAGCTGCAGACCATCGCGCGGGCCTGCGGCAAGAGCCACGTGCACAACCTCGAACCGGAAGACCTCGTGGCGCTGACGGTCGAATCCGCAGCGATGGCGGGCGTGCCGCTCGCGGGGACCGACTGGATTCCGGGCCGGACGGGCTGAGCGCGCGGGGCGCCGTTTCGCACCGACGCGATACCGACACGGCAAAAGCGGGAAAAACGCCGCCCGGCAGAGAAGGGACAGACAGGGGACGACATGACGGATCTGACAACCATCGCCCGCGAGAAGGGCATCGAGTTCTTCCTGATTTCCTTCACCGACCTGCTCGGCGTGCAGCGCGCCAAGCTGGTGCCCGCCCGCGCCATCGCCGACATGGCGGTGAACGGCGCGGGCTTCGCCGGGTTCGCCGCGTGGCTCGACATGTCGCCCGCCGATGCCGACATCCTCGCCATCCCCGACCCCAACTCGTTGATTCAATTGCCCTGGAAGCCCAGTGTCGGCTGGCTGGCCGCCGACGTGCATTTCGAGGGAGCGCCCTTCCCCAAGGCGCCGCGCGTCGCGCTCAAGTCGGTGCTGGCGCGGGCCGCCGCGCAGGACATGCACCTCAAGCACGGGGTGGAGTGCGAGTTCTTCCTGATCCAGCCCGACGGCAGCGCCATCTCCGACCCGGCTGACACCCAGGCCAAGCCCTGCTACGACCAAGATGCCCTGATGCGCCGGTTCGACGTCATCGCCGAGATCTGTTCCTACATGGTCGAGCTTGGCTGGGGCCCCTACCAGAACGACCACGAAGACGCGAACGGCCAGTTCGAGATGAACTGGGATTATGCCGACGCCCTCACCACCGCCGACCGCCACGCGTTCTTCAAGTTCATGGTCAAGTCGGTGGCCGAAAGGCACGGCCTGCGCGCCACCTTCATGCCCAAGCCCTTCGCGCACCTCACCGGCAACGGCTGCCACACGCATCTCTCGATGTGGAGCGGGGCCGGCGACAACCTGTTCGCGGGCGACGCGGAGCTGGGGCTGTCGCCCACCGCCTACGCCTTCCTCGGCGGCCTGATCGCGCACGCGAGGGCGCTGACGGCCATCGTCAACCCCACCGTCAACTCCTACAAGCGGCTGAACGCGCCGGTGACGGTGTCGGGTGCCACGTGGTCGCCGAACACGATCACCTACGGCGGCAACAACCGCACCCACATGGTGCGCATCCCCGATGCCGGGCGGCTGGAGCTGCGGCTGCCCGACGGCGCGGCCAACCCCTACCTCATGCCCGCCGCGATCCTCGCCGCGGGACTCGACGGGATCGAGACGCAGGCCGACCCGGGAAAGCGCCTCGACATCGACATGTATGTCGACGGGCACACGGTGGAGGCCGAGCAACTGCCGCTGAACCTGCTCGACGCCGTGCGCGCGCTCGAGGCCGACACGGTGCTGACCGGCGGCCTCGGCGCGGCGGCGTCGGCCTTCGCCAGGTTCAAGCGCGCGGAATGGGCCGACTACAAGAGCCAGCTGACCGAGTGGGAGAGGCGCACGACCCTCGATTGCTGAGGCTCAGGCCGCCGACAGCGTCAGGCAAGGGCCACCCGCGGCCTCGGCGTCGGCCGGGTCGTGGGTGACGATCAGCGCAGGGATCGCCCGGCGGCGGATCAGGTCGAGGGTGAAGGCGCGCATCTCCGCCCGTCGTTCGGTGTCGAGGCCCGAAAAGGGCTCGTCGAGCAGCAGCGCCTCGGGATCGGCGAGCAGCGCGCGCATCAGTGCGGCCCGCGCCCGCTGCCCGCCCGACAACGTGGCGGGGTCGCGCGCCGCCATCCCCTCGAGCCCCGCCTGCGCCAGAGCCCGCTCGACCGCCGCACGCCGCGCCGCCCGGCCGCGCACCGAGCGGGCGAGGCCGAAGGCGAGGTTGTCGCCCACCGAAAGGTGGGGGAACAGCCCTGCATCCTGAAAGACGAGGCCGATGCGGCGGGCCTCGGGTGGCAGTTCGGTCACGTCGCGGCCGTTCAGCGTGATGCTCCCCTCGCAGGAAAAGCCGTGGGCCAGGTGGCCGCCCACCGCGTCGAGCAGGGTCGACTTGCCCACCCCCGACGGCCCCATCACGGCCGCCATCCGCCCGGGCGCGATCTCGAGGTCGAGCGGCGGAAACAGCTGCGCCCCGCCCCGGAACCGCACCGCGAGGCCCGCAAGCGACAGGCTCATGCCGCCGCCGCCCGCAGCGCCCGCCTGTCCCGATGCACCAGCGCCGGCACGGCGAAGGCGGCGAGGAAGGCGGCGAAGGGCAGCGCCGCCTGCAGCGTCGCGTAGACCGCCGTCACCCGGCGGTCGGAGGCCGACGACAGGGCCACCGCCTCGGTCGTGAGCGTCTGCACCCGGCCCGCGCCCATGAACAGCGTCGGCAGGTATTGCGCGACCGACACCGCCACGCCCACCGCCGCCGCCGTCATCAGGGGCGTCAGCAGCACCGGCAGCTTGACCGCGAAAAGTCTGCGCCACGGCCCGGCCCCCAGCGCCGCGGCCGACCGCACCAGCCGGGGGTCGAGCGCGCGCCACGCCGGCGACAGCGCGATCATCACGTAGGGAAAGACGAAGAGCGCCTGCGCCCAGGCGACGGCGAGGACATGATCGGTCACGCCCGCCTGCAGGAACAGCACGTTCAGCCCATAGAGAAAGCCGATCTGCGGCACGAGCAGCGGAAGGTAGACCAGCGCCTCGGCCCATCCGGCGCGGCCGCGCCGCGCCCTGTCCTCGCCCTCGAGCCAGGCGATGGCGAGCAGTAGCGCCGCCCCGGTCGTCAGCGCGGCAAGGGCAAACGTGGTGGTGAGCGCCGCGCCCCATCCGCTCGCGTTGCCGCTCCATGCCTGCAGCGACCACGTCTCGGGCAGGGCGGCAGGCCACGGCCAGCGCCACGCCACCGACCAGAGGGCGAGCGAGACCAACGCCAGCGCGCCGAGGGCGAACACGACCGAGGCGCCGAAGGCCGCGAGGCGCAGGCCCGGCTCGGCCGTCACGCCCCGGCCGCCCCGTCGCAGCCACCACAGGCCCGCCGCCCGCGCTGCCCGCTCGACCGACCAGAGTCCGGCGAAGGCGGCGACGACGAGCGCCAGTTGCAGCAGCGCCCCCGCCGAGGCTGGCAGGAGGCGCGCGATGTCGGGGTCGGAGAACAGGCGCGTCAGCAGCACCGCCAGCGTCGGCGGGTTCGACGGGCCGAGGATCAGCGCCATGTCGACGACCGACAGCGAGTAGGCCAGAACGACCATCGCCGGCAGGCGGATGAGCGGCCAGAGCTGCGGCGCGATCACCTTGATCCAGACGATCCCCCGCCCGTAGCCCAGCGCGCGGGCCGCCGCCATGTCCTGCCGGAGCCGCACCTGGCTGAGCGCCGCGAGGATCATCAGCAGCAGGAACGGCACCTCCTTGACCGCCAGCCCGAGGATCAGCGCGATGCCCCACGGGTCGCCCACCGTGACGGCGCCGGGCGGCTGCGCCCAGCCGAAGAGCGGCGCCAGGAGCCGCGCAATCCACCCCGAAGGCGCCAGCACGAAGGCAAGGCCGATGGCGACGGCGGCATGCGGCGCGGCAAGAAACGGCGCGAGCAGCCGCGCGCCCACCGGCGAGGCGAGCCGGGCATGGGCGACGGCCGCGAGGCCGAGGGCCAGCGCCAGCGACAGCGCCGTGGCGCCGATGCCGGTGACCAGCGTCACCGTCACGGTCGTGCCGAGGCCCGGCACGTCGAGCATTGCGCGCAGGGACGCGAGGCCCACCTCGGTCGCGCCGATCGCCGGCATCACGCCGGCGGCGGCGCGCGCGGTCTGCCACAGGCCCGCCGCGATCGGCGCGACGAGGCCGACCGTCACGACGGCCAGAACGGCCCCGCGCAGGAGTCGCCCGTCAGCCCCGGTGCGCCGGCGGGCCGTCACGGGGTGTAGCGCCGCGCCCAGTCGTCGGTCAGGCGGGTCATCCAGCTCGGGTGCGGCTCGAGCAGGGTCGGCCCCAGCGCGTCGAGATCGGGCAACGCCGGTGCCTCGGGCAGCGCGTCGAAGGCGGCTTGCGCCGCGGCGTCGAGCCGCGCCGGGTCGAGCACCGAGTAGGAGCCGAGCACCTCGATGTTCTGCATGTGCGCCTGCGTTTCCGGGTCGAGCAGGAAGTTCGCCACCACCATCGCGCCCTCGCGGCCCGCCGCGTTGTAGGGGATGGCGACGAAGCTGACATTGCCGATCGTTCCGCCCTCGGGCACGAAGACCCGTGCGCTCTCGGGCAACAGGCCCTGCGCGATGGCGGCCGCGGTCGAGGCCGGGTCGAACGACATGGCGATGTCCACCACCCCGTCGTTCAGCATCTGCTGCTGCACCGACTCGTTCTCGGGAAACGCCTCGCCCTGTCGCCACAGGTTCGGGCGGAGCGCGTCGTACCACGCCCAGAGCGGTTCGGTCGTCGCGGCATAGGCGGCATCGGTCACGGGCTGCTGCAGCACGCCCGCGTCGGGGGCGAGCTCGATCAGCGCCTGCTTGAGAAAGGTCGCGCCCATGAAATTCGCCGGGTCGGGGTGGGTGAACCGGCCCGGATTCGCCGCCGCCCAATCGACGAACCCTGCCATCGTCGCCGGCGGTTCGGCCACGCGCGCGCTGTCGTAGCTGAAGACGAACTTGGCCAGCCGCCACGGGCTCTCCATCCCGTCGACCGGCACGGTGAAGTCGACCGAGGCGGGGGCGCCGGGCGACAGGTCGACGTAGCGGGCGTTCGGCAGGTCGGCGACGAAGGGGCCGAACAGCAGGCCCTGTTCCTTCATGGCGAGGAAATTCGGCCCGTTGATCCAGACGAGGTCGACCGAGCCGCCCGCGTCGCGCCCGGCCGCCCTTTCCGACAGGACGCGGGTGACGGCCTCGGCGGTGTCGGTCAGCTTCACCTGCTCGACCGAGACGCCGTAGCGCTCCTCCGTCTGCTCGCCTACCCACGCGATGAAGGCGTTGGTGCGCGCATCGCCGCCCCAGGCGTGCCAGTAGACGGTCTGCCCCTCGGCCGCCGCCAGTGTGTCCTGCCACCCGGCCGCGGTGGGAAGGGCGAGGGCGGCGACGGCCGCGGCGAGAAGGGGGGTGCGCATGGGGGGTGGTCCTTTCGGTCAGCGCCCCGACCCGCCGAACGCCACCCAGCCCTGCCGCCAGCGCAGCACCGTGGTCAGGGCGCAGGCGGCGGCGAAGAGGGTGGCGAAGACGGGGAAGAGGGGCGGAAAGAGGCAGATGGCGACGAACAGCACGATGGTCTCGAAGCCCTCGGTCAGGCCGCCGAGATAGTAGATGCCCTTGCTCGGATAGGCGGGCGCGGCCTCTCCGCGCTTGGCCGCCACCGTGGCGAAGGCGAGGAACGACGAGCCGGTGCCGACGAAGGCCGCGATCAGAACGGCCGCGGCCAAGGCGTTGGCAGCCGGATCGGCCAGCGCGAACCCCAGCGGCACCAGCGCGTAGAATACGAAGTCGAGCGCGATATCGAGGAAGGCGCCGCGGTCGGTCGGCCCGGTCAGCCGCGCCACCGCGCCGTCGAGCCCGTCGCAGAGCCGGTTGACGAGGATGAGGGCGAGCGCGGGCCACCAGAGCTGAAGCGCGAGCAGCGGCACGGCGCCGAGGCCGATGGCGAAGCCGGCGAGCGTGATCGTGTCGGCGCGCACGCCGCGCGCCGCCAACCACTCTGCCGGGCGCTGCATCGCACGGCGCTGCAGCGGGATGAGCGCGGCGTCGATCACGACGCTTCCCGCGAACGCGCGGCCCATCTGCCGGTCGTGGCGTGCATGTTTCCCCCTCGGCGGTCCTGCGCGGCAGAGTTACCGGATCGCGCCGCCGGGGAAAGGCACGATCGGTTGAGGTGCGGCGCGCAGCTCGCCTCAGCGGTCGCGTGCCGGGGTGACGCCCGTCTCGACACGGTCGAGCGCGGTGCAGGCGCGGCAGAGCGTGGCGTCGGGCGCGCCGGTGGCATCTACCCGCAGCCAGCCGCTTGGTGCCGCCGCGCGGTCGAGTTGCCGGCGCAGGACGGCCTCGTCGGCGTCGGAGGCATCGCCGTGCCGCGCGGCGACACGGGAGAGCAAGGTGTCGGCTGGCGCGTCGAGCCACAGCCCGGCGAAGGGCACGCCTGCCTCGCGCGCGATCGCCTCGGCCGTTGAACGGTCGCCCGCGTCGAGGAAGGTGGCGTCGAGCAGCACCGCGCGGCCCGCGTCGAGCAGCGTCGCCGCCCGCACGGCGAGGCGGGCATAGACACGGTGCCGCGCGGTCTCGGTGTAGTGGCCGGCGTCGAGGCTGTGCGACGCCGCGACCTGCGCCATCGCCTTGCGCTCGGTATCCGTGCGCAGGTGCACCGCGCCGGGCGCGGCCCCGAGACGCGGCGCCAGCGCGCGGGCGAGGCCGGTCTTGCCGGTGCCCGAGAGGCCCCCCACCGCGATCAGAACGGGCGGCGCAGGCGCGAGAAAGCCGAGCGCGGCGTCGAGATAGGCGCGCGCCTCGGGGTAATCCTGCGCGCCTTGCGCACGCCCCGCCTGCACCCCGACCATCGCACGGATCGCCGCGCGCACCGACTGGAAGAGCGGCAGGGCGGCGGTGCCCGCGTCCTCGTCGCCGCCCGCCGCCAGCAGGTAGCTGCCGAGCGCGGCATTGGCCTGCATGTCCAGGCCCCTCTGCCACAGATCCATCAGCAGGAAGGCGAGGTCGTAGAGCGTGTCGCAGGTGCCGAGCGTCTCGTCGAATTCGAGCGCGTCGAACAGCACCGGGTCGCCGTCGATCAGGACAATGTTGCGCAGGTGGAGGTCACCGTGGGCGCGGCGGACATGGCCGGCCCGTGCCCGCGCGTCGAGCAGGTCGGCGTGCCTCGCCAGGTCGGCGCGGGCTGCCACGTCGAACCGCGCGATCCGGTCGGGGTCGAGCGCGTCGCCCATACCGCCGAATTCGCGGGCGAGTTCGTCGAGGATATCGCCGATCAGCTTGGCGCCCGGCGCGCGGCGCACCTCGCAGCGGCCGTGCCAGTCACGGATCTCGCGCCCCAGCCGCTCGGACAGCGGCGTGTCGAGCGCGCCGCGCGCGGCGACCTCGACCAGTTCGGCCGATTTCGGGAAGCGCCGCATGCGCAGAACCCATTCAACCGGCTCGCCGGTGCCGCCGAGGGCGAGGGCGCCATCGGCCTCGCGGGTCACCGGCATCACGTCTCGGTAGATCGTGGGTGCGCCCGGGGTGTTGAGCGCCAGCTCGCGGCGCAGCATCTCTTCCCGCCGGGCGAGGGTCGAAAGATCCATGTAGTCGTAGCGGACGGCGCGCTTGATCTTCAGCGCCTCGCCGCCCGACAGGAACACGAGCGCCCCGTGGGTTTCCACCACCTCCGCCTCGCCCGGCACCTCGAACGCGGCGCCGGAGCGGAGGAAGGCGATCGCCTCGGTCTGGTCCTGTTCGGCGGCCATGCTCTCCCCGTCGGGTCACCCCGAAGGGTAGCGGAGTGCCCAGGCGGCTCCATGACATGCATCAAGCGGAGGGCATCAAGCGGGAGGGCATCAAGCGGAGGTGGCGTCGCCCTCGAGCGCGCGCAGGAAGGCGCCGGGGGTGTAGACTGGCAGCCGGCCGGCATGGACGAGCAGATCGTCGTCGGAGCTGACGAGCGGTGTGCCGGTCGCCAGCGCCAGCGCGGCGAACTTCCGGTCGGAGAGGTCTGCCACGAAGATGACCGGCGCCAGGTCGTGCGGGGCGTCGACCCGCCCCTCGGGGCCGAAGAGCGGCTCGATGGCGGGCCAGCTCAGGCGGGGGATGCGCGTCAGCACCTCGCGGGTCTCGTCGCGGGTGGCCTCGCTCCAGACCTGCACGAGGGTTCCGGCGGCGGCAAGCTCGAGCAGCGCGGCCGAGGCGCTGCCGGCGCGAAAGCCCGCGGCCACGAAGACGTTGGTATCGAGGATCGCGCGGTGCATCCGTCGCAGCGCGCCTAGCCGGCAGTGGCGGACCGGTCGCCCGGCCCTGTCAGCGCCGCGCCGAGCTCGGCCTCGAGCCGCCGCGCCGCCTCGGCGCGCGGCGCCGAGAATCGGGCGAGCAGCAGGTAGGCCACCGGTGTGAGGTAGAGGGTGGAGAGCGTGGCGAGCCCGAGGCCGCCCACGATCACCCAACCCAGCGCCTCGCGCGCCTCGGCGCCGGCGCCCGACGACAGGATCAGCGGCACGCCGCCCAGCACCGTCGAGGTCATGGTCATCATCACGGGGCGCAGGCGGATGGTCGAGGCGTCGAGGATCGCCTCGCGCACGCCTGCGCCCGCGTCGCGCAGCTGGTTGGCGAACTCGACGATCAGGATGCCGTTCTTGGCCATGATCCCAATGAGCATGACGAGGCCGATCTGGCTGTAGACGTTGAGGCTGAGCCCGGTGAACAGAAGCGCGAAGACCGCGCAGGCGAGGCCCAGCGGCACGGTGGCCATGACGACGGCCGCCGAGATGAAGCTCTCGAACTGGGCCGCCAGCACGAGGAACACCACCACGATGGCGAAGCCGAAGGTGACGAGCAGGCCCGATGTGGTCTGATCGAGCGTTGCCGCCTCGGCCAGCGGCACGACGCGGTTCTCCTCGGACAGCACGTCGCCCGCCAGATCCTCGACCTGCGCGAGCGCGTCTCCGAGCGCGAGCTGCGGCGTCAGCCCGGCCGAGATCTCGACCGAGCGATTCTGGCCCTCGCGCTCGAGCTCGGGGGCGACGGCGCGCTCCTCGAGCGTCACGAAGCTCGACATCGGCACGGTCTGCCCGTCGCCGGTCTGCACGAAGACGTTCTGCAGGTCGCCGGGGTCGTTCACCGGGTTCGCGGTGGACAGCATCTGGATGTCGAAGCTCTGGTCGTCGATGAAGACCGAGCCCACCGTGCGCCCGTCGAGCACCGCGCGCAGGGCCTCGCCCAGCCCCGCGATGTCGATGCCGAGGTCGGACGCGCGCTGGCGGTCGATCTCGACGAAGAGCTGCGGCTGCGTCGTCTCGTATTCCAGCCGGACCTGGCCGAAGGCCGGGTTTTCCTGCATCCGGGCGACGAGACGTTCCGACACCTCGGCGAGCTGGTCGTAATTGTCGCCGGTGACGGCGAAGGTCAGGCCGCGCCCCGCGCCGCGGATGCCGAGCGAGTTGGGCTGGATGGCGAAGGCGCGCACGCCGATCACGCCGCGCAGTTTGCCGTTGATCTCGCCCACGATCTCGTCCTGGCTCCGGGCGCGCTCGCTCCAGGGCGCGAGGGTGAACACCATGAAGCCCCGGTTGTCGGAGCCGAAGCCGGTGATCGAGAAGACGTTGATCACCTCGCCGGCCTCGCGCAGCGGCTCGATAAGTGCCTCGATCTCGGCCATCTTGGCGGTGGTGTAGTCGAGCGAGACACCCTGCGGCGCCGAGACCGACAGCAGCGCGACCGCCCGATCCTCGCGCGGGGTCAGCTCCTGCCGGATCTCGCCGCCCACGAAGACGGCCGTCGCGGCGAAGAGGCCGGCGGCGAGCACGATGACGAACGGCACGCCGAGCGCCCCCTCGAGCGTCCGGCGGTAAAGGGCGGCGAGGCGGTTGCCCAACCACACGAATGGCCCGCGCGCGTCTGCCTCGGGCTCGGCTGTCAGCAGGCGGCTCGCCAGCACCGGGCACAGGGTGAGCGCCACCACCGACGACAGCAGCACCGCCATCGCCAGCGTGAAGCCGAACTCGCGGAACAGGCCGCCCGCCTGCCCCGGCAGGAACGACAGCGGCACGAAGACGGCCGCGAGCGTCGCGGTGGTGGTGACGACGGCAAAGAACACCTGCCGCGTGCCGAGCACCGCCGCCGCGCGCGGGCCCATCCCCTCGGACCGTCTCCGCACGATGTTTTCCAGCACCACGATGGCGTCGTCGACGACCATGCCGGTGGCGAGCACCAGCGCCAGCAGCGTCAGGATGTTGACGGAAAACCCCACGAGGTAGATCGCCGCGATGGTGCCGATCAGCGCGACGGGCATCGTCAGGGCGGGGATCAGGGTCGCGCGGGCGTCGCGCAGGAACAGGAAGATCACCAGGACGACGATGCCCACGGCGGCGGCCAGCGTCTTGAGCACCTCCTCGATCGAGCCGCGGATGAACACCGCGTCGTCGGAGGTGACGAAGATCGACACGTCGTCGGGCAGCGTTGCGTCGAGATCGGCCACCACCGCCCTGACTGCGGCCGAGATCTCGAGCGTGTTCGACGTCGCCTGCCGGATGATGCCGAGGCCGAGGCCGGCCTCGCCGTTGGCGCGCAGGATCGTCTGGTCGGGCGCGGGGCCGAGCGTGACCGTGGCCACGTCGCGCACCCGCACGTTCGGCGCGATCTGAAGGCCCATGAAGCCTTCCGCCGTGGCGACCGTCGCGGTGGTGCGAACGGCGATGGTCTGGCTGTCGCCCGACAGGTCGCCCGCCGGCGCGTCGAACGCCACGTCCGACAGGGCGCGGCGCATGTCGGCCAGCGTCAGGCCACGGGCGGCGAGCGCGGCCTGGTCGATGTCGACGCGGAAGATCGGCTCTCGGTCGCCGTAGATCTGCAGGTCGGCCACGCCGGGAACCGACAACAGGCGGTCCTCCACCCGCTCTCGCACGATCTGCGTCAGCTCCTGCGGTGCGCGGCCGGGCGAGGTGACGGCGATGCGCACCACGGGCTGGGCGTTGGCGTCGGCCTTGACGATCTCGGGCGTGTCGGCTCCCTCCGGCAGCTGGTTGGCGATGCGGGCCACCGCGTCGCGCGTGTCGGTCGCAGCCACGTCGAGATCGACGTTGTCCTCGAACTCGAGCGTGACGCGCGAGCGGCCGAAGCGCGAGTTGGACGAGATCGAGCGCACGCCGGCGACGCGGCCCACCGCGCCCTCGATGCGGCCGGTCACCTCCTGGTCGACGCTCTCGGGCGAGGCGCCGGAGAAGTCGGTGGTGATCGTCACGACGGGACGGTCGACATTGGGCAGTTCGCGCACCTCGACGCCGAACAGAGCGGCGATGCCGGCGAGCACGATCAACGACGACAGGACGACGGCGAGGATCGGCCGCCGCACGAAGAGCGCGGTACCGGAGCCCGCGACGGCCTCGGGGGCGTCGCTCATGCCGTGATCCTTCTCATGGGAACGCGCTCATAGCGGGTCGGCCCCGCCAGAGGAGGCGGCGGCGCGCGCCTGGGCGCGGCCGGCCACGTCTACCTCGGCGCCGGGGCGCAGAGACTGCACGCCTTCGACCACGACCGTGTCGCCCGGCGTCAGCTCTCCCTCGACCAGCACGCGCCCGGCGTCGCGCTGGCGGATGGTCACGGCCACGCGCTGCGCCGCGCCGTCGCGCACGGCCCACACGTAGGAGCCTTCGGCGGCCCATTGCACGGCGAGCGGGTCGACCGCGGCCATCGTCTCGCCCGGGAAGCGCAGCGCCACCGCAAAGGCCATGCCGGCGCGCAGGCGGTCGTCGTCGTTGTCAAGTCGACCCTGCACGCGCAGGGTGCGGCTGGCGCGGTCGATCACGTTGTCGACGGCGTGCACCTCACCCGGGATCGACGGGCCGGAGATGCCGAGCGGCCGCGCCTCGAGCGGCATGCCGGGTTCGACGAGGCCCACGGCACGCTCGGGCACGCGGAAATCTATCAGGATGTCGGAGCGGTCGGTGAGCGTGGCGACCTCGTCGGAGGCGGAGAGGCGATCGCCAATGGCCACGTCGATCAGGCCGACCCAGCCGGCGAAGGGGGCGCGGATCCTGCGCCGCTCGAGCTCGTACTCTGCCTCGCGCAGCCCCAGCTCGGCGGTGCGCAGCGCTAGCCGCGCCTCGCGCAGCCGCACCCCGGTGACCGAGCCGGTATCCTGCAGGCGGCCGACCCGCTCGGCATCGTCCTGCGCGTCGTCGAGCATCAGGCGGGCACGTTCGAGCGCGATGCGCTCGGCCTCGTCGTCGAGCCGCAGGATCACGGTGCCCGCCTCGACATAGCCGCCGATGTCGAGCGCGACCTCGACGACCTCTCCGCCGACCTCGGCGCGCAGCGTGGCACTGCGGAGCGCGCGGCCGTCGCCGATGGCCTCGACCCGGTCGTTCACCGCGCCCTCGGTGACGTCGGCCACCACCACCTGCGCCGGCCCGCGCGGGCCGAAGCCGCGGCCGCCTTCGCTGGCCTCGGCTTCGGCGATCTCGAGCCCGAGCACGTCGGCCACGCCGACCCTGTCGAGAAAGGCGGCGGCCGAGGGCACATAGGCGACCCAGAGCCACAGCGTCGCCGCGAGAACCAGGGCGGACAGGACGATCTGCTTCAGGATGCGCATGGCTTATCCAGCCCGACCCTCTGCCTTCTGCAAGCCCCCGCCCCGCGCGGACGCTTCCGTGACGGCTGGCATGTAGCGCGCCGCGCCGCAGCGTCCACGAGGCGGGCCGGCGCCGGAGGCTTTGCCGCCGGGACAGGGGCAGGCTTGGGGCAGGGGCGCCGCCGCCTGTCTTTGCCGCCTCGCCGACGAGCACTGTGTCGTGACAGGGGCTGGGCGACCTGCGCCCCGCTTGGGCTCTGTAGTGGAGGTGGCGACGCTCACCGTGCTGCTCGCCGCCGACGAGAGCGCCTCCGGCACCAGGACGGACCTGAAGATCGACGGCGGCCTGCTCGCCGGCCCGGCCGCGACACGGTCGCGCGACTAGAGCACCCCGATCTCGGCAAGTGCTGCCTCGAGCCGGGGCGGCAGCGCATGCTCGGCTTCGCGGCCCGCGGGCAGATCGGGCGGCGCGTCGGCCGGGGCGAGGTAGCGCCAGCCCTGAAACGGCTTTTTCGGCACGGCGCGGGTGCGGCGCAGCTCGGGGTCGAGCACCAGCGCGCAGCGCAGCACGCCGTCGGCGCCCACCGCCTCGTCGAGCGCCACGATCCGCTGCCGGACGAGGATCGCGCCCTTGATTACCCAGTAGAGCGACCCGCCCGCCAGCAGTTGCGCCTCGCGCTTCGGCCACATCCGGGTGACATGGCGCGGCCGCCCGTCAGGCCCCAGGGCAGGCCGGCTCGCCTGCCAGGCGGCGAGATCCTCGATCGTCTCCGCGCCCACGCAGAGCTTCACGAGATTGACATGCGCCTGCGCTGTCTTGCCTGCCACGATACCCCCCCGTATCTTGTTATGTATCCGTGAGCTTAGCCAACCAGTTGCGATTCTCAAGACGAGACGCTACGTTTCCCAGCCTTCCCCGCACGAGGAGCCCCCGATGACCCGTGCCCCGAGCAACTTCGCCGCCCCGATCTCGGAGACGATCTGGGACATGAAGTATCGCCTGAAGGCTGCCGACGGCTCGCCGGTCGACGACGACCTCGGCGAGACGTGGGATCGCGTCGCCAACGCGCTGGCACGCGCCGAGGACGACCCCGGGCGCTGGGTCGGCCCGTTCCGCGACGCGCTCGAGGGGTTCCGCTTCCTTCCCGCGGGCCGCATCCTCGCCGGCGCCGGCACGGGGCGTTCGGTCACGCTCTTCAATTGCTTCGTGATGGGCACCATCGAGGATTCGATGGCGGGCATCTTCGAGGCGCTGAAGGAGGCGGCGCTGACGATGCAGCAGGGCGGCGGCATCGGCTACGATTTCTCGACCATCCGGCCGAAGGGCGCGCGTGTGGCAGGCGTGGGGGCCGACGCCTCGGGCCCGCTGTCGTTCATGGACGTGTGGGACGCGATGTGCCGCACCATCATGTCGGCCGGCTCGCGCCGGGGCGCGATGATGGCGACGCTGCGCTGCGACCATCCCGACATCGAGGAGTTCGTCGCCGCCAAGGCCGACCCCGCCCGTCTGCGCAACTTCAACGTCTCGGTGCTGGCGACCGACGCCTTCATGGAGGCGGTCAAGGCCGACGCGCTGTGGGATCTGATATTCGACGGCACCGTCTACCGCACGATCCGCGCCCGCGACCTGTGGGACCGCATCATGCGCTCGACCTACGACTGCGCCGAACCCGGCGTGATCTTCATCGACCGCATCAACGCCACCAACAATCTCGCCTACGCCGAGGAGATCGCGGCGACCAACCCCTGCGGCGAGCAGCCCCTGCCCCCCTACGGTGCGTGCCTCCTGGGGTCCATCAACCTCGCGGCGCTGGTGCGCGACCCGTTCGCGCCTGAGGCAGGGATCGACGAGGCCGAGCTGTCGGATCTGGTGGCGACCGCCGTGCGGATGATGGACGACGTGGTCGACGTGTCGCGCTTCCCCCTGCCACAGCAGGAGGCCGAGGCGCGCGCCAAGCGCCGCATCGGCCTGGGCGTGACGGGGCTCGCCGACGCGCTGATGATGACGGGCCTGCGCTACGGCTCCGGCGCAGCCGCCGCGCAGACCGAGGACTGGCTGAAGCGCATCGCCGAGGCCGCCTACCGCAGCTCCGCCGACCTCGCGCGGGAAAAGGGGCCGTTCCCGCTGTTCGACGCCGAGGGCTTTCTCGCCAACCCGGCCCTGTCGTGGCTGCCCGCAGACCTGCGCGCGCAGATCCGCTCGGGCGGCATCCGCAACGCCCTGCTTACCTCGATCGCGCCCACCGGCACGATCTCGCTCTTCGCCGGCAACGTCTCGTCGGGCATCGAGCCTGTCTTCGCCCATTCCTATACCCGCAAGGTCCTGCAGGACGACGGGTCGGCCCGCGAGGAGGAGGTCGTCGACTACGCCGCCGCCCGCTGGCGCGAGGCGATGGGCGAGGATGCGCCCTTTCCCGACCACTTCGTCGACGCCCAGCGTCTGACCCCGGCCGAGCACGTCCGCATGCAGGCCGCGGCGCAGAAATGGGTGGACTCCTCGATCTCCAAGACCATCAACGTCCCCGCCGAAATCGCCTTCGACGCCTTCAAGGATGTCTACCTGCAGGCCTACGAGCAGGGCTGCAAGGGCTGCACGACCTACCGCCCCAACGCGGTGACGGGCAGCGTGCTGAGTGTGGCGGAGGAAAAGGAGACGGTGCTCGCCACAGAAAAGAGTAGGCCACACGAACGCCTTGAAGCTGCGCGTAAGGGTGCCGGCTACGCGACGGTGCGAGAGGCTGCAAAGGCTCTGGGGATCAACGAGGCCGCATATCGGCGTCACGAGAAAGGCGAGGTCAATTTCTACGACCATGCCGATAAATACGCCAAGGCGTTTGGAGTCACGCCCGGATGGCTCGCCTATGCCGAGACAGATGAGGCTCGATCGAGCGCCCCCTCCCCCCATCATCTTGGCAAAAATACTCAATCCGCGGTCTCCGCCCCCGCCGACGTGGTCTATCTCTCCGACCCGCTCGATCGCCCGGAAAGCCTCGAAGGCCACACCTACAAGCTGCAATGGCCCGACAGCCCCCACGCCATCTACATCACGCTGAACGACATCGTGCTGCAGGGGCGCCGCATCCCCTTCGAGATCTTCATCAATTCCAAGAACATGGAGCACTACGCCTGGACGGTGGCGCTCACCCGCATGATCTCGGCCGTCTTCCGCCGTGGCGGCGACGTCTCCTTCGTGGTCGAGGAACTGAAGGCGGTGTTCGACCCCCGAGGCGGCGCCTGGATGGGCGGCAAGTATGTCCCCTCCATCCTCGCGGCGATCGGTGGGGTGATCGAGCGGCACCTTGTCTCGATCGGTTTCATGCAGGACGGCGGGCTCGGCCTTCGTGCAGATCCGGAGGCCGAGCGCGCCGTCATCGGGGCCGCCGCGCCCAGCCCCACCTGCCCGGCCTGCGGCGAGCACGAAATGGCGATGATCGAAGGCTGCATGACCTGCCGCACCTGCGGATATTCCAAGTGT
>OFET01000588.1_pt1 | contig 19426 bp, 17 predicted proteins | sample 1521211 | NCBI WGS metagenome assembly OFET01 (sample SAMN03766358, study PRJEB24113) | microbial mat metagenome | isolation source: enrichment culture HLUCC-A from microbial mat sample contains cyanobacterium...
AACGGGCTCGAAAGCCCCCGCAGAGTCAGGCGTTACGCGCGCCGGTATCAGGCCGGGCGCGCTCCCGCCTCCGCTCGGCGCGCTCGCGCGCCTCGCTCCGTTGGGCCCGGCAGCCGCTGGCGCGGCTGCGGGGGTGCCCTCTGTCGCGGGAAGACCGGGGCAGACGGGCGGGGCAGACGGGCGGGGCGGAGGGGCCGCCGTGGCTCACCGGGGAACAGGCTCAGGCCTGCTCCCCGGGCCGCATTGCTCCCGCGAGGCCCGAGGGGCGCGCCCCGGCGGGTTCAAGGGCGAGTGGCCTGTGGCCGTCCTGCGGACCCTTGACCGGCCGGGACGGACCTCTCTGCCAGTGTCGAGCGACGGAGGGGAGGCTCCGGGGCACAGGCCCTTGGCGCCAGTCTCCGGGCGGCTGGGCCGCGGAGCGAGTGCGGGGTCTCCGGCGTCAGCCCGGGGCGACGGGGCGCCAGACGGCCATTGCGTCGGGGCCGACGGGGCGGAGCGCGGCGAGGCGGAAGCGGGGGGCGGAGGCGAGCGCGTCGATCCCCAGCGCGCCGAGAGCCGGCCGCCCCTCGGCGCCGAGGGCGAGGCCCGCGGTGAAGGCGACGAGTTCGTCCACGAGACCGGCCGAGAGGAGCGAGGCGGCGAAGGTGCCGCCGCCCTCGCAGAAGACCTCGCCGATGCCGCGCGCGCCGAGAGCGGCGAGCAGGGCCGCGGGGTCGATCTGGCGGCTACTCACGGGGATCTCGACCGTCTCGGCCCCGCGGGCGGCCCAGCGGGAGCGGCGGTCGGGCGCCGCGTCGGGGCCGTGGCAGAGCCAGAGCGGGCCGGCGGCGGGGTCGGCGGCGGAGGCGGCGAGGCTCCCGTCCTCCGGCAGGTCGAGCAGGCGCGAGGCGACGAGGCGAACGGGCTGCGACACGGGGCCGAGGCCGCGCACGTCGAGGCGGGGGTCATCGGCCCGCGCCGTGCCCCCCCCCACCAGAACCGCGTCGGCCCGCGCCCGCAGCGCGTGGACGGCGCGGCGGGCCTCGGGGCCGGTGATCCAGCGGCTCTCGCCCGTGGCGGTCGCGATGCGCCCGTCGCAGGAGGCGGCAAGCTTGAGCGTCAGCCACGGCCGGCCCCGGATGACCCGGGACAGGAATCCGCGATGGGCCTCGCGGGCCGCCTCGGGCGCGGCGCCGGCGACCACCTCGAGCCCGGCGGCACGCAGGGCGGCGTGCCCCTGACCGGCGGTGCGGGGGTCGGGATCCTCGAGCGCGGTGACGACGCGCGCGATGCCCGCCGCGGCCAGCGCAGCCGCGCAGGGGGGCGTCGCGCCGGTATGGGCGCAGGGCTCGAGCGAGACGTAGGCGGTGGCGCCGCGCGCGGCCGCGCCGGCGGCGGCGAGCGCCTGGGTCTCGGCATGGGGGCGGCCGCCGGGGGCGGTGGCGGCGCGGGAGAGGATGCGACCGTCGCGCGCGATCACGCAGCCGACCGAGGGGTTGGGCCACGTCGCGCCGGCGCCGCGCGCCCCGAGGCGGAGCGCAAGGTCGAGGAAGCGGGCATCGGACGCGCTGAGGGTCATGCCCGGCCGGCGGCGCGCGGCAGCCGCGGCCGGGCGCAAGGCCCTTGCAAGCGCCTTGGCTGCGCGCGCGCGCAGCCAACGGCCTTGCAAGGCCGTTCCCCCCGGTCGCGCCGCTGCGGCCGGGTCATTCGCCGGGCTGCTCGTGGGGGCGCAGTTCGCTCACGAAGCGGTCGAAGTCGTCGGCCGCCTGGAAGTTCTTGTAGACGGAGGCGAAGCGCACATAGGCGACCGTGTCGATCCGCGCGAGCGTCTCCATCACGATCTCGCCGATCACCTTCGAGGGAATATCGGTGTCGCCCATGCTCTCGAGCCGGCGCACGATGCCCGAGATCATCTGGTCGACGCGCTCGGGATCGATGGGGCGCTTCTGCAGCGCGATGCGGATCGAGCGCTCCAGCTTGTCGCGGTCGAAATCCTCGCGCCGGCCATTCGACTTTATCACGACGAGGTCGCGCAGCTGCACCCGCTCGTAGGTGGTGAAGCGACCGCCGCAGGCGGGGCAGAAGCGGCGGCGGCGGATCGCGACGTGATCCTCGGCGGGACGCGAATCCTTTACCTGCGTGTCGATGTTGCCGCAAAACGGGCAGCGCATGTGGTCCCCTCGTCGTCTGCCTATTGGGGTCGCACCCCATATCGTGCGGGCGACTATACGCAGGCCGCGAGAGCTTGGGTAGGCCGATTCCGGGCCGTCGGGGACAGATGTGGCGCAGGAGACTCGCGGCGCGCCCCAAGCGGGTGGTCCCGTTCAGATCCGCTCGCAGGTGCCGCGCACCACGCGGCTGGCGCCGGTATCCTCCCAGATGAAGTCGCCGTCGGTGGCGATCGTCAGGATGCGCAGCTGCGGCGTGGCGAGGTGGCAGACGACCGGGTCGTAGGGCTTGCGCAGGCTCGCACGCGCCCCGTCGATGGCGCAGCGGTCCGCGGCGGGGTCCACCTCGACCTCGAGCAGGGTGTCGGGGCCGGCGCATTGCAGCGACAGGGCGGTGGCGGGTCCCGCAATCAGCGCCGTCAGCAGGCCGAGCGCCCAACCGCGGCAATGCGCGGTGCGGTGGGCGGTGGCGTGGCGGGGGCAGTGCATGGGGCGGCCTCCGAGAGCGATGGATATCCTCCGTCAACATACGCGATCGCGCGAGACTTGCGAGGCGGCTCAGGACAGCGTGAGCACGATTTCGCGCCGGTGCGGCCTGTCCCGGTGCTCGTAGACAAAGAGCCCCTGCCAGCGGCCGAGCAGCAGACGCCCCTCGATCACCGGCACCGACAGGCTGACCGGCAGGACCGACGCCTTGATGTGGGCAGGCATGTCGTCGGGACCTTCGGTACGGTGGGTGATCCAGTCCATGCCCGGCCGGTCGGCATGGGGGGCGAGGCGGCGGAAGAACGCCTCGAGATCGGTGCGCACGTCGGGGTCGGCGTTCTCCTGGATCAGGAGCGAGGCCGAGCTGTGGCGGATGAACACGGTCAGCAGGCCGTCGCAGCCCTGACCGGCCACCCAGTCGGCCACCTTCCGCGTTATCTCGACGAGGCCCGGGCCGGGCGTGTCGACGATCAGCCTGTGCAGGGCGGCCATCGCGTCAGAACCGCGGGCCGAAGCCGAACTTCTTCAGGCTGTCGGGGCAGTATCCGCGCGCCTGCGCGGCACGCAGGTTGAAGCCGGGCGTGTCGAGGCTCAGGCCGTAGCCCGCCTCGGGGCCGGGTCGCGGGCCGTCGACCAGGTCCGACGGCGGGTCGGTGGTGAAGGTGACGGCGGACCGACCGAAGGCGACGGGGCTCGGCCCCTCGCCGCGCAGGATGTACACACGATCCGTCGGCGAGGCGCCGAGGCGCCGGATCGCGTAGTCGCCCGCGGCGCACCAGACGTCGGAGGGCCCGGCCTGCGCGCGCGATATCACGGCGGCGGTGTTCGGCCGCGCGGGGTCGGGGGTGACCTGCATCGTGTTCCTCGCGCGCCAGATACTCACGGTGACGCTGTCGGCGCCGCTCTGCCCCGGCCCGGCGACCGGCGTGCACCCGGCGAGCAGCGCGGCGAGCAGCGCGGTGACGGCGAGGGGCCGGCGCCCCGGTGATCTCGGGTGCGAACGTGTCAATCGTCGTCCTCCTGCCGGCGGTTGACCGCATCGCAGAGAGCGGCGGAGAAAGCGACGCTGCGGCTCACCCCGTCGCTCCATGGGCGAAGAACCACCGTGTCGAGCCCGGCGTTACGCCCCGAGCCCGGCGGACGCACGGCGAAGACGACGGAGCGCTGGCCGGGCCGCGTCCGGCTCGGGCCGATCGGATGGACGATCTCGACCCGTTCGGTCGCGCGCGCGTTCAGGTGCCTGCGGGCGAAGTCGCCGGCGGCGCAGAAGACATCGCTGCCGCCGGCTGCGCGGCCGGGGAACACCTCGAAGCCCGCGGCCGCGCCCGCAACCGACATGCCGTTGCGCGAAAGGCCCGCCTCGGCCGCGGCAGGACCCGCGAGTGCGAGACCCAGAAGGGCCGTACCCGCGAGGCGGCGGGCGGCAGCGGGGCGCGGGGCGGCAATGGGGCTGCGGGGCAAGGCTGTCTCCCTCGTCGGTTCGCAGCCATGTTAACGCAGCAGCGGCCGCCGGCGAAGACACCACGCCGCGACGTCACGGCGCGTGCGGCCCGCGCGACCGTCGCGGCGCCCCGGACGCGCGGGCCGCTGCCGCGCGCCTTGCCTGCGCCGCGTTTGCGTCGCCCGGACGGAAACGACCGCGCCGCGCGTTGCCGGTCCGTGCCGCGACGGCGCCCTGGCGCGTAAAACTCGCGGCATTCGCCCGCTTCCCGGGGCGCCCGGCGCCCCATTCCCGCCCCATTCGGGGCCAAAGTTCGGCTCCCGAGGGCGGCGCCCGAAGACAGCGTCCCGTCCGACCCCGAGACCGAAGCCGGACCCTAACCCCGTGACCGACGGCCCGCACATAGACCCCCATGCCGGCGACACCCTGCCGGGCGGCACGCCCCTGCTGCAGGGGCAGTATCTCGTCGAGGGCTTCCTCAACGCGGGGGGCTTCGGCATCACCTATCTCGCCCGCGACAGCCTCGACCGGCGGGTCGTCATCAAGGAGTGCTTTCCCTCGACGATGTGCTGCCGCAGCGACGAGATGGTGCGCGCCCGCTCCCGCTCGCACCAGGGCGAGTTCGACGCGGTGGTGCGCCTCTTCGGGCAGGAGGCGCGGCGGCTGGCCAAGCTCGAGCACCCCAACATCGTGGGCGTCCGCGACGTCTTCGAGGAGAACGGAACCGCCTACATGGCGCTCGACTACATCGACGGGCGCGACATGCTTGACGTGATCGAGCAGGAGACGTGGCGGCTCGACCCCGACACGGTGCGCGAGATCACGCTGCAACTGCTCGACGCGATCGGGCACGTTCATGCCCGGGGGATGCTGCATCGCGACATCTCGCCAGACAACATCCTGCTGACGGCCGAAGACACGCCGATCCTGATCGATTTCGGCGCTGCCCGCGACACGGCCCGCCGCAAGAGCCGCCTCCTGTCGGCGATGCACGTGGTGAAGGACGGCTATTCACCGCAGGAATTCTACCTCCAGGGCGGCGAGCAGTCGCCCGCCTCCGACCTCTACTCGCTCGCCGCATCGCTCTACCATGCGATAACGGGCGACCCGCCAGTGTACTCCCACCGCCGCCTCGCCGCCATCGCCGAGCGCCAGCCCGACCCCTACCGACCCCTCGCCGGCACGGCCGAGGGCTACGACCGGCGCTTTCTCGCCATGATCGACCGCGCGATGGAGGTCTTCTCGCGCGACCGGGTGCAGAGCGCGGCAGAGTGGATGGCGGGCATCGCCGGCACGGGCGGCGCCTGCCCCGATGCCGTGGCCGTCGACGAGGCCGAGATCGCCGAGCGCATCCGACGGCTCGTCGAGGCGACCAACGCCGAGGTGGAAGCGGTGCAGCGGCAGCGTCGGCGCGAGCAGGAGGCGCGGGCGCGGCAGGCCGAGATCGCCGAAGCCGAGCGCGAGGCCGCGCGCATCCGCCGGCTGGAGATGGCCCGGCGCGAGGCCGAGGAGGCCGAGCGGCTCTACCACGAGAAGCTGGCGCGCGACTCCCAAGGCTGCGCCGACGGCGCGCGCGCGGGTGCGGCGGGTTCGGGCGGCGCGGGTACAGGTGGTGCGGGCGGGGATGGCTCCCGCGCCGACGCCGCGGGCCTGCACGTCGTGGCCCATGTGCCGGGCGCGGGGGGCGTCAACCGCGCGGCGCTCCTCAAGGAGCGCTACGAGCAGGCCCGGCGCGAGGCCGAGGAAGAGGCGGCGCGCGCCGCCGGCAAGCCCGTGCCGGGAGACGAGGCGGGTGGCAAGCCCACCCTGCTCGGCCGGGTTCTTGGCGGCGGCCGGCGCCGCTCGAAGGGGATCAGCAAGGTGGAAGGGTACGGCACATGAGGGTGTTCAGGGAACGCGAGGCAGGGGCCGCGGCCGGCCGCTTCTTCCGCCGGGGGGCGGCGGCACGCCGCCCGGAGGTGTCCGGGGACGACGAAGGCCCCCTGGCGGACCCCGTCGCTGTGCCGCAGGACGACGCCGCCGGGCGGCGGGCGAGTCGGCCGCGCATGCGCCCGGCCCCCTCCTGGGACGACGACGCCGAAGCCCGGGGCGCAAGGGACGCGGCCGGCCCCGCCGACACGGGCGGCGATCCGGACGACCTGCATGCGGCGGGTGCCTGGTCTGCGCGGCCCCTCGCCTCCCGCCCGCGGACGGGCGCGCCCGCGCCGGACGGGACGCCTGGCAGCTCGCCCGACGGGGCGCCGGACCTGTTTATGTCCGACCGTGGCGCGCGGCTGCCCGCCGAGGAGCGCCTGCGCCAGTTCACGCGCGGCCGCGTGCGCCTGTCCCGGCCCGAGGCCGGCGGCTCGGGCGACGACGGGTTCGGTGGTGACGGGGTCGGTGGTGACGGTCTCGGCGGGGAAGGGGCGGACTCGCCCTTCGCCGCCCGCGCCCGCCTCTCGAGCCGCCCCCGCAGCGCGCCCCGCCGCATCTGGGACATCGAGGACGAGTCCGGGGCCGAGGCGGAGCCGGGCGATGCCGGGCCCGACCAGTGGGACGCGCCCCGCCCAGCCGCCCGCCCAGCCGCCCGCGCGACCGCCTCGCGCGACGGCGCCCCGCCGGACGGCCACCACATGCACGACGCGCCGCCGCAGGGGCGCGCCGCCTCGCGCCCGCCCGCCTTTCCCGGCCCGCAGGCCGGGCCGCCGAGCGACGAGGACGAGATGATCGCCTATGCCCGCGCGCAGGTGGCGCGCATCGCCGAGGCGGGCATGGCCGACGACCTGGGCGACGGCCACGGCGCGGGGCGGGCCAAGACGCGGCTGCTGGGCTTCCAGTCGCGCGACTTCGCCGCGCGCGACCCCTTCTCCCAGGGCGCAAGCGACGCCCGTCGCGGCCCGATGTTCCCGGTCGGCTGGGTCGTGGTCACCGGCGGACCGGGGCGCGGCGCCTCCTACGCGCTGACGGCGGGGGTGGCCACCTTCGGGCGCGGCGACGACCAGACCGTATGCCTCGACTTCGGCGATACCGCGATCTCGCGGCAGGCCCATGCCTCGATCGCCTACGACCCCGAAACCAACCGCTTCTACCTGGGCGCGGGCGCGAAGTCCAACCTCGTGCGCCTCAACGACCGCCCCGTGCTGGCCACCGAGCAGATCGAGGACGGCGACACGATCCGCATCGGCGAGACGACGCTGCGGTTCGCGGCGTTCTGCGGCCCCGGTTTCGCCTGGGCCGGTGCTGGCGGCAGCGGCGGCGGGCGCGACGCCACGGGGGAGGGCTGATGCGGGGAACGGGCGAGGTGCGGCTCGAGGCCGCCACGGGCATCTCGCGCGGGCGCCGCGCCATGCAGGAAGACGCGGTGCTCTGCGACGTGCCGCAGGGCGGGGCGGCGGGCATCGTGGTGCTCGCCGACGGGCTCGGCGGACACGCGGGCGGCGCGGTGGCGAGCCGGCTGGCGGTGACGACCGCGCTCAGGGAACTCGCCGGTCACCGCGATGCCGAGGGCGCGCTCTCGGGCCACATCCCCGGCCTGTTGCGGGTGGCGGCCGAGGCCGCGAACCACGCCGTGCTGGCCCAGGCCGAACTTGCGCCCGAGGTGGAGGGGATGGGCACGACGCTGCTCGGCGCGGTGGTGCAGGGGGGCGATCTCTACTGGGTGTCGGTGGGCGACAGTCCGCTGTTCCTGTTGCGCGCGGGCCGGCTGCGCCAGCTCAACGAGACGCATTCGCTGGCCACCCATCTCGACCTGCTGGTGGAGGTGGGCGAGATGACGCCCGAGGCGGCGGCGGCGCATCCGGGCCGGGCCTGCCTGACCTCGGCGCTGGGCTCCGAGCCGATCGAGCGGATCGACTGCCCCGACGCGCCGCTGCGGCTGCGCCCGGGCGACGTGATCCTCGCGGCGAGCGACGGCCTGCTGACGCTCGCCCCGGGCGAGATCGGCGCCATCGCGGACGCCCGGGACGAGCGCTCGGCCGACCTTGCCAGCCGGTTGCTCGAGGCGGTGGCACGGGCCGGCGAGGCCGAGCAGGACAATGTCTCGCTCGCCGTCCTGCGGGCCGAGCCGGTCGCCCCGCGCGCCGCCCCGCGCGCCGGCTTTGGCCTGCGCGGCGCGCTGGCTCGGCTGCTCGACGGCCTGCGCGGGGGCCATGCGCCGGGGTCGGCGCTGCCGCAGGGGGGCCTGCGGGGCTCGGGCCTGCGCGGATCTGGCCTGCGCGGATCGGGGGCCGCGGCCGGCGGCCTGTCTTCGGCCGCCCGCTCCGCCCTGGAGGTGCAGGAATGACGCCCGCCCGTCCCCTTTTCCCCAGCCCCGACAAGGCTCGCCCCGCCCACGCCTGCCTCGTCCACGGGCATCCAGCGCGGCCCGCGCTGCGGCGCCGGCGGCGCCCTGCGCCCGTCGGCCTGCACAGGCCACGGCTTGCGCGCGCTCCGGTCGGCATGCCTGCGCGACAGGTCGTCTTGCCCGTCGCGGCATGGCTCCGCGCCGGAGGAACGCCGGGATGAGCGGGGACATGCGGGCCTTCCGGGCGGCCGAGCAGCTCTCGGCCATCCTCGCCAGCGCCGTGCTGCCGCCCTCGGCGCGGGCATTAGCCGAGCGGGTGGAGGCGCGTCTTTCCGCCCCGGTCCGCATCGCCGTCGTGGGCGTGCCGGGGGCGGGCAAGCGGCGCCTCGTCGAGGGCCTGCTCGGCGGCGCCGTCCTGCCCGCGGTCGCCGGTCTGCCGCCGGCCGAGATCGCGCTCGGCGCGGGCGACCGGATCGGCGTGGTGACCGGCGACGGAGCCGAGGCGCGCGTCGACGTGGCCGAGTTCCACCAGCTCGACCCCGCCGACCTCGCGCTGATCCGCCTCTCGGCGCCCCTGCCGCTGCTGGAAAAGATCCGCTTTCTCGTCGTCCCGCTCGAGGGCGGGGCGGCCGAGATGCGCGCGGCGCTGGGTTGGACGTTCCGACGCGCCGACATGGTGCTGTGGTGCATGCCGCGTCTCGGTGGCCCCGAACGCACCCTGTGGCCCGCCATCCCCGAGGGGCTGCGCGATCATGCCTTTCTTGCGGTGACGCGACCCGCCCCGGTGCGCCCGGCCGAAGCCGAGCGGATGGAGGCCGCCAACTACTTCGCCGAGACGCGCGACCTGACCGATGGCGAGGACGGCGCCGAGCGCATCGCCCGCCTGCGCTCGGCGCTGCTCGGCCATGTCTCGCGGGCACGGCGCGAGGATCTCGAGGGCGCCCTGATCTTCCTCGACTACCACCTGTCGCGCCCTGTGCGCGATCGGCTGCCGCCGCTCACGCCCTCGGCGACGGCGGCCGGCCAAGCCGAAGCGGTCGGCGGAGTGGCGCAGGCTGCCTCGCACCGCGCGGCGACGCGACCCGTGGCGCGCTCCGTGCCCGACCCCGGAACGCCGTCGACGGCCTTGCCCGACGCCGGGCCGGCGCGCGGGGCCGCGGCCGGCCTCGACGGGCCGTCGGTGCCTGTCGCGCGCCCGCCCGAGCGGGGCATGGCCCCGCCCCCGCCCGAGCGGGGCATGGCCCCGCCCCCGGCGGCCGCGCAGATCGTCGACCTGCTCGCGACGAAGGGCGCGCGGCTGGCCGAGCTCGAGGGCGGGGGCGGGGTGGACGCGGCGCGGGCGCTCGATCTCTGCGCCGAGGCGCTGGAGGCCTGCGCCGAGATCGCCCGCGACGAGGGGGGCGGCGTGGCCGACCTGATCGACGAAGCCGCCGATCTGATGGTGCTGCTGCAGCTCGAGGGCAGCCGCAGCGCCCTGTCCGATGCGGTCGCCCTGCTGTGCCAGGTCCGCCGCGAGGGCGAGGCGCACCTCGCGGCCTGAGCCCTCGCCGTCCGGCGGCGCACCGGGGGCGCCGCTCCGATCCGCGGCATTCGACAGTCTCGCCCCGATCCTGCCGCAGTTTCGCCCCGCGCCGAGACGCGCCCGCGCCCAGATTGAAGGGCGAGACATTGGGTTGGAGGGATCATGACCTACGCAGAGCCGGAGCCTGCAGAGCCCGCCCCGCCGGCGGCGCCCGAGGCGCAGGACGACGCCGGACGCGCCGGGCAGGACGCGACGAGCACGGAATGGGTCGCGGCGGCGCGGGCCGCCCCGGAAAGCGCGCCCGAGAGCAGCGGTGCACCGCTCGCCGCCTCTTCGCCCACGCCGAAGGAGCTGTTCGGCCAATGCCTCGAAGGGCTGGCGCCCTTCGTCGCCGAACGGGAAGAGGTGCTCGACCTGCTCGACCAGCTGTCTCTCTCGGCCGACCCGGCGACGCGCGACGCCGCCGCGCGCGACCGCGACCGGCTCTACGCCTTCGAGCCGTCGGTGACGATGATCGGGCAGGTCAAGGCCGGAAAGACGAGCCTTGTCAATGCGATGGTGGGCGAGCCGGACCTCTTGCCCGCCGACGTCAACCCGTGGACCTCGGTCGTCACCTCGCTGCATCTCGGCCCCCGCGCGGGGCAGGCGCCGCAGGCCGCGCGCTTCACCTTCTTCGATCCCGACGACTGGGAGCGGCTGACGCGCAAGGGCGGCCGCGTGGGCGAACTGGCCGCGCGCTCGGGCGCCGAGGACGAGGCCGAGAAGGTGCGCCGCCAGATCGAGGCGATGCGCGAGAAGACTCGCGCCCGCCTTGGCCGCCGCTTCGAGATGCTGCTGGGCACCTCCCACGTCTACGGCGCCTACGATGCGAAGCTGATCGAACGCTACGTCTGCCTCGGCGACGACTTCTTCGACGAGGACGAGGCGGACGTGGGTGCCGACGAGCAGGGCCGCTTTGCCGACGTGACCAAGGCCGCCGACCTGTGGCTGCCGCGCGAGGACTGGCCGATGGGCCTGTGTTTGCGGGACACGCCGGGCGTCAACGACACGTTCATGATGCGCGAGCAGATCACCATTCGCGCGATCCGCGAGAGCCGGCTCTGCGTGGTGGTGCTCTCGGCCCACCAGGCGCTGAGCTCGGTCGACATGGCGCTGATCCGCCTGATCTCGAACGTGCGCTCGCGCGAGGTGATCGTCTTCGTAAACCGGGTCGACGAGCTGTCCGAGCCCGCTATGCAGATTCCCGAGATCGAGGCGTCGATCCGCGGCACGCTGGCCGCGCAGAAGGGGCTCGAGGAGGTCGAGATTCTGTTCGGCTCGGCCCACTGGGCGACGCTGGCGCTCACGGGGCACCTCTCGCATCTCGAAGACGAGGCTGCCGACGTGCTGCTCGCCTATGCCGAGCACGCGCTGCCCGAGATGGAGCGCGAGGTGGGCCCGCTCGAGCTGATCTGGTGGCTGTCGGGCGTGCCCGCGCTCTACCGCGCGCTCTGGGGCCGGATCGCCGAAGGGGCGGCGCGCGAGCGGCTCCAGCAGGTGGCCCGCAGCGCGATGAACCTCGCCATCGGCCACCGCGCCGCGCAGGAGGCCGACCCCGTGCGCCTCGCCGCGACGGGCGGGGCGCCGGTCGACACCGCCGCCCTCGCGCGTGACCTCGACGCGCTGGAGCGGACCGTGCTGTCGCGCTTCGACGCGGCCTTCGAGCAGGCGATGGCGCAGGCCGGGCACCGGCTCGACCGGTCGCACCGCTCCTTCCTCGACCGGGCGACGGCAGCGCTGATCAAGCATCTCGAACTCTACGGCGAGAACGCGCCGTGGAGCTACGACCCGACCGGCCTGCGCCTGTTGCTGCGCTCGGGCTACCAGGTCTTCGCCCGGCAGGTGAAGAAGATCGGCGAGGAGGCGGGGCAGGCCGCGGCCGAGGGCGCGGCGGCGCTCTATGCCGGCGCCCTGGGGCGCGAGGCCGAAGCGTTCCGCGTCCAGCCGCCTGGCCTGCCGCGCGCCGCGCCGCCGGTTCTGCTCGGCCAGACCATCGCGCTCGACCTGCAGGGCACGTGGTGGCGGCGCTGGTGGCAGCGCCGGCGGGGCTACGCCGCCTTCGCGCCCGACTTCTACGCCATGATCGAGGCCGAGACGCAGCCGATCCTCGACGACCTCGCCTCGGGCCATTGCGCGCCTGCCGGCGCGGCCATGCGAGAGGCGCTCGCGGCGTTCTTCGCCGACCAGCGGATGCTGGTCGAGGCGATGGCGGCGCGCGGGGCGGGGCGGGACCAGTCGCGCCCCGGCCCCAGCCCCGAGGACCTGAGCCAGGCCATGAGCCGGATCGGCCGGCTCGCGGCCTGAGGCCGCCGCCCGCCCCCTCCACCTGATCGCACCGCACCGACCGAAGGAGATCACCGATGTTCCACAGCCCGCAGACCCGCCTGACGACGCACGCCCAGCCGCTGGAGGGCACGCCCCGCCTCGCCGCCGTTCCGCCGGCGGGTGACGCGCCGCAGGCCGCGCGGCGCGGGGCGGCGGGGCCTGGCGGCGCGGCCGGCCGGCGCCCGCGCATCGCCATCATGGGCGAGTTCAGCGCCGGCAAGAGCACGCTCAGCAACCTGCTGATGGGCGCGCCCGCCCTGCCGACGCGCGTGACCGCCACGCAGCTGCCGCCGGTCTGGATCACCCACGGCACGGGCGACGCCTACGGGATCGACGTGGACGGGGAGCGCTTCGAGGTCGACCTCGACCGGCTGGAGGCGGTCGACCCCGCCCGCACGACGTACCTGGCGATCGAGCGCCCCGCCGAGGTTCTGCAGGTCTGCGACCTGATCGACTTTCCCGGCATCTCCGACCCGTCGATGCCGGCCGAGGTGTGGCAACGGGCGGTGCCGCTCGCCGACGCGGTGCTCTGGTGCACCCATGCCACGCAGGCCTGGCGCCAGTCGGAGGCGGCGACGTGGGAGGAGATGCCCGAGGCCCTGCGCGCCCGTTCCTTCCTTCTTCTCACCCGGGCCGACAAGATCACCGATCCCAGGGACCGCCGCCGCGTGCTCGCCCGCGTGCGGCGCGAAACCGATGGGATGTTCGCCGGCGTCTTTCCGGTCTCGCTGACCCGGGCCATCGCCGCCGCCGACGATGCGGGCGCCTTCGAGGAGAGCGGTGCGCAGGCCCTGCTCGACGCGCTGCTCGACATGGTGATGCGCCTGTCGGCCGAGCTGGGGCGGACCATCCCGATCGCCGCGCCGGCGTCGGCAGGGGGCGACGAGACCGAAAGCGCGCTGCCCGGCGTCGCCTCGCTGGACGCCCGGCGCGACCCGCTGCCGCCGGCCTCCGACGTGCCGCCTGCAGGCCGGATCGTGCCGCGACGGGTGCGGCCACGCGCGGGCACCGCGCGCAAGGCCCGCCCCGCCGTGCCGCAGGACGACGGGCCGGCCTTCCCCACCTTCGGGTGAGCCGCGGGCGGGCGCCCGGCCCGGCGTAAGGGCTTCGTTCACCTCTCTGCGGCATCCTCCCGTCGTTGGTCCGGCGCCGTGTCCTTCCGCGCGCGCCGGCCGGGGGAATCGGGAGAAGCCGCGCGATGACACTCGCCGAGGGGTTCGACCGCCTGCAGCGGGAGACGGCGGGGTGCCGCGCCCTTGTCTTCGGCGATCTCGACACGCGCACCGTGCTGCGCAGCGCCGCCGCACCGGGCTTCCGTCAGGAGGATCACGACGCGCTGCTGGCCGAGGCCGCCGACTGCCTCGGCGCGGGCGGGGCGAGCGTCATGGCCGAGGCGGGCCTCGGCCCGGTCCTCGACGCGGGCGATGGCGCGCTGCCGCTCGAGGCGCTTCGCCTCCTGCCGGGGGAGGCGCGGCTCTATCGCAGGCTCTCGTCAGGTTCGGCCGAGGTGATCTGTGCGCGCCTCGCCGCCACGGGCGATCTTGACCTGTTCGATGCGGCCCTCGCCGAGCTGATCGATGCCCATGCGTGACCGCGGCGCCCTCTCCCGCCCCGGCGGCCCGCCACCCGGCCACGACCTGCCGCGTCTGTTGCGCAAGCTCGCCGTCCCGCGCTCGCCGGCAGGCGGCCGGGGCGGCGCGCTCGGCGAGGGAGACGCGGCGCTCGCCGCCCTGCTCGACGAGATCGACGAGACGGTGATGGCCCGCCGGCTGCTCCTGGCCAACGCCGCGGGCGACGAGCTGGCGCTGGAGGCCTGCAACCGCCGCTTGCTGCACGCCGGCCGGCCCGAGGAGGGGCACGCCGTGCCCAAGGCAGGCGGCGCCACTCTCACCTATGCCGGGCTCGAGGATCTCGCCGCGCTGCGCGCCTCGCTCGCCCGGTTCTGCGCGGCGGGCGGCGTGCATCTACGCGAGCGCCTCCCCGGCGGCAGCGCCTCGCTCGAACAGACCGGCGTTGCCGTCGGCACGCTTCGCCAAGCGTGGGGCCTGCCTGCGCACGACGCGGCCGGCAATGCGGCCCCGTCGCCCACCCCGGCCGCCGATCGTGCCCCGCCCGCCGATCCCCCCTCGGCCGTCGATCCCGGCGCCTTCCGCGCGGCGCTCGCTGCCCGCGCCATCGCCGCGGCCGCGACACCGATTGGCGCGGGAGAGGGCGACGCGCCGGAGCTGTCGGGCGAGCCCGCACAGGCCGCGCGTCTCGCCGCCTGCCTCGGCCACGTCGACGCCCTGTTGCCCGAAACCGAAAGCCCCTCGGCGCTGATCCTGGGGTCCGGCGCGGCGGGCGTCGCGGCGCTCGTGCTGCTGCGCGACGACGCGGGGGTGGCCGTCTACCAGGTACCGGCGGAGGCGCGGGGCGAGCTTGCGGCGCTTTGGTCACGTCGCCCCGGCTGACCGGAACCGACCGGGGTCGGGGCAAGCCGACACGGCGGGGCGCTCAGCCCGGAAGCACGAGGATCGCGCGGAAGTCGTTGACGTTCGTGAGGGTCGGCCCGGTCACCACCTGGTCGCCGAGCGCACCGAAGAATCCGTGGGCGTCGTTGCGGTCGAGCGCGGCGCGCGGGTCGAGCCCCGCCGCCGCCGCACGGGCGAGCGTGTCGGGGCCGGCGCACGCCCCTGCGACTTCCGCCGCGCCGTCGACCCCGTCGGTGTCGCAGGCGATGGCGTGGAGGCGATCCGCGCCATCGAGCGCCAGCGCCAGCGCCAGCACGAACTCGGCATTCGGCCCGCCCGAGCCGTCGCCCCGCCGCGTCACGGTCAGCTCGCCGCCCGAGAGCAGGACGAGCGGGCGCGCGCGCTCCTCCGCCGCGCGCTCCAGCGCCAGCGCCGCCTGCGCGGCGGCCACATCGCGCGCCTCGCCCTCGAGCGCATCGCCCAGCACCTCGACGTCGCACCCCTCGGCGCGGGCGTGCGCTGCCGCCGCCGCGAGCGACTGTGCGGGGGCGGCGAACACCCCGGTGACTGTCCGCGCCAGCCGCGTGTCGCCCGGCGCCACCACGCCCGAACCGCGAGCGAGGGCGGCCTGCACCGAGGCCGGTGGCTCGATGCCCCAGCGCGAGAGGATCGCCTCGGCATCGGCCGCGGTCGTCGCCTCGCCCACGGTGGGGCCCGAGCCGATGTCGCCCGGCCGGTCGCCGGGCACGTCAGAGATGAGCAGCGCGTGCATGCGGGCGGGGTGGGCCGCGGCGGCGAGCTGGCCGCCCTTGACCCGGCTCAGGTGCTTGCGCACGACGTTCATCTGCCCGATGGGCGCGCCGCTTGCCAGCAGCGCCTCGGTCACCGCCTGCTTGTCGGCCAGCGTCACCCCCTCCGCCGGCGCGCAGAGCAGCGCCGAGGCCCCCCCGGAGATGAGAGCCAGGGCGAAGTCGTCCTCTCCCAGCCCGCCGAGCAGCGCCAGCATCCGATCGGTCGCCGCCACGCCGGCCGCGTCGGGGACCGGGTGCGCGGCCTCGACGATCTCGACCCCGGCGCACGGGCAGGCGTGCCCGTAACGGGTGATCACCAGGCCCTCGCAGGGGCCCCATTCCGCTTCGACCGCCTCGGCCATCCGGGCCGAGGCCTTGCCTGCGCCCACCACCACCACGCGACCCGACCGCGGCTTGGCGGGCAGGCGGGGCCCGAGAGACCGCATCGGGTCGGCGACCTCCACCGCCCGGTCGAACAGGGCGCGGAGCAGGCGGGAGGGATCGGTCATCGGGGGTCCTCTCGGCGGACGGGCGCGGGGCAGGGGAGCACCGCCGGCCCCCGTGCGCAAGCCCTGCCCGGCCCCGGCGACGGGGCGCGTGGCAAGCGGGTGGGTGGCGAGACGGCAGCGGCTGCCTTACGGGTGACGCGGGACGGGGCGGCGCTCTGCTCCCGCGCCCCGCCGCTCCCCAGGCGCCACCGCTTCGGCCTGGCCCGCCCCCGACGGCAGCCTCGACGGGGCAAGCACGAGATCGGCGCGCAGGCCGCCGAGCCGCGCACTCTCCGACAGATCCAGCCGCCCGGCATGGGCGCGGGCGATCTCCTGCGCGATGGCGAGGCCGAGGCCGACGCCCGTGCCGAGATCCTGGTTGCGGGCCCGGTCGAGCCGCGCAAAGGGGCGCATCGCCTCCTCCCGCAGCCCGGGCGGGATGCCGGGGCCGTCGTCTTCGACGGTGAACCGCAGCGCCCTCGCCCCCTCGCGCGCGACCGACACCTCGGCCCGGCCCCCGTAGCGCACCGCGTTGCCGATCAGGTTGTCGAGCGCCCGCTCGACTGCCAGCCCGCGCAGGGGCAGGGGCGCGCGCGCGTCGTCTGCCGGCGCCACCAGCCGCACGTCGCCGCCGCCGCGCCGCGCCTTGTCGACGGCGCGGGCCGCAAGCTCGGCGGGGTCGGTCGACACGGGCGGCGACTCGGCCTCGGCCCGGGCGAATTGCAGGAAGGCGTCGATCAGAGCCTCCATCTCGGCCACATCGCGCTCCATCTCGGCGATGTCCTCGGTGCTCGCGCCGCCCTCGGGCAGCATCGACAGGCCAAGCCGCAGGCGCGTGAGCGGCGTGCGCAGATCGTGGCTGATGCCCGACAGCATCCGCGTGCGCTGCTCTATCTGCCGCTCGATCCGCGCGCGCATGTCGAGAAAGGCCGCCCCCGCGGCTCGCACCTCGCGCGCCCCTGCCGGCCTGTAGGGCGCCACCCGCCCCTGGCCGAAAGCCTCGGCCGCCGCCGCGAGCCGCGTGATCGGGCGCAACTGGTTGCGAAGGTAGACGAAGGCGACCGCCGTCATCAGCACGCCGAACACGCCCATGATCACGAGGAACTGGTGCGGGTTCGACGCCGTCACCCGCCGGCGGGAGAATACCACCTCCATCGGGCCCAGATCGGTGTCGAGCTGCACCGTCACGTTGCGGCTCGACCGGGCGAGATCGATCGCGCGCAGCTCGGGGATGTCGTCGGCGAGCGTGGCCACCACCGTCCGCCCCGAGACGTCATAGAAGCGTCGGCGCACCGTCCCGGGCGGGGCTGGATCCGCCGAGGGCAGGGTCACGTCGAGCTCCAGGTCGCGCCGCAGATCCCGGGTACGGGCGAGCGCCCCGGCGGGTCCGTCCGTCTCGGCCACCTCGTTGAGCAGGTGCCCCAGATCGAGCACCACGCTGCGCGACATCTGCCGCGTCACATCCTCGAAGTGGCGCTGGATGAAGACGATCGACACCACCACCTGCAGCGTCACGATGGGCAGAAGCAGGATCAGCGCGGCCCGGCCGTAAAGGCCGTCGGGGACATAGCGTTTGAGCCAGGCGAAGAACATCGGCTAAGGGTAGCGGCGCAGGGCGTGCGTAGGAACGGCGAAAATGGAGCTGGAGCTGGAGCTGGAGCCGGGGCTGCGGCTGGTGCGCGCGCCGAACCCCTCGCCGATGACCCATACCGGCACGAACACGTGGATCGTGGGGCATGGAGAGGTGGCGGTGATCGACCCCGGCCCCGACCTGCGCGCCCATCTCGCCGCGATCGAGGCGGCGCTGGACCCAGGCGAGCGCGTCGGCCACGTGCTCGTCACCCATGCTCACCGCGATCACTCCCCCCTCGCCCGCCCGCTCGCCGCGCGCTGGGGCGCGCCGGTCCTGGCCGCGGGCGGCATGGCCGCGCGGCGGCGCCCCGTCATGGCGCGCCTTGCCTCCGAGGCCGGGATCGGCGGGGGAGAAGGGGGCGATGCGGGCTTCGCCCCCGACGTGGTGCTCGAGGACGGCGCGGAAGTCGCGGGCGAGGGCTGGCGGCTCGAGGCCATCGCCACGCCCGGCCACACCGCCGATCACCTCGCCTTCGCCTGGGGCGAGGCGGTCTTCACGGGCGATCACGTAATGGGCTGGGCCTCGTCGCTGGTCTCGCCGCCTGACGGCGATGTGGCGTCGTTCATGGCCTCTTGCCGCCGCCTCGCCGCGCGCCCGGCCCGTGTCTACTATCCGGGCCATGGCGAGCCGGTCGACGACCCGGCCGGGCGCCTCGCCTGGCTGGTCGCGCACCGCGAATCGCGCGAGGCGGAGATCGTCGAGGCCCTGGCGGAGGGCGGCCCGGCCACGCCCGAGGCGCTCGCCGCGCGCATCTACACCGACACGCCGCCCGCCCTGCTGCAGGCCGCCGAGCGCAACGTTCTGGCCCACCTGATCGCGCTGGTCGAGGCCGGCCGCGCGACGGCGTCGCCCGCCGTCTCGTCCCGCGCGCGCTACACGCTGGCGTGAGCTGCAATTTCCGGGGCCACCCTCTGGACGCCCCCCAAACCCCTTGCTATAGCCGCCGCCAGTTCCGGCGTAGCTCAGCGGTAGAGCAGTTGACTGTTAATCAATTGGTCGCAGGTTCGAATCCTGCCGCCGGAGCCAAGATCCGCTAAAGCCCTGAAAGAAAACGGTTTTTCGACGAAGAGTCGCAGATCCCCGGTGCACGTGCACAAACAGGTGCACAAACCGGGGCACGACGCGGTGCACACGGCCCGACTCCGCCAACGAGGAGTCGCAGACCCGTGCCCCGCATCGCCGACATCCCCCATCTCGAGCGCCGCCCCTCGGGCTTCTTCTGGCGCCGCCGGCTGCCCCGAACGATGTCGCGGCATGACGCGACGGAATTTTTTCTCGTCGTCTCGCTTCGGACGCACGTCCCCTCCGACGCGAAGAGCCGCGCGGGCCGCCTGACGGCGCTGTCCGACACGGTCTTCGCCTGGGCGACGGAGACGGGAATGATCGATCCGGATCTTGCGACGCGGCTGCTGAAGGCGCTGGCGCGCTTCGAGATCGAGGCCGACGAGGCCGCGCGTGCCGTGGCGCCGCCGCGCTCCCAGGCGGATGTCGAGATGGCGCTCGCCCGGGAAGCGGCGGTGCAGGAGACGCTGCGCCGCGCCCTGATGCTCAACGACCGCGAGGTCTCGCGGGCCCCGCTCCGCGCCGTGGCCGCCCGGCTCGGCGTCGCGCTCGAAGAGGATGACGACGACTGGAAGCGCCTCGCCTGGCGCGCGACCCGCGTCCTGCTCGAGGCGAGCGCGGAGCGCGCCCGCCGCGAGACGGGCAGCTACGGTGCGGAGACCGGGATCGTGCGGGACGTGCTCGCCGGCGCCGCCGGGATCGCCATGCCCGGGTCCGCGCATGCGGGCGCGCCCCCGCCCGCCGCCATCGCCCCCGCCGCCATCGCCCCCGCCGCCATCGC
>OFET01000589.1_pt1 | contig 19374 bp, 16 predicted proteins | sample 1521211 | NCBI WGS metagenome assembly OFET01 (sample SAMN03766358, study PRJEB24113) | microbial mat metagenome | isolation source: enrichment culture HLUCC-A from microbial mat sample contains cyanobacterium...
CGCCCACGGTCAGCACGCCCAGCTCGCGCGCGGCCTGCGCGATGATCGGCGCGGCGCCGGTGCCGGTGCCGCCGCCCATTCCGGCGGTAATGAAGCACATGTGCGCGCCGGCGAGGTGGTCGACGATCTCCTCGATCGTCTCCTCGGCGGCGGCGGCGCCGATCTGGGCCTTGGCGCCGGCGCCCAGCCCTTCGGTCACCTTCACGCCCATCTGGATCTTCGCGGGCGCCCGGCTCTGCTGCAGGGCCTGCGCATCGGTGTTGGCGGTGACGAACTCCACCCCCGCGAGTTCCTTCTCGATCATGTTGTTCACGGCGTTGCCACCGGCGCCGCCCACGCCGAACACGGTGATCCGCGGCTTGAGCTCGGTCTGGTCGTTCTTGGGCATGGAAAGGTTCAAGGTCATTGCTCCGGTCGCCTGCTGCTGTCTCGCGGTGCCTCTCGGGGGGCTGTTTTCACCCTCTCCGACCGCCGTCCCCGTGATTTTTCAGCAACCATAGCCGCGGAAGGGCCATTCGTCACGCGGAAATCACGATTCAGCCACGAAATCTCGCATGGGACGGCGGGAAACCGCCCTGATCTCGGATGCAGACCCATATGTAGCGATCATGGGCGCAGACACACCGAGGCACCCGCGGGAGAGCCCTCGCGCGGGGATATGCGGTATCGACGATGAGGGGGCGACTGCTCTGCCTGCCGCCAGGCCTCTGACGGGCCTTGGGCGTGAGCCTAGCAAGGGCGCACGGCGCCGTCATCCGGAAAATCGCGGACGGGCCCACGCACGAAAAAGGGGCCCGAAGGCCCCTCTGCTACTGCATTGAATGTGCCGTCAGCGCTTTCTTCTACGGGCCCGAAGAACCCCCAGAGCGGCGACACCGCCGACCACAAGCGGAAAACTTGCGGGAACGGGGATCGGCGTCGCAGTCACAGACACCGCGGCGGTAAACGCGGCCTGACCCCCGTCTTCGGATTCATCGTCGAAGAAGCGGTCGCGAAGGTAGAAGGTCAGAGTGTTTTCGCCCTGCACGAAGTTGTCCGGACCCGTGAGCGTCACCGAATGGATACTCTCGAAGTTTCCTGTTGCGTCAGTCAGGATCGCGACGTCGTCGCTCGTGCCCATCGTTTCGTCGCCACTATTCAGTTCGACCCACCCGAAGTTGTCGACTGACCAGTCGAGTTCAAGACTGACGGTTGTGAGGTCGAGGCCGGACAGGTCGAATTTGAATTCGAACTCTGCGGTGTCATTCGTGTCGGTGTTGCCGACCCAAACCCAGTCGGAAGCCGCACCTCCATCGCCACTTTCCGGCGGATCGGCATAGGCCGCATTGTCCGACGCAACGCTCGTGCCACCTACCGGGACGATCGAACCACCCCCGGCCTTCGTTTCTCCGTACTGCACAGTTGCAGCGTGAGCCGACACGCATGAGACAAGCAACGCAGCAAGGGAAAAAACACTTACTCGAAGCACTTTTATCTCTCCTATCCTTATCTGCCTGAACGTTTAACCTTCGCACGTGCGGCAGGTCAAGGGCGGTGTGCAGCGGCGCGCTCACCAGTTGTCGCGGAACCACCGGATCGCCCGCTTGAGCGAGCGGGCGGGCAGGCGGTCGGCCGGCATCTCGAAGTCCCACCACTCGTCCTGCGGGTGGGCGGCGAACAGGCACAGGCCCACCGACGAGGCGAAGGCCGGCCCGGCCGCCGCCTGCGGCAGGCCCTGCACGCGCAGCGGGCGCCCGAGGCGCACCTGCTGGCCCAGGATGCGGCTTGCCAGCCCGTCGAGCCCGGGTATCTGGCTGCCGCCGCCGGTCAGCACGATCTGCTGGGCGGGCAGATGCTCGAACCCGGCCGCGTCGAGCCGCCCGCGCACGTCCTCGAGGATCTCCTCCACGCGGGGGCGCATGATCCCGATGAGTTCGGCGCGGCTGACGGTGCGGCGGTCGTGCTCCCAGTCGCCGGTATCGCCGCCGATCTCGATCATCTCGCGGTCGTCCATGCCGGTGGCGACGACGCCTCCATGCACGGTCTTTATGCGCTCTGCCACATGCATGGGCACCTGCAGGCCCTTGGAGATGTCGGCGGTGACGTGCTCGCCCCCGATGCGCACCGAATCGGCGTAGATCATGTGCTTCTTGATGAAGATCGAGAGGCTCGTGGCGCCGCCGCCGATATCGACGCAGGCGCCGCCCAGTTCCTGCTCGTCCTCGACCAGCGCCGAGATCCCCGAGACGTAGGCCGACGAGGCGAGCCCGGCGAGTTCGAGGTCGCAGCGCTTGATGCAGTAGGCGAGATTCTGCACCGCCTGCTCCTCGACCGTCAGCAGGTGCATGTCGGCCATCAGCGCATTGCCCGTCTGGCCGCGCGGGTCCACCAGCCCGGTGCGGTGGTCGATGGCGAAGTTCACCGGCTGCGCGTGCAGCACTTCGCGGTGCGGGCCGATGTCGGGCACGTCGCAGGCGGCGAGCACGCGGGCGACGTCGGCCTCCTGCACGACGCTGTCGGTCAGATCGATCCGCCCCTCGAGACCGTAGGAGCGCGGCCGCGCCCCCGAAAGGCAGGCGATGACGTGATCGACGCGCACGTTCGCCATCTTCTGCGCCGCCTGGACGGCCGTGCGGATCGCGCGCTCGGTCTCCTGCATGGCGTGGATCTCGCCGAACTGGACCCCGCGCGAGCGCGTCGTCGCCGCGCCGATCACCCGGAACGACGACTGCCCGGCGAGCGAGCCCACGCCCTCGTGCGCGGGCAGCCGGTCGGGGCCGTCGAAGCGCAGGACGAGGCAGGCGATCTTGGCCGTGCCCACGTCGAGGATGGCGACGACGCCGCGATCCATCGCCTGCTTGCGCATGCGCCGCATGGTGCGCTGGGACTGGTAAAGGTCGGTCATTGTGGAGGTTCTCCGACGGTGTCGAGGGAACGGATGCGCACGAGTTCCGCCATGGCGTCCTCGGTCAGTCGCAGGGTCGGCCTGCCGGGCAGGCGGAGATCGACATGGGTCAGGTCGCGGTCGAGCAGGTCGCGCGCCTCGTGAAGCGCGATCAGCCGCTCGAGCGCGGCAACGGGGCGTGTCTCGGGCAACAGGATGCGCTGGCCGCGGGTCAGAACCGCATCCCACCGCCGTTCGCCCATGCGCTGCAGGCCCCGCAGGCGGTCGGCGAGCGGGCCTGCGGCCTCGATCAGCGCCAGCGCCTCCGCCGCTGCATCGTTCGCGCCCGCGCCGGCGATCAGCGGCAGCTCGGGCCAGTCGGCGCGGGCGGCGGCGGCGGCGATGGGGTGGCCCGTCCGGTCGACCAGCATCAGCCCGTCGGCGGTGCGCCAGATCAGCGCCGGCTCGCGCTCGACGATCTCGACCTGCAGGGTGCCACCGGGGCGGATGCGCAGATGCGCCGAGGCGACCGCATCGATCGTCTCGATCTCGGCGCGCATCGCCTCGAGATCGAGGTCGAAGGACGAGAGGGGGAAGTCGACCGGCACCATCTCGCGCACGGCGCGCGACAGCTCGGCCGAGGCGCCGTCGATCGCCATGAGGTGCACCATGAACTCCGGCCGCTCCTCGACGGCGCGGCGCACGTCCTGAGCGGTCTCGCGCACGGTCTGCACGCGGGCGGGGTCGGAGGCCCACCAGGCGGCCGCCGCGCACGCCGCGACCAGGGGCAGACCGGTCCGGACGGCACGGCGCACCAGCGGGCGCAGCCACAGCCGCTCGAGCCGATAGGCCAGGCGCGAGGGGGCGGGATCGCGCCGCATCAGGCCGCCCCTCGACCGCGACGCCGCGCGGCGCCTGCCATCCCGCCGCTCCCGCTCATGACGCGCCCGGCCCGGCGAAGGCGCGCCGCATTTCCGAAAAGGTGTCGGAGACGACCTGCATCGGCTCGGGATGCGTGACGATCCAGCCCGCCAGCGCGACGACGCCGCCGAGCGCCAGCGCCGCGCCCACCCATCTCGGGCCGGCGCGCGGGGCCGCGGGCGGCGCCTCCGCCCCGCGCCCGCACTCCGTGTCCTGTCGCGCGTCGGTATCCTGTCGCGCGTCGGTCTCTAGCGGTCGCATGAGGCGTCCTCCACAAGCCATTTGCAGAGCGCGCCGAAGCCGAGGCCGGCATGCTCCGCCTGTTCGGGGGTGAGCGAGGTGGGCGTCATGCCCGGCTGCGTGTTGGTCTCGAGCAGCACCAGCCCCTCAGCGCCGCGCGCCTCGTCCCAGCGGAAATCGGTGCGCGACACGCCGCGGCAGCCGAGCGCGGCGTGGGCGCTGCGGGCGTAGTCCTCGCAGAGGGCGGCGATCCGGGGGGGGATGTCGGCCGGCACGACATGGCGCGACCCGCCGGGGGTGTATTTCGCGTCGTAGTCGTACCAGCCCTCGGTCAGGATGTCGGTCACGCCGAGCGCGCGGTCGCCCATGACCGAGGTGGTCAACTCGCGCCCCGGCGCGTAGCGTTCGACCATCACGGTGGCGGGCATGTCGGCGGAGAGCTGCGGCGGCCCGCTGGCCGCATCGTGCACGAGGTAGACGCCGACCGACGACCCTTCGTTGCTGGGCTTCACGACATAGGGCGGGTCCATCACGTGGCGCGCGCGCACCTCGTCGGCGGGGGCGAGCACGCTGTCGACGCAGGGCAGGCCGGCGGCGCGATAGGTGGCCTTGGTCCGCTCCTTGTCCATCGCCAGCGCCGAGGCCAGCACGCCGGAATGGGTGTAGGGCAGGCGCAGCCACTCGAGCAGGCCCTGCACGCAGCCGTCCTCGCCCCAGCGGCCGTGCAGCGCGTTGAAGCAGACGTCGGGGCGGATCTCGGCCAGCCGCGCGGGCAGGTCCGGACCGGCGTCCAGCTCGATCACGTCGTATCCCTCGCCCCGGAGCGCCGCCGCGCATTCGCGGCCCGACGAGAGCGACACCTCGCGCTCCGCCGACGGCCCTCCCATGAGGACCGCGATCCGGGGGGCTGCCCTGCTCGACATGCCCCGTTCCTGCCTCGGGGCCGTTACCCGGCCCGTGTTGTCGGCCCATTCGGGCCGCTTGCCTCTGCGGCGCACAGACTCGATGCGCCCCGGCCCTCTGCTGGGCTCGTGCGGAGCGGAATGTCAGGTGGCCTGCTTGCCTGTGTTGTCGGGGACCGGTTCGCCGACCCTCATGATCTCCCACTCTAGCTGGAGCCCCTGCGTCTCGTAAACTCTTTTCCGCACGCGCTCTCCCAGCCCCTCGAGGTCCGCGGCCGTGGCGCCACCCGTGTTGACGAGGAAGTTGGCGTGCATCGGCGACATCTGCGCGCCGCCGAGCCGCGCGCCGCGCATGCCGGCCTCTTCGATCACGCGCCACGCCTTCAGGTCGTGGGTGTCGTCGGCCTCGCCGGTCGAGGAATGGCCGGAGGGGTTGCGAAAGGTCGAGCCGGCGCTGCGCTCCTTCGTCGGCTGGGTCGCGTCGCGGCGGGCGACCTGCTCGGCCATCCGCCGCTCCAGCGCCTCGGGCTCGCCTTCGGGCGCGCGGAACGTCGCCTCGACGATCACCCAGCCCTCCGGCAGCTCCGAGCGGCGGTAGGCGAGGCCGAGGTCGGCGGCCTGCAGCGTCACCGCCTCACCTGCGCGGGTGACGGCGCGCACGCTCTCCAGCCGGTCGGCGACATAGGTGCCGTAACAGCCCGCGTTCATCCGCACCGCCCCGCCGATGGCGCCGGGGATGGTGCGCAGGAACGTCAGGTCGCGCCCCGCCTCGGCCGCGCGCCTGGCCACCTGAGCGTCGAGCGCCGCCGCCCCGGCGATCACCCGCTCCCCCTCGACCCGGACGGCGTTGAAGCCCCGCCCGAGCCGGATCGTGACGCCCCGCAGCCCCCCGTCGCGCACGATCAGGTTCGAGCCGACGCCCATGGGGAACACCGGCACCTCGCCGGGCAGCGCGGCGAGGAACTGCGCGAGATCGGCCTCGTCGGCGGGCTGGAACAGCCACTCCGCCGGGCCGCCGACCCTGAGCCAGGTCAGCTCCGACAGCGGCTTGCCGGGGGTGAGCCGGCCGCGGGGGGGAATGGGAAGAGAGGAAGGAGACGCGGTATCGGTCATGGTCACGTGTCTGCCGGAGATCTGCCCGGACCGCCAGCCGCCCGAGGGCTTGCCATGGGCGGGGGGAAGGCTCTTGCAAGAGCCTTACGCGCGTTCGAACGCGCGTGCCAACGGCCTTCGAAGGCCGTTACCGCGCCCGGATCGCACGTCCTGCGTCACTCCCCCGGTCGGGCCGGGGCACGCTCCCGGTCGTCACCGTCTGGCTGTGCCCTGCGCGGAAAGGCGACGCCGCGCAGCCAGCGGAAGAAGTAGATCAGCGGCCAGCGCAGGATCGAGGCGCCGGCGGCGAAGCAGACCAGCCCCGCCGTCGGCCCGTTCTCGTAGGTGACGTAGCCCAGCAGCGGGATGCCGACCGCGATCAGCACGTAGGCATGGGGCCAGTGCTGCCGCTTCGACGGCAGAAGGGCGATGGCCGAGGCGACCACCGCCCAGAGACAGGCGAGACCGAGAGACAGTGTCACCGCGGCGCCTCCCTCTCTTGCCCGTGCGCGGGGGCGATCATGCCGGCCATCTCCCTAGCCCTCCGCCGCAGTCGGTGCCGCGAGACGTTCCGGCAGGCCCCCTGCCCAGGCGCTGATCGTGCCGGCACCGAGGCACACCACCATGTCGCCCGGCTGCGTCTGCTCGCGCACCAGTCGCTCCAGATCGTCCTCGCCGAGGATGGCGCGGGCATGCCGGTGGCCGTGCCGGATCAGGCCCGCCACGAGGTCGTCGCGGCTCGCGCCCGGTATCGGCTCTTCGCCAGCGGCATAGACTTCGGCGATGGCGACAACGTCGGCATCGTTGAAGCAGTTGCAGAAATCCTCGAACAGCGTCGAGAGCCGCGTGTAGCGGTGCGGCTGGTGCACCGCGATCACCCGCCCCTCGCAGGCCTGCCGCGCGGCGCGCAGCACCGCCGCGATCTCGACCGGGTGGTGGCCGTAATCGTCGATGATCGTTACCCCGCCAACCTCGCCCACCTTGGTGAAGCGCCGGTTGACGCCGCCGAAGGCCCCGAGCGCAGCGCGGATCTCGTCGCGCTTCATGCCGAGATGGCGGGCCACAGCCACCGCGGCGAGCGCGTTCGACACGTTGTGGTCGCCCGGCATCGGCAGGGTGCAGCCCTCGATCACGGTGCCCTCGGCCTGCAGCGCCACGTCGAACCGCGCCGTGCCCTTGTCGTAGGTGAGGTTCACCGCCCGCACGTCGGCCTGCGCGTTGAAGCCGAAGGTCACGACCCGCCGGTCGGTGATGCGGCCCACCAGCGCCTGCACCTCGGCATGGTCGGTGCAGCACACGGCAAGCCCGTAGAACGGAATGTTCGAGACGAAATCGGTAAAGCCCTGCCGCAGCCGCTCGATCGTGCCCCAGTGATCCATGTGCTCGGGGTCGATGTTGGTGACGATGGCGATGGTGGCGGGCAGGCGGTTGAACGTGCCGTCCGACTCGTCGGCCTCGACCACCATCCACTCCCCCTGCCCCGCCCGCGCGTTCGAGCCGTAGGCGTGGATGATGCCGCCGTTGATCACGGTGGGATCCATGCCGCCCGCGTCGAGCAGCGTGGCCACCATCGTCGTCGTGGTGGTCTTGCCGTGGGTGCCGGCGACGGCCACGTTCGACTTCAGCCGCATCAGCTCGGCCAGCATCTCGGCCCGCCGCACCACCGGCAGACCGCGCAGGCGGGCGGCGTCGAGCTCGGCGTTGCCCGGCTTGATCGCCGACGAGATCACGACCACCTCGGCGCCCTCGAGATTGTCGGCGCTCTGCCCCTCGAAGATGCGCGCGCCCAGTGCCTCCAGCCGTTCGGTGATCTTGGTGCGCTTCAGGTCCGAGCCCTGAACGGTGTAGCCGTGGTTCAGCAGCACCTCGGCGATCCCGGACATGCCGATCCCGCCGATGCCGACGAAGTGGATCGGCCCCACGTCCTGGGGAAGCTTGGTCGCCGGGCTCATGATCGTGCTGCCGTCCATCACTGCGCTGCCTCGTCGTTGTTGTTGTCTCTGTGCGTGCCGGCTGCAACCCGTTCCACCACGGCGACCAGCCGCTCCGTCGCGTCCGCGATGCCGAGCCGCTGGGCTGCGAGCGCCATGCCGAGCGCCGCCGCCGGGTTGTCGAGGATCGCCGCGACATGGGCCGACAGGTTGTCGACCGCGAGCCGCTCCTCGCTCAGCACGACGGCCGCCTCGGCCTCGGCCAGCGGGCGGGCGTTGGCGGTCTGGTGGTCCTCGGCGGCGGCCGCGTAGGGCACAAGGATCGCCGGGCGCCCGATCACGGTCAGGTCTGCGACCGACGAGGCCCCGGCGCGGCTGATCATCAGCTGCGCCTCGGTCATGCGACGGGGGATGTCGTGGAAGAAGGTCTCGACCTCGGCCACGACACCGTTCTGTGCGTAGTACTCGGCCACGCGCTCCCGGTCCTCCTCGCGCGCCTGGTGAGCGACGCGCAGGCGCTGCACGGTCTCGAGCCGCAGGGCGGCGAGCGCGGGGGGCACCACGTCGGAGAGGATGCGCGCGCCCTGGCTCCCGCCGATCACGAGGATCGAGAGCGGATAGTCGCCGGGCGGAATGTAGGCCGCCCCCGCCCGCTCGCGCACCGCCGCGCGCACCGGGTTGCCGGTATGCACGCCCGCCGCGCCCTCGGGCAGCGCGGTCGGCCAGGTGCCGCAGGCCACCGCGTCGACCCGCCGGGCGAAGACGCGGTTGACCCGCCCCAGCACCCCGTTCTGCTCGTGGATCATGCGCGGCCGGCGCAGCGCCCAGGCCGCCGCCAGCGCCGGGATCGAGGGGTAGCCGCCGAAGCCCACGACCACGGCGGGCCGCTGCCCCAGCATCCGCGCCATCGCCGCCGCCACGCCCGCCGCGATGCGCACCGGCACAAGCGCCTTCGCAAGCACCCCGCCGCGGGCGAAGGTGGCCGAGGCGACCTGCTCGATCTCGACGGCCTCGGGGAAGGCGCCCGTGTAGCGCGCGCCCCGCGCGTCGGTCGACAGCCGCACCCGCCAGCCGCGCGCCAGAAGCGCCTCGGCCAGCGCCTGCGCGGGGAACATGTGCCCCCCCGTGCCGCCTGCGGCAATGATGCAGAGCTGCCCGTTCACCGCCCGCGCCCTCCGCCGCGGGCTTCTTCTTGCCGCAAATATCCCCCCCGGAGGGCCGGCCGGCCACGCGCGCCGCGGCGAGGACGGAGGCGCGCCGCCGTCATCGCCCGCCGCGCCCGAAAACGTCCGAGATCTCGCCCTGCGGCCGCGCGCGCGTGCAGGCCAGAAGCATCCCCATCAGGAGCCCGCCCGCGATCAGCGACGAGCCGCCATAGCTGACGAAGGGCAGCGTCATCCCCTTGGCGGGCAGCAGGCGCACGGCGACGCCCATGTTGATCATCGCCTGCGCGCCGAACATCACCACGAGCCCGGCGCCCGCGAGCCGGATGAACGGGTCTCGCTCGCGCATCAGGCGCCAGAGCGAACGGATCACGATGGCCGCATAAAGCGCGATCACGAAGAGCACGAGGACGAGCCCGTATTCCTCGGCCGCGACCGCGATGATGAAGTCGGTATGCGCGTCCGGCAGCGACCACTTCACCTGCCCCTCGCCCACGCCCACGCCGAAGAAGCCGCCCTCCTGGATCGCGTTGGTGGCGAAGCCCAACTGCGTGCGCGGGTCGAGATCGGGGGCGAGGAAGCCGTCGATGCGCCGGGCGAAATGCTCGGACGCGTTGTAGGCCATCACGCCCGCCCCCACCGCCGCGCCGGCGAGCGCGATCAGCAGCGCGATGGGCGCGCCGGCCACGAAATACATCACCCCCCAGCCGAAGAGCACCAGCGCCGCCTGCCCGAAATCGGGCTGAACGGCGAGCAGGCCCACCACGACGAGCGCCACTGCGAACGACACCGAGCGCCCCGGCGGCCCGGCCACGTCCTGCGCGGCGGCCATGAGCCACGCGGCGAGCACGACGAAGCAGGGCTTGAGAAACTCCGAGGGCTGCACGCTCGCGAAGCCGAGCGAGTACCACCGCACCGCCCCCTTGCCGAAATCCGTTCCGAGAAACGGCAGCAGCGCCAGCGCCACGAGGCCCGCGGCAAAGCCGAGCACGCCGATCCGGCGCACGAGAAGGGGCGACATCATCGAGACGACGAGCATCGTGGCCAGCGCCATCGCGCCGAAGGCCGCCTGTCGTTCGACATAGTAGAAGGGCGGCAGACCGTTGCGCGCGGCAAGCGGCGGAGAGGCCGCGAGGCCCAGCAGCAGGCCGACGCCGAACAACAGGAACACGCAGGTGATCGCCCACTTGTCCACCGTGCGCAACCACCGGGGAAGCACCGGGTCGCCCGCATGGGCGCGGGCCGTTCCGTGGACCATCTCCGTCATGGGAGCCCGCCCGTCTGCCTGTCTCTGCCTCTGTGCCCGCCGCCCCTGTCAGGGCTGTCACGGGTGCCCGTTCACCGGGTCTGAGAAGCAGTCTACGCGGTCGGTGCCGACAATTCCACGGAAATCTGCCGGATTCCGGCCGTCTTGCCGCCGTCTTTCCGGGGCCGCCCCACCCGACGCCTCCGTTCGGGGTCCACGCGGGACGCTGGCAGGGCGGCCGGCCGGGGCCGGCCGCCTCACCCCCGCGCGGCGAGCACCTCCTGCACGCGGGCAGCGAAGTCGTCGCCGCGCCTCTCGAAATTGTCGTACTGGTCGAAGCTGGCCGCCGCCGGGGCGAGCAGCACCGTCTCGCCCGGCCCGGCCTCGGCCATGGCCTGCGCCACCGCGCGTTCCATCGTGATGCAGACCTCGGCCTCGACGCCCGGCCCCAGCCGGCGGGCGAAGGCCTCGGCCTCGCGCCCGATCACGTAGGCCTTGGCCACCCGCCGGAGCTGCGGGGCGAGCCCGTCGAGCCCGCCCTCCTTCTCCAGCCCGCCGCAGATCCACCGCACCCGGTCGAACGCGGCCAGCGCGCGGGCGGCGGCGTCGACGTTCGTCGCCTTGCTGTCGTTGACGAAGGCCACGCCGCCCGCCACGGCGATGACCTGAGAGCGGTGGGGCAGGCCCGGATAGGTCTCGAAGGCCGCGCCGACGGTGCGGGGCGCGAGGCCCAGCGCGCGCGCCACGGCCCAGGCGCAGCAGGCGTTCTGGTGGTTGTGGGCGCCGGGCAGACCGCGCACGCCGCGCAGGTCCCAGCTGCCCACCTGCTTCGACTTGCGGTATTCCGAGAGGAACCCCTTGCGCGCAAAGACCGACCAGCCCGGCCCGTCGAGCTTCTGCCCCGCCGAGACGCGGATCACCCGGTCGTCGCCCGGCCCCGTGGCGAGTTGCCCTGCCATGAACCGGCCCTCCACCTCGTCGATCCCCACGATGGCCCGCTCCGGCCCGCCCTCGGCGAAAAGGCGGCGCTTGGCGGCGAAATAGCCGCCCATGCCGCCGTGCCGGTCGAGGTGGTCGGGCGAGAGATTGGTGAACACCGCGATGTCGGGGGTCAGCGCGCGGGCGAGGTCGGTCTGGTAGGAGGACAGCTCCAGCACCACCACCGCGCCGTCGCCCGGCGGGTCGATGTCCATCACCCCGCGCCCGATATTGCCGGCGAGTTGCACGGGCTTGCCCGCCTCGGCAAGCACGTGGGCGATCAGGGCGGCGGTGGTCGACTTGCCGTTCGAGCCGGTGACGGCGACGACGCGTGGCACGGTGTCGAACCTGTTCCACTCGTCGACGACGAGCGAGCGGAAGAACAGCCCGACATCGTTGTCGACCGGCACGCCGGCGGCGAGCGCGGCGGCCACGCCCGGGTGCGGCGCAGGATAGAGATGCGGGATGCCCGGCGACAGGATCAGGGTCGAGACACCCTCGAAGGCATCGGGCGCCGCGGGGTCGTGCAGCGCAAAGCCCTCGGCCTCGGCCCGCGCGCGTGCGGGCGCGCCGTCATCCCAGCACAGCGGCGTGGCGCCGCCCTCTGCGAGCGCCCGCGCGGCCGAAAGGCCCGAGCGGCCGAGTCCGAGCACGGCGACGCGTTCACCCTCGTGGCTGCGGGCGGGGATCATGGCTCTGGCGCTCCTGTTCCGCGCGGCGGCGCCGCTTCGCCTCTTGGGTTAGGGGCCGGCCGAGGCGCGCGCAAGAGGGCGGTCAGCGCCACAGATGGGCATGCCCCGCCAGCCAGCCCTGCGCCTTGGCGAGCGCCCGGTTCGCCGGGCCGCGGCTTGGGGGAAGGCCCGCCTCGAGCCGGTCGAGCACCACCTCGACCGGGCAGGGCAGCCCCGAAACGGGATCGCGGTAGCGCGGATAGGCGATGAGCGCCGCGTGGACGAGCGCGGCGAGCGTGGGCCGCGCTGCCTGCCTGCGGTCGGGCACCGGGGCGCGGTCGACTGTCAGGCCCCATCCTGCATAGAAGGGCGCACCGAGGCAGGTGACGGGCAGGCCGCGGATCAGCGCCTCGAATCCGGTGGCCGAGGTCAGCGTCCAGACCCCCTCGCACGCGGCGAGCGCGGTGGCGGCGTCGACGCCCGAGAGCACGGCGTCGGCCAGACGGTCGGTCTGCTCCTGCAGGACATGGCCCGCCCGCAGCCCCGCCTCGACGTCGGGATGCGGCTTGTAGAGGATCACCGCGTCGGGCTCTGCCGCGCGCGCCGCCTCGAGCAGCGCAAGATTCGTGCGCGCCTCGCCCGTGCAGCCCGCGCGGATCGAGGCGTCGTCCTCGACCTGCCCGGGCACCAGGAGGCGCCTGCCCTCCGGCAGCGGAGGCAGCGCCCGCGCGCCGGTGTTGTATTTGGTCACGCCGCCGCGCCGCAGCCGCTCGATCAGCCGCTCGGCACGGGCGAGGCGCTCGGGCGGCAGGGTGGCCGCCTCGATCACCGCCCGCTCGAGCCGGCTCTCGCGGCGCGGGTCGTAGTAGATGCCGAGATCGTCGGCCACGAGCGAGAGCGGGGGCACCAGCTCCGCGCCAAGACCGCGGGAGCGCAGGAACCCGTCCTCGACCCGCTTGAGCTCTGTGCCCGTGCGGGCGGTCGCGGCGTCGAGCGTCTCGTCGGCCCGCCCCGCCCAGGCCAGCAGCGGCACGCCCCGCGCTGCCGCCTGCGCAGCCGCGCGCGCGGGCCTGTCCTCGAACAGCAGCGCCTTCTGCGTGCCGTAGAAGCCCTGCAGCGGCCGCCGCTTCCACAGCCGCATGCCGGTGGCGACATAGCCGCGCCGATCCTCGCGGCAGGCTCGGACGCGGGCCTCCAGGTGGTCGATGACATCCTCGACCTCGCAGAGGCGGTCGCGACACGGATCGTACCACGTGGGCGCGAGGATCAGCGCGCAGGCGGCGAGCTGGGCGCGGGTCAGACGGCGGGTGCGGCGGGGCGGCGGAGTCTCGTCTTCCGACAAGCCCCAGCCGGCATAGAACGGCTGGCCGAAGACCCTCGGGCGATGCCCGGCGAGGATCGCCTCGAAGCCCATCTGGGACGAGAGGGTATAGACCGCAACGGCTCCCTCGAGCAGCGCCCAGGGCGAGACCGGGTCGGAAAAGCGCAAGGTCCGCGCGTCCTCGTCCCGATCGTCGAAATGGCCAGCCCTTTGCCCGGCGGCGGTCTCGGGATGGGTGCGCAGAAGGATGCGCGCGCCGGGATGTTCGATTCGGGCAAATGCCAGCATCTCGCGGAAGCGGTCCGGGCCGGCGCCCGAGGCGCGCACCGAGGCGTCGCCGGCGGTCTGGTCGATCACCAGCACGTAGCCGGGCTCGGGCGGATCCACCCCCGGGTCGAACATGTTGTATTTCGACAGGTGCGCCGCCCGCAGCCGCTCCACCGCCGCCCGCGCCCGGTCGAGCAGCGCGGTGTCGTCGAGCGGATGCGTGGCGAGCAGACGCTCGATGTCCGAGGGCTCGGACGGGTCGAAATGCACGCCCCGCCGGTCGATCAGCAGCCCGAGCGGCGGCTCGCCCGACCGTCCGGTGCGGACGGAGCGCAGAAACGCGTCCTCGACCCGCACGATCGGCACGCCGGTGCGCGCGGCGATCGCCTCGCCCCGGTGCGCGGTCGGACTCCGGCCCCAGACGCCCACGCGGTCTGACGGGCCGGGGCGCCCCGTCGTCAGCCGCCAGCCCGCCAGCGCCAGGATGCGCCGGACGCGCGGCGCGAGGAAGCCGCCGTTGTAGACGAACAGACGCCCGGGCGGCGCGTCCCGGGCGTCTGTCCGATCACCGTTCATCCGCGGCTCGCGGGACCGGGAGAGGCCGCCTCAATCGGCGAGCGCCTGCACGTTGTTGATCGGCGTGAGCGTGCCGGTGAGGGCCGACAGGATCTTCTGGAACTGGGTATAGGGCGCCTCGGTCACGTAGAGCAGGTCGTCGTCGCGGATGGCGAAGTCGCGCGCCTCGAACATGCCGTTCGGCTCGGTGAGGTTGAGCACGTAGACGATGCGCTGCGGCCCGGTGAGATCCTCGCGGCCGAGCAGCTGCTCTGCGATCGGCTCGGGCTCGGTGCGGAACACGAAGACGCCGGTGGGGTCGGCGAGATTGGTGTTCAGCCCGCCCACCTGCGCGAGCGCCTCGATGGCCGAGAGCGTCTGGCTCTCGAACGGTACGCGGTTCTGCGTGCCCGTGGCGCCGAGAACGGAAAACGCGCGTCTGTCCTCCTCGACGAGAACGCGGTCGTCGTCGCGCAGGGCGATGTCGAGGCGTGGGTCGGTGTAGAGATCCTCGAACCAGATCTTCGCCCGGTGGCCGCCGCGCACCACGATAATCTGCGCGATCTCGGGCTCGATGGCGAGACCGCCGGCGGCGGCGATCATGGCCGACAGCGTGCGCGTGGGCCGCTCGATCGGAAAGACGCCCTGCTGGGCCACGCCGCCCACGACCGAGACGGTCGCGCCGTTGCCGGCGAGGCGGCGCACCAGCACCTGCGGGTCGGGTGTCTGCTCGTCGAGCCGCTCGGTGATGATCTGTCGGATGCGCTCGGGGGTGTTGCCCGCGGCGCGGATCCGGCCGGCATAGGGCACGAAGATGAAGCCCTGCCCGTCGACCTGCACCTCTTCCAGCGTGCTCGAGGCCAGCCCCTCGGAGACGAGAAGGCCGTCGTCGACGTTCTCCCAGATCGTCAGGCCCAGCACGTCGCCGGGACGGATCGTGTCGGAGCCCAGCAGGCCTGCGTCGAGGAACCCCTGCGTGAATCCGAGAACCGGCGTGACCGACGTGATGCGCGTCACCCGAGGCGAGACCTCGAGGATGAAGGCGTCGCCCTCGCGCTGGACGGAGCCGGCGAAGATCTCGTTCTTGTTGGGGCCCGAGCGCGGCAGCGCGCAGCCGGCCAGAAGCGCGAGTGTCGCCAACAGGGCGACCCCCCGCGCGAGGGGGGAGATCGAAAATGGCACTGCTCGGGCTCCCTAACGGATTTTCTGCCTCAAGTTTTGCCCGCAACCCTACAGGTCTGAACGGGAAATGGTAGGCACCCCGCCACCGGCGCCGGGCCGCTGTTGCCCATCCGCCGCGCCGGACGAGACCTTGGGCCGCTGCCTGCAGCCCGCCGCAAGGTGTGGAGGCGCGGACAAGAGCCTTGGACGAAGGCTCTTGCAAATCCCTTTCTTCAAGGGATTTGCGCCCGGTGGAAGCGGAGGCGCGCCGCTCGGCCGGGGCCGCGACGTAGAAACGGCGAGGAAAAAGAGCCTTTTCCAAGGCCCTTGCAAATCCCTTTCTCGAGGGATTTGCGCCCGGCGCCCCCCGCAGACGCGGGGCGCAGGCGCGATGGGTCACGTCACGGCGCGCAGCAGGCGCCGGGGAGCGGCGGTGCCGCGAGCGAGCGCTTCGTAGGGGTCGTGCAGGGCGAGCATCATGTCGACGACCTGACGCAGGAGTTGCCGCCGCCCGCGGCCGGAGTAGAAGCCGCCGGCAACCTGGCTCGTCTCCAGCAGGAACGTGCGAAAGTCGCGGTAGGCGCGCGTGTCGGGCCGCTGGGGTGCGGCGAAGAACTCGGCCACCGGCTGGGGCGAGACGAATTCGGGCTTGGCGTAGACAGCCCGGCCGAACGCCTTGACGGGCAATCCGCGCCAGAGCGCCTGCTGCGCCGCCGTCGAGTTGACGGTCACCGCGCTCGAGGCGTGGTCGAGCAGGGCCGCGAGCTTGCCGCCGCGAATGAAATGGAGCCGGCCGGCCACCCCGTGCGCGCGCCCGAGCCGCAACAGGTCGCCGCGAAGCGGCGTGCGCCCGTCCTCCAGCGGGTGGGCCTTGAAGACGAGATGGTGGTGGCGCGGAGCCCCTTCCGCGAAGCCGGCGACGACGGTCTCGAGGAACTCGGCCATGGAGGCGAAGGGGCCATGCGCGGTGAAGCTCGAATCGTGCGCCAGTTGCAGCAGGCACAGGTGATAGGGAAAGCCGCCGCGTCGCACCCGCGTTGTCGCGACCGCGCGCCCCGCGGCGTGGGCGGGCATCAGCATGAGCCGGCGGGCGTAGAGCGCGAATTCCTGCGGCACGGTGCGATCGCGGTGGGGGCGGAAATTGCCGTAGCGCCCGTTCCGGAACATCACGAACCAGTGGTAGAGTGCCCCGTAGAAAACGTGCTGGCGCATGTCGCCCCAATGCGCGGGCGCATCGGGCACCGAGAGGTCGCATTGCGCGAGCGCCGCGCGCATCTCGGCCACGCCGAGCTCCATCAGGCGCGAGTTGCCATTGGCGCCGCCGCGCTCGTAGGTCACCCACCAGGGCCGCAGGTAGCCTTCCTCGAAGACGTGGACGGTCACACCTTGACGTTTCGCCTCGGCGACGGCGGTGGCGTGGATGGGTCGCGCGTCGCCGTAGAGGACGAGATCGGTCACGCTCGTCTCGCGGATCAGGCGGGCGCAGTCGGCCGGCCAGTCTTCGACCGTGCCGCGATAGGGCAGGAAGCTCTCGCGGTGGAACCAGAAGGCGTCGTCGCCGGTGTTGAAGCCCACGCGCCATGTGGTGCAGCCGGCTGCGCGCAGCATCCGCCCCAGCTGGTGGAAGAAGGGCCCGTGGGGGCCCTGCAGGAACAGGAAGACGCGGTCGCCGTGATCCATGGCACTCGTATCGGGGGCTCGGGTGAACGTTTCCCTTACGTCCCTGCCCTGCGAATGCGGCAGCGGCATGGCGCGCGGGAGGCGAAGCGGGCGCGCGGGCGGCGAGCGGGGCGGGGGGCCAGCCCCCGTCGCCTCGCGGCGACTCCCCCGGGATACTTGGAGCAAGAAGAAGGGGCGGGGCGGGCGGCTTGTCTCGGTGGCGCGGCACGGCTAGGTCGCAGGGGCGGCCCACCGGGCCGGGTCGGCAGAGGAGACGCGCGCGATGTTCACCGGGATCGTCACCGACATGGGAGCCATCCGCGCGCTCGAGAGGCGCGGCGACCTGCGGGCGCGGATCGGCACGTCGTACGACGTGGACGGGATCGCGACGGGGGCCTCGATCGCCTGCGACGGGGTCTGCCTGACCGTGGTCGAGACCGGGCGCGACGAGGCCGGCGGCTGGTTCGACGTCGATGTATCGGCCGAGACGGTATCGAAGACCAACCTGGGCGACTGGGCGCCGGGCCGTGCGGTCAATCTCGAGCGCGCGCTGCGGGTGGGCGACGAGCTCGGCGGACACATCGTGTCCGGCCATGTCGACGGGCTGGCCGAGGTGATCTCGGTCGCCGACGAGGGCGGCAGCACTCGCGTCTTGTTGCGCGCCCCCGAGCCGCTCGCGCGCTTCGTCGCGCCCAAGGGGTCGGTCGCGCTGAACGGCACCTCGCTGACCGTCAACGAGGTGGCGGGGTGCGACTTCGGCATCAACTTCATCCCGCACACCAAGGCGGTGACGACGTGGGGGCGCGTGGCCGTGGGCGACCGTGTCAATCTCGAGATCGACACCTTGGCCCGCTATGTCGCCCGCCTTGTCGAGGCCGGCACGGGCTGAGGCGACGGCGGGCCCGAACCGGGCCCCTCGGGCAGTGCGTCGGAGACCCTCCTCGGGCGTTACGGGCGTATCGCCCGCCGCCGGCTTCCGGTACCGTGCAGGTGCGGCACACCCGGCAGGCGAGAGGGCGCGGATGGAGCAGTTCGGCACGACTCTGGCGGGGGCTGCGGTGCACGCGGTCGATCTGCGGGACGGGGCGCTGACGGCGCGGGTGCTGACCTTCGGTGCGATCCTGCAGGATGTGCGTCTCGAGGGGCGCCCGCTGACCCTGGGCGCAGCCGATCTCTCGGCCTATGACGGCGGGCCGATGGCCTATTTCGGCGCGGTGGTGGGCCCGCTCGCGGGGCGGGTGCGCGACGCGCGCGCGCCGTTGGGCGGGGGCCATCTCGCGCTCGACGCGGGCGATCATCCGCATGCGCTGCACAGCGGCACGGCCGGACTGCACCGGGCGCTGTGGGAGGTGGAGGAGGCCGCGGCCGACCGGGTGCGGCTGGTGGCGCGGGCAGAGGCCGGGGCGGGCGGGCTGCCCGGCGCGCGTCGCTTCGCCGCCGTCTACGCGCTGGAGAAGGGGGCGCTGCGCCTGACGCTCGAGGCCGAGACCGACGCGCCGACGCTCGTCAACCTCACCCACCACGGATACTGGCATCTCGGCGGGCCGCCCGGGCTGGACGGGCACAGGCTGTGGATCGCGGCCGACCGCTACCTGCCGATCGACGCCGAGACTCTGCCGACGGGCGAGGTGCGGCCCGTCGCGGGATCACGCTTCGACTTCCGCGAGGGGCGCAGGCTCGGGACGGAAGACGTGCTCGACCATTGCTTCTGCCTCGCCGGGCGCGAGCGATCGCCCGTCGAGGTCGCCCGGCTCGAGGCGCCGGACGGCACGGCGCTCGTGCTGGCCACGGGCGCGCCGGGACTGCAGGTGTTCACCGGCGACGGGGCGGCAACGCCGGGACATCCTGGTCACGGGGGGGGCACCTATGGCGCGCGCCCCGGCCTCGCGCTCGAGCCGCAGGGCTGGCCCGACGCGCCAAACCACCGGGATTTTCCGCCGATTCGCCTCGACCCTGGCCAGACCTGGCGGCGCGAGATCGCCTGGCAGGTCATCCCCGGGTTGCGTCGGGCGCAGGCGTGATCCGGGACTCAGCCGCGGGGAGCGACGCTCTGCCGGCGGGGGACGGGTCGAAAGGATGGAGGTTCCCAGGACCGGTCAGAAGTTGGATCGCCCCCGCCTTTCGCATGTCCTGAACGGATAGGTGGGGGGTGCTGCACGCATTGCCCCGTACGACAAGCGCAGGAGACGAAAGGCAATGCAGGATACCTTCGGCATCGACATGTCCAAGGACACGCTCGACATCCACCGTCGGTCCGACGGCCGGCATGCCCGGTTCGGCAACGACAGGGCAGATCTCGCGGCCCTGCGTCGTTGGATCGGCAAGGCGCCCGTCCGCATCGTCTACGAAGCGACCTACGTGAAGGTGCGTGAAGGCGGACGGATCGTCAGCCGCGCCGCGATAA
>OFET01000590.1_pt1 | contig 19323 bp, 13 predicted proteins | sample 1521211 | NCBI WGS metagenome assembly OFET01 (sample SAMN03766358, study PRJEB24113) | microbial mat metagenome | isolation source: enrichment culture HLUCC-A from microbial mat sample contains cyanobacterium...
GGCCGCAAGGGGTATAAATCACCCTTGCGGCTGGTATCGAGAGACGGTATCTACAACGGCTAGGTGCATAAAGTGGGTCTCGTATAAATCCTTACCACCGATACGCGGCAGCGATCCGAGCGCCGTGTTCGGTTTCATCACCGGAGAACGAGCCTTCATACTGGCCACTGACAGCAACGCTAGCGTGGCCCTGTATCTCGCGCTCCCAGCTAAGTCCTGTAGAAACATCGGCGCTATGCACAGTGCGGTTGTCCGGTGAAATAATGAAGCTATCATTGCCGGTATTTCCTCCCAGCGCCGCCTGGATGGCCCCGCCAGACTGAGAGCGCATGCCCCAGGCCAACCCAGCCGTCAGGTGAACCACGGTATCGTCCGTACGGCGCATCACATGGCCACTGTCCACGCCAAGGCTGGTGTTCCAGACGTTTTGCCGCTGCGAGCCATAGTCCATGGTCAGGGCTGAGTCTCCCTGCTCAGAATAAGCGGTTTGATGCAGCCAGCTGTGCATCAACTGGGCATTGGGCACCAGCTCCCATTGATTATCCATTTCGATAACGTAGCTGGCACCCAGGGCCACGGTCAGGTTCTCGCTTCGGTTATCGCCTTCCACTCTTTCAGTGGTAACACCGGCAATCTCCCGGCGGTGTTCATTGTCCGCAAAGCCCGCTAACAACGTGGCATCCAGAATCACCGCATCGCGTCGCCAAGCGGTATAGGCACCGACACTCGTGCTGTCGATATCGGTGCGCGCCTGGGCAGCATCATCGCCATTCACCCGGCCCTGGCCAACGCCCAGGAATAACCCAGCCAGCCACTCATCACTCAGCCACCGATCCATCCCCATCATCACGCCGTAACTACGGAAATCATAATCACTGCCGCTGCCTTTGCTCACGTAACCTTCTGCCCAGCTGCTGAACTGGCCAGGCGAACTCTCTCCCTGGTGAGATAGCTGCGAGGCCACTCCAAGTAGACCATCCAAAGATTCGTGGTCTCCGTAGCGCAATGTGCTGGCCTCAGCCTCCTGGCTGCTCAAGGACTGCCAACCTTCCATCTGTTGGTGAGCGGTTTGGCTGGCAAGGGTACGAGTAAGGTTTAGATTAGCGCCCATCTGGCCGCCCATGCCACTGCTGGCAAAACGTTTGCTCAGGGTATTGAGCGCACTGCGGTTGGCACTCAGGTTGGCATCACGCACGCCGTTACGCGAAACGTTAGAGCTCATGCTTTCCACGAAGCGTGCACGCTGAGTTTCGTTAAGGCTCGCTTGTGTTGCCAACGCATTCAGTACAGGGCTATCAGGGTCACGAAGGCCCAGATCACTGACAACACGGTCAAAATAAGCACCGGACGGCTGATTGCGGCTGCCCTCCACAGGCACTTCAAAAACCCCATCTTCACCGACCACCACCACGAAATCTGGCCCGAAAACGAAGAAAGATTGCGGATAGCCCAACGGATCGCCCGGCGTATAAGTCGAAATGACAACGGTGTAACGTTCGCCATCTTCCAGATCAAGGCGCAAACCAGGGCAACGGTCTGGTAATGAGCCTGAATCGTCACAGTTGACCGGCACAAGGCCAAGTTCTACTAAATCGTCACTGATCGAATCGTTATCAACCACATTTTTATAGTCATCGTTACCAGTCAGGAACCCGCGGCTTGGCTGCTGAGGGTCAAAAGTGCCGCGATAAACCAGCATCACGGTGTCGACCGGCGCTTCGCTTTGGCCCATCAGATAACTTCCCGATGCCTGAACGTCCAGCTCCTGAGCGATAAAATTATAAGCGGAAGACCCAGAGCCAATGTCACCTTCGCGTAGATCATCGGTACGAATCCTATCCCAATCAAGCGACATAGTGCCTTCAAAGGTATGATCGTCTTCCAGCGTGAGCTCGGTCAATTTATCGGCGTGGGCGCTGAACGTTGCGGCAGCGCAGGCGGAAGCCAGGAGGGTCAGGCGAAATCGGGGAAAGAGCATTTGCATGAGGTTAGCCAATGTTATTAATTGTAGTCGATTAATAACCTATCGGCGGCTCACCCGAAAAAATGAAGAAAAAGCGTTATTATTTTCGGAAAGGTCATGCTCCGACGATTCAGGCCCCTGCAAGCGTCAGGTACATGAATCGGGGCCCGTAGGAACGCAATTCATTGCGCGATCACCAACCATCCCGTCACCGAAAGCTATCGCCCAAAAAGTCTGGCGCCTACAGGGCTGGGCGAATGCAATGGTTTTCGTAGGAGCTCAACTTGTTGAGCGATCAGCAATGATCGAGGCACCGCAGTCTATCGCCCGAAAAGTCCCGCCCCAACAAACGCCAGGAGCATGAATTGGGTCTCGTAGGAGCGCAATTCATTGCGCGATCAACAACCATAACGCCACCAAAAGCTATCGCCCAACAAGTCTGGCGCCTATAAGGGCTGGATGCGTACAGCAGGTTTTCGTAGGAGCTCAACTTGTTGAGCGATCAGCAATGATCAAGGCACCGCAGTCTATCGCCTGAAAAGTCTCGCCCCTACAAACGCCAGGAGCATGAATTGGGTCTCGTAGGAGCGCAATTCATTGCGCGATCAACAACCATCCCGCCATAAAAAAAACACCCGGCAAACGCCAGGTGCAGTTGAGGTTGCTGTTATGAAACGTGTTGAGAGATCGGCCCTTTACTACCGCGCACCAAACCCGGTAATTAAAATCCGAACGGTTTTAAAAATGATCAGCACATCCAACCACAACGAACAATGCTTGATGTAATAAAAGTCGTACTGCAGCTTACGCGTCATCCCACTCACTTCAGCTGCGTAGCCCTGCTCCACCTGGGCCCAGCCGGTAATGCCGGGCCGCACCACATGACGATAACTGAAAAACGGCACATCCTGCTCGTACCACTCTGAAAGCGAGGCGGACTCCGGCCGGGGGCCGATAAAACTCATTTCACCACGCAACACATTAAACAGCTGAGGCAGCTCATCTAACCGGTAGCGGCGCAAAACACGCCCAAGGGGGGTAATTCGCGGGTCGTCGCCTGAAATGGTGAAATCCTCACCGCTCATATCGTGGTACATACTACGAAATTTGAACATGTTGAAAGGGCGGCCCCGATAGCCCACCCGCGGCTGCATAAAAAACACCGGCCCTTTGCTATCCCGCTTGATAAGCAACGCCACCACCAACATCACAGGCAGCAAAAAAGGCAGCAGGATGACCGCACCGACAAAATCCACGACACGCTTAAAACCCACATAAAACAAAGGCGGCAACAGGCTACCAAATTCATTTTCCGAGAGCTGATCGATCTGCACCCGTCCTGAAATGGTTTCAGATATTTGCCGTGAGTGATATACAGGAATATGGCAAAGCGTGCAGGTCGCTAAAAACTTCTGCCATTCAGGGGGCAAATCCTGCGAATGCAGATCCGCCATGACACCATCCACCCGCACTCCCTCCATTTCAGGAGCAGTCAACGGACGAAGGTCGACCTTGGCACTGCCTTTCAGGCGGTTCGCGTTCCCAAACGGCACCACCGCAAGCTTTAAAACACGAAAGCGACGCCCTAGGAAATAGCCAATATAAAACCATACCAAGCTAACCAGATAGCCGGTCAACATCACCTGGCGGGTGTACCCTTCCCGGGTAAAAAACAAAATAGCCACCACCAACAAAAAGGCAATGGATACCGTTGGCATGATGTTAGCGCCCAGCTGGGCACCAGGAAATCGAGACATCCGCCGAAGGGTCAAGGCTGACGCCGTAAAAGCAATGCCAATAGCCATCAGCGTGTTGCGGCGTACATCGGGCAGAAATTCCCAAAACCCCCACCCCCAGCGTTCTAAACCAGGCAGGATGAGGGCCAGCGACATACCCACCACCATATGGAAGGTTAAGCTAAAGAGCAGTATTTCATACCACCGTGAATGACGTCGATGATACTTACGCGTCATGGTTCAACCACTTCATCATCTTATTCACCTTGGCATGCACTACTCACACGCTACACAGCCCCACCGGGCAGCGCGTTAGATCATTAAATAACTGGCGGCCTAACATTGGAGGCAAGAGAAGCACGGCGGATGACCCGACCCGCAAGATGCGATAGAGGCACACCGTATGCACTTTTCAGCAGTGCGCCAGCTTACCGCAGATTGGCCGCTACATTATACAAACATAGGTAGATATTCAATCACCGACAGCCGCTCACCGTAGACACTTAGGCGCTTAGTGACAAGCGCCTCTCAGCCCATGGGGAAAACGGGCTAACGAGCGACGAAATATGACTTGAATAGAATCTGCAGCGCACACCTGGCCTGCTCCGCTGCACAGAGCTGCGACCATGCGTCCTTGTCGTCAACATCACCTCATGCTTACAAGCGATTACCGCTTTAACACGGCGCCGCATGAAATACGTGATGAATTGGGCTGACGCCTTTGTAAATTCTGGTATCCTATCGCCCTTTTTGGCACTCAACCGATGCATTCAAAACCCAGGCTAGCTAGGCCTGTAAAGCGCCTGGTTCAGCGGGACAAAGATAGGGGCAAATATAAAACCCTCATTAATAAAAATAACAAATAAACCGGACTGAGCGATGACGACCTTCACAACGCCACTGGCTGGCATGCTGAACTGCGTGGTCATTCAATTAACGATTTCAAGAGACCTTGCAAGCTTAATGGTAATCGGCAAGCAAGTATCAAGTTACTCCATCGTGAAGGGAATACAGCATGAGGTTCAGTAGTATCTGGGAGAGTGATCCCGCCTGGAAAAGTCCTGACGTTCTCTGGTGGTCAGGCGTATTGACCCTTGTGCTTTATGCGGGATTCGCCATTTTACTCCCCTCGGTCGGAAGCCCCGCAGAGACGCTCTGCGCACTTCTCGGCCTGGGGGCTGTGCTGGCGTATGGCAGGAATATTCGAAACAGCGCCCCCTTATGGCTACTATTGGCCGCGCTCATAGTACAAACAATTTCCTGGAGCATGATGGTATGGCACCACCCAGACTGGGCGGCAAGCAACCCAAAACTGGATCGATTGGCCAAACTGTTTATCTTCATCGCCATCGCATGGTTTCTGGGCGGCAGTACCCGTAACACCCTGCTGATATGGGGTTTGGCGTTTATAGGCTGGTTAATAGCCACGTTGGCATTCGGCAACGGACTTGAAGAATGGTGGGCAGGGTTGCAGGGGAAACGTGCCGACTTAGGCTACCGTAACGCGCAGCACGGCTCGATGCTCTTTGGAACAGCACTACTCGGGCTCATCGCATTTACTGCGCGCTTTAGCCGGGTTCAAGGGCGGATAGTTCCCTGGAGAATAGCCATATTCCTGGTGCTGATCGGTATCTGCCTGACCGGCATTTCCATCGGCCAAACGCGGGCCGTGTGGCTTGGTTTAGCGCTAGCCTTGCCGGTAGCAGCAGCACTTTGGTTGATTCGGGCGCTTTTACGCACAAAAAACAAACCGGGACACCTGGCTAGACAGCTGATTGTCGTTGTCAGTGGCTTGTTGGTGGTTTTAATGGCGGTGTCAGTCATTTTCCAAGGCACCTTCAAGCACCGGCTGTCACAAGAAAGCCCCGTGGTGGAGAAACTGATAGAAGGCGACGTTAGCGCTATCCCCTATTCGAGCATCGGCATCCGCATTCACAGCTGGCGCGCGGCAATAGAATGGATCGAAGAACGCCCCCTCGTCGGTTGGGGGAGTGAAGGCCGCGGGCTGGTGATGGACCATACCCCATGGCTCCCAACGGAAATAAAAGAAAAATTTGGCCACCTACATAACTACTTTCTTGAGGTATGGGTGGCCTATGGGCTGCTTGGTGTGTGCGTCATTGCAGCCCTTGCGGTTTGGGTCGGCCGGGGGACATGGCTGGCCTGGAAAGGCGGGGTGGTGCCGAATGACGTAGCACTATTTGCCGTTGCCTTTTTTGTTTATTGGATAACGGTCAATCAGTTTGAGTCTTACAATGCCTTTGGCTCAGGCGTGTATGTGCAAAATCTCGTGTTAGGCGGGCTAGTGACGCATATTTGGCGCTGGCAACACGTAAGCGGGCAACGCATTTTCAATCATCGCTGGTCACGGCAAGAGTGACCGGCACTTTTGCTCAGTAACAGGTACTACTGCTTTGTAAGATACCAAAAGGGCCCGAACATTCGATGAACGGGCCCCAATATGGCTTCGCGACATTCAGCTGTTACGCAAGGTACGACTACGCATTATGACTTGCGCCACTACCAGCGCATTTACTGGCTGCCGTTAGGGTTATGCGGCAAAATGGCAGACCTCATTCCGCCAGGGCGGCAACAGGTTTACGGCCAACGGAATAGTAGGTAAACCCCTTCGTTGCCAACCGCGCTGGGTCGAACATATTACGGCCATCAAAAATGACCGGCTGGCGAAGTTGCTGGTGAAGTAGATCAAAATCCGGCGCGCGGAAGCTCTGCCACTCAGTCACAATGACCAGTGCATCAGCACCCTTCAGCGCGGCTTCTTTGGTGCCGCACAGGGTCAAGTCATCCCGGTTACCGTAAAGGCGCTGGGTCTCTTCCATCGCTTCCGGATCGAACGCCTGCACTTTAGCGCCTGCGTTCCAAAGCGCTTCCATCAATACACGACTGGGCGCTTCGCGCATATCATCAGTGTTGGGTTTGAAAGAAAGCCCCCACACGGCCAGGGTTTTACCCGCCAGCTCTCCGTTAAAATGCTGTGAAATTTTCTCGAACAGCGTGGTTTTTTGCAGATAATTACGCGCTTCTACGGCTTTAAGCACTTTGGCATCAAATCCGATAGCATCGGCAGCGCGCACCAGGGCCTGAACATCTTTGGGAAAGCACGAGCCCCCATAGCCTACACCCGGGTAAATAAAGTGATAACCAATGCGTGGGTCTGAGCCGATACCTTGACGCACCGCCTCAATATCCGCACCTAATCGCTCCGCCAGATTGGCAATCTCATTCATAAAGCTGATTTTCGTCGCCAGCATGCAGTTAGCGGCATATTTCGTCAGCTCAGCGCTTCTCACGTCCATCACGATGATTTTTTCATGCTGACGGCTAAACGGGGCATAGAGCTCACGCATGACCTCAACGCTGTGCGCATTGTCAGTGCCGATGATGATCCGATCAGGCTTTTGGCAATCAGCAACGGCACTGCCCTCTTTCAAAAACTCAGGGTTGGATACCACGTCAAAGGTCAGCCCGGTTTTGCCATGCTGAGCCAGCACGGCCGCCATATGAGCGCGCACTTTATCCGCAGTGCCTACCGGCACGGTGGATTTATCCACCACGATGCGGTGACTCGGCATGTGTTCGGCAATGGTTTCAGCGACCTTCAGTACGTATTGCAAATCGGCACTACCGTCTTCATCCGGTGGTGTGCCAACCGCAATAAACTGCACCTCACCGTGGGCTACGGCGGACGGGGCATCTGTGGTAAAGCATAATCGTCCTGCCGCGCTGTTATCTTTTACCAGCGTCTCCAAACCCGGCTCGTAAATCGGGATGATGCCCTGCGTCAGCTTTTCTACCTTCTCGGCATCAACATCGACACACACCACATCATGCCCAACGTCAGCCAACATGGTACCTTGCACTAAGCCCACATACCCCGTACCAAAAACCGTAATCTTCATGTACTTCCTTGCCTTTCAAAATCGATAAGTTAGTGCTTACACACGGTAGAAATCTCGATACCAGCGCACAAAGTTGGCAACACCCTCTTTCACTGGGGTAGCGGGCTTGTAACCCACCGCTGCTTCCAAGGCGGTGGAATCCGCATAGGTATCGGGCACATCGCCTGGTTGCAGGGGCAAAAGCTCTTTTATGGCTTTTTTGTCCAGCGCTTCTTCAATGGCGTCAATGTACGCGGAAAGCTTAACCGGGTCATTATTGCCAATATTGAAAAGCCGATAAGGCGCATTACTGGTAGCCGGGTCTGGCAAATCGCTATTCCATTCAGGATTTGGCTTGGCAATATCATCGCTCGCGCGCACTACCCCTTCAACAATGTCATCGATGTACGTGAAGTCACGGGTATGGTTACCGTGGTTGAACACTGGAATAGGCTCGCCCGCCAGCGTCTTCTGGGTAAAAAGGAACAGCGCCATATCCGGCCGACCCCAAGGGCCGTACACGGTAAAAAAGCGCAAGCCCGTGGTGGGCAACCGGTACAAGTGGCTATAGCTATGTGCCATCAACTCATTGGCTTTTTTAGTGGCGGCATAAAATTGCAGCGGATGGTTAACGCTTTCATGCTCCGAAAACGGCATTTTGGTATTGGCACCGTACACACTGCTGGTGCTGGCATAGGTGAGATGCTCAACCTGATGGTGTCGACAAGCTTCCAGAATGTTAGTAAAAGCCACCACATTACTCTGTACATAGGCGTGAGGGTTTTCCAGTGAATAACGCACCCCGGCCTGGGCGGCCAGGTGAATCACTCGCTCTGGCTTGTGTGTTTCAAAAGTGGTGTTGACCGCGTATTGATCAGCTAGGTCTTCTCGAACAAAAACGTACTCACTACCCGTACGCACCGCCGTCTCTTCAAGTATTTTCAGGCGGGCCTCTTTAATGGTCGGATCATAGTAGTCATTGACCACATCGAAGCCGATCACGCTGTCGCCGCGCTCTAAAAGGCATTTCGCGATGTGAAAACCAATAAAACCCGCATTACCCGTTACTAAAACATTCATAAAACACCCCTAAAATATAAAAACTATCTTGTAACTAACAGTGCAATCTCTTCAGCCATGCTATGCATGATTTCAGTACGGGAAAATCGCGAAGTAAAAGCAGGGCGAGGCTGAGTAACCAGTTTCAAATTTGAAAAAGCGTCTATTGCGGATTGTAGGTCACAGGGCGAAAAGACAGCCGCATTATCAATATTTTCCTGAATGAAGCTGGCAGAAAAACCACCCACCCCGGCCCAAATAGGCTTGCCTACCGCCGCGTACTCAAATATTTTCGAGGGCAGTACTTTTTTGAAAGCATCATAATCATTCAGATGCAGGAAAAGCACATCAGCATTATGATAAATAGCGATCAGTTCTTTTCTGGAAACTGGCGGCATCAGTTCAACGTTGGAACAGCCGGCAGATTCTATCGCTTCCATCAACTGCTTACGCCTACCACCATCGCCCAAGAGTTTAAAATTCAGCTTACCTTCATAATGTTTGGCTAAGGAGGGAATAATATGGTGCAAGCCCTGCCCTTCTCCCATGTTGCCCGCATAGACGACTTCTGGAACGTCCCGGTTACATGCATGTGTGGCGGCTGGTTGCGCCTGCAAAAACGCCTCGTCAATACCGTTAGTAAAAAGGCTAAATTCCTTATTGGGATAACGTGCCTGAAAATAGGGCAGGAATCCTCCTGATACCAGGTTAACCTTTGTTGCTTTCTGGAGAGTCCAACGCTCAACTAAAGAAAAAACAGGCTTCATCAACCACACCAGTTTTTTGGAAAGCACATCCTTGATGGTATCGACAAAAATATCCCGAATATCCAGGTACAAAGGCAAGTTCTTACGACGTGCAACCCAGGCGCCCAGTGCTGCGGTCATCAAGCGGGAACTGCTGGCATAGACGACATCATAGTCTTTATTTTTTATCAGTTTATTAACTTGAAAGGCATAACTTAAAAAAGCTTTTGATTGATCCAACATACCGCTTTGATGAGAGGGTAAAGCAATTCGATGGATCGTTAATTGTGGCCTTTCTTCTTTTTGGGGTGCTTCTACACTGAAGCTGGCATAGCGATTAGGTAGCGTCGTCATCACCTCGATATGTGAGCCTTCAGACAGTTGTTTTTGCAAAGCGTCAACCAGAGCGGTATTACGAAAAGAGCCTGCTGAAAGATCAGGTTGAAAATGAAAGCTCAGAATCAAAATTTTCAAACATCTCTCCATGAAATTTGCGTTTTAAGTTCGCTGGCTTGTAACGTCACCACCACACAGTTATTCGGCAGGGAAACACCGAAAGCTGGGTGCCAGCTTCCTGCTTGCGTTTCGACGACGCCACCCTCAAAGCTCAAATTAAAAACCTGGCCTTGGGCCAGGTTTCCTTGCAAGTGATTTTCATCAACCTGTTCCAGACGCACATCAGGATGTAAGTGAAAATAGGCTTTTGCCTGTTTGAAGTCACCACTCAGCTGATCTTCAATCACCAATTCGCTCGGTTTAGCCAGCCATTGCCGTCGATGCAGAACCTTTCCCGGCAAACGTTTATAGCCATCATGCGCAGCATCCACACTGATGTGATCTTCTTGCTGATGGATAGCCACCTCGATAGGTCTGGCTCGCCTTGCCACCCTGAATCCCGCCCAGATTTCAGATGAGTTTTCGCCATCCACTACAAGGGTGTTATGCGCAGCCGTAGAACGTTGCCTATGCCGCTCGGCATCTTCGCCGTACTGGGAAATCCCGGAGTTAACAAACACTCTTTGACCAAAAAGGCTCAGCTCAAAACTCAGGGTGTCAGCATGAGCGTGACCGGGTTGGTAGTCAGGACCAACCTGCGCAACATCTAGCATCGCACGGTGGCCTTCCGACCAGTCAATCACCAGATAACCACTGGATTTTAGATGACACAGCTGCAGAGGCGCGAAATCGGCATTTTGTGATATTGGCTCTGGCAGGCAACCTAATTGCTCAGCATAAGCTTCTAACTGCTTTAAGGTTGGTGCTATGCCCAGCGTGGCATCATTAAAAAATGCAATATCACCGTCTGGGTGCACCATTTTCCGTAGCCAACTGATGCCTTGCGTTATTACAAGGCGCCACAACTTTTCATGTTGATCCAAAGCATCCAGGCGAGTTTGCTGTTGCAGCTGTAGAAGGTCACACATATCCCACACAAGCGTGGCATGGTACATGGGCGAAAGCTCGTAATGGGCACCGTCTGGCAAAAATTGTTCGGGCACTTGCTGGTCGAGCAACCTTACCCCTCTTTCCAGCAAGGCATCGCCCTGCTTACCGCCTAGAAAGCTCCCAGCGAAAACCAGAGCCTTGGCATTGGCAAAAAGATGATTGGCCAGAATATGAAACTCTAATTGCTTCGCCAGTGCATTCGCCTGACAAGCTAACGAGCGCAGCCAACGGGGATCGACTTCATCAGCCGGCAATCGGCTCAACCACTTGACCCAATTAACAATTCGCAGCGAAAGACAGTATGGTTCCCAACCGTTACCCTGCAAAGGTGGGTTCGCAGCAATCCAATTTTCGACCAATTGTTGGCACAGTGCCGAGCGGCCATTTGCACCTGTAGCGTTTAAATCATCCTGATAATGCAGGTTATACAGCCATAGCTTGGAGAAATCGGGGTTATTCCAGCCGTTATGCAAGCACCCTGTTTCCCCCAAAAAGGTAAAAGATTTGCCATCATTGGTCGCGGGAAATAAAAAGCTAGCCCCAGACCAAGCGGTGATGACACCGCGCATTTCAGGCTCAGGCTGCGTTTTCAGGCGAGGTTTGCTAAAGCGATAATAAACCCGATATACCAGTTGCTGAATTTTCAGGTAGCGAACGGTATGCAGCAAAAGCAATAAGCGTCTCATTGGGCTTTCAAAAACTCCGCAATGCGCTGGCAGGCGTGTCCATCACCGTAGGGGTTATGCGCCTGAGACATTTGCTGATAAATCACGGGGTCATCTAGTAACGCCTGCACAGCCTGACGAATCACTTCCGCTTCGGTACCTACCAATTTAACAGTACCCGCTTCAACTGCTTCAGGGCGCTCGGTGGTATTTCGCATTACCAATACAGGTTTTCCCAGACTAGGTGCTTCTTCCTGAACCCCACCGCTGTCGGTTAATACCAGGTAAGCCTTCTGCATCAGGTACACAAAAGGCTCATAGCCCAGTGGGGCAATCAAATGTACGTTACTCAACCCACCAAGCAGCCGATTGACCGGCTCCTGAACATTAGGATTGAGGTGTACCGGGTAGATGAAATGAGTCTGCGGGTTAGCTTCTGCAAGTGCACCGAGCGCCTTGCAGATGTTCTCAAAGCCACTGCCAAAGTTTTCACGCCGGTGGCCCGTCACCAATACAAAACGTTGCTCCGTCACCTTTTCATCCAGCCCGGCAGTGGACAAGGCATCACTGATTTGTTGCTGCAAATCGGGAGACGTTGCTATTTTTTCAACCACCCACTGCAAGGCATCAATGACAGTATTACCAGTTACCAGTATCCGACCTTCAGCAACATCTTCGCCCAGTAGTGCCTGCCGATTACGCTCCGTAGGTGCAAAATGCCATTGCGCAAGCCTGCCAGTTAATTGACGGTTGGCTTCTTCCGGCCACGGGGAATAGATATCACCAGTTCGCAAACCCGCTTCCACATGCCCGACAGGCGTTTGCTGATAAAAAGCAGCCAGGGTAGCGGCAAACGTCGTCGCGGTGTCGCCATGCACCAGAACAATATCCGGTTTGAAATCATTGAGCACTTCGCGCAGCCCCAGCAATACCTTGCTGGTCACATCGTATAAATCCTGACCGGGCTGCATCACATTCAGATCATAACGTGGCTGAAGAGAAAACAAAGACAGTACCTGATCGAGCATTTCTCTATGTTGCGCAGTGACGGCAACACGCGTATCAAAATAAGCGTCGGCTTGTAATACTTTGACCAAGGGTGCCATTTTTATCGCTTCAGGGCGCGTTCCAAATACCAATAACACCTTCACGTCTGAGTTACCCCACAGAAATCCAATACGCTCCCCTGCACGACAAGCTTTTTGAATTCACGGTGAGCCACCAAATAAACCACCACGTCGGCTTTTTGTGCTGCTACTTGCCAGGGCGTCAACGTCAAGCTGGCGTGTGTTTTTAGATTCGGTTCCACCGCCAAGGGCTGAATGCCCGCGGCCACCAGTTGCTGAAATACATAGAGGGCCGGTGACTCACGTAAATCATCAATATTGGGTTTAAAGGCCAGGCCCATACAAGCCACATGAGGCTCGCGGTCATGCGCTTGCTTAAAACGTTCAACTTCGGCCTGGACCTTCTCCACGACCCATTCGGTTTTGCGAGTGTTCACTTCACGGCCAGTGCGGATCAAACGGGCGTCTTCACCGCCCTCATGCACAATGAACCAAGGGTCTACTGCAATACAATGGCCACCAACACCGGTACCTGGTTGTAAAATGTTGACCCTGGGGTGTCGGTTAGCAAGGCGTATCAGCTCCCACACATCAATGCTGAACTTGTCACATAACAGAGACAGCTCATTAGCAAACGCAATGTTGACGTCTCGAAAGCTATTTTCGGTGAGCTTGGACATCTCAGCAGTACGAGCATCTGTCACCAGAACTTCGCCGGTTACAAAAGTACGATAAAAAGCGGCCACTTTCTCACTTGCTTTAGGTGTAATGCCTCCAACGATACGATCATTCTCTACCAATTCCCGCATGATATAGCCAGGCAACACTCTTTCTGGACAATGAGCGATATACACAGATTCTATATCGATACCACGTTCGCGTAATACCTCTGAAATCTTCTCAGTCGTCCCCACTGGCGAGGTTGACTCCAGAATCACCATATCGCCCATCTTAACAACACTTGCAATCGAGCGGGCCGCCTCCAAAACATAATCAATATTTGGTACAAAACCTTCATGAAATGGCGTGGGAACTGCCAGAATAAAGACATCAGCAGGCTCAGGATTTAAAGATGCTTTCAAACGTCCAGAATGGACTGCAGAGTGTACAAAAGAATCCAGGTCTGGCTCTACAATATGTATATCGCCTTTATTAACGGTATTTACGACTTCAGAAGATACATCAACACCTTGTACGGAATAACCTCTGTTGGCTAAAAGCGCAGCAGAGGGAAGGCCAATATAGCCCAAGCCAACAACACAAACAGATTCTTTAAACAACATAAATAGCCCTAAATATTAAATATATAAGCCTCTGGCTACTTCTTGAAATACAGAAAAATGACAATGTGCCATATTTTCTATCGTATATTTTTTCATTGCAAGCTGTTGTAACTGATAGCCCCACTTTTTTGTCAAAGCGCAATCAGACAAGACACAGTTTACAAATCTATCAACAGCTTCTTCACTTGAAAAATCAATGAACGGCTGACCAGATTCTTTAGCAAGCCAGTATTCTGGTGCATGGTCGCTGCTATTATCGACGACAATACCTTTCCCGTGCCTAGCGGCATTCATCACAAGTAAGCCCGCGTGACCAGGATTAGCCACTAAATCTGCCCAATCAAAATGCGAGTTTAGTTCTGTACCGTTAATTTTTCCAAATACCTCTACACGGCCTGATGCCAACAACCATTCCGGAATAGGCAATTGCTCCATGCCCGGCCCAATCAAACGAACCGAAATCTTTCTATTTCTTTCGGCTAACCGAATCAACCTAGTAAGTTTCTTCCTGTCTTGATTTCTTCCAACATACAAGAAGTTCAAGAAACCCTGCAGTGACTTCCAACTAGGGGATCTAAACTCGCTCTGTCGAACCTCAGTATTATTAAAACTGATTGCTCGAAGACCAAAAATTTCAGTAGTGCGACCAGCCTGAGGCTCACTATAGACAAGACAAGTATGTGTTCGTTTCAGCAAAGCTCTTTTTAACCAAAACACAAATTTATTGTTGTGCCGACCAAAAATATGCCCACGCCAAACCCAATTGCTACGTAATCTAGGATACAAAAAAAATGAAAGAACCCTAGAGGCCTGACGAATATTAAGGTCAACACACCTTACATCCCAACGTTCATCTTTAAGAAGTGAAATCAAGCCAACTTGCCAACGAAGGAAATGCCGCCCTAAAACCGGAAGTTCTATATAATGATATCCAATGCGCTCAGCAGGTACGGATAAACTATCAGGATTACACGGCTGAGCGGCAACAGTGAGGTCGCAGTAAGAAGCAAGCTCACGAAAGAACTCTTCTCTATAATCAGGGGCGTGATCAACAACAAGTAAAACTTTCAAATTATATTACCTCATCGAAACGCTCAAGCTAAGGCTTACGAAATATTTTAGCCTCATAAGACGCATCTCTAGCAAAAATAAAAACAGCTAATAAAAATGACGAAAATATTGCATTTTTACCCATTTCATACATTGGACTACTTAACATACCGATAGGCAGTAAAAAAAACCAAAGTGATATAAACAAAAACAACACTTTATCATTATTCGTTTTTGAATGCGAAAACTTGACAAGCGAACTGAACGCAATCTTAAGGAAAAATAGAGAGTAAAAAATAAAACCCCAGAGCCCGTAACGGAACAGAAATGACGCAATATATGATTCGAGATATAAATCACGTCCTAAACCTGCACCAAAACCATAGTTATTAAGTGAAGCGGATAATGCGAAATAAATTTGAGAAAGCCTAATCTGAAGCGTTCCCGACATATTAGGATCAGAAATGATCGTTGTCATTGACTTAATAGAACGTATATCAACTGACCCAAAAAGTGACAACCAAAAATTGAAAGTAATAGAGAGCAAAAAAACACTTATCGCTGTACAAACAAATATAACAAGTCGAAAGAAGCCATTGAGCCTAAAAAAAATAGCAAAAAAAACGAAAATAGCTGAAGAAAGGTAAAAACTTTTACTTTGCGCGAAAAATATAAAAACCAATAAAACTATTGAAATAAGCATCCAGGAAAAAGAGCTAGAATATAAAAATCTGACAAAAGAATAGCCAAAACAAATAAATATAAAATAAGCGGAAAAGTAAGTTGTAGCAAAAAAATTAAGAAAGTAATCGTACGGCAAAAACTTATCTCTTTCATAAAGTAAATACTTAAATGAAGATGAAATACCTGTAAACTCTAAGCAAAAGTATACAAGCAAGAAAAAGAAAGAGGCTTTTACAAAAACATCCAAAATATCAGCCGGATGTCTTTTGCAAGCAAATAAAACAAAAATGAAGCCTGAAAACATTATTCCAAGGAGAGCTGGCCGCAGTAAACTAAAAACGTCACCGATACTAAAATTGGCGGAAATTACACATGAAACTACCAAGAGAAGCTGCAAAGCAAGATAAAAACACAAGACTGATATCTCGCCTTTAAGGAACGCACTTCTACGAACAAATATAAGGGAAATTAAAAAAGCAAAGGCCAAAAAATTGATATGAGTTTCGCTACCCCATACTTTCGGAAAGTTAGGCCATAAAAGCACAGAAATCAGGAAAGATAGAAGTATGAGGATCCAGCCGGTCTTATCCCTGAAAATTAAAAAACAATTTGAAAAAAAATTCGTCATATGATGCATTTTCTTTCAAAAGAATTAAAAAAATTTCCTATATATCGGGAAATTTCTTCTCCTCTGGAAGGATATTCAGAAAAATGAGTTTCTCTGTCGCCAAAATAATCAATATTGTTTAATGATGAAACGATGCCGTTTTTTATAGACTCTAAACTCCGAGGGTCTACCAAAACTGACCGATGATAATTTTCCAACTGATATACAACATCGGGTATATTAGAGCTAACAATAGGCAGGCCTATAGCCATAGCCTCATTAATCGCATTACAGTTGCCTTCAGCAACTGTTGGAAGGCAAAATACATCCGCTGCATTGAGCCATATAGGCAGCTCAGAGTGTGCTAATGTTCCTTTGAAGGTACAAATATCATCTGAAGGTTCAAGTGGACCACTTCCAATAAAAATGCCTTGGATGTTATGCCCGGCCTCGTTAAGCTCTCGGATACTTTTTTCCACGTAGTGGATACCTTTCCGATTAATAAAATAACCGACAAACGCTACCAGTTTAACGTCACGATTCAAATTAAGTTCTTCACGACACAATGCTTGATCCATAGGCCTAAAAATTGCTGGATCTGCACGGTTCGGGATTACGATAACTTTACCTGGGTCAGCACCGAGCAATATTGCTTCTTGCCTAAGCCTTTCTGACACACAAATAATTCCCGATGCCAACTCAAGTATGGATCTTGCTATTTTTTTAGCATCTTCATCCAGTACTTCTAACAGTTTCGATTCACCTAGATCAATAAATGATGGCTTCTTGTTCAACTTACCAAGCTCAACTGCAGCCGCACCACCTTTTAACAAAAACTTTCCATAGTAAAAATCAAAAGTCAGCTTACTTATCTTTGATTTTAATACAGCCTTTACAAAACCTTTATCACTAAATCGGGCTAAATTAAAACCTAATATTTTTCTACTCGAAAATGTCGGAAAAAGCGGCCTCTCAACACTCATAATATCTTGAAAGTTGATATCATCTTTTTTACCGTTGTCTCGAGCTAAGTTTGCAATAGATTTCGGAGCCAAGATAGATACATCCACGCCCTCATTTTCGAGCTCATTTGCAAGTTGAGCTACAAAAGCTCCACGCCCCGGGTTTTTCTTATCCGGGTAATTAGGTGTAACGACCAGACCTTTCATTATTTACTGTATCTCCCTGAAAAGTTGATCCCATTTTTCAAACACAACTGCTTCAGAAAAATCTTCAACAACCTTACTTGCCTGTTCGCTCATTTTTTTTCTAAGCTCTATGTCTCCTACAGCCCTATTTATAGCACTGGTCATGGCAGATACGTTTCCATCCTTGACCAACAAACCATTAATTTCATGATTAATGACATCCCGAGGGCCTGTTTTGCAATCAAAAGCTAAACAGGCACAGCCAGCCGCCATGGCTTCCAAGAGCACATTGGGAAAACCTTCATAACGTGAACTGAGTACGAAGAGATCTGCTCGCTCATACCAATCTCCCACATTGCCGACCAGCCCCGTGAAATGCACTCTTTCGGCTATCCCTAGGCTATCCGACAGCTCCTCTAACTTCTCACGCGCACAGGAGTTGGCATCATGGATGGATGCAAGACCAACAATAACCAAATCCCAGTCAGGATGCTGGTTGGCGATAGCCGCGTATGCTTGTAGAAGAAGATCAAAACCTTTCTGGTCAGCTTTGGACCCAACTGCAAGGATAACGCGCCGTTCCGGTGCTACAAGCGAAAGTGGCTGTACATGTGGATTGCAGGCAAGGATAGGCCAGGTAACAGCATTGGGTATCACCGATACATTTTTTGCCGCAGCATAACGAATTATCCAGTCCCTACCCTCTTTGGTCTGCGCGACATGAGCATCTGCAAATCGATACACCAGTCGACGCATAAGGCTCCAGACTCTCCCTATCTGCTTCTTCCCGGGGTAGTTGCGTTCTGAACCCACTACACGTGTTGCCAACCCAGCACAGGCCAAGATACATAGAATAGTGGCTGTAGGCATCATACCCACCACAACATCCGGCTGTTCAGAGCGAACCATACGGCGAAGTTCTTGTATACGACACCAGTTTGCAGTGAGCTTGCTAAGTCCCCGATTTTCTCCAGCTAAGTTGAGGCTCAACCGCTTTACACGCTCATCAGGAGTGTAAAAATCTCGGGATGAGTCATGCAGGGTCAATATAGTCGCTTGGTGACCGTTTCGCACCAGGTAATTGGCTAGACCTACCGTGACTCGTTCAGCACCGCCTCCAGTTAGGGCACTGATAAACAATAGTATATTCAAGAAATGTATAGCTCCTAACTTTAAAGTCTGCTTAATTCTAGGTTTTGTCTGAAAAGTTAGCTCGCAAGCACCGATCTACGCAGGCGAAACATATCATCGCGCGAAAGCTGCTGGCCAGCTTGTCAAAACGCGTGCAAATTCGCCGCAACTCTTTCACCCAACCAAAGTGGCGTTCGATGATATTCCGCTGCCGGTACTTTGGCTTATCGAACCCTCTTGGCAGCCCTGGCCGGGGCTTTCGGTGCATCTTGCGGTTACCGATGACAGGCTTCATTCGATGACGATCGCAGTAACGACGCAATTCATCACTGTCGTAGCCCTTATCTGCCACCACATAGCGACAGCGTTTGCGAGGCCGGCCTGCCGGGCTCGGCAGGCGCACTTGCTCCAGGGTCGGAATGAAATGACGCGTATCCGAGTCCTGCCCGGGTGACAGCGTGAACGTTAGGGGAAAGCCATGAGCATCGCAAACCATGTGGATCTTGGTGGTCAAGCCTCCCCGGCTGCGGCCCAGCGCATGACTTAGCGGTTCGTCAAGTCCCCCTTTTTACCGCCTCCCGAGGCGGCGCGTGTTGCACGCATCGTCGTCGAGTTGATCATCCAGGTGTCCAGATCCATCAGGCCATCCTCACGCAGCCTCAGCTGTAGCCGGGCCAGGATGGCCTCGAAGGTGCCATCATCACGCCACTGGCGGAAGCGGTCATAGACTGTCTTCCAAGGACCATAGCGCTCTGTTAGGTCACGCCACTTGGCCCCAGTGAAGTGACCCCCTCCAGAGCTGCACAGGCTATAGTGCAGCTATCAGGAGGATGATATGA
>OFET01000592.1_pt1 | contig 19300 bp, 20 predicted proteins | sample 1521211 | NCBI WGS metagenome assembly OFET01 (sample SAMN03766358, study PRJEB24113) | microbial mat metagenome | isolation source: enrichment culture HLUCC-A from microbial mat sample contains cyanobacterium...
CTCACAAAACCGATGACCTGTGGGAAGCCCTCGGCTCTGAGACCCTCGCTCAAGTTCTCCTAGCGGCCAAAGAACAACAGACCGACGACGCCCTGGCTGAGGCTGAGCGGGCACGTTTGCAGGCCCAGCAGCTCCGGCTTGATGCTGAAGCTCAGGCGCAGACGCTCACTATGCAGGCTGCTCACAGGGCTAGAGAGAAAACAAAAGACGCGGTTCGACAGGCCGATCTCATTGCCTTAGATGCCACATACATCGGCGCAGAGCAGGTGCTCTATGCCCAGGCGGGCACGGATGTCTCCCTCAAGTTTACCGCGCGCATTCAGTGCAAAGATGGCCGCTTTGGCGAAACCGCTGTCGCCGCACCCCTGGACTCTCGCATTACCCCTCGGGAGGTGCGCAATCTCGCTGCTTGTTTTCCCAGTGTGGAAACCCCTGCCGGGAAACCCATTGGTCAAGCCGGGGAGTGGGGCGTTGCTTTCTTCCAACTGAAATAGTCACGCGCTGACAGACGCCAGCACCAGAGCGCTTGGCTCTGACTGCTGTCCTCTTGTTTTAGAGCACAGAACTCGTCACCTGAAATCCATTTAGCACTTTCCACGCTTCCCAGACGCCGCTCTCTCGGTGCCTGAGAGTCCCTGATGCCGTTTTTTATCTATCCCCATTCTTCATGAGGTCATTTACCGATGATGCTTTCTGCTCTCGCTGAGCTGCCAGCGCCCCTCTCGCAGCACTTACAGACCTTCGTTGAACAGCGCCCTGACTGGACGCAGGAGCGTATTCTCAGCAGTGCCCTCGCTTTGTTTCTCTTGCAGAATGGCGTGAGCGACCGCGCGGTTTCTCAGGTCTATTTGCAGGCTATGTTCGGCGATCTCTTTGTCCCTGCTAATCAACCCGGTGAACGCGCATGACCCGTGAATCTTGTATTGCCCATCCCCCTCAGCAACTGCTTGCTATCATCCGGCAGGACTACTACCTCCTCACCGGGCGCGATACCTGCGCTGCCGCCCTACTCAATATCTTTGAGTACTGGGCCAATGCCGCCATTGCCCATGACCCCACTCTCGAAAGACCCTGGCTCGGCGAACGACCCATTCGGGAGTTTGAGCAAATGCTCCTCGGCATTGCCACCGACAAGCAGATCCGCAAGCGCCTCCTATGGCTTGAAGAACTCGGGTTTATCGAGACCAGAGCGCCTGCTAAACGCGGGGCCGCTAAAGCCTACCGACTGCGACTCCCTGAGCTACAGCTGGCCCTCTCTCGCCAAGCAGCCGAGGCAGAACAAACGCTGGGGTCAAACAACCGAACATCCTTCGGTCAAATGACCGACGCAGACAATACCCTTCGGTCATTTGACCCAACCGCCTCCGGTCAAATAACCGACACTCCTTCGGTCAAACAACCGATGCCCCTTCGGTCAAATGACCGAGCTTTAAAGAAGATCTCTCTAGAATTTAAACCAGAAGAAAAGCTAGAAAAGAAAAAAGAAATCTTTTCTGTTTTGGATTCAAAGCTCGCTTTGCCTGCTGCGCAGACTTCAGCCACAGCAAGTGCGCCCATCCAGATCGGCACTGTCGCCTACGCGCAGCCACCGGAGACGATCGATCTCGCTGAGCTGTGGGAGCAAAACACTGGCATGGCCAAACAGCAGGTGCGTTTTCTCGCACCACTGCACAAGCGCCCTGAGATGGTCGCCCATGGCGTTGGCCATTGGTGGATTGGGCCTGGGCTCAATGACTTTGATCCGCATCTCATCCAAGCTTGCCAGAACCGCAAGCGCAAGTTTCAGCAAGCGGATACCCTCGCCGATGCCAAGACCTTCATCAACAACATGATCCGCAATGGCGATTGGGCCAACTTTGCCCTCCGCTGCGACGAGGCCCTGGCACTGCGTCAGCGGGATACACGGCTGTCGGTGGCCGCAGCTGAGGGCGTGCCACCAGCAACAAGCCGCAGTCCTTGCGAGCGCTCTTTCGCGGAAAGGCGAGAGTCTGCCCTGGGGCTGGCGCGGTTTAAGCTGGCGCAGGGGCTGACGGAGCAGGCGCGGGCGATTGCGCAGCAGTTTGGGCTGACGGCGGCTGAGGTGGGGCTTAGCGCAGATGTCACCTTTGGGCACTCTTGCATTTCACAGGCTGCGTGAGGCAAATTCTCAATCTGCTTCAACCGAGCACCTCAGCCTATAATATTGGGGTAGCCGAACCCACCACTCAGGAATCGTTAGCACTTTCGTTCTTAAACCTCAGCAATGCATTTGAGGCGATTGAACCCGAATTAATTCGATTTCCTGCTCTCGATTCTGGTGATCTGAGAAGAAAAATTGCAAGCCTTGTTGAACAGCTTCAGCAAGAAACGGAGGATGGGCAATTATGAACTTGCATGAGTTGCCAGGAGCAGATTTGATTTTACCTGGGGTAGACGATCTTCGTCAGGGCAAGAATCATACAGTTGGTGCATTATTGATTGCGATCGCATCAACTCGTCTATCTAAGGCAGGTTTAACATTCCCCAAAACTGACCTAGCATCAGAGCCAGAGCTAACCTTATATGGCCAGCTGGAAAATACAAGAGACGATGCTTACCCTTATTACAATGCCTTGCTCAATAGCCTCAGCAGCTTTTGCCATGCACTGGAACGGATTGACTGATCAAAATGAATGACTACAGCGACTTAATAAACCCAGTTAGTAACAAATCAATGGAGCTACACCCGTTGCCTGAGCAAATGTTGAGAGCTGCTTAAGGTCGTGCCAGCAAGCCGAAGTTGAATGAATATGCACAGGGAGCATGTTAAAGAGTACAGCTGTGACAAAGCTAATATAGTTGATGTGTCAGTGTCTGCTCGGCGGGTATTGTGCCAAATTATCATCAATGCGCTGGGCAACCTCTCAATAAGCTATGAACATCACGCAAAAACTAATCGAAATAGACAAGCTGAAGTTCTGGCTGGATTCTTTCAGGCCGCTGCCTTTTGAGGTAGTTACTGAATTGAAACGTCGAAACGACGTCAGATTTACCTATAATTCAAACGCAATAGAAGGCAACACACTGACACAGCTCGAAACCGAGATGGTGCTTTCGAGCGGTATCACGATAGGCGGCAAAACCATTGCAGAGCATCTAGAGGTCATCGGCCACAAGGAAGCCATTGACTACATCGAATCACTCGCACTCAACGATGCATCCAATATTGGACAGTGGCAGATAAAGGAGATTCACAGCATTGTCATCGGGGCCGACCAAAGGAACAAGATGGAGGCTGGTCGCTATCGCCGCGTAGACGTTCGCTCTGCCGGAACAGAACATCTCTATCCACCTAATTATAGAGTTCCAGACCTGATGGATCAGTTTGAGCGCTGGTTGCACGATTCTAGTAGGCTACATCCCGTAGAATATGCTGCTGAAGCCCACTATCGCTTCGTCGCGATTCATCCATTTCTAGACGGAAATGGTCGAACGGGCAGGCTGCTCATGAATTTAGTTCTCCTCAAAGCAGGCTATCCGCACGTTGTTTTTCAAGCGCAGCAGCGATCTCGTTATCTGGATGCTTTGATAGCCGCCAATCGCAAGGGCGATGAAACGCTCTTAAAGAATATAGTGGGCGATGTTTCTATGTTAGTGGAACTGGTTGCTGACGAAACGATAAAGTCTCTCAGGGAATACCTGTCAGTTGCCGCTACAGCGGGGCATTGCATTGAACAACACCCAGATTTAGCAAAAGAGGTTAGAGACTATTTGAGTTGATACAGGTCAATAGGACAAACAACTATACGAGCGTATCGTTGCTGAAACTGCTTGTGTGGTAATGCGTTTAGGCTTTTTAAACTTCGCTTAAACTATGCTGCCATTCCCCTAAGTAGGGTAATAGCGATACCATTAAGGAGCTTGAAAACCCGCATGAACCGGTTGTATGAATTCAATGAACGATCAGCCTAACAACGGGGGACAGGATGGCAGAGTTGTTCCTTATTTAGCCCTATTCTGGACATTCTTCCGCATTGGCTTGTTGACCCTGGGCGGCGGCCTAGCGATGGCCACGGTGATGCGCCATGAGTTAGTACTGCAGCGTGGGTGGATTAACGACGACGACTTTATGTCCGAAATGTCCCTGGCGACGCTAGTGCCGGGGGCCATTGCTGTCAATGTGGCCTATCTTCAAGGGCGGCGTCTGCGGGGTAAGGTAGGAGCGGCGACGGCTGTTTTTGGCACTGTTCTGCCTGCGTTTAGCATGATTCTTCTGGTGGCCTGGGTGGCACTCCCATACCTCAGCAATCTATGGGTAGCGGCTTTTTTGCGGGGTTGTGCAATCGCTGTTAGCGGGCAACTGGCCTTTGCAAGCTTCATTTTTGGCCGCCGCTACTTGCTCAACTGGCAAAGTGCTGTGGTCTGTGCTGTAGGGCTAGTTATTGTCGCCGGGTTGCAGTGGCATCCGGTGGCAGCGGTGCTGGCTACAGGAGGATTGGGTTACCTGCTGTGCAAACCAGACAGACCAACCGACCCATTGCAGGGGCCGGACTGACGACCCTTTACTGGATTACTAGAGTTTTTATGGGGACTGCCTTACAGCTGTTTATCAGTTTTTTTCTGATTGGATTCGGGGCCTATGGGGGTGGCCTAGTCACCATTCCCTTAATTCAGCATGAGATTGTAGTAAACCAGCAGTGGCTCACATTTGAGCAAATGGCCTCACTGCTGGCCATTGCTCAGATGACGCCTGGCCCTATTGCCGTCAATACCGCCACCTTTGTTGGGTTTCAGATCAATGGAGTGCTTGGAGCCGCCATTGCCACTCTTGCAGTTATTCTGCCCGCTATTCTAATTCTGATATGGTTGGCTCCCTTTGTTGATCGCATCAGCCATAATCTCTATGTGCTCAAAATTCGTAAGGGCATTCAACTAGGGGTTCTTAGTTTGATTTTGTATGCCACCTGGTCCTATAGCGCGATCGCTATTGAAGGCTGGCTTGACTTGCTGCTCGGCATCACCGCCTTTGCCGTATTAGTCGCTTTTGAGGGCAAGCTGCATCCTATCTTTGTAATTCTGGCCTGTGGGGTGGTTGGGCTACTCTTTTTTTAAGTTTCAACTCACTGGAAACTTCATCACGATTATATTGCTGTCCCAGTTAGCGCTGACGATCAGTTCTGGCAATCGGCCTAGGACCGATTGCCCCCGCCGATAGGTACTTGCAATAATGATCAGCAAATCATCTGGCTGTAAGGTTGCTGAAACGCATTTTATTGGATTCCCTTGCAACTGCTGTAGCAAAACTTCCTTACCTTCTAACAGCGAAGCTAGGTAGTTACCGTGATAGGCACTGGTCGTTATGTGCAATAGGTGCAAGGGCGCTTTCAACTCTTCTGCCAGGGTTGACGCAACATCCAAAGTGGTCTCAACGTCAGCGGCCTGGGCTTGTTTTCCGAATAGAGCAAACATGATCCGTCGCGTGTTTTTAATCGGCTGGGGAAAGCGAGCAATGAGTACTGGAATCGTAGCCGAGCGCACAATATTATCAATCACACCACCAAAGAAGTTTTCTCGGTAGGTCGAAAACCCTTTCCAGCCGCAGATTAACAGATCGGCATCGCGCTCCTGACTAGCGCGAATCACACCCCAAGCGACGGAATCATCAATGCGGCCAACTGTCTCTACTGTTATATTGGCGGCATGGGCAATATCTTCAGCAGTATCGAGCAACTGTCGCTGAGTCATGCGTGAGGAGGCGCTGATGGGGCCATTGCCATCGGCTAGCACATGCAGGGGAAGTAACGTGCCCTGCACCCGCTTCGTCAGAATAATAGCGAGCTGGAGCAAATTATTTTCCGTATCAGGGTTCGCCACTGGCACCAACACCCGTTTCCCCAGAGCTACCAGGGGGGAATCGAGAGGAGCATTGTCGTCTGCCATTGCTACCTGCTCCTGCATTTTCCCTCCCCATCGCGACACAATTAACGGAGAAAGGACACAACTGACTAGAATCATGGCGATAATGCCGTTGACTGCCAGTTCATCTACCAGCCCAATATCGAAGGCTACGGTAATCGCCGCCAAGGTTGCCGCCGCTTGGGCCGCCGATAGCCCAAACATCGTCATGCCGTTGGCAAAGGGCCAGCCAAATCCGCGAGCTGAACCGGCAGCAGCCGCAAATTTACTTATCAGTTCAGCTCCGATCATGGCCCCTGCTACTACCAGCGAGCGGGGCTCTCGGATCAGAAGTAAGGGATCAACCAGCATTCCTACTGAAATCAAAAAGAAGGGCACAAACAGTGTGTTGCCGATAAATTGAATCCGGTTCATCAGAGGGCTAAGGCGAGGAATGATCTGGGTGATCGCTACCCCGGCCAGAAACGCGCCCACAATTGGCTCAACTTCAATCAGGCTGGCCAGATACGAAGTCACAAATACCGCCGCCAACACAAAGGTGAACTCAGCCCCTTCGTCATGACCAAAGCGCTTGAAAAACCATCGCCCCAACCTGGGCACCCCCCACAATACCGAAAGAGTATAAATGACCAGGGAGGGAATCAAAAACAGCCAGAAACTAAGGGTCAGGTTGCCCTCATTCGCTTTTACGACCACAGCCAAGACCAACAACGCTAGTACGTTAACAATTAAGGTTGCGCCCAGAGTGGCAGTGACGGTAGGGGTGCGCATGATTCCTAGCTTGTTCAGCAGGGGCAAGGCTACCAAGGTATGGGAAGCGAAGCAGGAAGCAATCAACACCGAGGCCAGCAAACTGTAACCTAGGGGCAGCATGGCGGCGGTGCCAATCGCCATCGGTAGAAGGAAGGTCGCCAGACCAAACGTAATTGCTTTTCCAGCATTGCGCTTGAGGTCATCCAGGCCCGTTTCTAATCCCCCCAGAAACATCAAGAACAATAGCCCCACTGTACCGAGCAGAGTAATAGTACTGTCTCTTTCCAGCATCCCTAACCCATGGGGACCGACGATCACCCCGGCTAGAATTAGGCCAATGACCCCCGGTAATCGGAGCCGCTCAACTAACAGCGGGGCAATTAGCATGATGGTTAAAATGATCAAAAAAATCGCCACCGGATCGGTGGTCGGTTCTTTTACCAGTTGAGCCAAAGGTAAAACCACCCAAAAGCTACTCTGTTCAGGAGCAAGAATGGTTTCAAGGGTATGCCAGAGTAGATACATAATTGGATGACTTTTGAGTAGGTATAAGGTACAGAATTTCAAATAACTCTGTACCTTATACCTTATACCCGGCACCTCAAGTGCTCACAGCAACTGTCGGAACTCAACCCTAGGGCGCTGTCGGATCAGTAGGCGGCACTGTCGGGTCAGTAGGCGGCGCTGTCGGGTCAGTAGGCGGCGCTGTCGGGTCAGTGGGCGGCGCTGTCGGGTCAGTGGGTTGGGTGGGCGGTACTTCTTCTGGAGAAGGTTGATCTACCGGTTCCTGTGGTTCACAGGCGGCACCAAGTAAAGCCACCCCCACGAGAAGAGCTGAGACTATCCATTTCATTTTCATAAAAGTCACCTTGAACAATGGGAACATTTGATAAATCACTAACAACAGTGGTACAACAACGAGCCTAAGACGTTGCAATACGATAGGTTATGTGGGTTCGAGCGAGACCTAACACTGCCCGGTTTATTGTGTTCCGCTGGTGATGCTGCTTTAGGTGAGGCCCTAACAGCAGCACCAGCGGTCAATAAGGGCTTCTGCGGATCTAGGCTTCTAGGGATGAGCCTATTCAGTGCAACTGCCCTTTACGGTTGCAGTCGCTGGTTAATTTGCTCTTGCAGAGTCGGGTTTTGCTGGGCCATCAGCAGAATTTGCTCAAATTCCCCAATAGTAAACCTTTCAGCCTGGATAGCTGCTACCGCTTCATCGCGAGCATCCGATTGAATTGCAGATACCTGCTCGACCGCCGCCATAAACTGCTCGACCTGCTGAGAAGGGATATTGGCCCCAGCAGGAGACTGCATAGTTTGGGCTATAGCATTAAACTCAGCCCCCGTTAGCCCCTCAGCCTCTACAGCTGCTAACATCTCACTCTGAGTTTCCTGCTGAATGCCTTGAATAATTTGGTAAGCACTAACAAACCGATCCAGCTTTTCATCGGTGACATCTTCTACTGGGGCTGACTGTGTGGGTGAAGGGAGCTGCGCGACAGCAGAGGGGCTAACATTAACGGCCCCTACCCCCCACAGAACAACCATTAAAGAACCTGGTATCAGTATTCCTCTTTTCATTATCGAATCCTCTTTTACATCAAAAGCACCAGTTCCAAGGCCCATTTCGCAAAATAGCATAAACCAGCCACTGCCTAGTAAGCACCCGGACATGATCACTCCCTTACAGGCTCTGCTGCCATAAGGATTGGAACCTAGCAGCTAGCAGTAGGCGAAAAAATCACCTGATCGATTACGTGGATAATGCCATTACTGACTTGAAGATCAGGCTGAGATTAAAACACGTTATCAACATATACACCTCGAACCAAATGGTCAACCCCTGTAGAGATAAAGACATCTGCTAAAGTCTTTATCTGTCCCAGGATGAAGCTCGGAACAGCGCGATTTTAATAGTCTTAGATAGCAATGCCTATCCCCAACAACACCATCAAAAACAGTATTGCAGCAACCACTAAGAAGATAACAAACAAAATGCGAGAAATTGTTGCTGCGCCTCGGGCAATGCCAGTGAATCCCAGCGCTCCAGCCACTACCGCTACGATCAGGGCAATGATTGCCCAGGTTAGTAGATTCATAAGCTCTCTTCTTGTGGTAAATGGCTTCTTAAGGCTAAGATCCCTGCCACAATTCTGTCCTCCCTCTTATGGTTGAAGAATCTTTTCTCCATCCATCCGATTTCATTCATTCCTGTCCTACAGGAGTCTTGCTTATAGTTCTGATTGCTGTGTGGCGGCATCGCTTTCAAGAACTGGTTCGTAGAGCTTAAGGGCCAAGGGCAGCAACTTGGGGTGTTCGCCTAGCTTTAGAATCCTCGGTTTTTTGTCAGGGGCACGTCAATAAAAGTCTCTGAAGGGCTTCTCCTAGGCTACTCGCTGGCTCGGCGTTTTTGACCCAACAATAGAGCCAATCAGCGTTGCTGCCCAACCCAATAGCGATCCGAACAAGAAGATTAACCCTGCTTTGGCCGCATTAGCTGCATACTGCTGTGCTGCTTGAGCATTGGGTAAAACGGCAGCAGGGTTTGGCAAAGCAGCTCCGTTAGCCTCTGGAACTTGATCAACCGCACCCACCGCCGCACTTGCGCTGGTAGCCGCTAAGCCCAAGGTTCCAGAAACACCGCTCGTTAATAGCCAAGCACCTAGCGCTAGTGTAGTAGCCCATAAAATTGTGCCATTGAGCAGGGCGGATTTTTTGTTCATAGGGCCGCAGGTTCTCGCCATCATCCAGCCGCCTAGAAATAAAGAAATCAACAAACTGAAAATAGCCCAAATAGTTGCTACCGTACCTGCCGTACCCGCGCTAACGCTGCCAACCGCAGTAAGACCGATAACACCGCCTAAAGCACTCAAAACTAACTGCGAGACGATTGTAATCATCAGTCCAGCCAAAATAGGCCCCCAACGAACGCGATCATGATATTCAACTACAGGCGTCACAGCGGTATAAACTGGGCGCTCAGAGATAGTTGGTAGGGGCGAACGAGAGTCTTCTGTATATGACATTTTGGTTTCCTTTTGTAAGGCAATTAGATCTAAATAGATGATTTAGAGAGATTGTGCCTGCAGGCACAGCAGCCAAGGCATTTTCTCAACCTTATGGGCTAAATCGCATACAGAAGTCTACCTTTTGAAATAAGCTATCTGTCTTCGGAAAACTTGTTACAAATATATACATACCCCATATTTGCGATATGCCTTTCTATAGAGTGATGAAGACTGAACCAACAAACGCTAGCTTTTGTTTTATAGGTTGTTTGTTTTATGTAAGTTTTCTAGCGCAGTGATAGCTGGCAACCATATCTATCAGCAGCCATAAACTACAAAGATTCAGTACCAAAGGGGTTAAAGCCATGATGTCAGAACAGGATTGGTCTACCAAAAAGGTGGCTGCTATCATTGCAGGCGTTGGCGCGATCTCCCTCCTACCCGGTGCCCTTCTCCTCTCCGCTCAGGCTCAAACCACCTACCTTGACGTGTCGAATGATTACTGGGCACAGCCTTTTATCAGGCAGCTCAGCCAAGCCAACATTCTCACTGGCTATCCCGACGGCACCTTTAAGCCTCAGCAGGCAATTGATCGCGATGAATATGCGGCGGTTCTTCGTCAGGCATTCAATGCCGAGCCAGTCAAATTTATTCCGCAGGCCAGCACCTTCGAGGACGTGCCCACAGACTACTGGGCCAATGACGCGATTAAAGAAACCTACGAAGCTGGCTTTTTAGGCACGCCAAAGCCGAATAAGTTTGAACCAAAAACAGAGATAACCCGAGTTAATGCCATCGTCGCCCTTGTAGAAGGACTAGGCTCTGAGCAGATATTAGCCAACGCGCCCACTATCGTTGCGCTGCCCGCCGCCGCCGAGAGCGTACAGCCCGTCCGTCGGCAAAAAGCGGCTAATCCGCTTATGTTCCCAATCGCCGCAACGACTGTTATGCAGCTATTTGCACCCCCTGCTCAAGCCGTGCCTCCTAGCGCTCAAGCGAACAGCACTAACCCAGACTCGGGCACTGCTGCTCCTTTGGATCTCAGCCAATATTATGCTGATGCCGACACAATTCCTGATTATGCTCAAGATGAAGTTGCGATCGCTACCGAAGCCGGTCTCATAGTCAACTACCCAGATCCTAAACTGTTCAACCCTAACCAACCCATTAGCCGAGGAGAAACTGCCGCGCTAATCTATCAGGTGCTAGAAAATCGAGGTGAGCTAGAGCCTCTACCCGCTGACTCTGATCTAGTCAAGTACGTCGTTAAACCAAAGCCACAAATCACTCAAGATGATTAACCAAGGCCGCGAGACTGCTCAGAATTTTGTGTAAGTGAGTACTACGCTTTTGCGACTTGCTGATGGACGAGCCTTTGGCTCACCTGATGCGTTGCGGTTATGTGGCTGATGGGGTTGCTTGAGGAATTCGTGGTGCTTGCTAAGGGGGGCAAGGGGTCGCCTCGCTGATGTTGCGCTGGCGACTGACCACCGCTGGCATCACTTTGGTCTCACGTTCGCGGCTGTGGGTTCTTTGCTTGGTTGCCATGATCTCTCTGCCCCCTATGGCCTACAGCTTACGCTCTCTCAGGGCTGTCCTAATTTTGGGAGGTCACGACAAATCCGGGATTTGAATATCATCAAGGCAGAAACTATAAATGGCCTGGTAGCCGAATTCATCTGTGTACAGCTCAACGCCATCGGCATTGCAAAGATGAACTAGCACCTCCATCCCGATCTCGGTAGTCATAACACTGACAACTTTGCCAAAGGAGAAACAGTCCAGGCTGTTTGCATTAGGGCAAAAGGGTTGCCGTAGATTAACGACATTGCCCACCTGCATAGCTTGGTCTCTCAAGTGTTCGAGCCGCAATGTTGCCTGGCTGCGCTTCAAAGTTTTCCAGAGGTGGTGGATATGGGAAAAAGCTTCATCGGAGCTCAATTTACCGTTGGTATTGAGGTTACTGATGTAGCTGACCTGATGGGCAAACTCTTGCAGGTTGGCCTTAAACACCAATTGCGCGGGTTCTACTGGCCTACGATAGACAGTAAGCGGATACAGGAAGTTGTGCATTGAGTGATCCATTGCAAATACCTCTATCAGGGATATGACCGCGCTGATTTATTAGGAATCATTCGCACGCTCAGTTTTTAGCTTAACTAGCTTAACCTCACGCTAACCTTAGATTCAATGATCAGGGAGAAATAGGTGTGATCAAAGCTTGTCTATGCTTTGATGTCACATGGCCCGTAGGCTAACCTAACAGTCAAGCTCTTCGAATGCCAAAGAACTGTGAATTACGCTTATCCTATTTTTCCTTATCCTGTTGATAATCGTTTTCAATCCCTTCAGGGGTAGTCGGGCAACAGCTAACATCTTGATGTGATGAATAGCATCTTGCTCGCGCTATCCATCACATCGCGCATGCTGCCTTGGTGGTCAGCTAGCGCCCAGCGCACTTCACCATCAGAGGTCTCTTCTAACAGCACCTGGCTCATCTGCGGCCCGTGCAGGTACCGGCTGAGCTGATTGCCTTCGCCATCGAATAGGCATTGAGTTGCTAGCGCTCTCCATCTACACAGGCTTTTCCAAAGCGCCCTGGTGGAGTATTCCTCTATTAGCCCTGCTCTTTACAGCCGCTTATATTCAAAGTAAGTGGTACTTGTGGAGCGATCTGTTCCAGCAGCGACAGCTCAAACTATTGCAATCTTTCCTTATCACTTACTGATTCAAGCCCTGGTTGTGTCTATTCTCTACTCGATAGGCAGGGGAATGGCGCTATTGTTTGGCTAGTGCCCATGTTGCAAAAAGCAGGAGAGGCAGAACGCAGATAGAGACCCACCAATACTTACAGCGCCAAATCTTTTCCTCAAAATAGACAGGCACTAACCCCTTTAAGGAATAAATATTTCCTTTTGTTGTATTTTTGGAGAATATCAGGGTAACATTGTTGACCGTAAAGACTTTTGGCAAATTATTTCTATGTCAACCACTGTATTGCCTCACCTCCAGAGCATTGAGGCTGAACTCGCTGCGCAAGCAACTCAGCTCGAAGCTCAAATCGCCTCAGTTCAGGAGAAACTCGCTGGCATCCGCGCTGTCATGCCCATGTTCTCACAGACCAGTGACACCAGCGCTTCAGTCGGCACAGCAACAGCTTCAACTAGCGAATCGTCTATCGCAGAAGATGAGGCTGTAGAGGAAACCATCGCCTCAGATGAGCCAGAAGAAGAAACCACTGTCGTAGCAGAAGCACCCGCACCCGCACCGGCAAAGGCAACAAAGCAGAAGAAAACCGCGCAAAAGAAAGCAGCTACGCCCAAGAAAGCCGGTGCGAAAGCACCTGCGAGCAAAAAAGCACCTGCTAAAACAACGACTGCTCAGAAAGCACCTGCTCAGAAAGCGACTGCTAAAAAGAAAGATGGTCGCGCCGCTTCCTGGCAGAAGTACACTCGCCCAGGTGTCAAGAACGAGTCAATTCCTGATGCCGTCAAGCTGATTCTGGCAACGCAGCCAAAGAATGACTTCAAGATTGCTGATGTCATGACCGCACTCTTTAAGGACGATATGCCCAAGTCTCAGTACTTGAAGGCTCGCAACCGTATCTCCAATGTCCTCTCAGGCGGCGTTCGAGCCGGTGATTGGTATAAGGGCGAGCGCGGCACCTACCGCATGACCGCTGCTTAAGCGGTAGAGCTCAATGGTCTAACAATTTCTCTGTGATAAAACCGCTTCATTCCAATTACTTAAAAGGTAACTCATGAACAAAGGTGAATTAATTGACGCGGTTGCCGCTAAAGCTGAGGTCTCCCAAAGGGATGCTAATGCCATTGTAACGGCGGCTATTGAGGCGATCATGGAAACTGTCGCCAGTGGCGATAAAGTTACCCTAGTGGGCTTCGGTAGCTTTGAGCCTCGTGAACGCAAAGCTAGAGAGGGACGCAATCCTAAAACCGGCGACACCCTCAAGATACCAGCAACCACCGTGCCTGCCTTCTCTGCGGGCAAAGGATTTAAGCAGCTGGTGGCGGCTTCGGCCTAGCGCTTCGTTGCGCTTGTGCAGATGCAGATGGACAGCGGGTTACCGGTAGTGGTGGCTCGCTGTTGTGAGATTGGGTGATAGCTTGAGAGCGGCTGCACAAGGCTGTGGAGTGAACCGCTCTGGGGCTGTCACGATAGGGATGTAGCAAAAGCTGAAAGCGATGGCAAATCCTGTTGAAGGCAATCTCGCAGCAGAATGGCCTCGTCTTTTGGTCACAGGCTAATCCGGTCATGCCTTGGGATTTCAGGCGGAGGTGAGCAACGGAGATTAGTTTGCTCTGGCGCTATTCTGCGCTGGACAGCCTCTTCTTGTTTGCCTGTCTGTAGTGGGATGCCAGCAGCCAGCGTGATACAGAGCAGCCGAGTAGCGCGGCTGAATCCACGGGTGGGCAGAGGTCATCTAGGCAGGACTGGCAGCAGCAAGAGCCAGAGGGCACAAAGGCGGTAGGAAGAAAAGTATCATTGAAGGACAGAAGTTAGAAGCAAAGTGCCTTGCCGAAGCAGGTGAGCTAAGCATTACAGACATCTGCATGAAGGGCGGCATCAGTCGCACTAGCTACTATCGCCTAGTCGCTCCCGAGACAGCTTACCAAGGTGTCTAATACTTACACTGTGCGACTCTCCATGCCAATAACGCGCTGAATTTTGAAGCAGGCAACGAAACGCTGCACAGACTCCCGATTTGACTTGACGCGCTTTTTCATGACTTTGTAGCGTTTGAGCAGGGCTCGGTCGCCAACCGGTTCAAAAACAGCAAACATACCAGAAAACCCATTGAATTGAGTGTATGGCAGCAAGCGGGTAAAAATAACATAACCAGGCTTGGCTGTCTTGCTCAAGTTGATATTGAGCACAGTCAGGGTTTCGTTAGAGGGGTTGAGCAAGTCGCTGAGTGTAAGCGACATTTCTTCGGGCTGTGTGGCAATTACCTTAAAGAGCGACGTGTAAGAGTTTTTCCCGGCGTCAAGGTATTCGATAATTAGCGAATCGGCATCCGGGTGATCTTCTCGATAGCGCTCCAACAGCGTTTGGCCATTTTCTTCATACTCATGGAAGAGAAAATCCATGATGAAATTAAGTTCTTCATCTGATTCCATCACGATGTTTTTACCCTGCCTAATACCTAAGACCCGAGTGATTTCTGGGATAGCTTTCTCTAAACCGTAGGCTTGTGGAATCTCTTCACTGAGCCGCTTGCCAAGATCACGAAGCTGAGTGTAGTGCTTGTAAAAGGGGCTTTTTTTCTCGGGTTCACGACTAAGTCCAAACATTGATAACAGATGCGATCACATCTAATTGACGTCTATAACCGCCATTCTAAAATACGTCTCTGGTTTTCCTAACTGGACAGTGGGAAGTTTTTCTTTTCTTGAGCACGAGCGTTATGGGTAACGAACATTCCTATACCCAAAAGGCAAGGCATGTTCGAGACTGGTTGAATCACAACAAACAACCAGTTCAATTATGGAACTTTACGTCCGCATTGAGCAAATTCTAACAGGACTACGCTCCGCTTTCAGCCGAGAAGCCCCATTTGAATGGTTTGTGCTATTGATGTGGGGATTGCTATTAGGTCATCAACCAGCAGCGGTGACGAGCTATGTGAATGGCTTATGGCTAGATGAATCGTGCTACGTGCAGCGCTGCACTGGTTCCATTCCAAGGCATTCAGGATAGAGGAAGTCTGCCAGCGTTGTCTTGGTGAGCATTCCCTATGCCAAACCATGGCTTTCCCAACGAACAGATTGTTCGTATGGCGCTTCAGCATCTACAGCCGATAGTTTTAGCGAAACGTAGGCCCACTCTACTTCTCCCTAAATTACTCGCTACCAAAATCAAGCCTCCTGAACCTCAGCAACAGACGGCTTCTGCCGCCTAATCATTCAACAGAAACTTCGCACTGTCCAGCATGAGGAATATTGCTACAATAAAGTAGATAAGATAGAATACCTCGCTCGCTTACTTTTATTAACTAACTAATGGCTTCAAACTCGATAACTTCAAAACAAATTTTACAAGATGAGACTTTATTAGGAGGCTACGCTTACCAAATTATTCGTCAGCAGTCGAAGCGCATCTTTAAGCTGCGATCACAAGTCCTCGCCGATACCGACCCTGAACCGCTTCACCAAATGCGCGTCGGCACCCGGAGGCTGCGTTCAGCGCTGACCTTGTTCTCTGATGTTGTTGAAATAGATTCTCAGTCGAGCGATCGCTCCATGGCCACAAACGCCACTGATAGTTTGTCTCTGCAAGGGATCAAAAAATTGACCAAGGCTCTGGGCAAAGTTCGTGATTTAGATGTGATGCAGCAGTGGTTTGAGCAGGTCGCTAGCGGGGAGGGGGGGATCAACAACGACTTGAGAAACGAGGAAAAAAAGACGATACAAGCCGTGCTAAAGAAGCTAGAAAAACGCCGCCAAAAGAAGTTCTCTCGTTTACAAAAAACTTTCGATGGCAAAGCTTACAAAAAACTCAAAAGCAGCTTCAAACAGTGGCTGAAGCACCCTGTGTTCTCACGTGCCGCGCAGCAAGCAGCCCCCCGCGCTGCGGCTATGCGAATTGTTGATCCGCTCACCCATCTGTTGCAACATCCTGGCTGGCTGGTGGCGACCCACCAGCGCAACGGTCAACTTACCCCTAAAAGCATTACCCTGCCTGAACTCGATCAGCTAATGAGCGAAATGGGCGAACAGATTCACGATCTGCGCAAACAAATTAAAGGCATCCGCTACCAAACAGAATTTTTTAGAGGGCTCTACGACATCACTTATGCCGCTCAGGTAAGAGAGTTTCGCAATCTTCAGACCATACTCGGAGAGCTTCAAGATCAAATCGTCATTGACCAGTTTTTAACCGATGAACTTGGCCCCGACTGGGCGCAGCATCTGCCAACCATCCAGGACACCTTCAAAACAACTCGTCTCGATTTGTGGCAGCAGTGGCAACCTTATCAGGAAAAATATCTGAAGCTGCGCAACCAGTCAGGGGCTGCGTTGGTAGCGGTCTAGAGTTAAGTCAGTGCTTAAGTTTGGGGCATGGAGAATGAGATTTCCCTGCTATTCACGTTCAAACTTTCAAGAGTGATTGCCAGCGGCTGGCGCTTCTTTTGACTTTAGCGTGATGGCAAATGCTGCAATCATCACCGTCAGTGCACATGCGACCCAGAAAAACATGGCGTTGCCAAAAGTGGTAACCAGTAAGCCAGAAATCGCTGGGTCAATGGCATTCAAAATGCTGAGATAGGGAAGCGTTGAGCCCAAGTACTTTGCCTGCTTATGCTGGCGGCTGTGGGTGGACAAAATAGAGTCGATCAGCGGTATCGGAAAGGCATTGACTAAACCAAAAAGCCCAATCAACACAGAAAAAAGCCACGATGCTTGGGAGAGCAGGCATTAGAATGAATACGCCTCGGGTGATCAGCGCACTGACTCACAGCCTCATACAGCCCTATCACTCTCGCCTAGCCTAAACAGCCCCAAAAATATAATCATTTGTATCTGGCTATGCGGCTGAAAAAGCGCCGAGTATGGTCATGGTTTGCTTATATGAGTTTGCGTCTATGGCAACCCAGCTCATCAAAGCACCATATGTCTGAGATTTAGCGATAATGCTTTCCTCCATCTGAAGAATAGAATCTAGCAGGTTCACTTCAAAAACAATGTAGCGAATAGTCATGAAAAGAATTTGGATGTACTGTGAGTTACTTTAGAAGTCCTTATGCATGTCAGATTAATGCACAGTGAACAAGCGATTGATGTTCTTCTCCACTACGATTACTGTGAATTATTAAAGTGAACCCTAGAGACTGAACAATTTGAGAGGTCAATTAAGCACCAATCCAAAAGGTTAACGTAATTTGTTCGCTTTCAACAACTATTACACAGTACCTCCCAGGACAAACGCATAGGTTTCTTAACACGCTATATGCAGCGTAGTTTAGAACTGAGCAACACTAAATTGCTTGATCTGAATTCGCAATAAGCTATTTCTAATGAGATTTTTCTCAATAAAGTACTGGAAATTGATTCTTATTGATACATGTAGTTTTGTATGTGTTCGCCCTGCAGTACCTCCGCTTTAGAACACGCTTCAAAATAAATTTGACCATCTCAGGCCAGATACCGGCAGAGCCATCGGCAAAATCGATCACTAACGCTTTCCGTTCGCGGTCGTAGTGAGCATGAATGGCTTTATTGCGCAGCATAATATTTTTGATGATGACGACTGCGATACACCCATTAAAAAAACAGCTTCAGGTTTAAGAGCCATGCTCGTCAATTGCCTCAAATGCCGATAGATCGATTGCCTTGCTGCTAAATGTACCGATTCAAACCTGAGCCCTAGTAGCCCCCTCATCGATCCAGTAAACCCGAGTAACGCCGTTCTGTTGGGCGATCGCCAACGTACTCTCTTCTGGGCAGTCCTCGCAGCGAAATTTGATAGTGATTCCATCTCTTCTGTCACTGGGGTTTCCGCTCAGCTCAGAGGTATCTGAGCTGATAACAACGTCTTTGCCTACTCTTGTTTGTCGCCCCTTGTCTGAGTCCTCTTTTGAGCGGTCAAAAACACTCGTGGTGCTGTGGTGCAGTTAGGGGCTATTGCAATGCGGGCAAGTGAGGGCTGTTTGGTCAAACAGGTATATCGGTTTCATTGGGAACATCTCAACCCTAATGGGTCAGCCTTACAAGACACTGCGCCCGCATAGCCTGAGGTCTGTCTGATGACCGCCTCATAACGGTCTCTATTTGCGACCCCTGCGAGATGCGATCGGATTTCTTCTGGTGACTGGTAGTGTTTTTTTAACAGGGCATCGGCAAGCGTTTCGAGCCTAGCCCAATGCTCTTCAAGCACCTTGCACGTGAATTTCATCAGGGTATTTACTAGGTCCTCGTCTAAGCCAAGTTCTATAACTGACCGCCAATCCTCTTGCTCGCCGAAGTAATACAGGTAAGAGTAAGGGTCTCCTAGCTCATCATGGATATCTTGGGCCGCTGATCCGCCTAAGCTGATGCAGGCATCTTTGCATTTCTCAATCAGCGTCATATCCCTTGCAGCCTCTTTGCGCGACACACTATACCAGTTCTTACCGGTGCCATCGGCATAGATAACTATCCCGCCAGTCGGCATCTCAAACGACTCATATAATAAGGCGTGCCCTGCCTCATGGTAGGCGGCATCTATCAGTAGTTGCTTATTCACTCTCCGCACCCCTTTTAGAGCTAGTGCGATCGCCGCCACGGGTTTCGCCCAATGGTTCAGCATCAAAAGAGATCTCACCTATCGTCTTTGCGTGACTGAAGAGCAAATTTTCTAAGTATCTATTTGCGCTCATATTGATTTTGCTCGCGGCTCGTGCTAATGCTTCAATAGCACGCTCATCAATTTTGTAACTGCGTCTTATTCTTGGCATTCCCAGAACTGTCGAAACCATTGCTTGATATTACTTATAAATGGATTAATCTGTACAAACGATGTCTATAATATGAATCGATTTCGGTTTCCAAAGTTAACACACTTTGTTGATGGGAAGGCAGAAGAATGATAATCAAAGTGTATTCAAAGTTAAGCGACCTCCGGCAAAGCCGGAGGCTTATATCTGTTAGCCCCTCAAAGGG
>OFET01000597.1_pt1 | contig 19164 bp, 17 predicted proteins | sample 1521211 | NCBI WGS metagenome assembly OFET01 (sample SAMN03766358, study PRJEB24113) | microbial mat metagenome | isolation source: enrichment culture HLUCC-A from microbial mat sample contains cyanobacterium...
GCGTGCCATAGACCTCGTCGGTCGAGATATGGTGAAAGCGAAAGCCCCCGGGCCGACCCGCCCTGGTCCAGTAGGCGCGCGCGGCCTCCAGCAGCGTATAGGTCCCCGTCACGTTCGTGTCGATGAAAGTGCCCGGCCCGTCGATGGAACGGTCCACATGGCTTTCGGCGGCAAGGTGCATGATCGCGTCGGGGGCGTGTTCGGACAGGATCCGGTCCATCGCCGCACGGTCGCGGATATCGGCCTCTTCGAAGGCGTAATCCGGGCTGTCCGCGACGGAGGCCACGTTGTCGAGACAGGCCGCGTAGGTCAGCACGTCGACATTGACGACCTGATGCCCGCGCGAGACCGCCAGCCGCACCACGGCCGACCCGATGAACCCGGCCCCGCCGGTGACCAGAAGCTTCACGGTGCGGCCTCCTCGTGGACGAAGGGGCTGTCGAAGCCCGCGAAGGCCCCGGCAGCCGCGTCCTTGTCCGACAGGATCGCGGGCGTATCGCCAAGACCCCAGTCGATGCCGATGTCGGGGTCGTCGTAGCGCAGCGCGCCCTCGGCCGCCGGCGCGTAGTAGTCGGAGCATTTGTAGATGATCTCGGTGTCCGGCGCCCGCGTCGCGAAACCATGGGCAAAGCCCGCCGGGATCAGAAGCTGTCTGCCGTTCTCGAAACTCAGCTCGGTCCCGAACCAGCGTCCATAGGTGGGCGAGCCCTTGCGGATATCCACCGCCACGTCGAACAGGACCCCGCGCCCGCAGCGCACCAGCTTGGCCTGCGCATGCGGCGGGGCCTGGAAATGCAGGCCCCTCACGGTACCCACGGCGGCCGACAGCGAATGATTGTCCTGAACGAAATCGATGTCGATCCCGTTCTCGGCCAGCCGCTCACGGTTCCATGTTTCCGAGAAGAAGCCCCGCGCGTCTCCGAACCGCGCAGGCGTCAGGATCAGAAGCCCGGGGATGCCGGTCTCGTCGATATGCATGATCGGATCTCTGCTCCGCAGACAGAAGAAGTGGACGTCGCCAGTCGGACGCCGTCATGCCACGGGGCCTTGCACGTCGCAAGGCGCGCACATGGCATGATCTGGGCAATTCGGACAGCCACTGGGCGCAATTTCCTTGCAAGGAAATTGCCCGCGTCTTGCAAGACGCGTGGCCCGCCTCAGGCGGCGATCCAGTCGAAAAAGTCTTCGCCCGCCTTGGCGCGCAGGTCCTTCGCCATCTCCCATCCCAGCGCGGCACCATCCTCGACAGGGGCCGTCCGGTCGTCGGTCAGAACCTCGGACCCGTCGGGGCGCAGGATCTCGCCGCGCAGGCGCAACGTGCCGCCGTCAAGCTCGGCCAGACCCGCGATGGGCGTTTCGCAGGACCCGTCGAGACCGGCGAGAAAGGCACGCTCCGCCGCCAGTCGCTGCCCGGTGGGACCATCGTGAATGGCCTCCAGCATGGCGGCGGCGCGCATGTCCGCGATACGCCGCTCGATGCCGATGGCACCCTGCGCGACGGCGGGCAGCACATCCTCGGGCGCGATGGCCGATTTCACCACCTCGGTCATGCCCAGCCGCTTCAGACCCGCCATGGCGAGGAAGGTCGCATCCGCCACCCCGTCGCCCAGCTTCTTCATGCGCGTCTGAACGTTGCCGCGAAACTCCACGACCTCGAGGTCGGGCCGCCGCACCTTCAGCTGCGCGCGCCGGCGCAGCGAGGAGGAACCCACCTTGGCGCCGGAGGGCAGATCGGCCAGCGAGCCGTGAGCCAGCGACACGAACGCGTCGCGCACATCTTCGCGGGGGAGGTAGCAGTCGAGCACCAGCCCCTCGGGCTGCGCGACCGGCATGTCCTTCATCGAATGGACGGCGATGTCGATCTTGCCAGACAGCATGTCCTCCTCGATTTCCTTGGTGAACAGACCCTTTCCGCCCAGCGTCTTGAGCGCCACGTCGGCGTCGATCAGGCTCCGGTCATCGCCGGTGGTCTTGATCACCACGATCGCGAAGGCCTCCTCGGGCAGGTCGAAGGCGGCCATCAGCCGCCCGCGCGTCTCGTGCGCCTGCGCAAGCGCCAGCGGCGATCCACGGGTTCCGATGCGCAAGGGTCTGGCGGGGGAGGGCAGGTCGATCGTCATGGTTTCCTCTTACAGCTGTCAACTTTCCTTGACAATCGCCTTCGGGTTGACAGAGTTCTCGGGGTGACAGAGTCATGCGCGCGGACAATTCCTGTCTGCAGAACGACCGAAGGACAACTCCCATGTTTGACGCGCCCACCACCGGCAAGAAGAAACTCCTGCGCTCGCTGGCGGGCGAGGCGATGGAGGTGCCGCCGGTCTGGCTTATGCGTCAGGCGGGGCGGTACCTGCCGGAATACAAGGCCACCCGCGCCGAGGCCGGGGATTTCCTGTCGCTGTGCTACAATTCCGATCTGGCCGCCGAGGTCACGCTGCAGCCGATCCGTCGCTACGGGTTCGACGCGGCGATTCTCTTCGCCGACATCCTGCTGATCCCCGACGCGCTTGGCGCGGACCTGTGGTTCGTCACCGGCGAGGGGCCGCGGCTGTCGACGATCACCGGGCCCGAGGGGCTGACGCCGCTCAAGGGCAAGGACGACATCCACGACCACCTCGCGCCGGTCTACGAGACCGTGCGCATCCTGTCGCGGGAGCTTCCGGCGGAGACCACGCTGATCGGTTTCGCGGGCGCGCCCTGGACGGTCGCGACCTACATGATCGCGGGTCGCGGCACGCCGGATCAGGCCCCCGCCCACAAGCTGCGCGAGGAGGACCCGGAGACCTTCGGCGCGCTGATCGCGCTTCTGACCGAGGCCACGATCGAATATCTCGACCAGCAGGTGCAGGCCGGCGCCGAGGTCGTCAAGATCTTCGACAGCTGGGCCGGGTCGCTGAAGGGCGAGGCCTTCACGCGATTCGCGCTGGAACCGGCGAAGCGGATTACCGCCGAACTCAAGTCCCGCCACCCGGGCCTGCCGGTCATCGCCTTCCCGCGCGAGGCGGGCGAGAACTACATCGGTTTCGCCAAGGCGGTCGGCGCGGACGGGCTGGCCATCGACACCAAGGTCGATCCGGCATGGGCGGCGGAATACCTGCAGCCCGACAGCTGCGTGCAGGGGAACCTCGATCCCAAACACATGGTGACGGGCGGTCAGGCCCTCGTGGACGAAACCCGCCGCATCGTGGACGCGCTGAAGGGCGGGCCGCACATCTTCAACCTCGGTCACGGCATCACGCCCGACGCCGACCCCGAGAACGTGCACCTTCTGCTGGAGACGATACGCGGCTGAACGGAGGCCGGGTCGTGGGGTGGGCGTGGCGATGCGTATTTTTGGAAAGATGAAGGATGGATCGTGCGCGAAAGCGGCCCTGTCGTCCTTGAGCGCGCCTGACGGCGTACGGTCGCCCGACGGTTCTCGCCTTCCGGTCAGCCGGGGGAGCGTGTGACCCGGGTCGATTTCGCCGTGATCGGGCGGGGACTGATGGGCACCGCCTGCGCGCGCCACCTCGCCGAAGGCGGACACTCCGTAGCGCTGATCGGCCCCGACGAACCCGCCGATCCCGCCACCCATGCCGGACCCTTCGCCAGCCATCACGACGCGGGGCGGATCACCCGCATCCTCGCCCATGACGCGGACTGGGCGCGGCTGTCGGCACGGTCCATCGCGCGGTACAGGGACATCGAGGCGCGCTCGGGTATCGACTTCTACCACCCCGTCGGCGGCATGATGGCGGCGCCGTCCGACGGCCCCGGTGCGGCGTTCGGCGACGCCTTTCTCGCGGTCGCGGATGCCGAGGGTATCGCACATGACCGGCTGGACGGTGCACCCCTCTCGGACCGGTTTCCCATGTTCGAGTTCGCACCCGGCACGCGGGCGGCCTGGGACCCGGCGGGTGGATGGATCGACCCCCGGGCCATGCGACGCGCAGAGGAGGCGCTGGCCGTTGCCGCCGGCGCGTCGGTCTTTCCCGAGGCCGCCATCGCGCGCCGGGACGCGCAGATCATCCTTGCCTCCGGCGCCACGATCGACGCGGACGAGACCGTCGTCGCTACCGGCGCCTATGCCGGGATGGATGCGCTTTTGCCGGTCCGCCCCGCGATGGAAGTCTACGCCCGCACCGTGGCCTTCGTGGAGCTGGAAGAGACGGAGGCGATGGCGCTGGCAGGCATGCCGACGCTGATCTTCGTGCCAGAAGGGGAGTCCCACGACCTCTACCTCTTGCCACCGATCCGCTACACGGACGGGCGGTGGCTGGTGAAGATCGGCGGCGAGGCGGATAGCCCGCGCCTGACAAGCGCGGCGGAGATGACCGCGTGGTTCAGGAGCGGCGGGAGCCCCGTGGCCGGCGAAACACTGCTCGGCGCGCTGGGGCGGGTCATGCCGGGGCTGCCGCTGAGCCGGATGTCCACAGGGGCCTGCGCAGTTACCTTCACTGCAACGGGCAAGCCCTACATTGCCCGGCTCGACGCCATGACGACGATTCTGACCGGCGGCAATGGCGCCGGCGCGAAATGCGCCGACGAACTCGGGCGGCTGGGCGCGATCGTGGCGACAAAGGAGGATTTGTCTGACGAAGGGTTTGGCTGCACTTTCGGTTTTGAGCGTTAGGACGTGTGCAGCGCTGGGATACGGCCCAAAGGTCGTGTTGAAAAAGATTTCATGAAATTCAAGACAGGTAGTCCTGCATCTAGGACGCGGCCTAAGCGTCAGGAAATACTGTTGATCCTCGAGAGCGGTGCATCACGAGATCGGCTCATTTCCTGAAGCGAGCTAACAGCCAAAGGGCTGTTGCGCTTTCCGTATGGGCCATACCGATGCGATCTCCGCATTCACGAAATCAAGGCGCAATGTATATAAGTATTTGTTATTAAAATTTTTATACTACCGTAAAGACTTTGGCGACCGTTGTTTTTCCACACCGAATAATTGCAGCTCAGCTCGCCCGGTTCTTCGACCTGCTGGCGGTTCGAGATGGTCGATGGGTGTACTGAAGCACGACCACGACATTCGCCTCCCGCGCTGGATTGAGCAGAGACATGCGTCGAACCCGCGGTGTGTGTTATGATCGCGCCAATGGTGAAAAAACGGGGGAAAAATATGGCTGAGCAGAATGGACATGGCGGCAAGCGTGAGGGCGCCGGCCGCCCGAAAGGATCCCGCATGCGGCGCAGCGACGAACTCGCGGAACGTCTGATTTCCGAAGGCAGGTGCCCAGTGGAAGCGCTGGTGCGCCTCGCGGAGCGTGCAGAAGCTGAGGGTGATCTGACGCAGGCAATCGGTGCATGGAAAAGCGTCATGCCCTACATCTATCCCAAACCCAAGGCGGTCGAAGTAGCACCGGAAATTCTCGTTGAGCTCGCGCGCGAGATGGCCGCTGCACGTGCCGACACCGGGGACAGAGAGGCAACAGGCAGCCACGTTGAAGCGGTCGAGAGAATGGTTCGCAACCTAGGCCTCTAGTAAGTCGCGATCATCAATACAAAAAGCAGTTCGCGTCGGCGGCGACCTGAACCCGCTCGGGGTGCCGTTGAACGAAGTCGGGCGCCAGACTGCATGGATCCGGCGCTCTTGTTCGTCCCGTTCATCCTTGCATGGCAGGCCTTGTGATCCTTCGTCCCAAGTGCACTGGCCTCGTGTCCAAGCCGCTCAGCTGATCCCCGGCGACTTGTGTGACGAGACAGCCTGTCGTAGCACCCGTGGACTGCATGCGGCCTATGCTGGAGATACCGTGCATCACGCCATGACCAATATCCGGCCGACCGGACCGCGTTCACAGCGCGAGTTCGTAACCACATGACCGGGACGCAATCGCTCGACCGGCCGCGAGAAGGTTCCGGAAGCGCAACGGTCCAGGGCGAGCTGCTCCGCCGTGTCTGGCGCGACCATGTGCGCATGCACGTACCCGTCCTCCTGATCGCCGTGGCCCTGATGGCGATCGAAGGCGCGGCGCTCGGTGCCTTCGCCTGGCTTGTCCGGCCGCTTTTCGACGGGCTCTTCGAGGATGGGTCCTTCGACGGGGTGATCCTGATCGGGGGGCTGATCGCCGGCCTGTTCATTCTGCGCGCCGTGGCCAGTTTCACGCAGCGGCTGATCGTGGTCTCCGTCGGCCTGAAGGTGACCACGCGTCTGCAGGGGCTGCTGTTGCGCCACATGCTGACGCTCGATCAGCGCTTCTTTCAGGACAATTCGCCCGGGTCGCTCCTCGAGAGGGTGCGCGGCGACGCAACCGCGCTTCAGTCGCTGGCCACCACGGCGCTGATGTCACTTGGCCGGGACTCGATCACGCTGATCTCGCTCCTCGTCGTGATGCTGGCCACGGACTGGCAATGGACCCTCACCGCCCTGATCGGCATCCCGCTTCTGGTCGGGCCACTCTACCTCCTCCATCGCCTGATCCGCGCGACCTCACTTCAATCGCGTGCCGCAGCCGCCCGCCTGTCCACGCGGCTCGACGAGATCTTCCACGGGATGCAGACCATAAAACTCAATGGTCTTGAAAAGTCGGAGGACGCCCGCTTCGAGAGCGAACTGAAGGGCTATCTGCGCCCGTCGCTGCGCGCGCAGGCTGGACAGGCCGCGAACCCAGCGACCATGGACCTGCTTGCCGCCGCGGGCTTCATCGCCGTGCTCTGGTTCGGCGGCCAGCAGATCGTCTCGGGCGAGAAGACGATCGGGCAGTTCATGTCCTTCTTCACCGCCCTGGGGCTGATGTTCGAACCGCTTCGGCGGCTGTCGAACGTGGCGGGACAGGTCCAGGCGAGCCTTGCCTCGGTCGAGAGGATCTATGCGGCGTTCGACACGAAGCCGACCGTTGTCGAGACGGCGGAACCGAAGCCTATGCCTTCGGGCGACATCCGCTTCGACGACGTGGTTTTCGGTTACGAGGACGCGCCGGTTCTGCGGGGTTTGTCCTTCGTGGCCGAAGCGGGCCGTACGACCGCGCTGGTCGGTCCCTCGGGTGCGGGAAAGACCACCGTCCTGGCGCTTCTGAGCCGTCTGGTCGACGCGGATTCCGGCGTCATCTCGATAGGTGGGACTTCGGTCCGGGATATCGAGATCGATGCGCTGCGCGCCGGGATCGCGGTGGTGAGCCAGGAAAGCGCCCTCTTCGACGAGACCATCGCCGCCAACATCCGCATGGGCCGCCTCGACGCCACCGATGAGGAGGTGCGGGACGCCGCGCGCAACGCCTCGGTGCTGGAGTTCGCGGACCAGATGCCGCTCGGACTGGATGCGCCCGTCGGCCCCCGTGGCTCGGCCCTTTCGGGCGGGCAGCGGCAACGGGTCACGATCGCGCGCGCCATGCTGAAATCGGCCCCGATCCTGCTTCTCGACGAACCCACGTCGGCGCTCGATGCGAAGTCCGAACAACTGGTACAGGAAGCGCTCGACAAGCTGGCGGAGGGTCGAACGACGCTGGTCATCGCGCATCGACTGTCGACCATCCGCGCGGCGGACAAGATCGTGGTGATGGAGGCCGGACGGGTGGTCGAGGAAGGAGGCCACGCGAGCCTAATCAGGCAAGACGGTGCCTACGCGAGACTGCATGCTCTCCAAGGCAGCGGCAACAAAACACAGCACCAGAAGACCTCCGGACGATCATGAGTAAAATCCGTTCAGTGTCGTGACGACACCCTTGGGAGCAAAGCGCCCCCAGCTGGAGGCCATCCCGAACAGATCGCAATTATGGGTTCTCGCGACCATCGCCCGGGCGTTGAAGATGCAAGCCAACGCAAATCCGCCGCCCTCAAATTCACTTCGTTGCAGTTATAAACCAGCCCATGGCGACGCCAGAAACCCGATCTCCACGCGCCCCGCTATAGGCCTTCATACCGCGGAACGCGGCTGCCGAGTAAAGGATGTCGATGAAATGCGCCAAGTGTAACTTCACGCGTTTCGGAAAAATACCGCGATACCCGCCTATGTTCCCAGCCGACACCGACCTTCCCCAGACCAGCGGCTGCAAGGTAGCTTCACTATACCCGACGCGGCGCAGTGTCTCCTGCCACCAGCTTGGCGTGGCACGGAAAAAGTCATCGGGATGGCCGTGAATGCGCCAGATGAACGGCACCGTAATGTGGAGCTTCGAGCCGGTCTTCAGAACCCGGTGGGCCTCGCTCAGCGTATTGACGGCGTCATATACATGCTCAAGCGTATTGAAGCAGATCGCGGCATCGAAAAACTCGTCGGGAATGGGGAATACGCCATCCGGCGCGATCAAATAAGTCGGCCGGATACCTTCGTCGATGTTCACTGAATGCAATTCGATATTGGGTGGCAGGTATTTGACGTATTTTGCCGAGTCACCGCCTCCGATGTCCAGCACCCTCCCATTCAGCGCAAGCTCCTCGAGCTTTTCATACTCCAGAACCCGAAGCGGAGTGTGATTGGGATAATCAGCGTAGAGGCGCCGCCACCTCCCGAAGGTCGGCAAAGGGGCGGGCATGTAGGTGTATTTCATGCGCCCTCCCATGTGGCGACTGATGTCATTCATTGTGGTTTGTTCACGTTGGCGGAAAAGATGCAACGGACAAATCACCCGCTCAGCCCAGTGCCGCGGCTCGCAGCAGTGACAACGATATGCTCCTCCGCTTGTGCGTCGGATGGGCCTGCGTTATCCGCTCCGAGCGCTCCCACTCGCCCAGGAGACCCCGTTTGACGACGCTTCGCGAAGCAAAGGCCATCCTCGACTGGCATCTCGGCCGTGCACGCTGGATATTCATCCACATTCCGAAAAATGCCGGCGTGTCGATCCGCAAGTCGCCACAGCTGGCAGGCAGGCTTCTCTCGGCGGAGCCTTACTTCCTCAAGGACAGGCAATACGTGCGGGCGGTCAGCACGACCATGTCCGAGGCCGGGGAGCATCACGGCCTCCAGCATGCAAGATGGCGCGATGTGCACCCCAATGTCACCGACCAACTGCAGGCCGTCGCAGTCGTCCGCAATCCGTGGGCCCGCACGTATTCACGCTGGCGCTTCGCCCAACTGGCCGCGCGGCAGGGCAAGATCGACACGTCGAAAGTCGCTCAAACGTTCGAGGATTTCCTCGAAGAGCGTCACGTTTACGGCGGACGCAAGTACTACTGGCACCGCGCGATCCACGGCTGGTATCCGCAAGTCGACTACGTCACCGATGAAGCGGGGAACCTGCGCGCCGATGTGCTGCGCTTGGAATTCTTGGGCGAAGAGGCGATGACCTATTTCGGACTGAGCGAGCCACCGCGAAAGCGGAACGCATCGAACAAGCCAAAGCTGATGCAGGATGGAAAAGGCGGCTATCGTGAGGCATTCACGAAAGAGACTATCCAGACCGTGGCCGACTGGTATGCGAGCGACATCGACTTCTTCGGGTTCGACTTTGATGGTCCGGCGACCAAGAACGTCGCGGTCGGCGCATGACTACCGCCCGTGTCACTTCGCCAAGATGCGCAAGGTCCAATGGCCGGCATGGATACTGAGCATCTCAACCACATCAGCGGTATCACGCCGGATGAAGGGCACATTCCCTGCATCGCCCTGACCCATAACGAAATGGCGATCCTGCCCGAATTTCTCGAGCATTATCGGCGCCTTGGGCCTGTCCAATTCGCGATCGTCGACGACCGTTCGGATGATGGAAGCCGTGACTTTTTGCTGGGCCAGCCGGACGTCGCATTGTTCGAGCCGAAGCCTGGCTCCACCTACGCCGAACACAAACGCCCTTGGCGGCGTGAACTCCTTGACCTTTTCGCAATCGATCGTTGGTGCCTCGTCCCGGACATCGATGAGTTCCTGGTATTCATGGATTACGAGACCCGAGGCATCGAGGCGTTGATCTCCGACCTAGAAACAGAGCGCTCCGAAGCCTTGCACTGCATCATGTTGGATATGTACGCAGACAAACCTTTGGCCGATCACTCGTATTCCGGGGGCGGCCTTGTGGCGGCATTTCCCATGACCGATGGGCCTGGGTCCTACTTCCTTCTTCCGGCTCCGGCGCGGTATCGCCGCAAGTACCCGGCGCCGTCGCTACTGGTCTATGGCGGCATGCGCTCTCGGCTATTCTTCTCGACGTGCCAGCCTTCTTCGATGCAGTCGGCCCTTCTGGCGCGGTTCGCCGGCCTTGACGGTCCTTTCAATCCGAGATTGGTCCGTCTGACCGCAGCTCGGGCAACCCGGCGCGCCTGCCGGTCAATACTGGGAAGCGATCCGTTCACGGCGACGAAGCTCACGCTGCTGAAATGGCGGGTAGGCCTAGGGTTTTCGGGCGGCTCGCATTCGGTGACCCAACACCTACGCGTCTCCGAACATGCCGGGGCACTCCTTCATTTCAAGTTCACCAAGGGCCTTGGCGGTCTGCAGTACCTCGCCAATCGTGGCCAACACGCCGGAGGAGGTCGATACTACAAACGGATGCTTGGCGCTCGCGACGTCCTCACGTCTTCTCCATGCTACAGCGGCACTCTCAAGGTCACGGGAAGCGCATCGCTCACCGGCTTTCTGCGATAGGTGAAACCGGCTGGAAAAAAGGAAATGATAATGGGCAATAGTGACCGCATCGTCCCACCCGACCGGGCGCAATCGATCTTCACCGCATCCGAATCGCCGGACATAGCGGTAGTTGGCTCAGGTCCGGCCGGCAGCGTGGCAGCGATCGCGCTGGCAGATCGCGGCCTGAAGGTCCTCTTGATCGAAGCCGGTGGCTCTCAAGTAGATGCCGATGCCACGCCCTACCTCGATTTCTCGAGTGCGGGGACCGCGCATCGCGTGGACTTCGGCATGTCAATGCAGATCGGGGGCTCGACAAATCTCTGGTCTGGCCGCTCAGCTCGGTTTGAGCCCGGGGACATCTCCACCGACCGCGGCTGGCCGTTCGATTATGCCGAACTTTTGGACCACTATCGCCGTGCCGAGGAAATCCTTGAAATCAGGATACCGACCGATAGTCCTGGAGTGTGGCCAAAGGGCTGGGAGAGCATGACCGCGGCTGATCTGGACCTCAAGCGCTTTGTCTGGAGCAGACCGGCCCGAAACATGGCCGAGGTGCTGGCCGAACGACTTCCGGACCTACCGAACCTCGTCGTCGTTCAGGGTACGCGCTGCATCAGGCTGAAGTCCCACGACGGTCAGGTTACGTCCTTGACTGTCGCCGCCGCCGGCAAGACTTACTGCGTCACCGCGAAACGTTTCGTGCTGGCAGCAGGCGGCCTTGAGACCGCGCGCCTTCTGATGGCGAGTGACATTGCGCAGGGCCTACCGGCTGTCGGACGCTTCCTTGGCACACACCCAAAACATGGCGTAGGATACATTTACCTGAACCGTATGGTCAGATTGACAAGCCCGTTGTTCGTGGACAGCAGACGTGACGGGCACTGGCAACGCCATGGCCTTGGCCTGACCGAAGCTGCGCGGAAAGACGGCCTCAATCACTACGTACAGCTATCGCCCCGGTTCGAAAGATTCGGAGAGGCCATGCTCGATCTCGGAAAGAGCCGGCTGTCGGCATCAGCGCGAAAGGGCGGTCTTGGGAGCTCGCTGCAGACCCGCGCTGCACAGACCGGCCGACTCGCGTTCAACCTGATGGGTCGCGTCGGCGTCTTCCAGCAGTTCGCGTCGAAGTTGTCCGTACGCGGCTTCTTCGATCAGCATCCCAATCCTGCAAACGGGCTTACCTTGCTTGCGGAACGAGACCCATTCGGACTGCCCAAGGCGCAGGTGAACTGGCGGCTGAGTGAGCAGGATTTCGCTTCGATACGTACGTTTCTCGATACCCTCTCGGAGCATTTTCGGACGGCCGGGATTGGTCAGTTCGTCTCGTCGGTTCCCGATCACCAGTCTGACTGGGACATGACCGGCGTGCATTCCCATTTCATGGGCACGACACGCATGGGCACAAGGACGGAGAATTCCGTTGCTGACGGTCATGGCCGGGTCCACGGCCAGGAACGCCTGTTTCTGTCCGGGCCGGGCTTGTTCACGACCTATTCCTATGCCAACCCGGTGCTGACCATAACCGCGCTCGCCCTTCGTGTCGCCGAGGGCGTGGAACGATCGCTAGGAGCGGCTCGCACATGACCAACGCCGAACCCACAACCGACGAGGAAGAACGCCAGAGAGAGATCAGACGATCACGGTCGAGATGGAAGAAGCTTTCGCGGAAACGGCTGATCAAGCGCAAGCTTTCCACGAAGAACCTCGAGCGGCTCTGCCGCGAGAACGCGACGACCGAGCCGACCATCATCGTGCACAGCGAAGATGTGGACTACAGCGAATACTTCCCCAATGCCTTCACCCTGTCGAAGCGGACGGAGAAACCCGCCGACATGTACGTCGACAAGCATTATCGCGATCTCGGCACGATCGAACCGGAAAGCTTCAATGTCGCGCTGTGCACCGGGCTTCTGGAACACGTGCCGGACCCGCAACGGCTCGTCGACGACCTGCACCGTGTTCTCAAGCCCGGCGGAACCGTGATCATGTCGGCCTCGGCGGTGTTTTCCTATCATGAGGGGCCCGAGAACTACTTCATGTTCACCACATGGGGCATGAAGCACCTCTTTCGCGACTGGAGCGAGATCAAGTCGGTCAATGGCAGCAGCCAGCCGTTCGAGACGGTAGGCATCCTGATGCAGCGTGCGCTGATGCAATGCGACATCAACCCGTTCGTCCGGCCGCTGATCGAGGTTCTGGCCCTGGCCATCCCGGTTTTCGACCGCGCCGTGTCGGATCAGTTCGACAGCACCTGGAAATACTCGGACGATCACAAGGTGGATTCCATGATGCCCTCGAACGTCCAGCTGGTGGCCGTGAAATGAGTCTACCTCGAAGGGCCCGTTTTCGTTTTTTGCTACTCAAGAAGAGAACGACCGTAGTGTCATACCCCAAGTCGGGCAGAACATGGCTACGGGTCATGCTGGCCGATCTCGATATTTTCCCAAAGTACGATCACGGCGCGACGAAGTTTTCAAAAAGAGCAAACCCAAGTGAGGTGGTTCAAGACGAGCAAATACTTTCAGATGGCCAGATTGTTTTTTTGCACCGTGATCCGCGCGATGTTGTCGTATCTGCTTACTACTATTTTAAATTGAATAAGTCGGCGCACGATTTGAAGCTGTCTGACTTTATACGCAACGAAAGAATTGGCTTTGAAAAGATCGTTGCCTTCAATGCTCACTGCCTTCGGCGACTTGAAGGACGAGCTGACGCTATTTGTATCAGCTATGAAGACTTATACTCTCAACCTGAAGAGGTCTTGAGGAAGTGCATTGATTTTCTTGGGCTACCGTTCATACGCCCTAGGGAAATTCGGGAGGCTGTGGCGCGCCGAGCCTTCGCCGCCATGCAGAAGCAAGAGCAAGATGGCACGCTACAGCGTGAATTTGGTGAGACTCTGTTTCCTTCGACTCAAAACGCAGATGAAACCAATGCGTTGAAAGTTAGGAGCGGCAAGATTGGTTCTTTCATATCTGAACTAGATGAGGGCGACTTGAGCTTTTGCAACGACATTATGGATCGATATCAACTCTGCATCAGGCTCAAAAACAGTGCTAGGAATCCTCGCCGTTAGGCCTTAGCGACCTTGCGAGTTCCTGCCTATCGAGCAGACTCCCGAAAACTCGCAGGATCAAAGACCTCCGCCGCCTCGACCGGACGGCCCTTCGAGAAGGTCACGATAAAGCGCCACGATCGCCTCCGCCTCGGTCTCGATCCCGAACCTCTCCAGAACCAGCGCCCGGGCCGCGTCGCCGCCCCGGTCGAGGCGCGCCGCATCGGCCAGCCAGGCCTCGACCGCCTCCGCCATGACCCCCGCATCGCCGGGTGCCACGAGCGTCCCCGTCGTCCCGTCCGCGACCAGTTCCGGGAACGCCCCAACCGTGGTCGCGACGACAGGCACGCCGCAGGACATCGCCTCGAGCGGGGTGAGCCCGAACCCCTCCCAGCGCTGCGGCGCCACGAAAAGATCGAGAACCTGGTACCAGGCGGGCATCTCGCTCACCGGCACTTCGGGGAGGAACCGGATCCGACCCGAAAGGCCCTTCGTCGCGACACGCGCCTGCAGTTCCCGCTCGAAACCCTGGTGCTTCTCGGTGGCCCGGCCCATGACCAGCGCGGTGAGGACCGGATGACTTGGAGCGAGGCGTTCCATGGCCTCCACGAACACATCCGTGCCCTTCTGCGCCCTGACCCGCCCGTAGCAGCCCACCAGCAGCCCATCCTCCGGCAGACCGAGTCGATTGCGCAGCGCGGCGCGGTCCTTGGCTGCCAGCGGATGGAATCGCTCGGTATCAATGCCGTGCGGGATGACAGTAGCGGGTCGTTCAAGATAGGCGGCCGTACGCTCCGACGTGGCGATCACCGCGTCCATCCGCCGGATCAGCCATTTCGTCGGCCATGTGTGTCGCCGCTGCGAGGCGGACGTGAACAGAAGCTTCAGCCGCTTGCCAAACAGCCATTTCAGCGCGATTCCGCCGATCATCTCGGTGTTGCGCCGCGCGTGCCAGACGCGCGCACCGCCGCCGGGGCGCGTCCGTGGCAGTGTCAGGGTCGACCATACAGACAGATGCGGAAATCCGTCCGGCAGGCCTGTGCCCACGGTCGCGAGCCCGATCATCCGCGACTGGATCGGAACCAGCCGCACGATCGTCGCCGTCACGCCCGAGAGCCGGCGCTTGAAATTGGGCACCAGGACCTCGATCTCCGCCGGATCGGGAACAGGGTGTGGGACGTCCTCGCGGTTCGGCACACATACTCCGTAAATCATCCATGGGTCGCACCGGCCCATGACACCAAAGCGCTTCACGGACAAGCCGTCGCGCCCGTCCCGCAACCACGCCGGTTGCCACGCCCACGGGCCTCGTCTAGAGACTGTGGCCTCTGATCCGGACCCGAATTCGTCATGTGGCCAAGTTACGTCATCAACCTCGCGCAGAACGTCCAGCGGATGGAGAACAGCGCGCGCCAGCTCGACGACGCCGGCGTCCCTTGGGAGCAGATAGAGGCCGTCAACGGCTGGGCGCTCTCCGATGCCGATATCGCGCAGGTCTATGACGCGGCCCGCAACGCCCGTGAAGGCAAGCGGCCGCTCGTCGCGCCCGAGATCGGCTGTTACCTCAGCCATATCGCGGCGTGGGAAAGGATCGCCGACGGTCCGGCGCCGGGCGGTTTCATCTTCGAGGACGATTTTGCCGCGGACGACACGCTCACCGAAAAGCTCGGGCTTCTGTCCGCGGATGAGGACGACTGGGACATGGTGAAGCTCTTCTCCTTCGACGCAGACCCCCGTCTGGAATGGGAACGTCCTCTAGGCCCCTACCGGATCGGCATGCCTTACCGCGTCCCCACCTGCCTGATCGGCTACGGTCTGACTAAGTCGGCAGCCGCGCACCTGTGCGGCCGCGCCAAACCATTCTTCCGACCCGTGGACGAAGACCAGAAATTCGTCTGGGAAACCAGCCTAAGGGTCGCGCTGATCCTGCCGCCGCCGATCTCGGTGGGGGACCAGAGCACCGTTACAGGAACCATCGGCAAGGAACGTCGTGCATCGCGGGCCGGCACGGGCGCCCTCGCCCAGGGCTTGCACAACGCCCTTTACAGTCTGCGCTATTCCTTCAACCTGGCCCGTCACCGGAGGGCGGAGCGGCGGAAATTATGACCGCGACCCGCGTCATTCACATGCATTTCGGCAAGGATGGCGGTGCCGAGCGTTTCTTCGTCAGTCTCGTTCAGGCCCTCGCCGAGCTTGGCGTCGATCAACGCTTCGTCGTGCGGCCCAACCGGATCTGGCGCCCAGAGATCGCGCCACATGGCGAGATCATCGAGAACAATTTCCGCCACCTGTCGATCAGCGGCCAACTTCTGCCGCGGCGCATCCGCGAACTTGCGCGAAGCTGGCAACCCGACGCGATGATGGCCTGGATGCCGCGAGGCGCGCGATTGATGCCGGAGCTGCCCGGCCTCGTCAGGCTCACGCGGCTGGGCGATTATCCCAAGAACCTCAAGCATTTCGGCAATAGCGATCTGCTGGTTACCAACACCCCCGGTATCGCGGAACGCTGCAAAGCGCTCGGTTGGGAAAAACCGGTGAAGGTAATCTCGAACTTCGTGCGCCAGGTCGAAGTCGACCCGGTTTCGCGCGCGCAGTTCGACACGCCCGGGAACGCCTTCGTCGTTGGGGCCTCGGGCCGTTTCGTGCCGCGCAAGGGCTTCGATGCAATCCTGCGCGCAGTTGCCGAGTTGCCCGATGCCTGGCTCTGGATCGCCGGAACGGGAGAGCGCGAGGCGGAGCTTCGCCAGCTTGCCGACACCCTCGGCATCGCGGGCCGAACCCGCTTTCTCGGCTGGCTCGACGAACCGATGCATGCCATGGCCGCGACTGATGCCTACCTGATGGCGTCGCGCCACGAACCCCTGGGAAATGTTGTGCTAGAGGCCTGGCACGCGGGCGTCCCGGTCATCTCCACGCGATCGGAAGGGCCGAGCTGGTTTGCCACGGACGGACAGGATGCGCTGATGGTCGATATCGACGCCGTCGACCAGATGACAGACGCGCTGCTTCGCCTGCGCGATGATCGGGCGCTGAGGGACCGCCTGAGACGAGGGGGGCGGCAGACGCTCAACGCGCGCTTCACCCGCGACAGCATCGCCCGGCAGTACCTCGCAGTCTTTCGCAGCGAGGACTGATGCCATGAGGGCTCTGGTCCTGAACCTTGCGGCCGCGACCGATCGGCGCGCGTTCATGGGCAAGCAACTCGATGCCCTCTGCATACCGTGGGAGCGCATCGAGGCCGTCACAACCCAAACGCTCTCGCCGCCACCGGGTGATCCGATCTGGCATCGGTGGGAACGTCCGCTCCGGGTCACCGAAATGGCCGCCTGCTCCAGCCACATGCGCGCGTGGCAGCGTGTAGTAGACCTCGACGAAGCCTGCCTCGTGCTGGAGGACGACGCACTTCTCGACCGGGCCGTGCCTGATCTGCTCGGGGCGCTTGAGGCGTCGAGGCCCGATATCGAGCATGTCAGCTTGGAAACCCGTGGACGGCGCAAGGTGCTGGCTCCTGATGCCTATCCTGGACTTCCCCTGCGCCGCCTATATCTGGACCGTACTGGCGCCGCCGCCTACGTGCTTTGGCCCTGTGGGGCCCGGAAACTCCTCGACCGCGCAGGGCGGGCCCGGGGCCTTGCCGACGGTATCATCTGCGCCGCTGCAGAGCTTCGGAGCTGGCAGGCCGACCCGGCCCTCGCCATCCAGTTGGATCGGGCCGAGGCACACGGCATTGTTCCGCCAATAGCCCCAACTTCGCAAATCGGCGCGATCAGCAAACCCGGAAAAGGAGGATTTGTATTCCGGCTGCGTCGTCTCAAGGCTCAGGTCAGCCAGGGCGTGCGCCAACTTCGTCCGCGAACCAAACGGTGCGAGGTTCCGCCTGCCGGAAACTGGGTCATTGCGCCCTTGGCCCCCGTCGATACCACGGACGCGCATTAAACCGCTCGGTCAGCGCATCCGGATCGTAGCGCATCGCCACCCAGTCCTCAAAACCGATACCCGTCTCCGCGTGATCGCGCGCATAGGCGTCTAGAAGTTCATGCACGATCCCCGCCCTGCCCCAGCTGGCATGGCCAAAACGCCACGACAGCGCGCGGCGCGCTTCCGACAGGGGCATGTCCTTCATCGCGTGCAGGTAGATCGTGACAATCAGTCCGGTCCGGTCCGCGCCGGACTTGCAGTGCACGACAAGCGGTTTTGGCAGGCTACGGAGCTGTTCCAGCGCATCGACTAGGACCTCCGGCCGTGGCAGCTTGTGGGCACGCATCCGTACAAAATGCAGCGGCAGGCCCGCCTCCAGCGCCGCACGTTTTTCCACTACGCTCGCCGCGTCCAGGCTGTCGCCTCTCAGCGACAGGATCGCGCGCGCCCCCGCCGCCTTAAGTTTCAACAGACGCCGCCGACCTGGCTGGTTTGATCGCCAGATATCCGCATCGACCCGGTAGCAGTTCGGCGCCACCGTCCTGACCCATGCGTGATCTACCACCCAGTACCGCCACCACAGGCGCCAACCCGTTTCAGCCTGCCGCGACAGCACCGGTTTGTCCCGCACAGTCATTGCAGGAGGCCGCCGGTGGCTTGGCGGATCGAAGATTTGAAACGATGCTGCATCATGGCCCCTGCGCCTACCACTTCAGCGCAGTCAGCAGCAAGAAGCGCGGCGGCGGCGCTTGTCCCGCCCGCCCCGGCCACCTATACGTCCCCGAACGTCCCCTTGGCGAGGCAAACACCCCGTGTCCGACCTATTTCGCAATGTCCGCCTCCACTGGCATCGCCTGCGTGGTACGCGCGAGGTCATACTTGACGGCATTCGCCTTGGCTCCGGACCGGATCAGTCGATGGCGGTCCGAAACGGCCTCTACAAGGGCAACTACGAGGCCGCCGAACGCGATCTTCTGAAAAGACATCTCAAGCCGGGCACACGGGTCCTCGAGATTGGCGGTGGGATTGGTTTTGTGGGACTTCTGGCTGCCTCCATCGCCGGACCCGGCAATGTCTTGACCTATGAGGCGAACCCGTTGCTCGAGACCGCCATCCGAGCAAATCACGCGCGGAACGCCGTCGCGCCGGATTTGCGGATGCGGGCGATCACGACCGACGGCGCGCCCGTCACATTTCACCAGAGCGACAACGTGATTTCCTCGTCGATTTACGACCGCGTAGAGGCGGAGAGGAAGATCGAGGTGCAAAGCGATGCCTTCGCCAACGCGGTTTCGGATTGGCGCGCAGATATGGTCGTGATGGATGTGGAAGGCTATGAGATCGATCTCCTCGCCACACCGCCAGAGGGCCCCACGCAACTCCTTGTGGAGCTTCACCCGCATGTCGTCGGCGAAGACAGGATAGGCTCGATGCTCGACCATCTCATCGAGCAGGGGTTCGAAATCACCGAGCAGCAGCACAAGAACCTCCTGCTTACCCGTCGCGCAGCGTAAATGTCGTTCAACCGGACCGCGGACAGGCTTCCGTCACGTCCACTTCGCCACCGGCGGCAGGCTCATCAGCACCGCATTCGCGTCGTGCCCCGTCTCCAGCCCGAACTTGGTCCCCCGGTCGTAGACGAGGTTGTACTCGGCATAGACCCCACGGTGCACCAGCTGCGCCTCGCGGTCGGCCTCGGTCCATTCGCTATGCCGCCGCC
>OFET01000602.1_pt1 | contig 18992 bp, 11 predicted proteins | sample 1521211 | NCBI WGS metagenome assembly OFET01 (sample SAMN03766358, study PRJEB24113) | microbial mat metagenome | isolation source: enrichment culture HLUCC-A from microbial mat sample contains cyanobacterium...
GCGCGGCTGCAATCATCATCCATGCGACGATCAGCGCCAAATAAGTCGCACGACGTTGAAACAAGAGCCGTATCATGAGGCCAACCCCCACCGCTCGCGTAAATCCTCGAAGCTTGGATCTTGCGCATACAGCCGCTCGAATTCACGTCGTGCATGCGCCATTCGACCAACCTTTGCATAGAGCACAGCGCGGTCATAGCGTATCTGATGCCGTAGCGCCTCGGGCCGATCCTTACGGCGACGGTTCGCCAGCGTGAATACCCAATGGCCGCATCGGCCATGCCCAGCACCGCGAGAGCCTTGCCATAATTAAGCAGGGTTGCCGTATCGACCGGGGTTTCGTTCTCGACATCCGCCATTTCACGCACGATGCGGTCCATAAGCGTTCTGTCCTCGGGCGTGTCGAGCGCTAACTCGGCGAAAGAGAGCCCTACCACCGGATCGGTCGGATCGATCTCTATGAGCCGCTCGACATGCGCCATGGCGTCGTCATGGCGGCCCTGCAGCTGAGCAATTTCCAACAAAGCCAGCCTTGTCTCGCGCTCGCGTGGGAATACGTGGGCGAATATGTCGGGCGTGATCGGGAGGCTGGCCTGCGTGGCGATCTCATACTTGCCGAACAGTGCGCCGAGATCGCCCAATCGGCCAAGCGCGTGCTGGAAATGGGCTTTGGCGGCATCGAACTCCTCACGGCGCAAACGAATCATTCCAGCCATCCAGCCTGCATCGGGCAGATCGCGCGCCTCTTCCAGTGCCGCGAGCGCAGCATCGGTGATGAATACGTCCGAGTAGTCGCCCGTGTGGGTGACCGGTTCTGCGCCGGCGTGCAGTTCCTCGATCCTAGTGTTGCGCACGCAGATCATCGCCATCAGCTTCGCCAGCCGGGCAGCGATGCGCGCCTAGTCGGCCGGCTTCATCGTTCGGACCTTCGTGGATCATCGGACCGCTGCTTCATGAATAGCTCGCGGAGAGCTGCTTCGGCTCGGGTCAATCCGGCCTCCGTCAGGGCGAGCGATTTGGCCTTACCGACGGGATCGTGGATCAGACCCTTTGCGTACAGCCTGTCGGTGATCGACCAGTCGATCCCTTTCCAGACGCGGTCGCCGTCATGCAGCGTCAGGCTGAGGATCGCCAGCGCCGCGTCGTCGAGCTTGTCGGTGTCGAGCTCCGGCTCCGCCATATTCCGTCTCCTTCCCGTTCAGGATGCCGTCGTCGCCGGAAATTCTCAATGGCGGAAGGGATTTGCGAGGCCGGGCAAAGAAAAGAACGGGTTGGATTTCAGTTCCTTTTCACGAACGCCCCCAGCGTCGAAGTGTTCAGATGGCGCAGAAAAATATCTTCACCTTTTCAGAATGTTACAGGCCATACACCGGATTCGTGCAGTCGAGAGGTCCAGAGATTATCGGGCTCCAGAGAACGATTCCGGCTGCTGCGTCGAAGTCGCCAGTGCAAAGCCACCTGCGCATAACCCTCGAAAACAACGGAAAAATCCGGCCGCGACCGGATCAGGTGAACGCTTTCGCGGGGGCAAGTGGCGGAGGGAGAGGGACCTTCCACTCTCAGGGTCTCAACTCGTTATGTCGCTTGCTGTAAAGGTGTTCAGGGGGTAGGCCTATGGGAAGAACCTATGGGGAGGAGACCCAAGTGTACCTCGGGAAGCAGTATCGCCGGTGGTGGGCATACCACGATATCCCACCGTCCCTGAGGACGGCCTTCGAGGGTCGCAAGAGGCTGTCGGAGAACCTGCAAACGGAAGATGAGCGGTCGGCTCGGCGACGTGCGGATGCCCTGTGGCTTCATGACTGGTCCAAGCAGATTGAGGTTGCGCGGTCGGGTAATGCTGGCGATGGATCAGCACGGAAGGACCAAGAGGAAGGGGAGGCATCTTTCTACCGCCGCCTCTTGCGGGAAGCAGGAAGCGATGATGAGCGGGGCCTTATCGAAAGCCTGATCTCAGACGAGGCACGAGACCGCGGTATCCGCGCGCTGGAGAGTGCAGGCTTCACCGACTGGCCAAGGGATGAGCGGGAGGAAGAAGCCGCAGCGTCGATCCCTGGGTACGTGGAAGCAGGGCGCTTCGTCGCGCTCGCGACCGGGACAGTCACGCCATTTCTTGACCACATGGAGGAGTGGCTTGGCCTCTCACAAAATGAGGAGAAAACCAAGGGCCAGAAGCGGGGCACGTTGAACCTCTTCGCCAAGGAGTTCCGCTTCGTGGAAGACGTGAAGCCCCATGTCGTGCAGCGCTGGTTCAATGAACGCGCTCGCGCGGAGGGGCTTACCCGGAAGACGTTGAAGCGCGTCCAGTCGGAACTTTCCGGCTACTGGAAACACCTCCGGTCCCTCGGCATCGCCCCGAAGGGCACAAGTCCATTTGATGATCTGGAGATCCATGGTGCAGGATCCACCGAATGGGAGCCCTTCACCCCCGCACAAGTGGTATCCATCAGGGACGCGGCAGTATCGAAGGGGGACCGGGAGTTGGCCGATCTCATCACGCTCGCGATGTGGACAGGAGCGCGTATTGAAAGCCTGTGCTCGTTGAAGGTCGCTGCTGTAAAGGGGGACTTTCTCCGGATCGAGGGCGACAAGACGGACGCGGGGACGCGCGAAGTCCCTGTCCACTCGCGGTTGGTGGCGACCCTTGAGCGGCTCTGTCGTGAGAGCCGTGATGGCTATGTTCTGGGAGGACTGTCGGTGACGAAGTATGAGGACCGCAGCGACGCCATCGGGAAGCGGTTCGGGCGCTTGAAGGGGCGGCTTGGGTTCAGTGGTGCGCACGTCTTTCACTCAATCCGTAAGACCGTCATTACGTTCTTGGAAAATGCGGGCGTTCCGGAGAACGTGACGGCGGACATTGTGGGTCACGAAAAGCCCCGCATTACCTACGGCCTCTATTCCGGTGGCAACGAGATGCGGGTGAAAAGGGAGGCAATCGAGCGGTTGGACTACCCGGGCATGTCATGAGAATGGTGAGCCCTTGAACTTCCCCCGGTGGGTGGTGCCGAGGAGAGGATTGGCGCGAGAGATCATTGTTTTTCAATGGGTTACGGAAACGCGACGCGGGTTCTGGGTACCACCATTGTGGTCCCGAGTCGAGCGCTTTTGGCCCGGAAATCTGCCGCCCCGGTTGGATACGGTTGACGCCTATTTTTCAGAGGTCTTCAGCGCGAGCACATTGGTCACCAGCCGCACACCGGCGTTTTGCGCGGCTTGGCGGGTAGCAAGGTATTGGACTATCAAAATGGCCGAGTATCCAAGAGCCGTACTGCCGTTCGAGATGAAGTGAAACCCAAGCAGGCCAAAAAAGAAGAAGAAGAGCACGCTAAGGGCTGCGTAGTCGCGGAGGAAAAGAAACGTGTGGAGCGCATCCTCTATTGCCACGTCTTCCCGCACCGACTGGTAGAGCTTGTACCATTCAGCGTTCTGAGCCTCCGGCTCTGCTGGTAAAACACCATCGAACCTTTTCAATAGCCGTTCGCGGTTGATCCGCGTGTCGAGGCCTGCGTACTTCGAGAAGGCCCGGTGGCCGGGCAGCGCGTGCTTCCACCGCAAGAAAATTAGTGACGCCTTGATGTCAGCGCTCATGATCGAATTTAGCACGGTGGCAATGATGCCAGCGGCCCCGACCGGGAGCAGCGTATCGGCCTTGCCCAGTGCGGCGGAAACGCCCGCTATGCGGATCTCGTTGGCCTCAAGCACCGCAAAGTAGAATAGAGAGTTGCCGGCCACGATCAGCCAAAGCTTCAAGTTGTTCTTTGCCTTGAGCGACTTGGCCATCGTCATCTCCCGGCGTTCCGGTTCACGAACCACTCGTATTGACCATTGTTGTGAACGCGGAGTTCGATGTCACCGTAGAACCGCGTCGAGGCCACCTTGGGGCACTGCTGGCGGTACTTGCTGCTGGCGTCTGTTGCTGGCTTCTGGCCGACTGAGACAAACGTCATCTCGGGATTGATCAGTCGCAGGGCCTGAGAGTGGTAGCCGCTGTCTCGTCCATGGTGGCTTGCCTTCAAGAAGCAGCTTTTCAATCGATACCCGTGTTGCATCACCATGCTGTCCCAAGTGGCGGCCTCCACATCACCGGGGAGGAGAACCGAGCGGCTCGCATGATGGACCCGGATTACGAGGCTGATGTCGTTGAACCTGCCATTTGTGTTGCAGATACCGACAATCTCCCGAGTGGGTGACAAGATCTCGATACTGTCACCACCTGGCCGCCCGTCCCACTCCTTGGCGAAGGCGTAGAGGCTGTCACCTTGGGTGTACATCTTGCCCCCAGCGCTTCGGATATCCTGATAGAATGCCCAATCGATCTTGTCCGCCTCGCTACGAAAACTCGTCACGGACTTGTCGTTGGCCGTGTCCCAGAAGTTGAAAAACCCGATCTCCTCGTGCAAGCGTCGAAGTCCTCGCATATGATCGAGGTCCGGGTGAGTGAGGATAAATCGGAAGAGCGATTGCCCGGGATACATCCGCTTCATGAAGTTGATGGGGTCCGTCAGTTCCCGCTTCGCTCTCGTGTTGACGAGTTCGTACGCTTTTTCTCTTTCTTTCAGCGCGGTGAGAAGTCCATACGCGCCACCACCGCCGGCCCGCTGCAATGCGAGCAACTCCTCCTCGAAAATGGTCTGCTCGCTGCGCCGGTCGTATTGTTGACAACTATTGACGTCGATCATCGTCAGGCGACCGGACGGATGCTTTATGACCGTGCAGTCACCGTGACCGACGTTCAAGAAATGCACGCGAAGCATAGGCGACCCACCCCACAACACAAGTTTGCCGGGACCAAGACCATAGACCACCGTCGCCGCAGAGGCATGAGGCGAGGCCCCGTTTTCCACAACCAAAAATTTTTAAGCGCCCCTCGACCAGCTCTTGCGCCTCGATCCCCCCTTGGGGGCCCTACTCGTCTGCACGGGGCTCCCATCTATACGCCTGCCTTATAGACGACTCAGCTATTCACGCCAGAAACGGATCCTTGACACCGGTCCGCATGCAAGCGGCGCCAGCGGAGAGCCAAGGCTAAAGTCATCGCCGAGAGGGCGGTCGCGCCCTTGACGTACCACGCCGCGATAAATGACGTCTGTTTCATCGAATGTCGAACGAATATTATGGAATGATCAACGGGAAATAGTTGGCCTACTACCGAGTGAGCACAGAGCGGCAAGGGCGCTCGGGGCTTGGGCTTGAAGCGCAGCGGGAGGCAGTGACCTCCTACCTCAACGGCGGGAACTGGCAGCTGGTCGGCGAGGCGACCGAGGTCGAGAGCGGCAAGAGCGCGGATCGCCCTGAGCTGGAGAAAGCCTTGCGCCTTTGGTGCCCATCACCAGCAACATACCCTCCCGTTCCATAGACCAGGCTCTTGCGGAACGTTCCACCTCCTCGCGCAACCTGAGTCTCTCCCGTTCCATTAAAGTAGTTTTGACAATTGGAACGGACAGGAGTAGGCATGTCCCGGAGCCTATTGGAACAAAGGACACCGCCATGCTCATTGGATACGCACGCACCTCGACACTGGAACAAGAGGCAGGCCTGGAGGCTCAGGAGCGGGAGCTTGTCGCCCTGGGCTGTGAGAAGGTCTTCTCTGAGCGTACCTCCTCAGTGGCCAAGAGGGTGAAACTGGAGGAGGCTCTGGAGTTCGCAAGGGAAGGTGACACGCTCATTGTTACCAAGCTCGACCGGCTTGCACGCTCAGTGCCTCACCTCTGGGAGCTTGTGAACGCCATGGAAGCCAAAGGCGTTACCCTGCGCATCCTCAACATGAACCTCGACACTGGAACGGCAAGCGGGAAGCTGATGCTCTCGGTCTTTGGTGCTGTTGCCCAGTTTGAACGGGAGATGATGCTGGAGCGTCAGCGGGAAGGCATCGCCAAGGCGAAGGCTGAGGGGAAGTACAAAGGACGCAAGCCAACCGCTATGGCCAAGGCTGAGGAGATCCGAAGGCTTCACCGTGAAGGAATGAGCATGGGGAAGATCGCTGAGGCGCTGGGGATCGGCAAGGGATCGGTGCACAGGGCCATCCGTCAATAACGGGGTGGAGGGCAGCTTTTCCAGGAGAAATTCGTGAATTTGATTGCCGAAAGTTATTCATGCCGAGGAGCTCGCCTCATGTGTCTTCTGCGCGGGAGATATGCGAAGAGAAATTGGTGGTCGGATGGATGGACTGGCGATTGAAAAATGGGCAAGAATGCACGCTGCTAACCGAGCGACGAATCCGCAAATGGTGCTGACAGATGGGAGGAGAAAAATGGCATTTTGTCTACATGAATGTACAGAATTCGTTCTCAGAGATCCCAAAGCGACCTTGTCAGGCTTCTTCAGTTAAACAATTGTCTCAACAGGGGGAGTTTTTCGCGCCTTCGCTCCGTTAAGCCATTCGACTGCGTATCCTGAGGTATAGGCATGCGTAGGAATGAAAGGTTCGGATCTAGGCCAAATGTAAGCACTCCGCTCGTAACCAACCACTCTGTCCTTCTGCATGACGAAGCGGGCTGGGCCCTTGGAAATTTTGAAGTAAAGGTGATTCATGCCGAAGAGGGAAAGTCATAAATCTGGTAGCGAGCTGTTCATCGTCGACAATAGCGCCGATGAATGGAAGGCGCTCCGATATCTCCATGATTGGTGCCAGCTCTCCAAGTCAATCGATATTGCGACGGCATATTTTGAGATTGGTGCCCTGCTCGCGCTCGGGGACGATTGGCAAAAGGTTGATCATATCCGCATCCTGATGGGGGATGAGGTTTCGAAGCGCACCAAACGCGCATTCGAGGCCGGCCTTCAGGAAATTGCCTGCCGCCTAGACAGAAGCATCGAGCAGGAAAAGGACAAGAATCATTTCCTTAAAGGTGTTCCAGCCATCGTCGAGGCGATTCAGTCAGGCAAGATCGAGTGCCGGGTTTACAGGAAGGACAAGTTCCACGCCAAAGCGTACATCACGCACGCCAGGCTCGAAGTGGTTGGATCCTCCGCGCTTGTTGGTTCCTCCAACTTCACGGTTCCAGGACTCACCCAGAATATCGAACTGAACGTCCAGATCACAGGCACCCCGGTTGCAGTTCTACAAGAATGGTATGAGGAGCGCTGGGAGGAAGCCGAGGATGTTTCGGTCGAAATCCTCAAGACCATTGAGCGCCATACGCGTGATTACCGCCCGTTCGATATCTATGCGCGATCCATGCAGCTCTACTTCGCTGGGCATGAGGAGACCGCTACCGAGTGGGAAAAGAACTCCTCAAGGCTCTACCCGATCCTCGCAAAATACCAACGGGATGGATACGGGGCGCTACTCAAGCGGGCAGGGAAGTACGGCGGGGCTTTTCTGTGCGACGGGGTTGGTCTGGGCAAGACCTTCATCGGGCTCATGCTTATCGAACGGTTTGTCCAGTATGAAAACAAGAATGTCGCATTGTTCGTGCCAAAGTCGGCCAAGTCGCCCGTCTGGGAGCGGGAGCTAAGGAATCGCCTGCCGGATGTGTTCAAGGGGTTCAGTCGGCTGAAAATCTTCAGTCACACGGACCTGATGCGCGAGAAGATGCAGGAGGAACTGGAGCAGGTCAAAGCCCAGGCTGATGTCATTATCATTGATGAGGCGCATCACTTTCGAAATACCGGCACCCGTGGCGAAGAGGGTGCCAAACGCAAGTCCCGTTATTGGCACCTGTATGATCTTGCCGAGGGCAAGGAACTTTACATGCTCACGGCCACGCCGATCAACAACAGCCTCCTAGATTTTCAGCACATGGTCGAGTTGTTCTCACGGCACCGCGCAGATCACTTCTCCGATGCGCCGCTTGGCATCCACTCGCTCGCAGGACACATCCGTCAGTTGGAGAGATCGATCGAGCGTCAACTTCGGTCGAACGGAGATGAAGAGGTTGCGGAGATTAACGCCGCCGACATCGGTGATTTGTTCGCAACCGATTCGCTCTTTGACGCACTCGTTGTTCAGCGAAGCCGAAGCTATGTGAAGGCGAGTATGCAGCGCGAAGGCGGAGGCGCCGTTGTCTTCCCGGAGCCGCGCAAGCCAAAGGTGGCGCATTACTCGGTCAAGCAGACCTACGGGAAGCTGCTCGACATGGTTGCCGATGCCTTCCACAAGCGTGTTCCGCTCTTCACCCTCGGCATCTACAACCCCTACGCCTACTACAAGGGCGATGACCCCGAGATCATCCCTGCCATGGAAAAGGGCCGCCGGAAGCAGGTGGTTGCGCTGATCCGAACAAACTTCCTGAAGCGCTTTGAGAGCTCGGCAGAGGCGTTTCGCCTGTCATGCTGGCGGTTGCTCCATAAGCTACTGGCGTGGTTGGACGTGAACGCGGCAACCGAACACGAGCGAGAGGCAGTAGAGCGCTGGAAGCGGCGTAATGGAAAGCTGATCGGATACAAGCCGCAGCTTGAGTTCCTCGATGAAGCCGAGGGCGAAGAGGACCTCTATCCCGAGGAACTGCGGGAGGCCGTTGAGAAGCTTCCCCGCGACGAATTCGATATTGAGAAGATCGTCCACGACACGATTCAGGATTTGGACCAACTCGCTGACTTTCTGAACGAGCTCGAAAAATTCAAGCCGTCTCAGGACAAGAAGCTGAACGAGCTCAAGAAGTTGCTGAGGAATGATCTGATCCTGAAGGATCAGAAGGTGATCATTTTCTCTGAGTTTGGAGAAACCGCCCGATACGTAGCGGCTCAGCTGAACGAAGCTGGCATCGAGGGCGTCGATCAGATCGACAGTGGCACAAAGGGGGATCGGTCGCGGGTCATCCAGCGGTTCGCGCCCTACTACAATGAGTCAAGTTCCCCAGAGCTCGCGAAGCGAGGCTTGAGCGAGATCAGGGTCCTGATATCGACCGATGTGCTCTCTGAAGGTCTAAACCTTCAGGACGCTACACGGCTTATCAACTATGATCTGCACTGGAACCCGGTGCGACTCATGCAGCGGATTGGCCGGGTCGATCGTCGGATGAACCCAGAGATCGAGAAGAGGATACTCGCGGATCACCCTGACCAGAAGGAGCTGCGCGGCACCGTAGGCTACTGGAACTTCTTGCCGCCGGACGAGCTCGATGACCTACTTCGGCTCTATAATCGTGTGTCGCACAAGACGCTGCGCATCTCGAAGACGCTCGGTATCGAAGGCAAGAAGCTGCTGCGCGAGGACGATGACTACGAGGACCTCCGTAACTTCGCCGAGCAGTACGAAGGCACCGCGAGCCCCGATGAACAGATGCATCTGGAATGGCAGGATCTCCTGGCAGCTGATCCTGAACTAGAAGCGCATCTGTCCAGCCTGCCGGACTCGGTGTTTTCCGGCAAACAACACTCGAAGCGCGGTGCCCGTGGCGTCTTCTTCTGCTATTCGCGTCCGGCCCATGATCGCGCGGCCTCGGAGCGTGACGGTCAGGACGTTTGGTCTGCCGAGGCCGGTGATGTGAAGTGGTATCTGGCTGATCTTGAAAGCGATGCGATCTTGGAGGATGCCTCCCGGATCATCGAGTTCGTGCGCTGCGATCCCAAGACGACCCGGCGCGTTCAGATCGATCAGGAAAAGCTTTCGGCAGTGCGAAAGTCCGTCGAGAAGCACATCGTGAAGACATACTTGCGCAAGGTCCAGGCCCCTGTTGGCGTTAAGCCAATCCTGAAGGCGTGGATGGAATTGAATTGAGGGTGATTGTCTGATGGGAACCGTAAGCGCCGCTGATCTCGACAAAATTTCAAACTTCGAGCAGTTGGTTGAGCTACTGCGCGATAAGCTGGAGTGGCCAATCGAAGAGGATTATGGCTTTGACGATGTGGTCTTTGAATATGAGGCCAGCGAGTTGGGCCTGAAGATGGATGAGACCGCAAAGATCCGCGAGATTCATCAATTGCGTCCGCTGGTGACAAACCAGCCCTGGGGCATCTTCTTTATTTCGATGGAGGACAAGGCAATCCCGGTCACTGTCCTGCGACGTATCCTGAAGGCTCTAGTGGTAAAAAAACGCTCTGTTGTACAGTCTGCTCAGCGCCGCGCCTGGGACAAGAGCGATCTGATTTTCGCTGCCAGCTTTGGAAAGTCTGGCTCACGGGAATTGGCATTTATCCACTTTTCCGATGCAAAGACGGCTGGTGATCTGCCGGTAATGAAGGTACTCGGCTGGAACGCGCAGGATACGCGACTTCATAACGACCATGTCGCAAAGCTTCTTCGGGAGAAGCTCGTATGGCCGGATGATCCTGAAAAAACGAGTGAATGGCGTGATACTTGGGCCTCTGCTTTTGAGCTGCGGCTCCACGAAACAATCACGACGTCGAAGGAACTCGCTACGCGGCTGGCTGCACTCGCCTCAGATATCCGCGCCCGGGTCAACCAGCTGCTAAATGCCGAAGATGAATCCGGCCCGATGCGTACGATGCTGGCGGCTTTTCGCAAAAATCTCATACATGATCTGGATGATGATGGTTTTTCCGACATGTTCGCCCAGACCATCGCCTATGGCATGTTGGCGGCACGAATTTCACGGCCTGAGGGAATCATTCCAGATAATTTAGCTGACATGGTGCCCAAGACGAATCCTTTTCTCAAGGAACTATTCGGCAACTTCCTTACAATTGGCGGGCACGACAAACAGACTGGGTTAGACTTCGACGAGCTGGGAATTCGGGATGTTGTCGACGTGCTCAACGCCGCCAACATGGAGGCTGTCCTACGCGACTTCGGCGACCGCAATCCCAAGGAAGACCCGGTCATCCACTTTTATGAGCTGTTCCTGAAGGAATACGATCCGAAGAAGCGGATGCAGCGGGGCGTCTTCTATACGCCGCGCCCGGTGGTGAACTTCATTGTCCGCGGCGTCGATGAAATCCTGCGGACGGAGTTCGGTCTGCCCCTTGGGCTGGCGGATACCAGCACATGGGCCGAGGTCGCGGCGCGGGATGACCGCATCACCATCCCCGCGCATGTGAGGCCCGACGCGCCCTTCGTCCAGATCCTCGATCCAGCCACCGGCACCGGCACCTTTCTGGTCGAGGTGATCGACCTGATCCACAAGCGAATGGAGGAGCATTGGAAAGGGCAGGGCAAGTCGGCGGCTGAGATCAAGGCCGCCTGGAACGCCTATGTCCCGGCGCATCTACTGCCGAGGTTGACGGCGTTCGAACTGATGATGGCGCCTTACACCATTGCGCATATGAAGGTGGGGCTGAAGCTGTCGGAAACCGGCTATACCTTCGGCTCGGAAGAGAGGGCGCGTATTTTCCTGACCAATGCGCTGGAACCGGCGCGCGATCTGGACATGGAGTTCATCTTCATGTCCGAGGCGCTGGCGCACGAGGCGCAGGCCGCGAATGACGCGAAGGCACGGACGCCGTTTACTGTTGCCATCGGAAACCCGCCATACTCGATTAGCTCTAGTAATAATGGCGCTTGGATTAAAGGTCTGATCTCAAATTATAAGAAAGGCCTAGAGACTGAAACAAATCTCCAACCCATTTCCGATGACTATGTGAAATTCTTTGGACTGGTTGAGGATACGGTTAAGCGCTCCAACATCGGATGCGTTTCATTTGTCTCAAACCACACTTACCTAAGGGGGGTAATCCTTCGAGGAATGAGACGGCAACTTGCTGAGAGCTTCTCTAGAATTGATGTCGTTGACCTTCACGGAAGTGTTCTGTTGGGATTATCCGCGAACGCACAAATGAAGGATGAGAATGTATTTGACATTCAACAAGGGGTTGGAATCTTTAGAGGGACAAAGCTGGGGGACTTTACGGCACTAGAAGTTCGGTTTGGAGAGATCATTCTTCCGCGTCCAGAGAAGTTCGATAAACTCCTTGAAGCGACGTTTAGCTCTTTAGCGAACCAGCGAGTGTTGGTTCGGCCAGATCGGTATTTGTTCGTTCCGAGCCAAGCGGAAGACGCCTCATACCAAGCTTGGCTACCATTAAGTGCAATCTTTGGGAGCCAATCGACCGGTCTTGAAACGGGTAAAGATGAGGTTCTGATGCAATTTGACGAAAGAGAGATGCTTCGAGTGGCGGCTTATCTTGATGACCCAAGAATTTCTAATGATCAGATCAAGGAAATTTTGGGTTTGCAGGACACGAGCGGGTGGAATGTTAGGAAGCGTAGAGCCGATCTCAATAGAAAGTCAAAGAGTGGCTTCCAAGAAAGTGTTCGAAAGGTCACTTATCGACCATTCGACCAAAGATTTTCGCTTGTTTCAGACTTTATCAGGCGCGCGCAATTTGAGAATATGCAGCATTTGGTGCAGGGTAATATCGGCTTGGTCGCTACACGCCAGATAAAGGGAGAGGAACCTGCCCATGTACTTGTGAGCGATCAGCCTATTGAGAAGATTCTCATCTCCCCAAAAACCTCCAACAATGCATTTCTCTTTCCTGTTTTCTTGAAGCGCTCTTCTGGAGAACAATTTCGGCGCCCCAACATCAACCGAGATTGGGCGCTGGGCTTCGGCAAGACCCTCGGTCTGAGCTACGACGACGGCATCCCCCGCGGCGAACAGAAAAGCTTCGGCCCCGGCTTCCAGCGCCAAAAGACCGAACAGTTTGGCCTGCTTGATACCCCTTGGGACGGTCGCGGCGATTTGCAAAAGACCTTTGGCCCGCGCGACCTGTTCGACTTCATCTATGCCGTGCTGCACAGCCCAGGCTATCGCAGCCGCTATGCCGAGTTCCTGAAGTCCGACTTCCCGCGCATTCCCACGCCCAAGAATCGCGCCAGCTTCACCGAACTCGTGGCGCTGGGGCGTCAGCTCGTCGCCCTGCACCTCCTGCGTCCGGATGCAGTCTCCGTTCTCCAAACGCCCAGCATCCGTTTTGCCGGGACCGGCGAGGCGAGGGTGGAGAAGGGCTATCCGAAGTACGAGAACGGCAAGGTGATGATCAACGGCTCTCGTTGGTTCGAGGACGTGCCGCTGGCCACTTGGGCGTTCCATGTCGGTGGCTATCAGGTGTGTGAGAAATGGCTGAAGGATCGTGCAGGGAAGGGTGGCAAGGAGCCCAGCCCGGGCCGGGTCCTGACCGACGAAGATATCCTGCACTACCGCCGCGTGGTCGTCGCACTCACCGAAACCCAGCGGCTGATGGCGGAGATTGACGAGGTCATTGCGAGACACGGCGGCTGGCCGGGAGCCTTTAATCCTGGAACTGACGGGATCAATGCGAATGATTCGACGCGTTAGAGTAATCCTGCCAACTGAGGAAAAATGGAAGAAGTGGGAAGTGAAGTTTGAGGCCCTACCAGAACAGAAAGCTGTGTGCACGACCTGTGTGTACAACTTTTCTCAACGACCCCATAAGGCTCTGATTTGATTGATTTTCTTGGGTTTTCAGTTGTGATGGCGGAGGGAGAGGGATCCGTGTCGAACATTCTCTGGCTCGAAGGCAGGTTCGGAAGCGCGCTCAGGTGCAAATAAGCTATTCATATAGAATGAAAAAATGCTTCCTCCTTATGAGGGGCGGCCTCCGATCGATCGTCACGTGGCAGGCAATCGAGGACCAGCTGCCTAAGGGCCTCCCCGTGGTCTCGCTGTTTGCCGGCGAGATCTTGAGTGGCCACGATCAGCGACTCGTCCGCCCCCCTTGCCGCGATGGAGTACCGCCGGCGGATCGGATCGGGCGGCAGGTCGCAGTGATGGGGGTAGAGCAGCACGACGTTCAGGCAGTCATAGAGCCTGCCATATGCCATCAGCTGGTAGACGTCCGCCTGGCTGACTCCCTGCTTTGGATCATCGATCCGTGGCGTCATGCGCTTCCACTTCGTGTCGATGATCAGCGCTATCCTCTCGCCCTGCCGAACGATGAGGTCCGGCCTTGTGCGGAAGCGCCCGGTCTCGCCTTCGTAGAGACAGTCCCGATGGCCGCCTTGCGACGACACACGAAAGCCGGTGCCGACCAGAGCACGCGACAGGAGCCGTTCGATATATGCTTCGAACAAGACGTTCATCTCGAAGAGCAGCGCGTGACCGTCGATGGCACCCGCGCTCGTCTGCTGGTGCCGGTCCGATAGAAAGAGGCGCGCGAGAGACAGGAGATCTCGCCAACGACGATTGGTGCGGTCCAGGACGATCCGATCCCAGCGGAGGGCGTTCGGAGGAACGTCGGCTACGTCGGCGTACACGAAGCTCAGTTCGCGCAGCGCGCGCTGGTTGTCCGGTGCACCGGACAAGCGCGACAGCTTGCTGACTGCCGCCCGCATAACCTGGTTCAGCGCTATGTCCGGCGACAGAGCGTCGAAACGGCATGCCAGCTTTTGTGGCGAGACCGCGAGCGTCGAGAACTGCCGTGTCACGTCGAGGCGTCCCCGAAGCGCAGGCAAGTCGTCTTCGTGTTCGAGGTAGTGGCGCGGCATCCCCTGCCGGACCGCGTCGGTCAGCTTCGCACAGAACAGACGGATCAGAAGTTCGAGCACGGTCTCGCGCTGCCAGCCGAGCTGCGTCAACGCGCCGGCTTCGATTGGCAGATCGTAGGTCACCGAAAGCATGTGGATGAGGCGCTGCCGGAGCACCGCATCCGACACCCCGCTCTCGCCGCCCCCCTCGATCTTTGGGAGAATCTCCAGTTGGCAGCCGGGGGTGGCAATGACGCCGACGACGCCACGTGCGCGGAGCCTCTTCCGCCCGTGTTCCAGCACGCCCTCACCCCCGCGGCCGGAGAAGGTCGAGGCCCGCGCAACCGCGGCAAGCCGGTCAGCCTGCGTCTCCGGGATCTCGGTGTCGCCGGATCCGTAGGCGATGCGCTCCCACTCGCGGATCGTGCGGCGGATCATGTCCCGACCAACTTGGTGTAATCGAAGCCCTCATCGACGGATCGAACTTGCCAGCGAAACCGGGCGACAGCATCGCCGTCCTCGAGGCCCGGAGGCGGTTTCAGGATCGCACGCTTGAGGAAGCCACCGGTGATCGATCTTTCGCCCGATTCGAGGTCGCCAAGCACCGCCGCGATCTTTGCCCAGTCTTCGAAGAAGTATTCCGCGAGGAGCGGGATGACCTTGTGGCGCATGACCTCGTCGACATCTGCTCGCGAACTGCACGCAGTGAAGTAGGCGTGTCCGATCTGGTGTTCGCGGTCGTAGAGATACTCGATCCGGTCGTTGATCGTGGTGAGCAGTTGCGGCAGGTCGATCCCGCATTTCTCGGCAGCGTCTTTGAGGATTGACGCGTCGGGCATCATCTCGCGGAAGGTGAACCGGCGCCGGAGTGCTGTGTCGAGAAGCGCGATCGACCGGTCGGCGGTGTTCATCGTGCCGAGGATGTGCAGGTTGGAAGGCACGCCAAATTCGTCCCCGGAATAGGGCAAGCGGCCCCGCAGCGCATTCGGCTGGTTGAGCCGCTTGTCGGCCTCAAGAAGGGTGATCAGTTCGCCGAAGACCTTGGAAATGTTCGCCCGGTTGATCTCGTCGATAATCAGAACGAACTGATCGGGTTCGTCACCCCCGTCGTTCCTCTGACTGTTCATGTAGCGCTCGAGCGCCGGAATATTGAACTCGCTGTCGTAGAGCAGATAAATCGACTGCTGCATGAAGCCGCGGCTGTAGATCTCGCTGACCGCTACCCCGTCACGATCCACCCAAAGCCATCGCACCGCGCGCCGGTGGGCGTAACCTCCTTCGGGCCGTGGCTTGAACTCGTAGTCGCCGACGAACTCCCCGATGGCACGGAACTGCTGGTTTCCCTTCGACACGATCACGATGTCGCCTTGCTGGACCCAGTTCCGGAAGCGGAAGGGCATCTGGACCCATCCGGATTTTGCATCTATCTCGGCGCTGCCGTCGCGGTGGTTCTTGCAGGCTTCGAAGATTGCCTCACGGCTGCCGTACTTCTCGTCGGTCCAGTCGATGTCGTCGAAGCCGAGGAGCGTGTAGCCTCCATCGATCGATTCCTCGAACAGGTATGCGTCCTCGGGGTTGTTCGCTTCGCCGATCGACATCTTGAAGACCTGACGGCCCTCTAGCGTGATCATGTCATCGCCAGATGAGCGCCCACGGCTAGTCTCGGCGCGCTTCGCGATCCGTCTGAATATCCCGTGGACCGTCTCCAGCCGGAAGCCGGCAGACTCCGCCTCACCGTCTCCATCCCCACCGGTCATGGGCTGCCGACCTTCGACGAAATCCTCGTAGGACATCGACTGATGAAAGGTGACGAACTCGATGCGCCCGGCTGCCACGAGCTTCTGGTAGACCGCCATGAGCTCGGCCCGATCCTGCGGGACTGGCTCGCCACAGAGCCGCACTGCCTCGGCCGCGGTGGAGAATGTCTTCCCGGTCCCTGGCGGTCCATAAAGGATGAGGTTGGTTGCGGACGCCGATATCGTCGTGCTCGCTTGGTCCATTGTGTCTGCTTCCGATTTAGATCCAATTTGGTAGGTGAATGTCGTCGAGCTGCTTGGATTGGGTTCGGTACTCGTGGGCGGAGGAACTTGCGCAAGATGCTGAAACTTTTCACCGCCCAAGGCCTGGCAGATGTTCGGGAAGGCGTCCTTAAGCCCCATAGCTGCCGCCAGGTCACCCGCGCGGATGGTTACGGTCTTCAGGCGTTTCTCCCGAGCCGGCTCGATAAAGTAATTGAGTGCGCATAGCCTGATGCGATCAGCGCCTGAAATCAGGTGCTCGTATCGTTCGCGAGCTTGGACAGGCTCATCTGCCTGATCAACGATAATGAAGCCGGAGTTGTGAAGCCTGGCCGCCGCGTCAGCTTTTTGGCCCCAACCACCATTCAGCTCAGTCTTCTTCAGAAGGTATCCCACGAGCGGCTTGCTCGGGTAGACGCGATTCTCACGGTCGCGGCTGGATCTCACCCAATAGCCTCGCGGATCTCCGAAGTGACGGAAGATTTCGCTTTCCTCGCCCTTCTTACTGTAGCGATCAAAGGCATCCATCGCCTCTTCGATCTCTCGCCTCGTGAAAAGGCCTCGCGTTTCGACCTGTGTGGGAAGGCTCATCGTTGCAGGTTGCCAATGACTACCATTGCTATTTCCGTCGATAACCACTCCCGCTGCACGGCTCTGACTGTTGAACACATGATCGACGCCGAAACGAAAGAGTGCCGGATTCTCATCGGGGATGAGAATACCCTGTTCAACCAAACGGTCTCGTTCCGGCCTGTCGCGTTTTTTGTTTGGGGATCCTTCCCGCATCGCGGTTGACCCCTGGCGAACAACGAAGCCAGATGGCACTGGCCTGCCGAAGGCAAGAGCCTGCTCTTTCTTGATTTGAAGCCAGCCATCTTCATATTTTTGCATATTTTTTCTTTAGACTCTGAAACCTACTGCGCGTTTCGGATTTCCCGGACAGTGAATCCACTAAATCCCGGACAGCTGTTTCGCTAATGTCGGGACAGTTTGGCGGTGATGGTCCTCGTGTGCCTGGTTGCGTCGATAGGTGATTGATCCCGGTATTCGTGCTGACGGTCAAGAGGGGGCTTTTTTCTGCTTCCTCATGCTCTCGCCCTTGAGCTCGATTCGATGTGCGTTGTGGACCAGCCTGTCGAGGATCGCGTCGGCGACCGTGGGGTCGGCGATCAGATCGTGCCATTTGGCCACAGGTGTCTGAGCGGTGACGATAGTGGATTTGCGCCGATAGCGTTCCTCGACGATTTCGAACAGGTGGAAGCGCTGTTGGTCGGTCAGCGCATGCGTTGCGAAGTCATCAAGGATGAGAAGCTGCACGCGGGTAAGCTTGTCGAGCAGCCGCGGAAAGCGGCCATCGAGACGGGCGAGCGCGAGATCCTCGAACAGCCGCGGAGCGCGAACGTAAAGGACGGTATGATCGAGCCGGGCGGCCTGGCGTCCGATTGCGCAGGCCAGCCACGACTTTCCGGTGCCGGTGTGGCCCGTCACGATCAGGTTCTCGTGAGCCTTGAGCCACTCGCCCTGTGCGAGTGCCATCATGTTGCGTCGATCGAGCCCGCGGGGCGTGGTGAAGTCGATATCTTCCACGCAGGCTTCGGGGAAGCGCAGCTTGGCGGCGGCGAGTCGGTTCCTGACCCGCTTATCGGCACGCATGGCGGCTTCGCGGTCGAGCATCAGACCGAGCCATTCGTCACGGCCCAATTCGGTGGCGTTGTCCTGATCGGCCAGTTCGCGCCATGCGGCGGCCATGCCGTTCAGCCCGAGGGCCTGCATCTGGTTGAGTGTGGGGTTGGTCAGCATTCTTTCGTCCTTTCCTTCACTGATAGTAGGCGTTGCCACGGATGTTGGCGTGCAGGGGGATTGGCTTGGCGGGCTCGGGTTCGGCGGGCGCCTGATCGAGGCCGGATTTGAGGATGGCGTTGACCGAGGAATAGGTGAGCGCGTTGATGGCAAGCGCCCGCTCGCAGGCAGCATCGAGGCGCTGGGCACCATATCGCGACGCCAGCGACAGGATGCCCATGGCCGACCGGAAACCCTGCTCCGGGTGAGGGCGATCACGCATCATGCGCTCGACCAGGATGGCGGCATTGGGTCCGGCTCTGGCCGCACGACTGATCAGATTGGCGGGCGTGGTGTTGGCATAGCGTTGATGGGCCTTGGGCATGTGGGCGTTTACGGTGACGTGGCCCGAACGCTGAGAGCGGCGAACGTGGCTGGCGACACGCTGGTGATCATGAAAGATCTCGACGACCCGGTGGGTGAGCCGCACGTTCACGTGTCGTCCGATCAGCCGGTGCGGCACGGAATAAAACGTCTTGTCGGCCTCGATATGATAGTCGGGATGAACCTTGGCCGTCTTCCACTCGGCATATTCGAACGGCGTCGCCGGCAGCGGACCAAGCGCAGCCTGCTCGATCTCCTCGAAAAGCTCGCGACGGCTCTTGCCGATATGGCGCATCGGGCGATTGTTCAGCTCGTCCAGCAGTTCGGCAATGGCGGCGTTGAGTTGCGCCAGTGAGAAGAATGTCCGGTTCCTGAGCCGGGCCAGAATCCAGCGCTCGACGATCAACACCGCACCCTCAACCTTGCCCTTATCCCGGGGCTTGCGGGGGCGGGTCGGCAGGATTGTGGTGTCGTAATGCTCG
>OFET01000605.1_pt1 | contig 18917 bp, 14 predicted proteins | sample 1521211 | NCBI WGS metagenome assembly OFET01 (sample SAMN03766358, study PRJEB24113) | microbial mat metagenome | isolation source: enrichment culture HLUCC-A from microbial mat sample contains cyanobacterium...
CAGAAGCGATACCAACACAAGCGATCCCAAAAGCGCACTCCGTATCGTTTTAAAGCCGAATTATACGATATATGCATTCAATTGCTCAAAAAAACAGGACTTGAACCTGCCAGAATCGGTCCAAGACTGTGCCTGGAGTACGGAAACCACATGAACATAAGTCACATGACCGTGTACCGCCATATTTATCAGAATGCTGCCGATGGTGGCCGTTTGTACACCTACCTGAGAACGGGAAGAAAGAAGGCCAAAAAAACGTAACACTACCAAAACCTTGCGTAGTATTATTAAAACCGCCGGTTTATTGACCAGCGTCCCGATTGTGTAGATAAACTGGAGTGAATCGGTAATTTGGAACGTGACACCATCGTAGGACCTGCAAAAAAAGGGGCCATTCTGAGCATTGTGGACCGGAAGTCGAGCTATTGCTGGTTAGCACAAATTCACCGTAAAACACCTCATAACACCCATATTGGTACCAGAAAACTACTTAAAGACGTTCGTGTTGGCATGAACTCAATGACCAACGACAATGGTCCGGAGTTTGCGCATCATCAGCAGACAGCACGCTATCTTAATGGAGGTTTGGTTCTGTTTTCCGTATCAAACCAACGAATCCGCACGCATCGAGCAGCTTAATAATCTGGTCAGGCAGTATCTGCCCAAGAAACGCGACCTGCAATTCGTTCAACCTAAAGAACTCAGACAGATTTGTGAAACACGTAACAACAGACCCCGCAAAAAACTTGGCTATTTAACCCCCAAAGAAGTATTCTTCGGTGAATCCAACATTGAAAAATTAACCGATGACCCCTAAATGAAAATCGGGCACTTCAAATGTGATTCTGCCGTGTCTAGGGTACTATTCAAGGCTTCGCGATTATAATCATCGATGATGTTGAAGGTTCGAAACGTTCGACCACCCAACAGGCTGTCGCTCATAAAGTCCATGCTCCAGTTCATGTTCGGATGCAAGGGCTGAATCAAAGGTATTTTAATACGTGAAGGCAAGCGCTGCTTGTATTTACGACGTAAGTTCAGATACATATGCGTGTACACACGGTACACCCGTTTGTGGTTCCACGTAAAAGAAAAAAGCCTTAAATGGTGAAACATCATCCAAAAACCCCAACTGCGATGCAGTTCAGCCAGGGCGCTGAGCTCCTTATGAATCTGCTCGTCTTCGGGTTTACGTTTTCCTTGATAGTAATACACCGAGGTACTCAGAGCGAACAGCATGCATGCCTGTCGCAAACTCAGCTTATGCTCGGTACGGGAATAATTCACCAGCTCCCGTTTTTCCGCTGGTGTCAGAGCTTTTTTTCGATAACGTCTTTGAGTACCTGGTTCTGCAACGACACATCGGCGTACATGCGTTTGAACTGTGCTAGTTCCGCCTCCAGATCTTTGAGGCGTTTGAGTTGATTCGGTTGCATACCCGAATACTTCTTGCGCCAGTTATAGAAGGTCTGCTGAGAGATGTTATGGTCGCGGCAGATATCGTTGATTTTGCGGCCCGATTCGGCTTCGGCAACAATCTTAAGAATCTGTGTTTCGGTAAAATTGGATTTTTTCATGGTTTCCTAAGGTAGCTATTTATTACAGTTTATACTGTAGCTACTTTCGGGGAAGCTTTCACTACGACCCCCAGGAGTATGAGAGCAAAGGGTTTCATCGTGTTCGCAAGCTCGTGGACTTTCCGATTCGGGATAAAATGGTGTATTTGAGCATCAAACGCCGTCGTTGGCGCCACCGCACGGATCACAACCGGACGATTTCCAATGACTACTCGCATATCGCCGAAGGGTATAAAATAACCGCCGAACTGGCGGCTTTTTTAAAAGAAACTCGTGGAGACGCGGACCGAATCCTTGAAAAGTATCGCTGAATTGCGTGGAATCGACTATCGCCTGCTGTATCACACCTACCGGCGGGTGAGTGGGTATGAGCAGTGGTCTGCACGCCACCACGCTCATGAGTATCTGGTATTTCCGGAGAATATCGGCACGAAGCTGAGTTTAGATGAAGTCAGCGTGAGTCAAGGTGAATTGTATACGGTACTGTCCAACAAGGGCGCCAGGGGCCGGAAAGGTACATTGGTTGCCATGGTAGGGTCGACCAAAACCGACGAGATTGTCAAACAGTTTAGCCGTATCCCTCGCGCGCAACGTGAGCTGGTACAGGAAGTGACCCTGGATTTGGCCGAGAATATGGCTGCGGCGGTCAAGGAGTTGTTCCCGAATGCGAAAATCGTTGCAGACCGCTTGCGCTTCGCGGTACTTCGTATCATGTCGAGCAGTTAGGCCATGAGATTGTTCAGGGTTTGCGGGTAAAACTGCGTTGGAAGCTCATCAATGAGGAAAACAAAGCCTACAAAAAAGCAAAGCGTGATGGATTACCCTACCGTACAGAGGAATTCTATAATGGTGATACGGCCAGGCAACTGCTGGCCCGAAGTCGATATGCTTTATACAAGAGTCCGGTGAAGTGGACCAATAATCAGCGTTTACGCATGAACATCCTGTTTGAACAGTATCCACAACTTCGTCAGGCATACGATCATGTGCGAGAATTCAATGCGATTTACAGTAAACCACTAACCCGCGATGAGGCTCTCAGACAGCTCTCAGAATGGATGATACGCAGTAGAAAACATAAAACGCCCGGATTTAAACGTATGGCCAATACCATTGAAAAACACTTCGAGCATATTCTCAATTACTTCGAAAACCGCTCTACCAACGCCTCCGCTGAGTCATTCAATGCCAAGATCAAAGGGTTCAGGGCAATGCAACGAGGGGTTTCCGATACCAACTTCTTTCTGTTTAGACTCTCCAAAATCTATGCATCTCCCCACGTTTTGAACTGATTCCATATATCCCTGATCTATTGAGGTGTACACCTATGCTCTGCATTCCTCAACTGAATTTTAACTAATATACACATAATTAGCGAACTTTTTGTCAGAAGAAGATTCAAACCCTTCCGCGATATTTGACATGATTCTGATTGCAGCACGCCTTATTTGATTTACAAGCACAAAATCTTTTGAGAAAGGGGATATTTTTGTGATGGAGTAAATTTCGTTCACAATTCCCCGAGCTGTTTTCCAAACACTAAGATTTTCATATTTGTTTACTGTTGACATTTGGTCTTAAGGTCTGTTGGTTGGTGATCTAAAAGACTTTAGACTTTCATACCTTCGACCTTACGACTTTTGACCAGTCCCTAATCTTTCTAAATTGTAATTATTCCCAGTTACCGCTTCTACCCAGTCCATGTTATTCAGATACCATTCAACTGTGGCTTTAATACCGGTTTCAAATGTTTCTTCGGGTGTCCAGCCTAATTCTTTTTCAATTTTTGAGGCGTCAATGGCGTAGCGGAAATCGTGTCCGGGGCGGTCAGTAACAAATGTTATTTGCTCTCTGTAGTTTTGATGTTTTGCCAATAATTTATTCAGCGTATTACAGATCGTGTGCACTACATCTAAATTTTGCTTCTCGTTATGACCGCCGATGTTGTAAGTTTCTCCCGGTTTACCGTTTTCTACAACAGTTAGCAACGCTCTGGCATGATCATCCACATAGAGCCAGTCGCGCACATTTTCGCCGGTTCCGTAAACAGGAATTTCTTTTCCCTGAAGGGCTTTTAATATGACCACCGGAATAAGTTTTTCCGGAAATTGGTAAGGTCCGTAATTATTGGAGCAGTTGGTGATTAATGTTGGTAATCCATACGTGTGATACCATGCGCGCACCAAATGATCGGAGGAAGCTTTGCTTGAAGAGTATGGAGAGCGAGGATCGTAAGGAGTATCTTCTGTAAAAAAGCCTTCATCCCCTAATTCACCATAAACCTCATCGGTTGAAACATGTAAAAACCGGAAATTTTCCTTCACCTCTTGGTCCAACTCAGCCCAGTATTTTTTGGCTTCTTGAAGAAGTATATGCGTGCCGTTTATATTGGTTTTAATGAATTCTTCAGATCCATCAATGGAACGATCTACATGAGACTCAGCAGCAAGGTGTATGATGGCATCCGGTTGGAATTCATTAAAAATTCTATTGATTTCATCTGCTTCGCAAATATCTACCTTTTCAAATTGGTAGCGTTGAGAATCGGCAATATCCTTCAATGATTCTAAATGTCCGGCATAGGTGAGTTTATCAATATTCAGAACTTCATGTTCTGTTTCTTTGATGATCAATCGGACTAAAGCCGAACCTATGAAGCCTGCTCCGCCGGTTACTATTATTTTCAATGTATTTCCTGTTTGATTCAAGATTCCTTATTTAATTTTGCCATGTAATGAACAAGCTATGTCCTTTAGGCCTGCTTGGTTTCGAGCAATTTTGCCATTAAATACATCCCTTACTTTTGGCTAGACCCAAAAGTAACAAAAGGTCAAAGCTGTGAAAAAAGATGCTAAAATCTCCTTCATTACGCTAAAAGAAATCAATGCTCCTTCTCGGGGTTTTCCTTTAATTAACCATCAATGCGGTATGATTTCCATCTTAACGCTACATTGCGTCCGTTTCTTAACGCACTTTTTTCTAAGGTCGATTAGATTTTCAACTTCTTCGGAACGATCTGCGAGATTTAGCTGAGCTACATTATCACCAAGGCGCACCCTTACACTGCGGTGGTTGAACAACTTCTCAATTACTATCGAAGAGCCGGATGGCAAGGGACAAGGATTGGTTATCGCATTCATTGCTGACGTGCTTCAATAGTTTTCATCGTTGTGGAATTGCAACAAAAAAATGGACATTAAGTTAAGCCACTCATGCAGCTTGTTTTTGTAACAGTTTGATTTCGACTTCAGCCGGGGTTCGGTAACCGAGTCCCGAGTGCATCCGCTTACGGTTATACCAGATTTCAATAAATTCAAAAATGGCTTTTCGGGCCTGTTGGTAGTCTGGATACGTGCCAGGTATTTCCAGTTCTGCTTTGAGCGTTTTAAAAAAAACTCTCAGCCGGTGCATTGTCCCAACAATTACCTTTACGGCTCATGCTTTGCGTAATTCGTTTTCCAGGGTTCAACAATTTGGTAAACTCCTCACAGGCATATTGAATACCACGATCCGAATGAAAGAGCAAATTCCGGCCTATAGGACGCCTCTGGCAAACTTGTTTGAAGGCAGGCACGCTGGTTTGCGCGGCGCTCATGTTCTTTGACAACGACCATCCCAGAATTTATCGATCGGCCAGATCCATGACCTTAGTCAGATATAACCAGCCTTATTCGCTTGGGAGGTAGGTGATATCGCTCACCCAGACCTGTCCCAAATGAGAAGGTGAAAAATGGCGGTCCAGCAAATTTGGTGCTACTGGACGATCATGTTTGGAATCGGTAGTTACCACCCATTTTCGACGTATTTTGCTGGCGATCCCCATTTTCTGCATAAGGCGGGCAACGCGAGGACGACTGATTGTATAGCCTTGGCGAAGCAATTGCTGGTGAATACGCGGTGCCCCATATTTTTTCTTTGAGTCTTCCCAGATTTCTACCATCTTTTTTTCAACTTCTGGTTTTCAACAGCCCGGGGCGAAGGTGGCCTAGTTAAGCAACGGTACTAACCGCTTCGGCTGACCCCGAATACCTTCGACATCTTCTCAATGGGATATACGTGGTTATAATCGGCCATAAATTGATAGATCACCCATTTTTCTTGGAAAAGATGCCAATGGCCTTTTTTAGGATATCGCGCTACATCCGCAAATCTTCATTCTCTTTCTTAACACGGTCGAGCTCTTCTTGCTCAATGGATTTTTTCTCAACACCCTGGCCTGGGAAACTGGTGTCTTTATCATCGTGATACTCCCTTCGCCAGCGATAAATCAATTCGGCCTGAAGGCCTAACTCATCGGCTAATTCCTTGATATTATCACGTATATGGCTTTGCTGGATCACATCAAGTTTATATTCTTTAGTATATGTTTTTCTTCCCTTTATATGATTCATTGAATAAATGGTCATGGTTTGGAGTTCCGCTCCAATTTATGACTTAACCCTCTGTCCACAAAAATGTAGCACCTTCAACCGCATCCCGTATTCACGGGACGCTTGCGCTAGAGGTTGGGGTAAAAAGCTACTGACCTCCTCCCACAAACGTAGCTAGTTAGGGGAAGCTTTCGTCAACAATATTGCATCATCCACTACAACGCTCGCAGGAACTATCTCACGCTGAGAGGTTGTTTACGGCCATTGACCACATTAACCCACCCCTACGTCCCTCTCTGGAAGGGAAACTCGTTGGTGGAATTTGGGTTGTTTGTTGATTTCTAAAGTTCATAAGTGCAATTGGATTACCGTCTGTACGTGAATGACCCTGGGAGTTTATTTGGCTTGTCGCCTCATTTTTAATTTTGAATTTTTCATTACCACTTCACGCCTTAAATATGTGAACATCATTTTTAGCTACCACCCCCCGCATGGCATTCCTCGTATCCACGACACATTCACTCCACTCCGCTAATTCAGCATAATCGATTGTAGAATGATTGGTAGAAATCAGCACCGCATCAAATTCATAAACGGTTTCTTTATTCCATTCAATGGATTTGGTACCGGTCCAGTCCGAATGTTCACGGGTTGGAAGTACTTCAGGGATAAAAGGATCGTAATATGCTACTTCTGCCCCTAATGATTTCAACAGATCAAAGATCTTAAAGGTTGGGGATTCCCGCATGTCGTCCACATCCGGTTTGTAGGCGAGTCCGATCACGAGGATTTTGCTGCCGTTCATGGCTTTTTTATGGGCGTTCAGGGCCAGCATGGTGCGGTCCACTACATAGCTCGGCATATTGGTGTTCACTTCTCCGGCCAGCTCAATGAAGCGGGTGTGTTTTTCAAACTCGCGGGCTTTCCAGGTCAGGTAAAACGGGTCAATGGGAATACAGTGTCCGCCCAGTCCGGGTCCGGGCGTAAATTTCATAAAGCCAAAGGGCTTGGTGGCCGCGGCGTCAATCACTTCGTGTACGTCAATACCCATGGCTTCATACACCACCTTCAGCTCATTTACCAGGGCAATATTCACCGAGCGGAAGATGTTTTCGGTCAGTTTTACGGCTTCGGCTGTTTTGCAATCACTCACCGGCACGGTTTCCACAATTGCGGTATCGTACATTGCCAGCGCCAGCTTGAGGGCTTCGGGGCCATGTCCGCCCACCACTTTGGGGATTTTGGCGGTATTAAAATCAGCGTTGCCTGGATCTTCGCGTTCGGGGCTGTAAGCTACATAAAAATCGGTTCCTGCTTTAAGGCCTGAGTTCTTTTCCAGGATGGGGATCATCAGCTCTTCGGTGGTCCCCGGCCAGGTGGTAGATTCGAGGATCACGAGTTGTCCTTTCCGCAGATGTTTGGAGACGGTTTCAGTGGTTTGTTCCACATAGCTCATATCCGGCTCGCGGTGCTGGTCGAGCGGGGTGGGCACGCAGAGCAATATAGCATCGGCTTCATTGAGGCGGGAGAAATCGGTGGTGGCATCGGCAATATCAGAATTGGCCAGTGCCTCCATCATCTCGGTGCCAAGGTGCTTAATGTAGGGAATGCCGTTTTTCAGGTTTTCCACCTTTTTTTCATCGATATCAAAACCAAGCACCCGCATGTCATTATTATGAAAGGTCCACATTAATGGTAAACCCACGTACCCCAAACCAATAATACCAACCGTAAACTGTTTTTTTTGAATTTTATTTAACTGCACATCTATCATAGCAAATGATTTAATCCTCTGAATTTATTTTGTCTAGAATAGTAAGCAGTGATTCATCAACTGTTGTTTTATCCGTATCAATGACTATTGTATGTTCATTGCTCATTTCATGTTGTTCGTCATAACCCGTAAGACCCTTTATTTCGCCTTTTTTTGCCTTGTCATAGAGTCCTTTGGGATCTCTTTGTTGGGCGGTCTCCGGTTTGCAGGTTACTAATATCTCGTGAAATCTTCCTTCCGGAAATAATAACTTCACTTTGGCCCGGTCTTCAGCGTAGGGCGATACAAACGTACAGATTACAATATTTCCATGTTCAAAAAATAAACGGGCTACTTCACCAACACGACGAATGTTTTCGGATCGATCTTGTTTGCTAAAGCCAAGGTCGCCGTTGAGACCATGACGTACCTGGTCACCATCGAGTAATATTGTGTGTTTTCCTAATTCCCAAAGCTTTCGCTCCAAAGCTTTGGCTATCGTCGATTTACCGGAACCCGAAATTCCGGTAAACCACAATACCATTGCTTTATGACCGTTGCGTTTTTCACGCTCCTCACGATCAATATTCCACGGCTCCCAAACTACGTTGGGTGAAATCTTGCGATTATCTTCTGTAATAGCGTTAGTATCGTTATTTGTATCAGAAACTTTCCCTGTAGTTTTTGAACGTATCATTCCTGCTCCTACGGTAACATTGGAAGCTGGGTCGATAATAATGAAACTACCGGTTTTCTGATTCGACCTGTAGGCGTCGATAAATACCTTTTGAGCAGTTGTTAGTCGAACGCGCCCAATTTCATTAAGTAATAATTCATCTGAAGTCTCTCGCTCCAGCGTATCCACGTTCATACGATAGATAACTTCGTCAATATACACTAACGTAGTTTTGGTGCTATGCATGAGCAAATACTGCCTGCCTGTTTGCATAGCTTCTTCATTCATCCAACATAGATAGGCTTCAAACTGCGAGGTGACCTCTGGTACGTTGTTTCGGCGTACAATCATGTCGCCTCGAGAAATGTCCACCTCGTCCTGAATGGTTAACGTAACCGAATCTCCGGGGAAAGCTTGCTCTACATTCCCGTCATAGGTTACAATTTCCTTTATTTTGCTGGTTGTTCGAGAGGGTAAAACCGTTATTTCATCCCCAACGCTAACTCTGCCGGATGCAATTCGCCCCGCAAAACCCCTGAAATTTTGGTTGGGACGGATTACATACTGTACAGGAAAACGAAAATCGACTGCATTATCGGATGCATCAACACGTACTGTTTCCAGATGATGCAGCAAGGTTGAGCCATTATACCATGGCATGAAATCCTTTTCTTCACCATTCTTATCAGTCCTACGTTTTGATACCACATTATCACCTTTCAGTGCAGATATGGGTATATAGGTGATATCCTGGATATCTAATTTTCGGGCAAACTCTCTGAAATCTGCAACGATTCGGTTGAAAACAGTCTCATCATAATCTACCAGGTCCATTTTGTTAACAGCAACAACCAGGTGGGGTATTTGAAGAAGCGATGAAATAAAGGCATGTCGACGAGACTGGGTTAAAACACCTTTGGATGCGTCAATTAAAACGATGGCAAGTTTGGCTGTTGATGCACCGGTAACCATATTCCGCGTGTACTGTATATGGCCGGGCGTGTCAGCTATAATGAATTTTCGTTTGGGCGTTGCAAAATACCGATATGCAACATCGATGGTAATTTTCTGTTCCCGTTCCGCTTTCAAGCCATCCGTCAAAAGAGCCAGATTGACTTCTTCTTCCCCACTGCTACGGGACGTCTTCTCTATCGCTTCCATCTGATCCTCAAATATGGACTTGGAATCATAGAGGAGACGACCAATTAAGGTGCTTTTTCCATCGTCAACACTCCCTGCCGTTGTGAAACGAAGCAGGTCCATATTCAGATAGTGGGTATCAGGCTCTGGAGTTAAAATCATTGAATCTATGTTTACTTTTTTTTAAAAATTTAATACACACTTTATTAGAAATAGCCTTGACGTTTTCTGTCTTCCATGGCTGTTTCACTGCGTTTGTCGTCGTGACGATTTCCGCGTTCAGTCTGTCGGGCTGCAGCTACTTCCTGGATAATTTCATCCATATTAGAGGCAGAAGAAAGAACCGCACCTGTGCAGGTAGCATCCCCGATTGTTCTAAATCGTACAACTTTTGTGACTATTTCCTCTTCCGGTAAACGATTGACAAATTCCGTATCCGCTAGCCATACGCCGCGACGGTTAAAAACCCTACGCTCGTGTGAAAAATATATTTCCGGAATTTCAATTTTCTCCTGAGCGATGTACTGCCAGATATCCATCTCGGTCCAGTTACTAATTGGGAATACACGAAAGCTCTCTCCCATATTTTTTCGACCGTTGTAAAGGTCCCATAATTCTGGACGTTGATTTTTGGGATCCCATTGTCCGAATACATCTCTATGGGAGAAAAACCGTTCTTTGGCACGCGCTTTTTCCTCATCCCTTCTTCCTCCCCCAAGCGCTGCATCAATCTGATGCTCTTTCAACGTATCCAAAAGGGTTACGGTCTGCAGAGCATTACGACTGGCATCCGGCCCGGTTTCCTCCTTGACTCTGCCTTTTTCAATGGATTCCTGCACACTTCCAACAATCAACTCTACACCAAGACGTTTCACGAGATTATCCCTGAATTCGATCGTCTCAGGGAAGTTGTGCCCGGTATCAACATGTAATAGTGGGAAGGGTATTTTAGCTGGATAAAATGCTTTTAACGCGAGGTGAACCATCACAATGGAGTCTTTACCTCCTGAAAATAACAGTGCGGGTCGTTCAAACTGCGCTGCGACCTCCCGCATGATGTAAATTGCTTCGTCTTCGAGTACCTTCAGATGTGCATTCTTCATTTCAAATATTAATTATATTTCCAATTTACTATTAAAATCGTAACTGCCATAAGGATTAGGGTTACCGGAAAGCCTGCTTTTGCATAGTCACGAAAACGATATCCACCGGCACTCATAACCATGAGATTAGTCTGATATCCAATAGGGGTTAAAAAGCTGGCCGAGGCTGCAACCGCCACGGTAACGGCCACAGCATGTGCAGACAAACCCGCTTCAATCCCAATAACCAATGCAACGGGTAGCATCAATACTGCGGCAGCATTGTTGGTGATAAGCTCGGTAAGAACGTTGGTTGTCAGGTATAACGCCAGTATGATAGCAACAGCACCAAAAGGTTTGCTATAATCAAGAAGTATGGTCCCCAGATATGTAGCCAGTCCTGTGGTTTCAAATGCCTGCCCGAACCCAATAGCAGACGCAATCACAACCAAAACCGGTAAATTCAATGCACTACGAACACTGTTTTTGGGTAAACTCCCTGTAATCACCATCAACGCAGCTGCTGCTAGCGCTGCGGAAACCATGGGGAGTATTTCTAAACTAACCGATAAGACTAAGGTAACCAGTATTCCCAATGCCCACTTTGACTTATTGGCGGAAGTAGCAATACGTGTACCCTTTGACAACACTACATAAAAATTATCCTTATCACTACCAAAACGCTCATCAAAACCAACTTTCGACTCAATTAAAAGCAAATCACCAGGTTTGACAGCAATGTTACCCAAAGCACCACGAATCGCTTCATCCCGTCGTTGAATTCCCACAACGACTGCATGGAATAATTCCCTGAACTGTATTTCTTTTAGTGTTTTCCCTACTAGGATTGAAGTAGGAGCAACTACAGCTTCAAATAGTGGTAATTCATCCGCTACATTTTTTAATCTGGGAACTGCCCGATCCAGACCTTTTTCAATTGCTAACTGATTAACAAAGTCTACATCACCCATAAGGGTAAGTACATCACCTGACTGCAAAATAAATTGGGGACCTATTGGTCCAATAATCTGCCTGTTTCTGTATATATGAGTCAAAAAAGCCTTTTCCAGTGCACGCAGACCTGCCCTATCTACCGTTAAACCATCCAGCTTGGAATTTTCCGGTATCTTGTAATCGAACTGATAGCCGTTTGACTGAGTATTACTGTTAAGTTTAGTGTTATTTACGCGGCTTGGAAGCCATTTATAACCAATTAGATTAAAATAAGCGATAACGAGAGTTATTGCGGGTATTCCAATCCATGATAGTTCAAACATAGTTAACGGTTCATAACCCCGTTCATCCAGCATTCCAGAGACTACAAGGTTGGTTGATGTCCCTATGAGTGTTATCATTCCGCCAATAATTGCTGCGTAGGACAATGGAATAAGCAATCGTGACGCACTCTGCTGTGTGCTGCCAGACCAGCGCGTCACCTGCGGTATCATCATGGCTACAATGGGCGTATTGTTCAGAAAAGCAGATGATACACCGGTAATCGTCATCATTTTAGTCAAGACCCACCGGTAGCCGGTATTTGGTTTAAAAATAAAACGTTCAATAGCATACAACGCACCTGTTCGCTGTACTCCTGCTGCTATTATAAATAATGCCCCAACTGTAAAAACAGCCGGGTTTGAGAAACCACTAAAGGCTTGTTGCGGTGTCAAAACCCCGGTGACCAGTAAAACTGTCAGTCCCCCCAGGAACACATAATCCGGCCTGACCGTATCTCTTATCAGCAGCATCAGCATACCAGACAGTGACGCCAGTGTGATAAAGCTATCCGTCATGATAAAAAATGAGTGATAACTTTTTAAGAGAGTACGTGTTCCCGCCAAAAATCAGCCTGATCCCCCGTTGTCAGCAGCGGTGGATTCAGTAAACTTGGTTTATTATAAACCAGCATCGCCCCTGATAACGTACCCAAATATCCGCCGGCCTCCTTAATAATTGCGTGGGCGGCGGCAGTATCCCATTCATACGTGGGAACATCTCTCAGATAAACATCCGCTTTACCTTCGGCCACCAGACAAAATTTTAGCGAACTCCCCATGCTTAACCGTTTAGCATCTGGAAAGCGCTCAACGAGATTGGCAACCATAGCTCCTGCATGATCTTTGCTGGCAACCAACACAATATTCATTGAATCAAGCTCACGGGTCTCAATGCGTTTCACCCTTTTCCCTTTTCTTCGAAACGAACCTTCCTCTTCTTTGGCATAGTACGTCACCGACTCAGCAGGAACATGGATTACGCCCAGTACCGGCCTGTCTCTCTTAATTAAGGCTATGTTAACGGTAAATTGTCCCGTTTTTTTTAAAAACTCCTTGGTCCCGTCCATAGGATCAACACACCAAAAATACTCCCAATTCATCCGTTCTTCATACGGAATTTCTTTCCCTTCTTCCGATAGTACAGGTATTCCGGGAAAGATTTTCTCCAGTTCCGTTTTGATTATGGTATGAGCCCTTAAATCTGCCCTTGTAAGCGGTGACTTATCTGCCTTCGTATCATACTGAGGTGCTAACGTGTCATACTCCTCTAAAATAGCAAACCCGGCCTTTATAGCGATGTCGATTATTGAATCAATGTTGACATCACTCAGATTTATAATAGCCATTTTACAAATCCCTTATTGTGCGATAAAGCAACAGCGTATTTAATACCGTTCCAACAACAGGGGAATAGGCTCTGACATAATCTAAGAAGTTAGGTTGTCTTCGTACCCGAATAATCACCGTATCGAAGTTTTCCATTCTTTTCTCAAAGAAGATGGGTGTAACACTCCCATCCACCGGTTGAATAAGCTGCATGCTCTCCCCTGTGTCACGGTTGGAGATATTAACCTCAATAAACACCTTACTCCAGTCCAGGTCGGTTTCACTGGTTCGCAAGCGGATAGGGCCGCGCGCATAGGCCAACATCTGGGCCAGGTTTATACCTCGCGGAACCAAATACGTACCCGGTAGCTGCACATCACCCCAAACCAAAATGGTATCTGCAATTTGGGTGGGTTCAGCTACTCGATAGTGGGCTTCGCCTAGTCGAAAGTTCTGGCTTTGATAAACATTGTTTGATTGAGCCAGTAGCATGGTTAATGAACCAAAGCAAAACAAAGGAAGTATTAAAAGTGTTTTTACTAAGCTTTTTTTCATCTTTTAAGCTTCCTCGTGGTATTTGTCGTAGCTTTCGTATGCATATTTATAGTAATAACTGCTATAGTAATATCCGGTGGACTTCTTCGGATCAAAGGCCGTCATGACCGTACCGATAACATTTGCTTTTACTTTTTTGAGGTTGTCGATGGTCAGATCCAGTTCGGGCGACTTGGTCTGGTTAAATCGTGCCACCAATATCACACCATCAGCTTCTCCAATCAGCGGTGCAGCATCAGAAATAATTCCGAAAGGTGGGGAGTCAATGATGATATGATCGTAGTCGTTTTTCACACTGCGAATCAGCTCCCGAAGTTTCGCACTACGCGTAATTTCCGCCGGATTGGGTGGCCGTTTACCTGAGGTCAGAATCTCAACCCCAGGAACCAGGGTTTTTTGAATCACATCAGTTGGTTCCTGGCCACCAAAAAGGATGTCCATAGATCCCGGTTCTTGCTCCCGACCGAAATAACTATGTACACGGGGTCGACGAAAATCACAGTCGACCAGTAATACGCGCTTACCGGCTTCGGCAAGGGCAACGCATAGATTCGTAGATACTGTAGACTTGCCTTCACTCTTATTCGCCGAAGTCACGATAATGGTTTTGAGGGGGTTATCCGGCTGGGAGTAACTGACGTTGGACTGCAATCGACGAAAGGACTCTGCAAGGGGCGAAATCGAGTCCAACACCATAACCAAACCCGTAGATAGCGTATTCCCCCGAATGGTCACATACTCTGCCCCGTCGAAGTTCTCCTTGATATGTCTATTCATATCCGGGATGATGGTAAGCAGAGGATACCCTTTCTTCATGAGCTTGTCGATACTGGAGATCTCCACTTTAAAGAACTCACGAATGGATACAAATCCGACGGCAATTACTCCACCTAACATGAGACCGACCAAAAGGATTATCATTTTCCTGGGAGCAACAGGACTACGTGGAATGAAGGACATATCTACTACGCGTGCCAAACCGCTCTGGGTCTGTTCCCAGAGGGCGGTCTCTGCCGCTTGCTGGGAAATCAACAAAAATAATTGCTCGTTGATTTGCATATTCCGCTGGTAACGAGCCATTTCGATCATATTATCGGGTAGGTCTTCAAAAAAAGCTCTGTACTCTGCAGCCCGCTCTTCCAGGAGATTGCGCTGGGCTTCGAGTTGTTGTCGCTCTACTTCCAGGAGCAGCACTTCATTCCGTAAGGTCATAAACCGGTTGGAGACGTTTCCATCACTCGACCCAAAAAAAGATAACCCCGCATCACTTTGAATGAGGTCATTGGTTAAACGTGCGATTTCTTCTCGTAGCCCTTCAATCTGTTGGTTGATTTCAATAAGACTCGGATCGTCAGGCGTATTCCGAAGCTGTGGATTACGGGATAGTAATAATGTACGCTGTGTTTCGCGATCCGCTAAAAAAACCTGTAATTGATTGATTCTCGGAGCAATCGATGCCGTTAGCTGCTCGGAAAGCCCGGGCGTGAGTCGATCTAGTTCCTGTTGATAGGCTTCTAGTGCCGAATTTGCCGCCACCAACTTCACCTGGATTCCCTGACTTTCGGCTTCCAAGGTAGAAAGCGTTTCAATCAACTGCTGAGCCTGCGCGTCCAGTTGCACCAGTTGATTCTGGTTCATGAAATCCCGTAACTGCTCTTCGCTGTAGTTGAGCTGCATGCTTACTTTATCCAACTCACTGTCCAGAAAATCGATGGCATTGCGAGCCTGGGAGCGGTTAATCCGGGTCGACACATCGGTGTACGTTTCAATGGCCAGGTCTACTACACGGGAGGCTTCGTAGGGGGATGGGCTGCGGTAGCTTACTCGGAGTAGATTCGAGTTACGATCCGCACGGGTAAAGGTCAGGTTACCGTAAAGGCGTGCAAAGACGGTATCCGCTGTCACAATCGACGAATCCTCCGGAAAGGCACGCCAGATAACCGGGTAAAGTCGACCATCCGGCTGGTAACGCTCATCGTAAATTCGCTGGGCCAGTTCTCCAGTAAACGTACGCGACTGTAAGACATGGATTTCATTTTCAATACTGGACCCCATCCCTATCCCGAAATTCGACACCATGAGGTTACTCAGATCGGATCCGGCCATGGAGTATCGGTTTCCGGCTTCTGTAATTTGGAGGCTTCCGTTGCTTTCGAAAATAGGAATCTGGGATTGGGCATAGATATATGCTGATACGCCACCCAGTAACGTCAGCGTGATAATGATCCACTTATTATGCCAGAGGAGCCCGAAAATCTGGAGGAGATCGATTTCATCGTCATTATCTTCTCGCTGAAGGCCGGCTTGTCCGCTATACTGGTTGGCGATTTCCTCGCCCCGGTAGCGTCCGTTATATCCGTTCGTGTTATGTCCGTTGGTATCCGTCATGCTGTAAAAATTGGTTGGCGTCTGAACTGCATCCTTAAATATACTTGAAATTGCTGAATCGCCGGCTATAAAGCCTGCAGGGCTTCCAGCTGGGCCGGGGTGAGGGTGGCGTGGATTTCGGTGCCGAGGGCTTCGATGCGCAGGATGGCCTGGTTGGCGTTGGTGTAGGTGATCAGTTCGCCGGCGCGACCTTTAAGGGGTCCGTCGGTGATGCGAACCGGGGTTCCGGGCTCGAAGGGGCGTACGTCAATGCTGTCGGCATCGGCGCCTTCGAGCAGCAGGCGGATGGCCTGAATCTCATCGTCGCGGATTTCCGCTGGTTTGCCGCACCAGTGTACACATCGGCTGACGCCGGGGTCTTCGAGAATGCCGATGCGTTGTTTTTCATCGACGTTGGCGAAGATGTAGCTGGTGAACAGGGGTTTGGTGACTTTTTTCCAGCGGTCGCTCCATTTGACCTTGACCTGTACGGTGGGGCAGTAGATTTCGTAGTCCTGCTCCTCCAGGCGTGCGGCCACTTTAAGTTCGTGGCGGGGTCGGGTATAGAAGGCGCGCCAGGTCATGCCTTATTCCCCATAAACCAGCATGCGGGGTTCCGGGATGTCTTCGAGTTCATGGGGCTTGACGATCATGACGCGGATTTTGCGCTCTACGAGGCGCTCGGCTTTGTCAATGAGCGAGGCCAGGTAGGGCCGGTCCAGGGTTTCGGCCACGATGGCCAGGTCAATGATGTTTGAGTCGAGCCCGCGGGCGAGTTGCCCGGTGAGGTAGACGCTGAGGGGTTTGCCCAGTTTGCCGGTGATCTGGTCGAGCACCTTGTCTACGCCGAAGTGTTTCATGGCCAGGCTTTGCAGCTCGGTGAACAGCGGGTAGCTGGTGTTGACGGCATACATTTTTTTGTTGCCTTCCTCGTAGGAGCTCAGGATTCCGGCGCTTTCGAACCGGTTGAGTTCCATGCGGATGGAATTGGAGTTTTCATCGAACTCCTTTTCGAGTCCGCGCAGGTAGGCGGCCTGGCCGGGGTTCAGGAAGAACCGGAACAGGAGTTTGATACGGGTTTTATTGGATATGAGTACGTCGAGCACAAGCTGAGGGGTCTGTCGGGCGTATGGCTGCGTTGGTTGGGCGCCGGGGATGGTGGCGGCGGTTGGTTCTTGCCGCTGGGTTGTTCGTGGGCGGTTTCGCTTCTTACCGCGGGATTGTTCGTGGCCGGCGGTTGATTCGGGCTTGAAGGCCTTGCCGCGGGGCCGGTATTTGTTTCGGGTTTCGGGCCTTTTGGGGTACCGGTTTGTAATCCGGTCTTTTGGGCCTTTTTTCGGCCGGTTATGGCCGGTTTTCGCTGTTTTATACCGGTTTTTGCCACGGCTTCGCCGTCGTCAGTCCCATTGTTGGTGTGGGACCGCGGTGGCGGGAAGATCGTGCTCGTCCGTGGGTGCAACGCCCGGTGCAGGGTAATGTTCCCTGTTTTTCGGGCAGGCGCGGACTCCGTTGGGGGAGTCGGTTGCCGTGGTTGCATGCCGTGCGGGCAAGCCGGTTATGTGCAACAGACGGTATGGCACGGGGCCGTACTATTGAGTAAAAAAGTTACTCATTACAGGGAGGCGGTGAATTGCCGTGATTTGTGCACGGAAATCGTGGATTACATACAGATTGGGTGGAGAAGCGTATTGATTGTGCTAAGTCCTCTCGTGTTGTTGTCCTTTTTGCTCTCTGAAATTGTGTAAAAGATTTACTCTATTCATCTATTGTTTAGCAAAGATAGGTCGGTGCCGTTCAGGTAGCAAACATTTTTTTGTGTTCTGTAAACATTTGTTGCGCTGGAAACGCTTTCATAATGATTTTCTAATGGTTGTAAAGGGGGGGGGGGGTTCAGTTGTAGCGCCATCGGGCTATGCGGGTCTGTATTATACAGACAGGGCACAGAGAGAGCACCTCTCCCACTTTCGTTGTGAAATTTGTGACAAAAAAGGTAAGAATTCGGGGTTTGGCGACTCTATATAGATAACGCCCGGAACGTCCGGGTGACCAGGTGTTAGCAGAATGGAGGCATGACGGGGTCATCGGATCATATTTTCAGGGAGAATGTAGCGCCGGTGTTTGAGGTCTTTGTAAGGGAGGTCCTGGGCGTTCGCACACAATCCCTGGAGCGGGTAGAGCTATCGCAACCCAAAACCAGCGAGCGTGAGCCGGATTACCTGCGCAAAGTTGTACTGCAGCCTTCCGGAGAACCGGTGATTATGCACCTGGAATTTCAGACAAAGACAGACAAGCTCATGCACCTGCGCATGTTGGAGTACAACGCGCTGCTTCGCAGGCGGTTTGGCATTGGCGTACGGCAATATGTACTCTTGCTGAAAGGTAAAGGATCTACTATGCGCACGGAGATAAAAGAAGACAACCTCTATTTTCGTTATGAGCTGGTACATATGAGTAAGGTTAAATTTGCCCCACTGGTTGAGTCGGGTGTACCGGAGCTCATTGTGTCCTCCGTGTTAGCCGATTTCAAGCGAAAAGACGCCGCGGCAATCATCCGGCGCATTCTGGTCACCCTGCGGCAGGCGGTCCCGGATGAGCGTGACCTTCAAAAATATTTGACACAGTTAGACCTTTTGTCACATATTAGAGACTATGACAACATTGTAATCAACGAGATTGATGATATGGCATTTACCTACGACATAAAACGTGACGCGCGGTATCAGCAAGGTATTGAGCAGAGTGCTCACAACATTGCCCGCGAAAGTTTAAAAAACGGTGTTAGTATTCAGTTAAC
>OFET01000616.1_pt1 | contig 18618 bp, 13 predicted proteins | sample 1521211 | NCBI WGS metagenome assembly OFET01 (sample SAMN03766358, study PRJEB24113) | microbial mat metagenome | isolation source: enrichment culture HLUCC-A from microbial mat sample contains cyanobacterium...
CGCGCGATTGACACGGGCCGGGCGCCGCGACGCGGCGCCCGCCTTTACCGGCGGCCGCCGCCCGCCTAGCGTGCGCCGAACGTCTCAACCGGTGTCGCCCGTGACCAGCCCGACCGACCTTGCCCCCCCCGATCTCGTTGCCCAGATGAAGCGCCTGGGCCTGACGGAATACGAGTCGCGGATCCTGCTCGCGCTCCTTCAGTCTCCGCCCGCCACCGCCTACGAGATGGCGAAGAAATCGGGCGTGCCCCGGCCCAACGCCTATTCGGCGCTGGAAGGTCTGGAAGCCCGCGGCGCCGTCATGCCCGTCTCGGAAAAGCCGGTGCGCTACGCCGCGCGCCCGCCGCGCGAGTTCTTCGGCCAGATTCTCGCGCAGACCCAGACCGTCTACGACAGCCTCGCCGGCCGGCTTGAGACGCTCGCAGCGCCGCAGGGCGATCACTACGTCTGGACGCTCGAAGGCGCGGCCGAGGTCCAGGCCAAGGTGGCCGAGATGATCGCCGCCGCCGAGCGCGAGATCTGGCTGAAGGGCGACACGCCCCTGCTCGACCGGCACGCCGACGCCCTGCGCGAGGCCGCCACGACGCGCGGCGTGGCGCTGATGGTCATCCTGTTCGGGACGAACCCGGGCGACTACCGCTTCACCGAGCAGTGCGCCGTGTTCGTGCACGAGGCCAGCGGCGTGCGGATGGGGTCGGCCGACAACCTCTTCACCATCGCCATCGACCAGACGCAGATGCTGACGGCCAACGACGATGGCGGTATCCGCGCCGCCCACACGCAGAACCGCGCGGTGGTGAAGATGGCGCTCTCGCTGATCCGCCACGACTATTACATGGCCGAGATCTTCGGCCGCTTCAAAGGCGAGCTCGACGCCGTGTTCGGCCCGCATCTGTCGCGCCTGCGCACGCGCAGCTTCACCGACGAGCAGATCGGCTCCTTCCGCGAGAAGACGGGGCTGTCGGACTAGCCCCGCGCGCCGAGGCGCCGCTCGAGGTGGGCCAGCGCGGCAAGCGCATCGGCCATCGGCGCGATCTCGGAGAACACCGGCACGCCGGCCGCGATGGCCCGCTCGGCATAGTCGCGGCGCTTGGCCTCCAGTTCGGCGGATTCGTCGCTGCGCAGTGCGAGCGCCACATGCGCCTGGCCCGGATATTTCTCCTGGATGCTCTCCACGACCGTCATCAGGTTGCCGATCGGGTCGACATCGCCCCGCCCGACGAACGCAGCGAGGTTGAGGTGCAGGGCCACGGCATCGGGCCTGGCATGGGCATAGATCAGGTCGAGGATTTCCCCCGCGACCCAGCCCTCCTTTTCCTGCAGCGTGCGCACCGGGGTATCCACGGGATTGGCGACGCTGGTGCCGGGCGGCAGGCCCAGCGCCTCGAGCGGCTCTCGCGCGGCCGGGCCGAAGGGGCTGACGCGCAGCCCCGCATCGGCAAACGCATCGGTGCCGAGCACGCTGGAGCCGCCGCCATTGCCGAACAAGACGACCTCTTCGGTCGGCCGGCCGGCGCGCGGGGTCAGGCATTGCAGGGCCAGAAGCGTGTCGAGGAAGGCGTTGACATGCGGCACGCTCACCACGGGCGTCTGCGCCTCCAGCGCCGCCCAGGCGCGGTCGTCGCCCGCCAGCGCCCCGGTATGGGAGGCCGCGGCGAGCCGCCCGAGCGAGGAGCGCCCGCCCTTTAGGATCACGACCGGCTTGGTGGCCCGCGCCGAGCGGAGCAGGTCGAAGAAGGCGCGGCCGTCCTTGATGTCCTCGATGTAGAGGCCGATCGCCTTGGTCACGGGATCGGCGAGGTAGAACTCCAGCAGGTCCACCGGGCCGAGATCGCAGCTGTTGCCGACGGTCACGAGGCCCGAGAAGCGCAGTCCGCGACTCTGGCCGCGCTTGATGATGTCAGTCGAGAGGCCCCCCGATTGTGCCACGACGCCGATATTGCCGACCTCCTTCGGCGCCCCGACCGGGAAGGTGAGCCCCCCGCGCGGGCTGTAGCTGCCCAGGCAATTCGGGCCGAGCACGCGGATGCCGGCGCCGCGCGCCTTCTCGACGAGATCTTCCTGCAGCGCCTTGCCCTCCTCGACCTCGCCGAAGCCCGACGAGATGACCTGCGCGATCCGGCAATTCCCCTTCGCCGCGGCCAGCGCATCGGGGATGCGCCCCGCCCCGATGGCGACATAGGCGTAATCCACCGGCTTCGGGGTGCTGGCGAGGTCGGTATAGGCGGTCAGCCCCTCGATCTCTCCGGCCTTGGGGTGGATCGGATAGATCTCGCCCGCATAGCCGAACTCCTTCATCCGGCGGATGAAGGTGTTGGCGATGGCCGTCTCCTTCGTGGAGGCGCCCAGCACCGCGACCGTCGCGGGTTGGAAAAGCGGCGCGAGGTCGGCCGTCTCGCGCGGGGGCCGAGGCGCGGCACGCTCGGTGTTCAGGATCACCCGCGCGTCGACCGCCATCGCGCCCCGCTCGCCCACGATGAGGGGGTTGATGTCGAGCTCGGCGATGGCGGCGCCCTCGCGCATCATCAGCCCGTCCTCGCCGCCGATGCGCAGCATCGCGTCGACGAGCGCGTCCTGGTCCACGCCCGCTTCGCCGCGCACGCCGTCCAGCAACGCGTGGCCCTTCAACTCTGCCAGCATGTCGCGGGCATCGGCCTCGGTGATCGGGCACAGGCGAAAGCTGACGTCCTGCAGGACCTCGACGAAGATCCCGCCGATGCCGACCATCAGGAGCGGTCCGAACTGCGGGTCGGTCAGCGCGCCGATCACCATCTCGCGCCCCCCGGGCGCCATCTCTTCCACGAGCCAGCCGTCGACCCGCGCCGACCGGATCGCCGGCTTGTCCGCCATCTCGGCGATGGCGGCCGCCACCGCGTCGGCGTCCTGCAATCCGAGCGCGACGCCGCCGGCGTCGGACTTGTGCAGGATGTCGGGCGAGACGACCTTGACCGCGAACGGCCCGGAGGCGCCCGCCATCTCGTCGGCGATGCGCGCGGGATCGGTGACGACCGTCGTGCTCGGCACGCGCAGGCCGTAGGCGGCGAGCAGGGCCTTGCCCTCGGCCTCGGGCAGCGCCTTGGCGCCGCGGGCGAAGGCCTCGGCCAGGATGGGGCTGGTCATCGGTGTCTGCTCCTCGGGCATCAGTAGCTGGTGGGCCAGGTGCTCATCAGGTGCTCGCCCAGTCCGCCCGAGCGGCGGCGGCGGTGGATGTCGAGCATCCGGATGACATGGTCACGAGTCTCCTGCGGCTTGATCACGTCGTGCGCCGAATAGATCTCGGCCATGCCCCAGACCTCGAGATCCTTCTGGATGTCGGCGAGCGCCTCCTCGAAGCCCTCGTCGCCCTGGGTCTTGTTGTGCACGATGGAGGTGGCAAAGACCGGATCCATGAAGCTGATCTCGGCCATGGGCCAGGCGACCAGGCTGTCGTTGTGCGCCCCGCCGCCCATCGCAACATAGGCCCGCCCGTAGGCCTTGCGGCACAGCACGGTGACGGAGGGCACCGTCGTCAGGCAGGCCGTGTTCATGAAGTTCATGATCCAGCCCGGCGCCCCCCGTCGCTCGGCCTCGGTGCCCACCACGAAGCCCGGCGTGTCCATCAGCCGGACGATGGGAATGTTGAAGCTGTCGCACAGCACGGTGAAATCGACCGCCTTGCGGCAGGCGTCCGCCGAGAGGGCGCCGCCGCCCACCATCGGGTTGTTGGCGAGGATGCCCACGACCTTGCCGCCCATCCGCGCGAGCCCCGTGACGAGCGGCTTGCCGAAGCGGGCCTTGAGCTCGAAGAAGCTGCCGGTGTCGACCAGGACCTCGACGATCTTCTTCATGTTGTACACTTGGTTCCGCCGCTCCGGCAGGATGTCGAGGATCTTCTCCTGACCCTCGCCCGCGCCATCGGGCACCGGCGCTTCGGGCGGCAATTCCCTGTTATGGCTCGGCATGTAGGACAGAAAGTGCCGCATCGCCGCCATCGCCTCCTCGTCGGTATCGACGAAATGATCGATCAGCCCGGTCTTTTCGGCGTGCAACCGCCATCCGCCCAGCTCTTCGAGGTCCACCTTCTCGCCGATCGCCATGGAGACGAGCCGCGGGCTCGACACCGACATGATCGAGCCCTTCTTCATCACCGCGAAGTCGGCCATGCAGCACATCCAGGCCGATGACCCGAACGACGTGTTCAGCGCCGCCGAAAGGTAGGGCACCTCGCGCTTGCGCCGGAACTGCGAGGTGTCGTTGCCGAGCATCTGGCCCATGCCCCGCGAGCCCATCGCATCGGGCAGGCGCGCCCCGGTGGACTCGCCCAAATGGAGAAACGGGATACCGCGCTCCACGCAGGTCTTGCGGATGTGGCCCATCTTCTTCGAGTTGGTCGCGCCGGTAGAGGCGCCCTTGGTGGTGAAGTCGTTCGCCACCACGCCCACATCGCGGCCGTCGATCCGGCCGAAGCCCGCGATCTTGCCGTCGCGCGGCGTCCTGGCGGCCTCGGCGGGCGAATACGACGATACCCCGAGCAGCCCCGTCTCGTAAAAGCTGCCCTCGTCCACGAGGGCGGCGACCCGCTCCTCGGCGTTGAGGTCGCCCTTCTCGGCGCGCCTCGCCAGCTTCTCGGGCCCGCCCATCCGGCGGGCCGCCGCGCGGCGGGCGTCCAGCTCCTTCATCAGCTCGTCATGCGCCATGCTGGCTCCTTTTCCGTCAGCGGAACTCGACATGTTGGGTGGTCGCGGCCTCGATCCGGGCGGGATCGAGCGCGGGGCACGGGCCGGGGTCGAGGTGCAGCACCGCCCGCTCGGTCTCGAGCGGCTCGGCGAAGAGCCGCCCGGTCATCTTGAGGTAGCCGTTGAACTCGCCGGCATTGTCGATGCTGCGGGCGGCGACGGCCGCTTCGCACCATGCGTGCAGATCCGAGCCGAGCCCGTCGCCCAGCACCGCCTGCATCCCCGCCCCCTGGATGGCGCGGATGCCGTCGGCGAGCGGCTGGAGGCCGCCGAAGCGCTTCAGCTTCACCTTGCAGAAGCCGACGCCGGGAATCCCGGCCGCGCGCTCGATGTCCTGCATCGTGCAGATCGGCTCGTCGAGCATGACGGGGATGTCGGAGACGGCCGCGACGGCGGCGTTGTCGTCCCACAGATCGGCCTCGCAGGGCTGCTCGAACAGCATGATGCCGTCCGGGTCTGCCCGGCGTGCGAAGGCGATGGCATCGTCACGGTCGTAGGCACGGTTGGCATCGACGCGCAGCGTGGCGCGGCCGGCGACGGCGCGCTGGATGTGGCCGAGGCGAACGAGATCGCCCTCCAGATCCTTGCCGACCTTGATCTTGAGCGTGGCGAAGCCCGCCGAAATCGCCTGCTCCACTTCGCGCTCGATGTCGGCGGGCTGCAGCGCGCCGATCGGGGTGAGCAACGGCAGGTCCGCCGGCGCCGCGACCGTCGCGAGCGGGTCGTCGGCGAGGATCTCGAGGGCGACGACCGCGGCGGTCGTGGCCACCTTGCTCGCGGCGAAGTCCGCCAGAAGCGCGGCCTTGGCGGCCTCGGGTTCCATCCCCACGAGGCGCGGCAGACGCTCGGTCAGGTGCGCCCAGCCGCCTTCGCGTGTCTCCGCGCTCGACCCCGGCGAGATATGCGCGTCGGCCCGCGCGATGCGCCCGTCGGCATCCTCGACCTCGACGAGGAACGGCTCGAATTCGGTGAATGTCCGATAGGACAGACGATATGGCGTGTGCAGCGGCAACCGCAGCCGCCGCAGGGCAAGTCTCGCAATCTGCGTCATCGCATGCGCCCGTGTCGGGCGTGTCCTGCGGTGGTGCGTCCGCTCTCTCGCAACATGCCGATCGGCCTCCCTCTCCCGTCACCCGATCTTAGTAGTAGCAAGCACAACTACTGTCAATTCGGAGCGCAGGAACCCGGGGCACGGCAGGGGGCCCACCGCCGACGGAACAGGCTCGGATCAGCGTGCGGCCGGATCGCCGTCGCGGTCGAGCGCGCCGGCGGTGGAGCTCTCGACGGCGACGATCATGCGGTGCTTGGCGCGGTCGACGTGCCGCCAATGGCTCAGATAGGCCCGGTCGGCGTCGCCGGCCGCGAGCGCGGCGAGCATCTCGCGGTGTTCGGAATTCGACACCGCCAGGCCTCCGCCCTGCACGAGGCTCTTGCGCCGAAACAGGTGCATCTTGTTGACGAACCTCGAATATTCGGTCGCCAACAGGCGGTTGCCGCTCGCTTCGATGATGGTGGCGTGGAACTGCAGGTTGAGCGGGTAGTAGGCATCTAGGTCGTTCTGGTCTGCGGCCTTCTCCATCGCCTCGACGAGGTCGCGCAGGCGACGGAGCAGATCATCGGTCATGCGATGCGACGTCAGCCGCCCTGCAAGGCCGAACAGCGTGCCGCGCAATTCGTAGATCTCGCACGCCTCGGCGAGGCTGATCTGGCGAACGAACACGCCGCGATTGCGAACGACTTCGACGAAGCCCTTCGCCTCGAGACTGCGCATCGCCTCGCGCACCGGCCCGCGAGACGTGCCGAACCGCTGCGCAAGCTGGATCTCGTTCAGCCGACCACCCGGCTCCAGCTCGCCAGACATGATGAGGTGTTCGAGCTTGCGCTCGAGCGCGCTCGTCAGAGAGACCGATCGGAGAACCGACAGGTCGTCGCTCTGGTCTGGCCGGTCGAATGACACCTTTTGCGCTCACATTGCCGCCTTCGGTCGATTCCCGTCCCCGGGCCTGCCCAGGCTCGGGCCATCGACCACGAAACACAATAGCCGCAAAGGCGCCGGGTGCCGAGTTATTCCGCAGCCGCGCTCGAAACCGGCACCGTTGCCCGCGCAACTGATGCCGGATCGGCACGCTCGATCCCCCACGCCGCGTCGAGCGCAGCCTTCGCGACGTCCTCGCCGACGACGAGGCCGGCCTGGGTGAGGAATTTCTGCTCCAGATGGGCGTCGGACAGGGGCCTGTCGCGGCTGCCGATCGCACGATCGACATACTTCTCGAGGGTCGTGCCGTCGTTGAAGGTGAGCGTGATGTTGACCGAGGCCTCGTGCATGTCCGGGTCGGTGATGGCTTCGACACGGCCGCGCAGATCGAGGATCTCGGGCAGATTGACCACTTCGTCGGTAAAGGCCGTGGGCGCGCCGTCGCCGCGCAGCAGGGCGCACGCGGCAGAATGGAACACCGAGAACTTGGCCTCGAGCCCGGTGCGCGGGGCGCGCTTGCCGGTCAGCTCGAGCACCAGCGGATGGGTCCGCAGCTCGACCTTGGCGATATCGTTCACCCTGTCGCCGATCTCCGCACGGATCTGCTGGCAGCCGTCGATCGTGGGGTGGATGACGATACCGCAGGCGAACGGCTTGTAGCTGTTGAGCGCCGCCTCCCACCGCTCGCCGAGGCCGCCGAGGATCTCAGTCTCGTCGAAGGCGTCCGAGAGGATCGCCGCCCAGCCGCGGCGCCCCTCGATGCCCTGCTCGGCGCTGTCGAAGCCCGCCTCGGCCAGAAGCGCCGACCGCAACCCGTTCATCGCGGCGACGCCGGGATGGTAAGACTTGGTCATCGTGCCGAACGCCTCGCGCAACCCGGAAGATTGCGTGCCCGCGAGGCCGAGCGCCCAGGTCTGCCGTTGCGCATCGAGGCCCATGGCCTGACCGCAGGCCGCGGCCGCACCAAAGACGCCGGCCGTGCCGGTGATGTGCCATCCCCTGTCGTAATGGGCGGGGTAGACCGAATTGCCGATCCGGCACTCGACCTCGACGCCGGCGATCAGCGCCGTCAGAAAGTCTTCGCCCGACATCGGCCGAAGCTCGGCCAGCGCCAGCAGGGCCGACGCCACCGGGCCCGCAGGGTGGATGATCGTCTTGAGGTGGGTGTCGTCGTAATCGAGCACGTGGCTCGAGATGCCGTTGAGCAGCGCCGCGTTCATCGGGTCGAGCGTGTCGGTGCGGCCGAGCACCGTCGACGAGCGCGGCCCCGAAAACGGCGACAGCGCGCGCAGCGCGGCATCCATCGACGGATGATCGGCGCCTCCCAGCGCGCATCCCAGCCAGTTGACGAAGGTGCGCACGCCCTCGCTGCGCACCTCGCCCGGAATGTCCGATCCCGAGAGGCCCGAAATCCACTGCGCCAACTCGCGTGTCACCATGCGATCGGTCATGCCTTTTCCCTCATCATGCGGCCCCGCGCGGGCAGGCGCCTATTTCCGCAATTCCGCCATCAGCTGCTCGAGCGAATCGAGCTTTTCGAACTCGGCGACCATCGCCACCACGCGCTCGGCGCGGGCCCGGTCCCAGCCGGCGAACTCGGCACATTCGTGGAACTTGCCGGCGACCTCGTCGTAGCTCATCGGGTTGGCGGGGCTGCCCTTGCCGAAATCCGCCACGCCCGACACCGTGCGGCCATCCGCCAGCTCGATGTCGATGTAGGTCGTCATCTTGTGGTAGCCGGCCGCTTCGGCGCGCTCGTCGATCACGAAGTCGACCTTCTCGATCATCGCCTGCACGTCGGGGCGGTTGACCACCTCGTCGGTGAACTCGGGCAGACCGCCCCGCCCCTCGATCAGCAGGATGGCCATGCAGAACTCGAACGAGAACTTCGCCTGCAATTCGTTGGTCGGGCGATGGTGGATCAGCGCGTTGGGCATGTTCGAGTTGGTGCCGACGCGCACGCGCTTGACCTGATCGGCCGTGATCCCGTTCTCGCGGATCAGCCGCAGCATCTCGGTCATGCCCGGATGGGTGAGCGAGCCCGAGGGATGCGGCTTGATCGACACGCCCGGCTCCTCGAACGTCCAGGGCTTGCCCAGCTTGCCCCGGATCGCGCCTCCGTCGTAGCCGCCGCCGGCCGCGCGGAAGAACCCGCGCATCGCCTCGAGGATGTTGGGGCTGGCCGACCAGCCGCGCGCCGCGAAATCGGCCGCGACGACCCCGCTCTCCGACGAGCGGCCGGCGTGGAACGGCTTGGTCATCGTGCCGAAGTTCTCGCGCAGACCGGCCGACTGGCTGCCGGCGATCGACAGCGCGCGCAGCATGGTGTCCTTGTCGAGCCCCATCAGACGCCCCGCAGAGGCGGCAGCCGCGAAGGTGCCGCATGTCGCGGTCGCGTGAAAGCCGGTCTGGTAGTGCCGCGGGTTGATCGCCTCGGCGATCTTGCACTCGACCTCGACCCCCAGGTGATAGGCCAGCATGACGTCGACGGTGCTGGCGCCTTTCGCCTCGCCGAGCGCGAGGGCGGCGGGCAGCGCGGGGGCAGTCGGGTGGGTCAGCAGGCCATAGACCCGGTCGGGGGCGACGGCCAGCTGCGTGTCGTCGTAATCGTCGGCATGGATCCCGACACCGTTGGCGAAGGCGGCGAACCGGGGCGCCACGCGCATCGCGGAGCCGATCACGGTCGCAGGCCCGGCACCGAGGCCCAGCGAGTCGAGATGCGCGCGCACGATGCGGCCCGAGGCCGCGACAGAGCCCGACAGCGCCAGCCCCAGACCGTCGAGGATCGACTTGCGACCCGTCTCGACGACCACCTCGGGAAGGTCCGCCACGGTCGTGCCGAGCACGAAGTCGGCCACCTCGGCGGTCAGACCGTCCCCGACATCTTGCCAGGCTTTCGCATCGCTCGCGTTATCGACGATCATGTTCACGGTCACGGGCCCTCCATTTCGCACCTCGAGCAGACCACCCGAAGAATTGTAGATTGTCAACAGTCGGTACCTGGCCGGTCGCGCCTCTCCGGGTGCTCACAGGGCGTATTCCGCGCGCTCTTCCGCGTCGAGCTGGTGCTCCAGCCCGACCTCCCAATCGAGGTAGGTCCGCGAGGCGTCGAGGTCGCCGTCGTGCCGGCCGTGGGCGAACCACGTCACATCCGGCGAGGCCAGCTCCGGCGGCTGGTCCGGAGTCGCCTGCACCGCGGCGCCGGCCGCCACGAGCGCATCATGGCCGCCGCGCACGCAGGCCACGTCGCCCCCGGCACCGTTGCGCGTCAGATCGCCCGCAATCAACTCGGCCCGGCCGGAGCCGTCGCCGATCAGGATGACCGCCTCCGCCCCCCCTCGCAGCACATCCCTATCTGTGCGCAGGGCCCAGGCGGCTCCGGCGACATGCCCGGCGCGATAGGCGTCCGACGATCGCACGTCGATCCACCGCACGCCGCCCCGCGCGGACCGCTCAAGCGCCGCCTTCGCGTCGATTTCCTCGCACAAGACAGGATGCGGCGCAGGGACCGCACGCCGCGGGATCGCCCGCGCCGCCGCGTCGATGCGCAACACGCGGGCATCAAACCCAAGGGCCCGGAGCCAACGCGCGGCGATGGCGGCGCGCAGACCGAGGTCGTCGGCCAGAACGACACGCGCCCGGCGCACCCCGATCCACTGGTCGCTCGCCTGCACGAGTTGAACGGAAAGCGCCGGCGCGAAGGCCGGAAGCGGGTCGTCGCGCGCCTCTTCGCTCGATCGCACATCGAGCAGAAAGGTCGTCCTGGCCGGATCCGCGAGCAAGTCGCGCACGCCGGACGAATCTATCTCGGGGATACCCTTGTCGGCCATGAACCGCCGCGCACGCTGCGCGGTCTCCTCCCGCTGGCTGTCGTCGAGCTCGGGATAGGCGGTCGGCGTGTTGCCCCGCAACAGATCGCGCCCCGAGAGCGCCCATCCCTGCGTCCCGTTCTCGAGCGCGTAGACCTCGACCTCCGGCGCCACTTCCGCGAGCGATACCGCGCCGATCAGCCCGCGCGTGCGCCCCGCGCAGGTGAGCAGGACGGGCTGACCCGGCCGCGCCGCCGCCGGCAGCCGGTGCGCGATCTCGCCATTCGGAAGGCACGCCGTCCCGGGCACCGTCATCTTCGCGAATTCCGACCGAGGGCGGCAATCGTAGAAGGCGAAATCACGCCCTTCCGCCTGCCACCGCGCCAACTCGTCGGGTCCGATCCGCTTGGGCGCGCGCGTCTCGCCCACCAGTTCGCCCAGAAGCTTGCAGGGAACGTTGACGCCCTTGAACAGCGTATAGCCCGCAGCCTCCCAGCCCCGGGCGCCGCCCTCGATCACCGCGACGTCGCCATAGCCCATCTCGGCAAGCCGTTCCGCCGCCAGCGCGCCCACCCCGTCGCCGTCGTCGAGCAGCAGGATCGGCGCGTCCTGCCGCGGCACGAGCGCGCCGACCCGCAATTCGAGCACGCTGAACGGGCACGGAACGGCAAACAGCGGGTGACCCATCGAGATTGGCCCCGCCTCGCGAAGATCGAGAAAGGCGACCTCGTCGCCGCCATGGATCGCGGCTTTTGCCACGCTGGCCGGGATAGTCCGTGTCATCGCTCCTCCTTGCGGGGGTTTCAATGCGGTCGAGCCGAAATTGTCAACAGTTGACGAAGCGCGGAAGACGCGCGACGCTCCGCGCGACCGAAGTGTGGGAGACTGCCATGAACGTGCCGACAGGTGTTGATCCGACCCGAATCGAAGGCTCCGTCGCCGTGGTGACGGGCGCCTCGCGTCGCATCGGGCGCCAGACCGCTCTCGGCCTGGCGGCGCATGGCGCCGACGTGGTCGTCACCGCCCGATCCGCGCAGGACGAGATCGAGGCCGTCGCCGACGAGATCCGCGCCCTCGGGCGCAAGGCCACCGTGGTCATGGCCGACGTCACCTCCGAGGGCGATGTCGCGCGCCTCGCCGAGACGGTGCGCGCCGATCATGGCCGCGCCGACATCGTGGTGAACAACGCGGCCGTGCGGAAGCAGGCGCCGCTGCTCGAGATGTCGCTGGAGGAGTGGAGGCAGATCAACGCGGTGGTGCTCGACGGCGCGTTCCTGACCTGCCGGGCGCTGCTGCCGCTGATGATCGAGACCGGCGGTGGCACGGTGGTCAATATCGGGGGGATGACGGGGCATACCGGCGCCCCAAACCGCGCCCATGTCTGCACCGCCAAGGCGGGGATCGTCGGCTTCACCAAGGCGCTCGCGGTCGAGTTCGCCGACCGGGGCGTCACCGCCAACTGCCTCGTGCCCGGCCATATCGGCGGCGCGCGCTCGTCCTCCGCCGGGGCCGCGCCGGCGCATGGCGACGGGCCGCTCGGCCGGGCGGGCACGGTGGAAGAGGCCGCCGCGATGGTCGTCGCGCTGTGCCTGCCCCAGGCGGGCTACATGACCGGCCAGACGGTGCACGTCTCGGGCGGCCTCTATATGCCCTGAGGCTCGAACGCCTCGGCCCGCCTGCGCGCAGCGAGGCGGGCCGACAGCCTGATCGCCGCCTCCATGGCGCCCGTGTCGGCCGTGCCCTGCCCGACGATGTCGTAGGCGGTGCCATGCGCGGGGGTGGTGAACACGGTGTCGAGACCCGCGGTGATCGTCACGCCCTTCATGAAGCCGCGCACCTTCGTCGCGATCTGCCCCTGGTCGTGATACATCGCCAGCACGCTGTCGACCTCGCCCCGGAACGCCTTGAGATAGACCGTGTCCGAGGGGAACGGGCCGCGGCAGTCGATCCCTTCGGCGCGCGCGCGCTCGACCGCCGGGGCGATGATATCGATCTCCTCGCGCCCGAACAGCCCGCCCTCGCCGCCATGCGGATTGAGCGCCGCCACCGCGATGCGGGGCGCGTCGATCCCCGCCCCCTTCATCGTGCGGTCGGCCAGGTGGAGCGCGTCGACGATCCGCGCCTCGGTGATCTGGTCGAGCGCCTCGCGCAGGGCGACATGGCTGGTGACGCGCGTCATCCAAAGCCCGTCGAGCACGTTCATTTCCGAGAACTGCCCGGTGTGGCCGAGCAGGTGGGCGAACATCTTGTGCTCGTCGGGAAAGCGCCAGCCACCATCGTAAAGCGCCCGCTTGTTCAACGGGGCGAAGGTGATCGCCTCCACCTCGCCGGCGCGGGCGAACTCTATGGCGTGGGCCAGCGTCTCGCCGGTCAGCCGCCCCGCCTCGGCGTTGGCCTCGCCAAGCGGGAGGGCGTCGGGGTCCATGTTCCCCGGATCGACCAGTTGCACCGGCCCGTCGAACCGGGCGGCGGCGGGCGAGGCAACCTCGGCGATCTCCAGCGAGACGCCGGCGAAGCGTGCCCCCCGCTCCAGCACGCGCCGGTCGCCCACCACGACGAAGCGCGCCGCATCGGCCAGCTTCCCCTCGGCGAGGATGCGCGCGGTCAGCTCCGGGCCGATTCCGGTCGGGTCACCGGGGATCAGCGCGAGGATGGGACGGTCGTCGGTCATGGGTCGGCCTCCTTCAGGGGGCGGTCAGTCGAGGGCCTCGGCGATGGCCTTGCCGCAATCGGTCGTGGAGAGCGTGCCGCCCAGGTCGCGCGTCCGCCCGGATTGCTCCGACAGCACACGCTCTATGGCCCGCACCATCGCGGCGCCGGCCTCCTTGTGGCCGAGGTGCTCCAGCATCATCGCGCCGGCCCAGACCTGCCCCACGGGGTTGGCGATGCCCTGCCCGGCGATGTCCGGGGCAGAGCCGTGGACAGGCTCGAACAGCGAGGGGTGATCGCCTTCGGGGTTGATGTTGCCGGACGGCGCGATGCCGATGGTGCCGGTGCAGGCAGGCCCGAGATCCGACAGGATGTCGCCGAACAGGTTCGAGCCCACCACCACGTCGAACCAGTCCGGGTGCAGCACGAACTGCGCCGTGAGGATGTCGATGTGATACTTGTCCCACGTCACGTCGGGGTAGCGTTCGGCCACCGCCTCCACCCGCTCGTCCCAGTAGGGCATGGTAATCGAGATGCCGTTCGACTTGGTGGCCGAGGTCAGGTGCTTGCGCGGCCGCGACTGCGCGAGATCGAAGGCGTAGGCGAGGATGCGGTCGATCCCGTGGCGGGTCATCACCGTCTCCTGCACCACCGTCTCGCGCTCGGTGCCGGCGAAGATGCGCCCACCGATCGACGAATACTCGCCCTCGGTATTCTCGCGCACCACGTAGAAGTCGATGTCGCCCGGCTCGCGCCCGGCCAGCGGGCACGGCACGCCGGGCATCAGGCGCACCGGGCGCAGGTTCACGTACTGGTCGAACTCGCGCCGCCACTGGATCAGCGAGCCCCAGAGCGAGACGTGGTCGGGCACCACGTCGGGCCAGCCGACCGCGCCGAAGAAGATGGCGTCGTGCCCGCCGATCTGCTCCTTCCAGTCGTCGGGCATCATCTGCCCATGCTTCTGGTAGTAGTCGGCCGAGGCGAAATCGAACTCGTCGAACTGGAAGGCGAGCCCGTATTTCGCGGCAGCCGCCTCGAGCGCGCGCAGCCCCTCGGGCACCACTTCCTTGCCGATTCCGTCGCCCTCGATCACCGCGATCTTCAGCGTGTTGCTGGCCATGTCTTTCCTTTCTCGGAGCGTGTCCGGCGCCGGGCGGCCCCTGTCGCGGGGGCCGCCCGGCGCCATCGCGGGAGCGGTCAGTCGCCCGGGGGCTGGTGGCCTGCAGCGGCCTCGCGCCGGGCCACGGACTTGAGCATCGACGAGAGGAACGGGCTCGCCAGGCTCAGGATCGACAGCCCGAAGAAGAGGTTGGCGATCCAGCTCTGGAAGAACATCGTCCAGTCGCTGTCGAAGATGATCATCGCCTGGGACCAGTTCTTTTCCAGCAGCCCGCCGAGCACGAGCCCCATGACGAACGGTGCCGGGCCGAAGCCGTGCCGCATCGCGATGAAGCCGACAAGGCCCGCCGCCAGCATCGTCCAGACGTCGAGCATCTGCTGCTGGTAGGCATAGGCACCCACCATCGCGAGACAGAAGACCGACGGCCACAGGAAGGTGCGCGGCACCAGCGTGATGAGCGAGAACACCTTTGCGCCGGCGAGGCCGATGGCGAGGAAGGCGAAGTTGGCGATGAACATGGCGCCGAAGATCGCGTAGAGGATCTCGGGCGTCTCCTGCGTCAGGAACGGCCCGGGTCGGAACCCGTGCATGATCAGCGCCGCGAGGATCACCGCCGTCGTGCCCGAGCCGGGAATGCCCAGCGCCAGCGTCGGCACCATCGCGCCGCCCGCGCCGGCGTTGTTGGCCGCCTCGGGCCCCGCGATCCCCTCGATCGAGCCCTTGCCGAACTCCTCGGGGTGCTTCGACCAGCGCTTGGCCTCGTTGTAGCCCATGATCGCGGCCACCGTCGTGCCTTCGGCCGGCAGGATGCCGATGAAGGTGCCAAGGCCCGTGGAACGCAGGATCGTCGGCCAGATCCTGCGCATGTCGGCCCGGGTCGGCAGCTTGACCGCCAGCTTCTTGACCCGCTCCATCGTCTTGTCGTCGGCGCTCGCCATGCGCAGCAATTCGGCGATGGCGAAGACCCCGATCAGAACCGGGATGAAGTCGATCCCGTCGTAGAGGAAGGTCGTCCCGAAGGTGTAGCGCTCCACCCCGGTCACGAGGTGGATGCCCACGGTCGAGACGAGCACGCCGAGAAAGCCCGCGATCAGGTTGCGCGGTGCCGACTTGCCCGAGATCGCCGCGAGCATCGACAGGCCGAAGAGCGTGAGCGCGAAGTATTCCTGCGGCCGGAAGCTGAGCGCGATATCGGCCAGGAGCGGCGCGGCGATGATGAAGATGACGAGGCTCATCAACCCGCCCGAGATCGACGAGATCGCGGCGATGCCCAGCGCACGGCCCGCCTCGCCCTTCTGCGCCAGCGGATAGCCGTCGAGCGCCGTCGCCACCGCGGGCGGCGCCCCGGGCGCGTTGATGAGGATGGCGGTGATGGAGCCGCCGAAGGTGCCGGCGCAATACAGCGCGGCCATCATCGAGATGGCGAGGATCGGCTCCATGCCGACGGTGAACGGCAGCAGCAACGCCACCGCCATGGTCGAGGAAAGCCCCGGCAGCGCGCCGATGATCACCCCGATCAGCACCGAGATCAGGATGAGCGCGAGTCCCGCGGGCGTCAGGATCAGCGAGATCCCGGTTACGATCGCGTCGAATTCCAAAGCCGTCTCCCATCGCAGGCGGCTGGCCGTGCCGCCGCCACAGGGCGTCGCCGCCCGAAAAACCTCAGTAGAAGATCCCGCCCGTCAGCCCCCTGGGGAACGTCACCTCGAGCACCTCGGCGAACAGGAACAGGATGCCGATGGGGAAGAGCAGCACATAGGGGATGATGATCTTCCAGCGCCGCTCGCCCCAGAGCAGGGGCATGAGCAGCGTGATCAGCGTCAGCGCCGGCAGTGCGCCCAGCGTCGGCAGGGCCGCAACAAACAGCAGCAGCGCCACCATCGTCGCCCAGGTGATGCCCGGCAGCGCCTCAGAGCGCTCGGCGTCGAGGTCGATGCCGCGCACGAGCTTGCGGTGATGCTCGAATGGCAGGATCAGCGCGAAGGCCATCGTGCAGATCAGCACGAGCCGCGGAAAGGTCGCCGGCTGCACGTTCTGCGCGAGCGACGAGGGCACCTCGTCGAAGTAGAACGTGCGCCAGTAGAGCAGGGCGCAGAGCACGATCACCACGCCCGACACCACCACGTCTATGGGGTGGACACGGAGGGCGGAGGCGCCTGGGGCGCCCCCGCCTTGGCCGGCCCGATCGCTCGGATCACTCGGCATGTCGGCCTCTTACTGGTCGGTCATGTCGAGACTGCGCAGCGCCTGCAGCGAGACCTCGTACTCTTCCTTGAGCTGCTGATCCCACTCCTCGGCGCCGGCGATGTTCGTCTCGGGGTTCAGGCCCGAGCCGCGCAGGTAGTCCTGGAAGCGTTCGCTCTGCATCGCCTCGAGAATCAGCTCCTCCAGCTTCTCGACGATCTCAGGGTCGGTATCGGCCAGCACGTAGTAGCCGCGCGTCGTGGTCACGGACACGTCGTGGCCGAATTCGGCCGCGGTCGGCACGTCGGGCAGGTCGTCGACACGCTCGTCGTAGAGCAGCGCGATGGGCTTGAGTTCGCCCTCCTCGATCAGGTTCAGCGCCTCCGAGATGTTGGCGAGCGTCGCGTCGACGGCGCCCGAGCGCAGCGAGGTGATCATGTCGCCGCCAGAGCCGAAGGGCACGACGCGCGGCTCGACGCCGGCCTGCTCGCCCCAGCGGGCGATACCGATGTGCTCGGTGCCGCCCACCTGCGCCACACCCCACGTCATGCCGTCCTCGGCGGCGGCGACGAAGTCTTCGTAGCCCTCGTAGTCGGCATCGGCGTTCACCACGATGACCGAGGGGTCGTCCATCGCGCGGGCGACACCCTGGATGTCGTCGATCGTGAGCGGCGAGTTGCCCCTGGCGATCGTGTAGAGGTGCGTCTGCGTCAGCCCGATGATGGTATGGCCGTCGGGCCCGCGGTTCACCGCGTATTCATGCGCGGCGCGGCTGCCGCCACCCTGCTTGTAGACGACGCGCATGTCCTCGTCGATCATCTCGTCGGCCGAGTCGAGCCACATGCGGATGGTCGTGTCGGTGCCGCCGCCCGCCGAGGCGTGCGAGACGATCTCGATCGTGTCGCAGGGCCATTCGTCGGCCGGGCAGTCCTGCGCCATCACCGAAGTCGGCGCGGAGAGCAGCAATGCACCAGCCGCCGCGCCCAGCGCCGAAATGGTCTTGGGGTTGAAGGTCGCCATGAGTGTTTCTCCTCCACTGTTGTCCGGCGGTTTCGGCTTCAGCCGAACTGTGCGCCGCCGAATGGTCTCGTGTCGTCTCGGGGACGAGCCCGCGAAACGCACGATTTTCGCGGCGTCGGAACGCCACTGCAACGGACGCTAAGGACGGCCCCGCAAACTGTCAACAGTCTGCAGGCCCACCTCGGGGATTCCTGCCCGATGCCCCGCGCCTGGCTCGGGGCGGGGCACATACCCGCCCGGCAAGCAAATGAATTCCTTTCTTTTTTCTGTAGCTTTACCACCGCCGCCATCTGTCGGCAGATCCGGCGGCCGGCGTGGCCCGCCCTCCATCGGGGGCACTGTGCCGATTTACCCATCGGTCGACGCCTTTGCGGCAAGCTCCGCGCGCATCGCCGGAAGAATCCCGCCCGCGGCGATCAGGGCGACCTCCCCGGCAGACCGCGCGGCCAGGCGGGCCTCGAACCGGGCGACCTCTTCGCCGTCCCTCGAGACCCGCACCGGGATCGTGACCTCCGGCGCCAGCCCCGTTCGGGGCAAGTCGAGATCTATCAAGGCCCTGCCATCCAAGGGGAAATCGTCTCGGCCCGCGCCACCCGCGAACTCCAGAGGCAGGACGCCCACACCGATGAGGTTGGCGCGGTGAATGCGCTCGAAGCTCTCCGCCAGGACCGCCACGACCCCCAGAAGGCGGAGCCCCTTGGCCGCCCAGTCGCGCGACGACCCCGCGCCGTAGCCTTCTCCGGCGATCACGATTGTCGACACCCCCGCGTCGACGTAGCGCCGCCCGGCCTCCCATACGGAAATCTCGTCGCCCGAGGGGCGGTGGACAGTGCGGTTGCCCCGGCCCGATGCCAGCGCGTTGGACAGGAGCGGATTGTCGAACATGCCCCGGCCGCAAACCTCGGGGTTGCCGCGCCGCAGGCCGAAATTGCCCAGCTTCGCCGGGCTCTCGCCCTGCTCGATCAGCCAGCGCCCGGCCGGGCTCGCGGCCTGGATCGCCCCGTTCGGCGCCACATGGTCGGTCGTCACGGCGTCGCCGAGCACCAGCAGCGGGCGGATGCCCCGGATCGGCCCGTCGAAGGCCGCGACCGGCCCCATCTGCGGAAACGGCGAGGGCCGTATGAACCCGCTCGTGTCGTCCCACGC
>OFET01000617.1_pt1 | contig 18578 bp, 16 predicted proteins | sample 1521211 | NCBI WGS metagenome assembly OFET01 (sample SAMN03766358, study PRJEB24113) | microbial mat metagenome | isolation source: enrichment culture HLUCC-A from microbial mat sample contains cyanobacterium...
GGCGCGTGGGGGGCGAGGGCGCCGACCACGCCGCCCGAGGCCCCGGCGCCGATCCGCGCGCGTTCGATCAGGCGCACGCGGGCCCCGCGGCGTGCCATCGCCCACGCGCAGGCGAGGCCCCAGACACCGCCGCCCATGACTGTCGCGTCCCACCTGCTTGCCAAGGTCCGGCCCCTCTCCGATAGTCCGCCGCGTTTCCATTTCGGGCCGGGGAGGCATAGGGCAGCGCATGACCGGCGACCAGAGCATCGCGGCGTCCGGGCTCGAATGGCGCGCGGGCGAGGTGCCCGTGTCCACCCGCTTCGGCGATCCCTATTACTCGCTCGAGGATGGGCTGGCCGAGACGCGGCACGTCTTTCTCGCCGGCAACGGGCTTCCGGGGCGGCTGACCCCCCGCTTTCGCGTGGCCGAGCTGGGCGTCGGGACCGGCCTGAACCTGCTGGCGCTGGCCGAGGCGGCGGGCGACGTGCCCGTGCTCTATCTCGGGTTCGAGGCGTTTCCCCTGACGGCGGGCCAGGTCGCCCGTGCGCTGGCGCCCTTCGAGTCGCTCGCCCCGCTGGCGCGGCAACTCGTGGCGGCATGGCGGCCCGAGGGCTTTGCCGCGCGCATCGGCTCGGTCGAGGCCGGGATGGTCGTGGGAGACGCGCGCCGGATGCTTCCGGTCTGGCAGAGCGCCGCCGACGCGTGGTTTCTCGACGGCTTCGCCCCGGCGAAGAACCCCGAATTGTGGGAGCCGACGCTGCTGCGCGAGGTCGCGCGCCATACCGCGCCGGGCGGCACCTTTGCCACCTACACCGCCGCGGGCGCCGTGCGGCGGGCGCTCTCCGAGGCGGGCTTTTCGGTGGAGCGTGTGCCCGGATACGGGCGCAAGCGGCACATGAGCCGGGGGCGACTGACGACAGGAGGCGGGGCGTGACCGAGCAGAACACACGGCTCGGCATCCTGCTGATGGTGGCGACCACATTCGTCTTCGCCATGCAGGACGGGATCTCGCGGCACCTGGCGAGCGAATACAACGTGCTGATGGTGGTGATGATCCGCTACTGGTTCTTCGCCGCCTTCGTGGTGACGCTGGCGGTGCGGCAGGCCGGGCTGCGCGCCGCCGCCGCCACCTCGCAGCCCTGGGTGCAGGCGTTCCGGGGCGTGCTGCTGGCGGCCGAGATCTGCGTGATGGTGCTGGCCTTCGTGCTGCTGGGGCTGGTCGAGAGCCATGCCGTCTTCACCTCCTATCCGCTGCTGATCGCCGCGCTTTCCGGCCCCGTGCTGGGCGAACGGGTGGGGCCGTGGCGCTGGGCGGCGATCGGCGTCGGCTTCGTCGGCGTGCTGGTGATTCTGCGGCCGGGCTTCGCCGTGTTCTCGCCCGAGGCGCTGGTGCCGCTGCTCGCCGCCTCGATGTTCGCGCTCTACGGCCTGCTTACCCGCTATGTCGGGCGGCGCGACAGCACCGCGACGTCGTTCTTCTGGACGGGCACCACCGGCGCCGCCTTCATGACCTGCGTCGGCATCTGGTTCTGGGAGCCGATGACGCCCCCCGACTGGGCGTGGATGGCCGCCCTGTGCGTCACCGGCGCGACCGGGCACTGGCTGCTGATCCGCACCTACGAGGTGGCCGAGGCGAGCGCGGTGCAGCCCTTCGCCTACCTCCAGCTCGTCTTCGCCTCGACGCTGGGCATCACGGTGTTCGACGAGAGGCTGGAGTGGAACGTGGCGCTCGGCGCCGCCATCGTCATCGCTGCCGGGCTCTTCACGCTGTGGCGCGAGCAGGTGGCGCGAAAGCGCCTGCGCGGCACGGGCTGAGGCCCGCCGGCGAACAAACGCGGCGCGGCGGGCGTTCATCGCGCATGGGGCAGCGTCCGGATATCTGCGTTCTCGTCAATCCCGGGGCCGGGCGAGACGCGCCCGAGCAGAAGCGCGCATGGCTCGAGGCCGCCTGCGCGCGCCACCCGGGCCGGTTCGCGCTGCGCGAGATCGCGCGCGGCACGCCGCTTTCCGAGCAGGTGCGCCAGGTGGCCGACGACGGGTTCGCCCGGATCGCCGCGGCCGGGGGCGACGGCACCGTGGCGGGCGTCGCCGCCGCGCTGGCGGGGATGGACGACGCGCCGGACCTCGCCGTGATCCCGTTCGGCACGTTCAACTACTTCGCCCGCGGGATCGGCCTGCCGCTCGAGACCGGGGCAGCGGTCGACCTCGCGGCCGGGGGCGAGGCGCATGTGGTGGCGGCGGGCGAGGTGAACGGGCAGCTCTTCCTCAACAACGCGAGCCTCGGCCTTTACCCCGAGGTGCTGCGGCGGCGCGAGAAGATCTACGCGCAATACGGCCGGTCGCGGCTGGCCGCGTTGTGGTCGGTCGCCCGCACGATCCTGCGCGCAGGCGGGCCCGAGGAGATGCGCGTCACCCTCGACGGTCGTGCGGTGCGGCAGCGCTCGCCGCTGGTGTTCGTGGCCCGCAGTGCCTTTCAGGTCGAGAGGTTCGGCCTGCCGGGGGCCGAGTGCATCCGCGGCGGCCGTTTCGCTGTGTTCGTGGCGCCCGACGGCAGCCGGGCGGAACTGCTGACGCTGGCCGCGCGGCTGGCGACGGGGCAGATCGAGCCGGGCCGCGACTTCGACTGGCACTGCGCCGAGGCGGTGACGATCGAGACGCGGGGGCGCCGCCGTACCATCGCCTGCGACGGAGAGCGGTTCGACATGACCGCGCCGTTCCGCTTCACCCTCCGCCGCAACGCCCTGCGCCTCGTGCGCCCCGAGGGGGCCGAGCGGCAGAGCGACCAGACAGGGCCCGCGCGGACCGGACCCGGTGCAGGGCCGGGCGCGGGGTCGGGCGCGGGGCCGGGTGCGGCGGCGGAGGACACATGACTACCCGGATCGTGCATCTTTCCGACCTGCATTTCGGGCGCGACCGGCCTGAACTCGCCGAGCCGCTGATCGCGGCCGTCGACGATCTCGCGCCCGATCTCGTGGCGGTCTCGGGCGATCTGACCCAGCGCGCCCGCATCGGCCAGTTCCGCGCCGCCCGCGCCTTTCTCGAGCGGCTGCCCGCGCCGGTCCTGTGCGTGCCGGGCAACCACGACACGCCGCTAGACAACCTTCTCGTGCGCCTGCTGCGCCCCTTCGGACGCTACAGGGAGCATATCTCGCACGATCTCGAGCCGCGCCTCGACGTGGGCGACGACGTGGCCGTGGTCGGGGCCAACACGGTCAACCCGCTTGCGTGGCAACGGGGGCGGATCGGGCCGCGCACGGTCGACCGGGTGTGCGCGGCGTTTCGCGCCCGGAGCGGCGAGGGGCCGAACGTGGTGGTCCTGCACCACCCGCTCGAGCACGCGCCCGGCACCGACAAGGCGCTGACCCGCGGCGCGGGCCGGGCGCTCGCCGCCTTCGGCGCCTGCGGGGCCCATGTCGTGCTCTGCGGGCACCTGCACAACTGGCACACCGCGCCGGGGACGGTCGTGCGCCGCACCCTTCTGGTGCAGGCGGGCACGAGCCTGTCGACGCGGGTGCGCGACGAGCCCAACGACTTCAACCTGCTCACGCTCGACGGAAGGTCGGCCACGGTCGAGCGCTACACCGCGCGCGACGACGCCTCCGGGTTCGATCACGAGGGCGCGTATCGCTTCCTGCGGACGGATGCGGGCTGGGAGGTCGACGCGCGGGGGTGAACCCTCGCCCACGAAAAAGGGGCGCCGGAGCGCCCCTCGCCGCGCGGCCCGGGCGGCCGCGCTCAGATGGCGCTTTCGATCCAGGTCTGCAGGGCGGCCTTGGGGGCGGCTCCGGTCTTGTTCGACACGACCTCGCCGTCCTTGAACAGGAACAGCGCGGGGATGCCGCGCACGTTGAGCGAGGCGGCGACCGACATGTTCTCGTCGACGTTGACCTTCACCACCTTCACCTTGCCGGCCATCTCCTCGGAGATTTCCTCGAGCGCAGGGCCGATCTGCTTGCAGGGCCCGCACCACTCGGCCCAGAAATCCACCACCACGGGGATCTCGGACTGCCTCACTTCGGTTTCGAAGGTATCGTCGGTGACGGCGTGCGTGGTCATTGGGGCGCCTCCTCGGCTCGATCGGTTGGATGCCGAAGCTATGGAGGCCCCGGCGGGGCGTCAAGACGAGGCGGCGGCTCGGGCAAGCGCCGCAGCGGCAAGCTCGGGCGGCACGGGCATCAGCCGCGGCGCGCGTGTCCACAAGAGCGCGGTCTCGATCTCGCGGCCGGGGAAGACCAGCGCGAGCGCGGCGGCATAGGCGCCCATCTGGCGCAGCAGGCCCTCGGGAATGTCCTCCGCCCGGTCGGGGATCAGCGTGTTCGACTTGAAGTCGACGGCGAGAACGCGGCCCCCCTCCACCACGAGACGGTCGATATTGCCCGCGATGCGCTGTCCGCCGAGCTGGGGCAGGGTGGCGGCGACGGGCACCTCGGCGAGCGTGCCGGGGGCGAAGAGGGGCGCGAGGGCGGGATCGCCGAGGATCGCCGCGGCCTCGGCAAGCTCGTCTCCGGCGCCGTCGGCGTGCGGGTCGAGGGCAGCGGCGATGGCAGGCCAGCGTGCAGGCTCGTGGCGCGGCAGTTCTTCCAGCAAGCGGTGCAGGCGGGTGCCGCGGGCCATCGCCTCGTCTTCTTTCAGCGCGCAGCTCTCGCCGTTCGCCGGGGCGGCAGCGCGGGAAGGGGGGCGCTGCCCCCCGTCGCCTGCGGCGCCTCCCCCCGGAGTACTTGGGCCAAGCTGATGGAGCAGGGCCTTGGCGCCCCCCAGATCGGAGGGGGCGCGGGGCGGGGCGGGGCGGGGCGGGGCGGGCGGCCCGGTATGCGCCCAATCAGGCAGGACGCGGGGCCGGGCGGCGGCGGCGGGCGCGTGGGGCGCCTCGGCGGGCCAGTCTTGCGACTGCAGCAACAGGCCGCCCACGCCGCCTGCATCGTGGGCCACCGCGCCGGCGCGCTCCAGCCCTGCGCGGGCCTGCTCGTACCAGGTGCCGCCGCGCGCGCCCAGATCGCCCGAGGCGGCGACGACCAGCCATGTCTCCGCCCGCGTCATGGCGACGTAGAGCAGACGGCGCGATTCCGCCTCGCGGCGGGCCACCGCCTGCTCGCGCAGGTCCAGCAGCGGGCGGGGCGCCTCGGCCTTGCGGCCCGACCACAGGGGGCGGCCGGCGCCGTCGACCAGCACACGGTCGGAGACGTCGCGCAGCCGACGCTGCTGGCCGCAATCGGGCAGGATGACGATGGGGCTCTCGAGACCCTTTGCGCCGTGCACGGTCATCACCCGGAGCTTCGCGCCCTTGCCCTCGGCCTGCCGCTTGATGCGGGCGGCCTCGCCCTCCTGCGCGGCGAGGAAGGCGGTGAGCGACGGCACGGCCTGCGCCTCGTGGGCCAGGGCGCGGGCGAGCAGCGCGTCGATGCCGTCGGCCGCCTCGGGGCCGAGCCGCGCGACGAGACGGCGGCGGCCGTCGTGGCGCGTCAGGAGGCGCTCGATCAGCTCGAAGGGGCGCAGGAAGTCGGCGGCGCCGCGCAGGTCGCGCAGGGTGGCGACCGTCTCGGGCCAGTCGCCCTCACGGGCACGGAGGGCGGGCCAGAGGTGGCGGCTCTGGCGCCCCGCGGCGAGGTCGTAGAGGTCGCCCTCGGACCAGCCGAAGAGCGGCGAGCGCAGTGTGGCGGCGAGCGACAGGCTGTCCTCTGGCGTGTCGAGGAACGCCAGCAGCGCGGTGACGTCGCGCACCGCCAGTTCCTCGCCGAGCTTGAGCACGTCGGCGCCAGCCACGTCGAGGCCGGCCGCCTTGCACCGGCGGATGATCTCGTGGAACAGCGTCCCGCGGCTCTGCACGAGAATAAGGATGTCGCCGGCGGTCACCGGGCGCGGCCCGCCCTCGCCCGGCAGGTGCGCGCGGTCGACCATGGCGCGGGCGGCCTCGGCCACCTGCGCGGCGAGACGGGCGTGGTGATGCTCCTCTCCCCGCTGGTCGACGGGCTCGTACCACGGAGCGTCCTCGCCCTTCTCGGCGGTCTCGACCGGCGGCCACAGCTCCACCCGGCCGGGCGCGTCACCGTGGAACGGGATGTGGTCGAAGTAGTCGCCCAGCCCGTCGCGGTTGTCTGGGGCGAAGGTCTCGTCGACCGCGCGCAGGATCTCGGGGGCGGAGCGGAAGGAATGCGCCAGCTCCAGTTCCTGCAGGGTCTGGCCCGTGGCGGAGAGGCGGGCGCGGTAGCGGTCGCGCTCGGCGGTGAAGCTCTCGGGGTCGGCGCCCTGGAACGAGTAGATCGACTGCTTGAGGTCGCCGACGACGAACAGGGTGCGCTCGCCGGGGGCGTGCGCCGAGGCGCCGGAGGTGAAATCGGCCGTCAGGAGCTCGACGATGCGCCATTGCTCGGGGGCGGTGTCCTGCGCCTCGTCGACGAGGATGTGCTCGATGCCGCCGTCGAGCTTGTAGAGCACCCATTCGGCAACGCCGGGGGCGGCGAGCAGGCGCGACGTCCGGGCGATCAGGTCGTCGAAATCCACCAGCCCGCGCTCGGCCTTGGCGCGCTCGTAGGCGGGCAGGAACAGCGCGGCGAAGCGGTGGAGCGCGTGGGTCTGCCGTGCGGCGGCGAGCGCGCGCTCGCCCTCGCAGGCGGCGACGAGGGCGTCGGCCAGCGCGTCCCAGGCATCGGCCAGCGGGCCGAGGGCGGTGCGGGCGCTCTTCGTCGGGATCCGGGAATTGGCGCGCGTGCGATCGGCGACGAGGGCGGCGGCGCAGAGATCGTCGAAGGCGGGCGCGCCGGCGCCCGCCGCCGCGATGCGGCGCAGCTCGGGGGCCAGCGCCTGCATCGTCACCGACTGACCGTCGAGGATGTCGGCGATGGCGCGCAGATCCCCGGGGCACAGGCCGGCGGCAGCCTCTTCCCGCAGCGCCGCGACCGTGGCACCGGGGGCGAGGCCGAAGGCGGCGCGCGCGCCCGCCTCGTCGAGCGGCGGATCGAAGGCGGCGCGGTGGCGCAGGATGTCGTCGCAGAGCGGGCCGAAATCCTCGTCGGCCACCTCGGCGCCGACCGCCTCGATCTCGGCCGGATGGGTGGCGGCGACCTGCGAGAGCACCTCGGCGCGCAGGCGGGCCGCCTCGGCCTCGTCGAGCTCGCGGAAGGCGGGGCTGACCCCTGCCTCGAGCGGGAAGCGGCGCAGGATCGCGGCGCAGAAGGCGTGGATCGTCTGGATCTTGAGGCCCCCCGGCGTCTCGATCGCGCGTGCGAAGAGGCGGCGGGCCTCCGCGAGCGTGGCCGGATCGCGCGGCGCGCGGGCGCCCAGCACGTCGAGCGTGTGGGCGAGTGCGGCGTCGGGGGCCATCGACCATTCGCCGAGGCGGCGGAACAGGCGGTTCTGCATCTCGCTGGCGGCGGCCTTGGTATAGGTCAGGCACAGCACGTTCTGCGGCGCGGTGCCGGCGAGCAGCAGCCGCGCCACCCGGTCGGTCAGCACGCGCGTCTTGCCCGAGCCCGCGTTGGCCGCGAGCCAGGTCGAGGCGGTCGGATCGGCCGCCTCGACCTGCCTCAGGGTGGCGGCGTCGCGGCCCGCGCTGTCTCTCATGTCGCGTCCTTCATGCGTCCTCTCCCCCGACCCGTTCCGGCACGGCCTCGTCGGTCAGATCCCATTCGCCGAGGCGGGCGAGATGGTCGTAGTCGCCCTCGAAGCGCACGGTCTCGGCGGCGCGGCGGGCGGTGTAGCCGCGGTCGCGCACCGCGTAGGCGCCGATCAGGGCGTGGAGTTCCTCGAAGGCGCGGTCGGGCAGGCGGGCGCCTTCGTCCTCGACCGGGATCTCGCGGTCGGCGCCGCTCGCGCCGAGCGCGATGTAGGTCATCGCGGTCACCGGCGCGGCGGGCAGGCCGGGAAAGGCGCCGCGCTCGGCCATCGCCGCCTCGAGCGGAAGCTGCTTGTCGAAGGCGCGCACCTGCTTGAGCGTGGGCGGGCTGCCCGACTTGTAGTCGCGCACGGCGTAGGTGCCGTCTGCTAAGCGGTCGATCCGGTCGGGGCGGGCCTCGAGCGTGAAGTCGAGGCCGGTGAGCGCGAGCCTGCCCTTTTCCTCGGCGAACACCGGGGCGGCGTCGGCCAGCCGCTCGGCCTCGCCCGCGATCAGCCTGTCGGCCACGGCCATCAGGCGCGCGCGCCACAGCGCGGCCATCGCGGGGTCGTGGGCGTGGGCGTCGAGCGCGGCGGTCGCCTCTGCCAGCGCGGCGCGGGCCGATTGCGGGTCACCGCGCCATTCCGCGTGATGCTTCAGGAACCGCTCCATCGTGTCGTGCAGGGCGATTCCGCGGGCGCGTGCGTCGGGCAGCGGCAGAAGGGGCGCGAGGCGGCGGAGCCCGAGCACGTACTGGGCGTAGATCGCGTAGGGGTCGCGGATCAGTGTGGTGATGCGGGTGACCGAGAGCGCCTTGGGGCGGGCGGGCACCGGCGGCTGCGGCGAGGGGCGCGGCGCGGCGGCGACGGGCGCCTCGGGCGTCTCGAGCGCGGCGTGCAGGTCGAGCCATTCCCGGCCGCGTCTCTCCATCGCGTCGAGCGCGGCGGCGCCCTCCGTCCCCAGCCCCTTGAGCAGGTTGGTCAGCCGGTTCAGCCAGCGCGAGGGCACCGTCTCGGCCTCGGCGTCGCGGGTGGCGCGGGTCAGCAACGCCTCGGGCGCCGCGATGGCCTGCTGGAAGTCGTGGGCCGACAGACCGATCTGCCGCTCGGGCAGGGTGAGCCCCGCCTCGGCCCGCATCCGCCGGTTGAGCCACGGGTCGGGGCCGGGCAGGCCGGGCCAGGTGCCCTCGTTCAGCCCGGCGAGGATGGCGAGGTCGACACCCCCCGCGCGCGCCTCGAGCGTGCCCCAGATCATCACCTGCGGGTGGGGCAGCCGCGGATCCTGCACCTGCTCGCCCGACAGGTGCAGACGCAGAAGATCGCCATAGGCCCGCGCCGCGAGCGGGCCGGCATGGGCCGGGCCGGCCAGGGCCAGCGCGTCCATCGCGGCGCGGGCGGCGCGGCCCGCCGCCTCGTCCCACAGGGTGCCGGGCGGGGTGCCGCCGGGGCCGGCCGCCACCGCCTCGGCCAGCGCGAGATGGAAATTGATGCGCTCCGAAAGCAGGCAGGGCGCGCGGTGCGACGTGGCCTGATCGAGCAGGCCGGCGAGCCACGCGGCCCAGGCGGCATGGGACTCGCGCTTGCCCGCGAAGGCGGCGAGGTCGGCCGCACCGGGCCGCGGGATGCGCGCCTCGCGCAGGAACAGCTCCAGCTCGCGGGTGGCGAGCAGGTGGGGGCCGCGCCCTGCCCCCGTCGCGGCGAGCGGATGCTTGAGCAGCGCCAGCAGGTCGGGCAACTCGGGCGGCGCGGCCATCAGACCGGCCGTCAGGCGCAGAAGCCGTCCGGGCGGGGTCTGGTGCAGCGGCGTGCCGCCGGAATCGTCGGGCTCGATCCCCCAGCGGTCGAGCGCGGCGGCCACCTGCCGGGTCAGGTCGCGGTCGGGCGAGATCAGCGCGGCGCGCTTGCCCTCGTCTACCGACGCCCGCAGGCGCAGGGCGATGGCACCCGCCTCGGCCCGCGGGCTGGGCGCCTCGAGAAGGGCAAGGCGCGTGGTCGCCTCCGCGGGGTCGCCCAGCGCCGCCCCCTCGGCCCGCCAGCGGTCGGTCACCGGGGCGGGGCAAAGCGCGAGCGAGACGAGACGGTTGCGCGCGGGGTCTGGCGCGGGCACGTCGTGCCATGGCGCAACGTCGGCGGGCGTGAGGCCCAGCGCCTCGACCAGGCCGAGAAAGCGGTATTGCGGGTGGTCCTCGCCGTGCTGGGCGCTGTCGAGTGCGGCCCAGTGGCCTGCGGGCATGTGCGCGTCGAAGCCGGGCAGCACGACGTATCCCTGCCCCAGGCGCGCCACCGCCTCGATCAGCCGCCGCGTCGCCCCGCGCGAGCCGGTGGAGCCGGCCACGATCACCGGGTCCTGGGGTGGCGCCGACCCCCACCGCGCGATCAGCGCGTCGACGATGCGGGCGCGGCGGGCCTCGGCACCCGGCAGCGCGTCGCCCCCGAAATGGGCGTAGGCCGCCTCGACCACCGCGCGGCTGCGCTGCCAGTGGGCCGCGTGGCCCGCGACGTCGATCCGCGCCAGCGCCTGCGGCGGCACGTCCTCGCCCTCCATCTCGTCGATCAGGGCGGCGAGGCTGCGGGCGAGGTCGAAGGCGGCGGCGCGCGGGCCGAGCGTGGGGTCGCGGTCGATCAGCGCCTCGATCAGCCCGGCGAGCTCGAGCGTCAGGGCGAGGGCCGTGCGGGCCTGCGGCACCTCGGGGAAGGCGCCGAGGGCGTCGAGATCAGACACCGGCACGACGCGCGGCAAGAGGCGCGGCGGGCCGGACGACAGCGCCTCGGTCACCTGCCGCGCCATCCGGCCCGAGTTGACGAGGATGGTGGTGCGCGCCCAGTCCTCCGGCGGACAGCCGGCGAGGCGGGCCTCGAGCCCGGCGACCAGCGCAGCAGGAAAGTCGGCGCCGGGCGGCAGGGCGTAGAGGCCGCTCACGACGCCTCCGCCAGCATCCGCTCGGCCTCGGCGATGCCGCCGGGGTGGCCCACGTCGCACCAGCCGCCGGGGTGGACCGCGCCGAAGAGGCGGCCCCGCTCCGCGAGCCCGTCCCACACCGCGTTGAGCGAGAAGGCGCCGGGCGGGTGCGCCCCGACCGCCTCGGCCGCAACGATCTGCGCGCCGGTATAGGTCAGATCCCGGCCGCGCCAGAGCAGGCCGTCCGCGTCGAGGCGGAAGTCGCCCGCGCCGGCATGGCCGCGCGCGCGTTCGGCCGGGACGAGGAGCAGGAGCGCGTCCATCCGCTCGGGTTGCCACGCCCGGGCCAGTGTGCCGAGCGGGTTCGGCCCTGTCCACACGGCATCGGTGTTGAGCGTGTAGAGCGGCCCGTCGCCCAGCAGCGGCAGGGCGTGGCGCAGGCCGCCGCCGGTGTCGAGGATGTCTGGCATCTCGTGCGACACGGCCACGTCGGGGCGGGCGGCGAGATGCGCGGCGATCTGCGCGGCACGATAATGGGCGTTGACCGCCTTCACCGGCACGTCCGCCGCGTCGGCCAGCGCGAGGGCGTGGTCGAGCAGCGCCCGGCCCGCCACCTCGATCAGCGGCTTGGGCCTCTCGGCCGTGAGCGCCCCCATCCGCGTGCCGAAGCCCGCGGCGAAGAGCAGGATGGCGCCTGGGCGGGGCCCCGTCATCGCGCCCCGCTCACGGCGCGGCGGGGGCCGGGTCGGCCACGGTGCCGGCGCGGGCGCGCAGCCGCTCGAGGCCGCCGGCGTCGGGCGCGGGCAGGGTGCGGGCGACCGCCTCGGCGAGGCCGGCGCAGGCCGGGTGGGCAAGGTCACGCTGCAGAAGGGCCCAGTTGCGGGGGATCAGCCCGGCATAGGCGGGCTTGCAGTCGCGCAGCGACAGGCGGGCGAAGACGCCGAGGATGCGCAGTGCGCGCTGGGCGCCAAGGACGGCGCAGGCGGCCTGCAGCTCGGCCAGCTTCTGCCCGGTGGCCTCGGCGTAGCGCGCGATCATCGCGTCGTGGAGGGCAGGAGAGACGTCCCGGCGCGCGTCCTGCACCAGCGACGCCAGGTCGTAGGCCGGGTGGCCGCGCGCCGCGTCCTGGAAGTCGAGCAGGCCGACGCGGGCGATGCCCTGCCGGCCGGGCAGCCAGAGCAGGTTCTCGGCATGGTAGTCGCGCAGCATCGTCGCCGCGTGGCCTGGCGCGTGAGCGTCGATGGCGGCGCAGGTCGCCCGCGCGAGGGTGGCGGCGGCGTCCTCGTCCGCGTTGTCGGGGGCGCGACCGGCGAGGCCGGGGCGGTACCACAGGGCGGCGAGGCGCGCGCGGTCGGCCATCTCGGCCGGCCCGTAGGCGGGCAGGTCGGCCGGCGGGGCGTGGGCGTGAAGCGCCACGAGCATGTCGACGGCCGCCTCGTAGAGCGCTGTCTCGGCCTCGGGGCGGCGCTCGACCACGCGGGCGTAGAGGTCGTCGCCCAGATCCTCGATCAGGGCGAGGCCGCGTGCCTCGTCGGCGGCGAGGATCGCGGGCGGCGAGAGGCCGAGGCCGGAGAGGTGGCGCGCGATGCGCAGGAAGGGGCGCACGTCTTCGCCCTGGTCCGGAGCGGCATCCATCAGCACGGCGGAGGCCCCGCCGGGCGCGGTCAGTCGCTCGTAGCGGCGGCGCGAGGCGTCGCCGGCCAGCGGCCCGCGCGCGGCGGCGCCCCAGCCGGCGCGCTCGAGGAAGGCGGCGATGGCCGCGTCGCGACTCATGGCCCGACACCGAGTGCGGCGAGAGGGTCGGCCCAGCGGGCGGGATCGCCCGAGAGAGTGGCGCGGCGGCCATCGCCCTCTGGCGCGAGGTCGATGCAAAGGGCGGCGTCGGGCGCCGCCGCGCCCAGCCTGTCGGGCCATTCGACAAGGCAGAGCGCGGTACCGAAGGCTTCGGTGAGGCCCAGCTCCTCCAGCTCCGACGTGTCCCCCAGTCGGTAGAGATCGGCGTGCACGATCTCGCCCGCGGGCGCCGCGTACGGCTGGACGAGCGTGTAGGTGGGCGAGGGCACCTCGGGCGGCTCGGCCCCGCCGGCGCGAAAGGCCGCGCGGATCAGGGCGCGGGCGAGGTGGCTCTTGCCGGCGCCGATGGGGCCGGCGAGCAGCACCGTGTCGCCGGGCCGCAGGAGGGCGGCGAGCGCCTTGCCCAGGGCGTCGGTCGATGCGGAATCGGGCAGCGCCAGCACGCGCTCGGCCCGGCCGGCACAGGCGGCACGGGCGGGATCGGTCGGAGCGGGAGGTGCGGCTGCGGCGGGCGTCACGAGAGGCACCATACAAGCGGCAGGCGTGCGGGCAAGCCCGCAACAGGTCAAGGCGGGCGGCTCGCCGGATCGGCGTGGCACGAGCCTCGGCGGCCGGCAAGCCAGTCAGGTCGTCGCCGTCGCCGCCTGCCAGGGGGCGCCACCCGCCACGTCTCCGGCCGAGTCGCCCTCGACCGGGGCGAGACGGCCCGCGGCGGGCGCGAGCGGGATAAAGCCCACCAGCGTGCCGGCACCGGCCAGCGGCGCGACGCGGCACATCAGGCCACGCCCGTCGGCCAGGCGCACCTCGCGCGACCAGCCCTCGGAGCCCGGATTGGCGGCGAAGGCGGCGATTTCGTCCCACACCGGGGTCGGGCTGGCCGCCGCGCGCCAGCGCACGACCGCCTCGGCCAGCGTCGCCGGCACGAGCGTTTCGGTCGTGTCGTCGTCCCACAGCGACTCGTAGGCGGCGTTCGAGAGCACGAGGGCGCGCGAGGGGCCGAAGACGGCGATGGCCTCGGGCATCGCGTCGACCACGGCCTGCCCCAGCTCCAGCTCTGAGCGGAAGCGCCGGGTCAGCGTCACTTCCGACGTGATATCCTCGAACAGGAAGGCGATGGCGCCGTCGGGGTGGGGCCGGCCGGTCACGCGGAAGGTGGTGCCGTCGGGCAGCGTCCAGGTCTCGATATGGGTGCCGCTCGCCGCCGCCGCCTCCATCTCGACGATGCGGCGGCGCCATTCGCGGTAATCCTTGGGCTCGGGCATCCGCCGCGCCTCGCGCAGCGCGTCGAGGAAGTCGAACAGGGTGGGCCGGCGGCTGAGGAACAGCGGCTTGAGCCCCGACAGGTCGGTCAGCGCGGGGTTGAACACGGCGAGTCTGCGGTCGCGGTCGAACAGGGCGAGGCCGATGGGTAGATGGGCAAAGGTCTTGACCAGCGTCTGCATGAACTCGCGGTGCTGCCCCTCTGCGCGCGCCAACCGGTCGGCCGGCGTGGCGAACACCATCGTGGCCTCGCCCGACCGCGCGCGCGTCGCGTCGAAGATCAGCGTCTCGGTGCCCTCGCCGTCGCCGTCGCCCTGGTCGCGCGGCAGCTCGAGCGACAGGCGCACGCCCGCCTCTTCCGCCCCGCCGGACGCAGGAAAGAGGCGTGGCAGCGGCCAGGAAAGCGTCTCGCTCTCGGGATCGGCGCGCAGGGCGAGCTCGATGTAGGCGGCGTTGGCCCAGCGCACCGCGCCGCCGGCGTCTTCCTTCCAGATCAGCACCGGGGCGGCATCGATGGTGGTGCGCAGGTCGGCGAGCTCGTCCTCCATCGCGGCGAGGGCGAGGCTGTCGGGCAGGGGCGCCTCGCGCTCCTCGCGTGGGCGCAGGGCGATGCGCGTCAGGCCCGAGCGCCACTCGGCCGCGAGCACCGTCTGCCCGTCCGACGACTCGATCTCGAGCGACTGGCGGCGGCCGAGGCCCGAGAGCCGTTCGACAAGGTCGGGAAAGCGCGGCGAGAGCACGGCGGCGAGGCGCGGAAAGTCCTCCATCTGCTCGGGACCGTGGGCGAGAAGCGCGCGCGCATCGGAGGTGGCGTCGACGAGATCCTCGTCGTCGAAAAGGAAGGCGGTCGGATCGCCCTCGTGCTCCAGCGGCGACCAGGTGACGCGGCGCGGCGGCGTGAGGCGCACGACCAGCGCGAGCGCGGCGAGCGAGGTCATGAACGCCGTGACCAGCAGCAGGATGCCGAGCGGAAGGTCGAGGTAGTCGAACGGGTGCATGCCGCCTCCCCAAGCGCCCCGTGACTCTCGGCTAGAATGGTTAACTACGGGTTAAGGGTGGCCATGCGGCCGGCGCCGGACCGTGGCCGGCAGCCCACGGCCGCTTTCCGCCCGGCGGCTCAGCCCACGCGGATCGGTCGATTCTGCCCCAGCGCGCGGCTTCCGTCGGGGATATCGGCGGCGATGCGGGCGCGAGGCCACACCACCTCGACCAGCGCGCCCGACCGGCCGGGGCGGTCGCCCGGCGTGGCGAAGAGGTCTGACCCGTTGGCGAAGGCGAGCTCGGCCCCCGACCGCTCCAGCAGCGTCTTGGCGATGAACAGGCCCAGCCCCATTCCCTCGTATTCGGGGCGCTTGCCGCGCTCGGCGGCGCTCTTGCGGGCGCGCATGAACGGGTCGCCGATCCGCCCCAGCACGGTGGACGAAAAGCCCTCGCCGTCGTCGGCGATCCGGATCGAGACGGTTTCGTCGGTCCAGCGCGCGTCGACCCAGACGGTGGTCGAGGAGAAATCGACAGCGTTCTGCACGAGGTTGCGCAGGCCGTGGATCACCTCGGGGCGCCGCCAGATCTGCGGCTGGCGCGCATCGGCCCCCGCCTCGGGCGCCACGTCGAAGCGGATGTCCTTGCCGCGGTCGCGGTGGGGCTCGGCGGCCTCGCGGATCACGCTGTCGAGGGGGGCCTGCCGCATGTGCAGGTCGTCCTTCCCCGCCCGGCCCATCGAGCGCAGGATGTCGCGGCAATGGTCGGCCTGGTCGCGGATCAGCTCGGCATCCTCGCGCAGCGTCTCCTGCCCCTCGAGCTCGTCGATCAGCTCTGTCGAGACCAGCTTGATCGTGGCGAGCGGCGTGCCAAGCTCGTGCGCCGCCGCCGCCACCACGCCGCCCAGATCGGTCAGCTTCTGCTCGCGGGCCAGCGCGAGCTGGGTGGCGAGCAGCGCGTCGGACATCGAGTTGATCTCCATCGACACCCGGCGGGCGTAGAGCGCGAGGAACGCCACGCCGATGACGATCGCCATCCAGAAGCCGAAGCGAAAGATCTCGGGCATCTCGAGCACGTCGCCCGACGCGCTGCGCAGCGGGATGTAGGAAACCGCGAGCACCGAGACGAGCGCCACCGCCGTCGCGCCCAGGATCGCCGCCGAGCGCAGCCGCAGGGCCGAGGCGGCGACAGTGACGGGCGTCAGGATCATCACCGCGAAGGGGTTGTTCATGCCCCCCGTCAGGAACAGCAGGAACGACAGCTGCGCAACGTCGAACATCAGCGTCAGCGTCGTCTCGGCCTCGGAGAGGCGCGTGTTCTCGGGATAGACGAGGATGGCGACGAGGTTGGCCATGATGGCCACGCCCACGGCGAGGTAGCACAGCCCCACCGGCAGCTCGATGTCGAAGTAGTGCCGCGCCGTCTCGATCGCGGCGAGCTGCCCCACGATGGCGATCCAGCGCAGCACGATCAGCGTGCGCAGGCGCACCCAGTGGCTGCGCGACATTTCGTCGAACATGGGGAGCGTTGGTTCGTCCATGCGCCGCCCTTACATCACGTCTCGCCGCCCGTGATAACGCGCCGCGCCCGGATGCAGAAGGGCGAACGGGAGAGGGGAGATGCCAAGATGCAGACCAGAGCCTACACCATCCTCGCCGGGGCGTTGACCGCGAGCCTGCTCGTGGCGCTCGGCGGGTTGGTCGCGGTGCAGCGCGTCGGAGGCACCGACATCGCCGCGGACTGCGGCGCGGGTGCGTCGGCGGGCGACATCGGCGGCGACTTCACGCTGGTCTCCGAGACCGGCGAGACGGTGACCAGCGCGCAGGTGATCGACCGCCCGAGCCTGATCTATTTCGGCTACACCTTCTGCCCCGACGTCTGCCCCCTCGACACGGTGCGCAACGCCGAGGCGATCGACATCCTCGCCGAGCGCGGCCTCGACGTGCAGCCCGTCTTCATCTCGATCGACCCCGAGCGCGACACGCCCGAGGTGGTCGACGACTTCACCGCCAACATCCACCCCGACATGCTGGGCCTCACCGGCAGTGCCGAGCAGGTGAAGGCTGCCTCGCAGGCCTATCGCACCTATTACAACGCCCACGACGACGAGGACGACGAGTTCTACCTCGTCGATCACACCACCTTGACCTACCTGACACTCCCCGAGCGCGGATTCTCGGGCTTCTTCCGCCGCGAACTGTCGGGCGAGCAGCTGGCCGACCGGGTGGAGTGCGTGTTGCGCGCCACGGGGGCGGGGGGCTGATTCGCTTTGCCAACACAGAGGTTTGACGCAGTGGCGAAGTGCCTCTAACTCTAGGTCGGCGAGACAGGACGCCGACGGGAGAGCAGGACATGGGCGAACGGGAGGCTGAGGATCTGGGCGAGGACCGTTCGCTGCTGATCGTGGACGACGACGAGCCGTTCCTGCGCCGTCTCGCCCGGGCCATGGAAAAGCGCGGCTTCGAGCCCGAGCTCGCCCAGACGGTCGCCGCCGGGCAGGCGATCGCCAACGCCCGGCCGCCCGCCTACGCCGTGGTCGACCTGCGGCTCGAGGACGGCAACGGCCTCGACGTGGTCGAGGTGCTGCGCGAGAAGCGTCCCGATTCGCGCATCGTGGTGCTGACGGGCTACGGCGCCATCGCCACGGCGGTCGCCGCGGTCAAGATCGGGGCCACCGACTACCTGTCGAAGCCGGCCGACGCCAACGACATCACCGCCGCCCTGCTCGCCAGGGGTGAAGACATGCCCCCGCCCCCCGAGAACCCGATGTCGGCCGATCGCGTGCGGTGGGAGCATATCCAGCGCGTCTACGAGTTGTGCGACCGCAACGTCTCCGAGACGGCGCGGCGGCTCAACATGCACCGCCGCACCCTCCAGCGCATCTTGGCGAAGCGTTCGCCGCGGTGAGATCAGGGCGGGCGGCAGGCCCTGCGCTCGCCGTCTGTCTCGCGTTCGCGGCCTGCGCTCCGGCGGGCACCGTGCCGCCCCCGCTGCCGCCTGCGCGCGGGCTGAGCCTGCTGCCCGCCGCGCAGGGGATCGACGTCGCGCCCACCGGCCAGGAGATCGGCTTCGGCCGCCACCGCGCGGGCGCCATCACCGCGGTTGCCCGCGTGCTGGGCCGCCCGCCCGATGCCGTCGCCACGCCGCCCGGCTGCTCGCTCGCCGAGGCGGACTGGGCGCGCGAAGGTCTGACGCTCTATTTCGAGGGGCGCGACGCGCGCTTCGTCGGCTGGAGGGCGGGCGATGGCCGCACCTTCCCCGGCGAGCCTCGCACCGCCGGGCGCACCTGCTAGAGCGCAGCCAGAAGCTCGGCGTGCCGGGCGGTGTAGGCGGCGCGCACCTCGGCGGGGGGGCGCAGTGCTATGGCGAGGCCCTCGACGTGCTCGGGCCTGGGCCGGCCGAAGAAGCGGTCGGCCTCTCTGTCGGAAAAGCCAGCGATCTGGGTGGCCTCGAGCCAGGCCGACACCTTGTCGGCCTTCTTGATCTGTTTCTTCACCCGTCCCGGCACCTCGGCCGGCAGGCCGAACCGCAGCTGGATCGCCACCGACAGCCGGTCGTCGAGACGACCGTATTCCAGCCCCACCGCCGCCTTCACCGGCGAGATCATGTCGCCGATCACGTATTCCGGCGCGTCGTGCAGGAGCGCCGCCAGTTGCCAGCGCGGGTCGGGGGGGCAGAGCCGGGCGAAGATTCGCTCGACCAGCAGCGAGTGCTCGGCCACCGAATAGGGCCAGTCGCCCGCCGTCTGCCCGTTCCAGCGGGCGACGAAGGCGAGGCCGTGAGCGATGTCCTCGATCTCGATGTCGACCGGCGTGGGGTCGAGCAGGTCGAGGCGGCGTCCCGAGAGCATCCGTTGCCAGGCGCGGGCGGGCATGGGCAGTGATCCTTCGGCGGGTCGGTCGGAGACAGGGGTAGGGCAGCCCAAGGTCACGGGCAACAGGCGCAGTTGCCGTTCCGCAGGGGCGGTGCTACCTCCCGCCCGACCTCACAGCGGAGCGGATGGCATGCCCAGGGATTTCGTCGTCAAGGATATCGCCCTCGCCGGGTTCGGGCGGCGGGAGATCGAGATCGCGGAGAC
>OFET01000621.1_pt1 | contig 18293 bp, 17 predicted proteins | sample 1521211 | NCBI WGS metagenome assembly OFET01 (sample SAMN03766358, study PRJEB24113) | microbial mat metagenome | isolation source: enrichment culture HLUCC-A from microbial mat sample contains cyanobacterium...
GTCCCGGAAGGACCCGCAGGGGGGCGGGGCATCCCCGCTCGAGGCGCTGCATTCCACAAATCCGCAGCCCGCAAATCCGCAGCCCGCAAATCCGCAGCTGCCGGGACGTGGAGAGATACCGGCCGGCATCTTCACGCCTCCCCCCTGCCCGGCCCGAACCGCTTGCTCTGCGCAAGCGCGCCCAGAAACCGTGTCATGTCTGGCCGCGCGTCCTGCAGCGCGTCCTGCCGCGCGCGCGGATCCCGGTCGCATGCGGGGCTGGTGTTGGTCGCGTCGGTCTCGCCAGGCCCCGAACCGGTCACGGTGGCCCCCTGCCCCGCACGCGCCTCCGCCCCATCATTCTCCGGCTCTGCCTGCGCGCAGGCGGCCACGGCGTCGGCGAAATAGGCCCAACTGTTGAGGCGCGGAACCCGCCGGCCGGCACGCACCACCTGGTGGATGGCCGGCAGGACATGACGATGCAGATCGTATCCCGCTCGCAGCATCGCAAACAGGCTGTCGTCTTGGCGACTCAAGGCCCGGCGGTTCTTTTGCGTCGCCCAGGGGCCAAGGCACTGCAGGCACCGGTCGAGCACAGCCTGCTTCTCGGCATCCGTAATAATAGTTTCTTCAGTATCTTTATTCTGGGCGGCACCAGAGTCCGCATCGAGCGGCACCACGTGCCGGGTCGCGAGCAAGCGGCGCAGCGACGCGGCATCCTCCACGACATGCCGGCCCGCCACCGGATGGCCGGACGACGGCAGGCGTTCACGCCCCGGCCAGCCGATCAGGTGATACACATTGGTCGAGCGCAGCCCCCCTCTCGAGCGGTGGATGATCCGGATCAGCCCGGCCTCAACCAGCGCCGTCAGGTATTTGCGGATACCGCGTTCGCTGAGCTGGGTTTCTTCCGAGAGCGTGCGTTGTGCGTACCAGCTGCAGCCATACTTGTCCGACTTCTGGGCGAGAAACAGAAACAGCGTCCGCGCCAGGGCGGGTCGCACCTGCTTTTGGGCCTCTGCCCAGCGCAACGGTGCGGCATTGATGTAGCTGCTGTCGTGCCAGGCGGAGTGGATGTTGTCGCTTTCCATGTCACACCCCCTTGCGCTTGCGGCTTGCAAGCCAGGCTTCGAGCGTGGAGCGCTCCCAGCCGACCGCGCGGGCGCCCAGCGCGACCGGCGCGGGGCAATGTCCGTCAGCCACGGCCCGGTCGATTGCGCTCCCGCTCATGCCTGTCGCCCTGACAACCTGGGGACGTCTCGATATCGCGTTGGTCATGGTGGGATGTCTCCGCATGTTCGTGGTTCGTTCCGGACATTGCCAGACCAGGAACACCCGCGTCATCCCACAAGAAAGGGGCCGAATTATTGAGGGATGGTTTCCAGGATGGCGCACTGGAGCCATGGGCACAGCGCCGTGCGCAGCCCTGCGGATCGCCACGGTGTGCGGGGATGTCGGCTTGCCGCGGGTCGATCGGCGCGGCCGGCCCGCTCAGAGCAGGATCCCGCCCGCAACCTTGTTGCCGTTGAGAAAGATCCGCTCGATCGCTCCGTAGCTTTTGGGCAGGCGCGCACGCCGAGGCATCGCTTCGGTGAGAATGTCGCAGGCGCTCGTGGCGTCCAGAGATCCCTTGCCGCGCGTGAACGATTTGGTGCGCTTGGAGGTCACGCGCGGCGTTACCCGCCCGGTATAAGAGCCGCCGCCGGCCTCGTGGAGCCTCTATGAACACGCCGCCGGCTGGCTTATGAACTTAGCTTTGAGATTATCGCGCAGTCCTCGGACGGTGGGTCAGACGGGAATCTCACTGGCGCGATGGGGGGCTCCACGCTCGATGGGCTGGGTGCGCGCGGCGACTGGCCGCATACTCTTGAAGAACATATCGACATCGACAGCCTGAGTGAACGCGGACGGCTTATGGCCGCGCTTCTTGCAACGATCGAGGCGTAGTGGCGCTTCTACACGGATGGCTTCCATGAGACTGCATGCGGCCTGTGACAACAAGATCGGCATCGGGATCACGCGACGGGGCTTTTTTGTGCAAAGGCAGAGGAGGGATTCATCATGTGAACCCGGCATGGTCGCTGGGCAGTTCCGCATTCCCAATCACGCCTTGGGTCGGGTGCATACCGAGCGCCTGCTGCAGAAGCCGATGCCAAAGACACCACATCAGGCGCGCTAACTGGAAAAGGTCGCACTGATCGCTCACCCAATGCAGAGTATCGCGCGCGCGTCTCCCGGGGATGCGACTTCTCGCCCTATCAACCGCACAACTTCCGCCGCGCGTGCAACCAGCGGCGCGTTTCCCTCGGCGAGAATGCCACGCGACATATACAGGTTGTCTTCCAGTCCGACGCGCACATGCCCTCCCGCAGCGCAGGCCAGGGCCATCATCGGAAACTGACTGGCGCCGACACCGAAGGCGCTCCATTCGGCATCGGCGGGCAGCATGTCCTGCATGGCAAGCATTGCTCGTGGCGTGGCAGGTGCGCCCCACGGAATTCCCGTACAAAGCTGAAACAACGGCGGGTCCTGAAACAGTCCTTTACCTAGCAGATGCCGCGCCAGCGCGACATGGCCAAGGTCGAACACCTCAAGCTCGGGCTTCACCCCGGCCTCACGAACGGCCCGGGCAATGTGGCGAATGTGTTCGGGGGTGTTCACGAAAGCATGTTCCCCAAAGTTCATCGTCGCGATGTCTAGGCTGCAAATGTCAGGCTTCAGTTCTAGAACATGGTTCATGCGCTCGTCCGGGCGTGCCATGCCAGGACCGGAGTTTCTGTTGGGGTCGCTCTCGTCCGGCGAAAACCGGGCCCCGGCACCGGTGGTCAGATTGATGAGGACGGGGTCTCCTGAATCGCGGATGATCTCGACGGTTTTGCGATATAAAGTCAGGTCGCGACTTGGTGCCCCGGTGGCGGGATCGCGAACATGGATATGCACGATTGCCGCACCGGCAGCACTTGCGGCAAGGGCTTCCTTGGCAATCTGCTCTGGCGTGATCGGCACATATGGGCTTGTATGGGTCGTATCGCCCGATCCGGTAACGGCGCAGGTAATGATGACTGGTTTATACATGGTCATGGTCTCCGTGAAACCTGTGGGGTGGGTCCGGCAAGCCGGTAGGCGCACTCCGCTGTCCCGGCACAGAGAGAGCGGCGCTCCTGAGACGACAGCGGAGCGAGGATGTGCCAGAAGGCAGCCCAGCCCGCCGCGAACGGATAGAGGGTCCGATCGGCGGGAGCATTCGATTCGAGCATCAGACGCTCTGGGCCATAGGTATCAAGAAGCCGGTCCGTCCAGGGTCGCCACAGGCGCGCAAGCTCAGCCGGAAGATTTCTGGCTGCGGTATCCGGAACCAGCCCGGTCAGGGGCATTCCGAGCCCGCCCACCTTGACGAAGACATTCTTGCATTCCGCCAGTTGGGCGACGGCCACCGACCAATGCTGAAAGACTTCCGGCAGTTGGCCGGCATAGGCCCCCGTGCCCACCGGCCCGCCACAGTGGTTCAGCACGATGCGCAGATCGGGCAAGGCTTGCGCCAGACCCACCAGTTGCGGGAGCTGCGGCGCCAGTAGCCAGGCATCGAACGCCAGGTCGAGGTCCGCAAGCACCTGCAAGCCCTCCCGGAAACGGGTATCGTGCATCAGATCGGCTGTGGTCGGATAGGCCGGGTTGAGCAAACGCGCATCAGCGTCCCAGGCAAGGATATGACGGATACCACAGAACCGCCCCCCTTCGCGGACGTGCCCGGCAAGCTGCAGATGCCCCTCAATAACCTCGCGTACCGCAGCGCCAAGGGTCAGGTCGGCAAACCCGACGATCCCGAGGCACAGCCCGCCAAACCCGAGCGCTTCGGCACGTTTCGCTTCGGAAAGAAGGAACTCCGTTTCCCCCATGGGTCTGCACGCTTCTGCCCCGGAGGTGCGGTAATGCGATCTTGCCTGGACATGGATGCTGCCCCGGAACTTTATCGCGGTCGAACGCAGGTCAGAGACGTATTCCTCGGCGAGATAGTTGATCCCGGGTCGCGCGTAGAGGTGATGATGCGCGTCTATAACCCCCTCCGGAAACATTTCTGCGCTGGTCTCGGGTATCGTCACAGCCGTCGATCCTGTCGCAACAGCTCCGGCGCGACGGCCTCGGGCAGGCCCAGTTCGAAGGCGTTCAGGGTTAGTGCGACCAGACAATAATACCCCAGAACCATCACCAGTTCGACAAGAGCTTCTTCCCCAAGAAACGACAGCGCTTCACTGCGGGTCTCTTTGCCGAGCTTGCCCTGATCAAGGATCTCGCGGGACAGTCGCCAGACGAGCGCAAGGGGTGTGCGATCTGCAGGCGGCACGTCGTCGCGGGCGATGGCTGCGATGATTTCAGGGTCGAGTCCGGCGTCCAGCGCTATCCGTTTATGCGCGGTCCATTCGTAATGTGAAGACCAGTGCCGCGCGCAGACTAGAATGGCCAGTTCACGAAGCTGCGGTTCAAGAACGCCGCGAAACCGCAATTCCGCCCCCAGAGCCTGCGCCTGCCGCGCCATCTCGGGGCGGCGCAGCCATGCAATCATAGGTGCCGGCATCTTGCCGCGCGGTCCCTGTTGCGCTTCATCCCGTACCTCTGCCTGCAGGGGCGTCAACCCGGAGGGCGGCAGTTCCGACAACCAGCTCATGCCTGCACCCCTCAACCCGGACGCGCGGCGGTCATTCCGCCGTCAACAATCAGCGATGTCGCTGTCACATAGCGGGCCGCCGGGCTCGCCAAATAGAGGACCGCATAGGCCACATCCCAGGCATCGCCCATGCGCCCCATCGGCACGCTGGCATGGCGGGCGGCGACAAGTTCGTCGGCGTCGTCGGCCTCAAGCTGCTGGACCAGCCGTGCTGCGACCAGGGGTGTTTCCATCACGCCGGGCACCACGGTGTTGACGCGCACACCGCGGTCAACCCAAGCGATGGCTGTCGAACGCCCGAAAGCTTCGAGCCCGGCCTTGGATGCGGCATAGGCTGCGCTCACCCGGCCACCGACCTGAAAACTGTGGCTGCCGATGCTTCCGATGTTGATGATCGCGCCCCCCGCGTCCGAAGTCTCGAATTGGCGTTCCATGATCGGCAGAACATGTTTGCACGTCAGGAAGGCGGACGTCAGGTTCAGGTCGATCTGCTGGCGCCACAGGTCTTCGTCCATCGACACCGGGTCTCCCGGGGCGCTGCCGCCGACATTGTTGATCAGAATGTCGATACGACCGAAGGTCTTCATGCAATGAGCGACAGCTTCTTCCAGACCGGCGCTGTCTGTCACGTCGCAAACGATGCTTTTGAAGGATGCATCCAGCCCCTCGCAGGCAAAAGCGGCGGCGGTTTCGGCAAGTGCTTTCTCGGATCGGTCGATCCCGAAAACCTGCGCACCATAGCGCGCCATCACAAGGGCTGCCGCCTTTCCGTTCCCCCAGCCAGGCCCTGCTGACCCGGCCCCCGTCACTAGGGCAACCTTTCCGTCTAGCCGGAAAATATCCTGCGGCATCATTCCACCAGCCCCAGTTCGCGGGCCTTGATCTGGAGGGCTATCGCCTTCGAATAGATCCGCGCCTGCGCAAAGCTACCGCCGATAAACCAAAGGTTCGGTTGCGCTGTCGGACGGAACATGTTCGCAATCTCGCCATCATCTGCAAGCCCCCAGATGGGGCCGACTCGGTCTGCAACCTCGTCACCAAACAAGTCCTGAACCACCGCCTGCTGATTTTGGTAGCCGGTCGCCGTGACGACCAGATCGGCCTCGATCACCTCCCCCGAGGTCATCCGCAGACCTTCGGCACAGAAGCCTTCGGTATCTTGATGAGCAACAAGGTCGATCTCGCCCGAGGCGATCAGTTCCGAGGCACCACAGTCGAGGTAATAGCCCCCATGGCGCGTTCGAAACTTCATCTGATGTCCTGCTTCGTCGGGGCCATAATCATGGCGAAAGCCCCGCAGGGCCAGCCGCTCCAGCAAATCGGCGTCGATCTGGCGCATGCGCTCGACCGCGGCGCGATAGCCCTGCAGGAGGAGCGGATAGCTCGATGCCTGAGCAATGAGATCGCAGTCTTCCAGGGCCAGACCTTCGTCATAATAGACCGAGTGGACAAGCGATGCAGCCTTAATGCTGGCGACGGTGACCGGGCTGCGCTGGATCATCGTCACCCTGGCGTCGTGCGCATGCAGGTCCTGCGCAACGTCATGGGCACTGGTTCCGGCACCCACAATGACGGCCCGCTTGCCGGACCACTCGGTGCCGCTGCGATAGTCATGGGTATGGAGAACGCGGCCTTGAAACGCATCGAGCCCCGGTAGCTCTGGCCGAAGCGGCTTGCCTGCCACGCCATTCGCCATCACCACGTGGCGGGGGCGCAGACGCCGGGCGCTGCCGTCCTCCTGGCGCACATCGGCTTCCCAGCAGCCTGCATCTGCGTCAAAGCGCGCGCCAACAAGTTCCGTATTGGTCCAGACATTGCATTCCATTGCCCACGCGTAGGTTTCGATCCAGTTCGCAATCATATCCTTGGGCAGGTAGTGCGGCCATTGCGGAGGCCAGCGCAGGTAAGGCATCTCATTCAGCTTGGCCCGGTTGTGCAGCGCAAGAGAGTGGTAACGCTGCCGCCACGAATCCCCAACACGCGCACTACGCTCAACGGCCAGCGCGTCGACACCAAGCAACCGCAGGCGCGCTGCGACCGGCAGACCTGCCTGCCCCGCGCCGACGATCAGGACTGCTGGATCGCGGTCCGCAAAGGCGCTCTCGCGCGCACGAAGGTCGTTCCAGTTGGCTCCGCCAAAATTGCGCGAATAGGCCTCGCCGCTTGGACGGCGATCCTCCGTCGGTTCTTCGTGTCCTTTCAACTCGTCAAGAACGGTCGCCATCGTGAAGGCACGCTCCGGCGTCGCGGCGACGAGGCGCAACAGGCCATGGCCGCGTCCGGCGTGCGTCTCGAAAGCGAAAACACCCTCGATCACCTCAACGCCTTGCCGCCGGACCCGATGCGGAGCCATACGGTCCGGATCACGCCGGAAGTTATAGGGCCCGGTGCGCCCGGCTGCTTCGATCAATCCCTGCACCAGAGCTGCCTTATTGTCATGGGGCGTGATCGACCAGGTAAGCGCCACAACATCCCGCCAGTGGCAATCATCTTCGAAGAGCTTCCCCAATGCCTCGGCGTCCCTGTCGCTCATCGCCTGGGTAAAACCCGCCAGCCAGGCATCGAACTGCGCGCCCAAAGATTGGCCGCCGGTTTTGATCTCCGCAGTTTGAATCGTCATGGGTCGAATCCTATCTTCAATTGTCAACTTGAGGTGCAAGGTCACCCGCTCCGGCAGGATCAGGAGCGGGGAAGTTGCCTCCCGGTATCTGGTCACTGCGCGCGGCTCGCTGTCAGTCAGGCGGAACCAAGGTCAGAATCTTTTGATAGATTGCGTCATCCACCTCGATCGTACCGGCCGCCGCCGCTTCGCGTCTGCGGGCGGCTGACCGGCTTCCGGGGAGACGCGGCGGATGGACGGGATCTGCCGGTCGCGCTTTGCCGATGGCGGTCAAAAGTGCCTCCATCCGCTCAAGGCCGCCTCCGTCAGGGCCCAGCAAGCTGGGTTGGAGCACCAGGAAGAAGAAGCCGGATTGGCCGGTATCCGAAATAACCGGGTCGCTGCCGGCAAGCACGCCAAGCACCTGGGCAACAAGGCCCAGACCTGAGCCGCGATGCCCACCCCAGGGCAGGAACGCGCCTTCCAGAGCCTCTTGCGGGTTTTGTGTAGGCGCGCCGTTGGGGTCCACGGCCTGACCTACAGGAAGCTGCCGGTCGGTGTGGAGATGTAGCAAGACATCGCCCCATGTGGTCGCCGCTGTTGTGAAATCCACCACCACCGGATCATCTGTCGCCGGGTGGGGGAAAGCCACCGCGAACGGATTGGTCCCGAATATGCGGTCGATGGTGCCTACCGGGGCAACCCGGGCCGACGTATTGGCGGTATGAATGGCGATCAGCCCGGCTCGCGCCGCACGCTCGACATAGTAGCTGCAGCGGCCGCTGAACCAGGTGTTGTGAACTGTCGCAACACCAATACCGGTTTTTTTCGCGCGTTCTGTCGCGGAATCGATGGCCATGACCGACGTGACATATCCATTCGTATTGCCCCCATCGATGACAACCGACACCGGGGTTTCGGTAACGACGCGTGGGCGCTTGGAGGGGCCGCGCCGCCGCATCTGGTCTACCAGCGCGATGACACGGGGAAGGCTGGCGAATGGATGGCCAGCCATTCCGGCATCGACAAGATGATCGGCAACGATTCCGGCATCCTCTGCGGGCATCCCGTTCTGGACAAGCGTTCGGACGACCAGCTTGTTTGCGTCGGCTATCGAAAGTCTCATTGCTGGATCTCCAATGCGTTCTCTTTTCCCGTCGCCTGCGGATGGTGCGTTGCCCGCCCCAGAAGCACGGTAAGCTGCTTCACGTCGGATAGCCGCTCCAGATCGGCGACCAGATCGCGCAGCCGCGCCGCATCATCGCCCAGCGAGGCCCCTGCGAGGCGTTGAAACTTCGTTTCGACGGCAGCCAGCGAAACAGGCGTCTCCGGTTCTCCGCAGGCAAGCGCCACGGTGTCGCTGATTGATCTGCCATCGGTGAAGTCGATCTGCGCCCATGCACCGCGCTGTTCGGGGTAACTGGAATCCAGCTCCGGAGAAACCATGAGCGCGATCTTCGCCATCAGAGCCTGCTGATCAGGGTCCGCCAAACGGATCGCGCTGTATCGCCGGGGCAGCGCGTCGCCCGTCAGGAGATGCGCGGCCACTGCAAAGCGGGCACTGAACTGCGCCTGGCCGGGGGTCTGCGGGTCCTCGATATCGGCCGCATGGGTCACGCTGTCCACCGCGATCCGGATGGTCGCAATTTCTTCGACCGCCCGGCCCGAACGCAGGAGCAAGTCTTGCACGATATCAATAGGCGCATGATTGCCGCGACAACCGCCATGCAACTTGATGTAGGTCTCGGATACGGAAAAGGTTCTTCCCAGTCCTTCTGTGATGCCTTGCGGCGCCCCGGTAGCGCCGTACATCGGAAGCAACGACGCCTCCAGAATGTCCGCTGACCCGGTCGCACCTCGTGCCGCGGCCTCGCAAGCGATGACGCCACCCTGGCACGCCCTCGCCACCTGAACGGGCTGCGAGGCGGGCGCTTTCAGCGCGTGTTTCAACCCGAAACCCATGGTGGCGGCGATGGCGATGGCATTGCCCGCTTCAGCCCGCGACAGTTTGTGTGCGCTGGCCACGGCTGCTGCCGATGCCACCGCGCCGAGGGCGGCCGTGCTCTGGAAACCGCGCTGGACAATCTCAGGATAGACGGTTCGCCCCAGCCTCAGAAACACCTCGTAGCCCGTCGCCATGGCGACCAGAAAGTCCGTCCCGGATCCGCGCCCGGCATCCTCGAACGCGGCAAGGGCTGCCGGGACCACGACGCTGGAGGGATGCCCGCCAGTGAAGCGCGATCCGTCCTCCATATAGGTCGCATGGGAGACGAAGCTGTTGAGAAAGGCGGCCTCACGCGCAGCACCCTGACGCCCGGAAGGCCAGATGCAGGCCGAACCGGCCGCGGGCTCGTTCGCAAAGGCCCGCCATCCGCCGGCTTCGATTCCGGAGACAGCCGCTCCGAACAGGTCAAGCAGGCGCAACTTCAGTTGTTCGATGACATCCGGTGAAAGATCGCCGGGGCGCATCTCTGCGGCGAACGATCCGAGGCGCGCTGCCAGGCTCATGTGCGCCCCTCACTACTTACAGGAGTATATTTCTTCTGCCGGTTGCTGAACAGAAACGCCAGCAGAAGCAAGCCGGCAAGCCCGAGTGCCGAAAACCGCCAATCGGGTATGGACAGCCCGATCGCGCACAGGAGCATCAAGATCCGTTCCACCACCGAGATGCGACCGAAAAGATAGCCGGTTGCAGCGGCCGCAAATGGCACTGTTGCAATCAACAATCCGATCCACGTATGCAATACGTCCATATTAAAGCCCTCGGGCATCAATACCGGGGTGTACACGAACATGAATGGCATGATGTAGAGGTACGCGGAAAATCGCATTGCATGAAAGCCGGAAGAATAAGGATTGGCCTGTGCAATCCCAGCCCCGGCAAAAGCTGCCATGCAAACCGGCGGCGTCACGTTTGACGATTGGCTGAACCAGAACACGGCCATATGGGCCGCGAGAAGTGGTGCGCCCAGCTCTCCCAATGCCGGAACCGCCAGCACGGCCAGGATAAGATAATCCGCCGTCACGGTCATTCCCATGCCCAATATGATCGTCCCGATCATGACCAGGATCAACGCCAGCCAAAGTTCACTATGCGACAGATTGATCAGAATAGCCGCGAACTTGAATCCCAGCCCGGTCAACAAAACCATACTGACGATAATGCCGACTGGCGCAGCGGCAGAACCCACCATCAGGGATTTTTCACCACCTTCGATCAGCGCCTTTATCAGTAGCCGGAAGAACTCTCGCGGTCGCCGTTCGAATAACATCTTGACGAACATGAACAGCAGAAATGAAATTATCGCCAGGAATGCCGCGTAGGAGGCGGTGCGTCCGGTGAAGAGTGCGCCGAAAAGCACAACCAATGGAAACAGATAGAACCAACCCTCACGCAGAACGTCGCGTACCTGTCGTCGTTCTTCTGCGGGGATCGGCTTGATCCCGGTGCCGACCGCTTCAAAATGCACCATCATGAGCACCGCCACGAAATACAGCAGCGCTGGAACCAAGGCGACCTTTATGATTTCCACATACGGGACCTGAAGCATTTCAGCCATGAGAAATGCACCCGCACCCATAACTGGTGGCAGAAACATTCCCCCGGTAGACGCGCCCGCTTCAATTCCGGCTGCCACCTGGGGGCGGTAGCCCGTGCGCTTCATCAGTGGGATAGTAAATGTTCCGGTTGCCGCCACATTCGCTGTCGCACTGCCGGAAATTGATCCGAACAAGCCGCTGGAAACAACCGAAGCCTTGGCTGCACCGCCGCGGGACCCTCCCATAAGCGCAACGGGAAGACCGATGAAGAAATTTCCTGCCCCGAAGGCCTGGAATACCGCGCCCATCAGAACGAACAGCATGACATACGCAATGAACACATGGGTCACGAAGCCAAAGATGCCGTTCATCGATGCATATACCTCGCCCGCGATCTGTCGCACCTGGAAACCCTGGTGTCCAAACAGGTCACCCGGCACCCAGGCGCCAAGATAGCCATAGAGCACCAACACCAACGCGATGAGGGGCAGAATTGGGCTCATCGCCCGGCGGGACGCCTCCAGAACAAGGCCAATTGCAAGGGCTGCAAAAACAATATCGCGCGTGGTCGCTGCGCCGGTGCGCCACACCATATTGTCATAGTCGATGATGAAATTACCGAATGTCAGGAACGCAAGCACGATCAGAAAAAGATCTACCGATGATGGGCGGGACCTAGGTGAATTGGATCGCGCTGGGTAGCGCATAAATATCATGGAGGTTATTGCGAGAATGAACCCCCCCCGAAACACGGAGGACGACAACGAGGTGTCTACGACAGAATATAGCAGGGCAAGGCTGTAGAACGCCGCCAGGGTTCCAAACACTGCCCCCCAGAAAGGGACAAACTCCCGTTTCATGGATGAACCGTCGACCGGGACAGGTGAGTCGGATTGATGTTGATTTTTCGTCGCGATACTTCTCGCCACACCGAGTCCTCCAAGAAATACGAGAGAGGAGGTCCCCGCTTGCGGGGACCTTTAGCAGACGGGATCGATCTATTGCAGAGAGGGTTCTGGAACCTCGACCCCCTGTTCTTCCCAGAATCGTTGCGCACCAGGATGCACGGGCCCGATATTGCCTGCCAAGGGATCGCTCGCGTCCAGGTTGACGCCCTTGAAGGCCATCGACACATGTTCCACGGCTTCCGGCGAATAGGCCAGCCGCGTGAACTCATAGACGATGTCTTCCGGAACATCCTTGTGAACGATTATGTAGCCGGCGTTGCCGAACATCGTCACCTCATCGTCGATGCCGTTGTATGTTCCGCCAGGAACCGTCACCTCCTCATAAAATGGGTATTCTTCGACGAAATTGGACTCGTCCAATAGCGCGCTGAAATCCACGAGGTTCACTGGAAATTGTGCCGCGAGTTCCTCGACGACTGCGGCTGGAACCGAACCAAGCCGACTGAAAGCGTCGATCTGGCCGTTCTGAAGCATCTCCGGATAATCCTGATGCGGCAGCATGACGGCATCAACGTTTTCTGCAATGCCGGCAGTTTCGAGAAACCGTGTCATTCCAACGGCCGAGCCCGAACCGGGGGCGCCAATTGCGAACGTCGTGTCCACAAGATCCGAAGCATCGCGGATCCCGCTTTCCTCAGGAACGAGAACATGGTTCACCATGACGGGTGTCACGATTCCGACGGTACGCCAGTCGCGCAAGGGCTGATCGAAGGGCGGAATTGCATTCCATGCCTCATACATGGTGTCCGGCTGTGTCATGCCGAACTGTGCTTGTCCCGAACTCACCCGACGCAGGTTTTCCGGCCCGCCACCTGAGGTGCTGGGCGTGAGCCTGATGTGTGAATTCTCAGCTATGAAATTCGCAAGCGGCGATGCGATGACGTAATAGGTGCCAGTCACGCCACCTGTGCTGATCTGCGAACGAAAGGTTTCCTGTGCCAACGCAGAGGTACCTGATAGAGCCAGCGCCAGAACGGCTACTTGGGAAATGTGCATTCGTCTCTCCTCCCTAGATGGGCAGCGCGTCAGACGCTGCACCAGAAGTAATGATACACTTGCAAGACATCATTACAAATGATAATAAATCATAAGTTTAGATAAGAATAATGAATGACCCTGAAGCAACTCGCCGCATTCTACTGGATCTGCCAGCTTGGTAGTTTCAATGCGGCTGCCAGCCGTCTGAACACCACGCAGTCCGCAATCTCGATGCGTATCAGAGAGCTTGAAAACCAACTCGGAACGCAGTTGCTCGACCGTGATGTGCGCGCTACCCGGCCAACGCTGAAAGGACGAGAACTCCTTGTTTACGCGACTCAGATCCTCAACCTGATCGATCAGATCCTGTATAGGGTCGGAGATGCGAAAGTGCTAACGGTGAACCTCGTCCTTGGCGTGACAGAGTTCGTGGCCGTCACCTGGCTTGCCGATCTGCTGCATGCCATCAATGCCGATTATCCCGAGGTGCGCATCGAACTGGACGTTGACCTGACAAGCAACCAGATCCGTAAACTTGAAGCCGGAGAGATCGATATCGCTGTGGTTCCTGGTCCCATCCACATGAGCGAAGTGGCCCAGATCAGTGTGGGTTCCATTGACTTTCGATGGATGGCCAGCCCGAAGCTGGGGGTGCCGCGGCGCTGCCTCGGACCCGAAGATCTGACCGAGTGGCCCATTCTGACAACGGTTCGAACCTCAAACCTCTACGGTATGATGAGCCGGTTCCTCGGCAACGAGGTGCACAGTCGCAGCACAACCGTCTGCAACACCATCGGCGTCATGGGCTCACTTACCTTGTCAGGCCTTGGCCTCGGATTTCTGCCGCGCGACTATTACGCTGCGCAGATTGAAGCCGGGTTGCTACAGGTTCTGGAGGTCGAGCCGGAAATTCAACCGCTGCAGTACTTTGCGGTGTTCGAGCAGCGAAACTCGGCACCGTTTCTCACCCGGATCTGCGAACTCGCCCAATCTGCAAGCAACTTCTCCAAGGAGGCGGCGGGGCCTTCATCCTAACGGGACGGGGAGGCGCGCAGCCTCGCCAGGGCATCGGTCAGCCCGGCCGGCGAGTCGGCGGCTTCGAGCGAAAGGATCTGGTCGGCGACTGCAGTGACCGCTTCCTCATCGAACGTCCTTGTGCAGTCGCGGAATTTGTCCAGGATCTCGTTTTTTCCGATTGGGTTCTCGGCGTTGCCGCGGACGGCATCAAGCTTTTCGATCTGCGTGGAGCCGTCGCTGAAGACAATTTCAATCCACGCCGGCATGTCCTTCACATCGAACGCCGGATCAACAGTGTATTGAACCTTCTTCATCAGCGCGAGCCTATCGGGGTCGCCAAGCTCGTCTTCCTGAAACTCGACCTGCCCTGCCCGGCCACACAGCAACATGGTTGAAATGGCATAAGCCAGACTGAAACGCGCATCATAGCCGGTCTTGGGCGCGATCTTTGTCGCCCATGGGGCGCAGATCATATTGACAGAGCCCTGCGCCACGCGGGCGTTGATCTCCCTGATCTGCGCTACGTCGAAACCCGGACGATTCCGCAGTTGGCTGGCACAGTCGATAAATGCCTGCAGATAATGGCAGCAGGGATATAGTTTCGGGCGAACGTCCAGCAGATGCCAGCGCTGACCGAGACCCTTAAATATTTCCTCCAGATCAAAGTCCTGCCCTCGAAGCATGGAGTTGTATACCCCAAGACGGCCCTCGATTACGGTCTGGGGGCCAGTGAAGCCGGATCGGGCAAAATCATCGGCCATGATCCCGCACAAACCCGCCCAGCCGGCATGCAGGCGCTTTGCCGAAGAAGCTGCAGGAACGCATTCCAGCAGGCCCGAAGCAAAGCTTCCCGCGATTCCCATCGTCTGTGTCAACTGCGTTTCATGGCGCCGATGGCCTGAAAGCGCAGAAAGCAGGGCAATGCCAAAGGTGCAGGCAACCGAGGTCGTGTGAAACCCCCTCAGGTGAAAAGCATTTCGCGCCGGAAGCGCCAGCCGCAGCGAAATTTCGGTGCCAAGCACAAAGGCAAGCAAGGCATCTTGCCCGCTGCTTCCGTCGCGTTCGGCGCATGCCAGCATGGCCGGGACGATGGCACCGGAAGAGTGCACCACGGATTCAGTATGCGTGTCGTCAAAATCCTGACCATGGGCAAGTATGCCGTTTATCAGCGCCGCATGATGCGGCTGAACACGGATGCCGCGCCCGATGACGCTTGCACCCGATGCTGTCTGCCACTCTTCCGCCAGCCCCAAGGTGTCATCGCCGAAATCAAGGGTCGAGGACCCAATTGCCACGCCCAGCGTGTCGAGGATCAAAAGCTTTGCCTTGGAGACAACGTCTTCGGGAAGGTCATGAAATCTTGCGCTAGAGGCGAACTCTGCAAGGCGGCGTGTGACGGTCACAATGATACTCCTCCACTGACGCCCGATCGGCGCCTGCACGAAGCATGTGAGTTCCACTTCGTCGCATCAAGCGCAGTTTTCTTAACGCTCACCATAAGGAATTCTTATGGGGAGCGACCGTCCTAAAGGCGGCATAAACACCAAACTGCATGCCCAACGGCAACGTAGCAGGTTTTCGTCGACGTCATCCCATTCATTTATCCGAGGTGAGCGGTAAGCGATATCCGACTGAGGTGCTCCCCATTCCTTGGACAGTATCTGGCGCTTTCTTGGACTTGCCCGGAAAATGTGGAGAGCACCAACTGAGGAACCAGGAGGTGTTCTATGGGAAACGGGAACATGCCGACGCCGGAGTTTCGGCGTGAAGCGGTGCGGCTGGCACTGACCAGCGGCCGGACGCGGCGGGAGATCGCGGAGGATCTTGGCATTGGCTTGTCGACGCTGACGCGGTGGCTGAGCCAGGAGCGCGACGCCAGCGAGCCGAGCGAGGCGCCGGTCGATGTGCATGCCGAGCTGAAGCGGCTGCGACGGGAGAATGCGGTCCTGAAGCAGGAGCGCGACATCTTAAAAAACCGTTCCGGGCCGCAGCCCGCCTGCGCGCGATATAAACAGCCTGTGCTATGCTGCACGTGAAGGGCAGTTGCCGATGGCTTATTGGAGGATGAGACCCCGTTAAAAAACGTGGCACATGGGCCGATGCGCACTTGAGAGTGGTGACGCTGCCATCGCGGTGATCCCGGTTAGGAAGATGACGAACTTGCATGGCCCACGCCCTTTGCCTTGAACGGAGGAGATGCCATGACGAAGCGCAAGACCGGCGACCACCCGGACATAAAGTTGGTCAACCCTAATGCGGCCGCGATCGATATCGGCTCGACCATGCATATGGTTTCTGTGAACCCTGGCACTGACGCCATGCCGGTGCGCGCTTTCGGGACATTTACCCATGATCTGCACGATCTCGCCGCTTGGTTCCGGTCGTGCGGCGTCACCAGCGTGGCCATGGAATCGACCGGCGTTTACTGGATACCGGTCTTCGAGATCCTGGAGGCGCATGGCTTCGAGGTCATCCTCGTGAATGCCCGCTATGCCAAGAATGTGCCGGGCCGCAAGACCGATGTCAGCGATGCCGGATGGCTGCGCCAGCTGCATTCCTATGGCCTGCTGCGTGGCAGTTTCCGCCCCGAGGCGGAGATTGCCACCCTGCGCGCCTACATGCGCCAGCGCGAACGACTGACAGAATACGCCGCTGCTCATATCCAGCACATGCAGAAGGCGCTCATGGAGATGAACCTGCAACTGCATCATGTCGTATCCGATATCACTGGCGCGACAGGCATGCGGATCATCCGTGCTATCGTTGGCGGCGAGCGTGATCCGGAGGCTCTCGCCGCGTTCCGGGATATCCGCTGCAAATCTTCGATGGAAACGATCAAAGCCGCGCTGGTCGGCAATGACCGCGAGGAACACGTTTTTGCCCTGACACAGTCGCTGGAACATTACGACTTCTACAAAGCACAGATCGAGACATGCGACCACAGGCTGGAAACTGCGGTGGGGGCGCTGACGGTCCGAGCGGACGATAATCTGGCCCCGCTGCCCAGGGCGCGGAACAAGGGCAATCAGCACAACGCTCCGTCCTTCGATGTGCGGGCTGCGCTTTACGGGGTATTGGGCATAGACCTGACGCAGATCCACGGCCTCGGCCCATCGCTGGCTCTGAAGCTGGTGGCCGAATGCGGCACGGACTTGCATGCCTGGAAGAGTGCCAAGCACTTCACGTCGTGGCTCTGTCTGGCCCCGGGCAACAAAGTCTCTGGTGGCAAGCTACTGTCCTCGCGGACCCGCCGATCTTCAAGCCGTGCCGCTGCACTTCTGCGTCTGGCTGCCGTCACGATCGGCCGAAGTGACACTGCCCTGGGTGCCTTCTATCGCCGCCTCTCGGCGCGGATCGGCAAACAAAAGGCGGTGACGGCCACGGCGCGCAAGATCGCAGTCTTGTTCTACAACGCCATCCGCCATGGCATGACTTATCAGGATCAGGGCGCGGCAGCCTACGACGAACGACACCGGCAACGCGTGCTTTCAAACCTCCAGCGCCGCGCCAGGATGCTCGGATTTGCCTTGGCGCCCATCCCGGAGGATAGGGCTGTTTCTTAGGAAGCCGCGGCCTTCTTCGCGAAAGAGACAAGTCGATGACCTTCGGCTTCATCGAGGCGGAGAAGGCCAGCTTCCCGATCAGCCGGATGTGCCGTGCCCTGGGCGTCAGCCAGAGCGGCTTCTTCGCCTGGCAGGACCGTCCGGCCTGTCGCCGCCAGCAGCAGGACATGGTCTATCTGGCCCATATCCGCACCGCCTTCGCCCTGTCGAACGGCACCTACGGCAGCCCGCGCATGCACCGCGATCTTGTCGACGAGGGCCACGAGATCGGGCGGCATCGCACGGCACGCCTGATGCGCGAGAACCAGTTGATCGCGCGGCAAAAACGGCGCTTCAAACGGACGACGGACAGCGAACATGCCTGGCCGGTTGCGCCGAACCTCGTAGCGCAGGACTTCACGGCAGATGGCCCGGACAAGAAGTGGGGGGCCGACATCTCCTACATCTGGACGGCCGAGGGCTGGCTTTACCTTGCTGTCGTGCTGGACCTGTTCTCCCGGCGCGTCGTCGGCTGGGCCACGAGTGATCGCCTGAAGCGCGATCTGGCCGTCGAAGCCCTGCGCCGTGCTCTCGTGGCTCGCAACCCCGGACCAGGGCTGGTTCATCATTCGGATCGCGGATCGCAATACTGCTCTGTCGACTACCAGGCGCTGCTCCGAAAACGCGGCATCCTGATCTCAATGAGCGGGCGCGGGAATTGCTACGACAACTCGATGGTGGAAACGTTCTTCAAGACCATCAAGTCGGAGCTGGTCTGGCCGGTCGCATGGCAATCCCGCCAGCAGGCCGAAAACGCCGTCGCCAGATACATCGACGGGTTCTATAACCCCGTCAGGCGGCATTCATCGCTCGGCTTCCAAAGCCCCATCGCGTTCGAGCGAAAGGCTCGGGAAGTGAGCTAAACGCTCTCCACCAAAGCCGGGCAAGTCCATCCGGCCTCTTGATGCGACCTTATGATGCCGCGGGCCCGTATGGTGTTCGAAGAC